>Ga0111539_10002886_pt1 | contig 22825 bp, 20 predicted proteins | sample RhiMethybrSRZTD1_FD_79667 | JGI IMG/M metagenome (GOLD analysis project Ga0111539, IMG submission 79667) | Populus rhizosphere microbial communities from Tennessee, USA - Rhizosphere MetaG P. TD hybrid SRZTD1 (version 2) (version 2) | ecosystem: Host-associated > Plants > Roots > Rhizosphere >...
GCGCCACCACCAGCGCATCGCCGAGTTCATCGAGAACGGCGTGCTGGCCCTCGGCCCCGAGGGCGCGGTGCGGCTCATCGAGGAGCACGCCGGCGACGATCTGCAGTACATCCGCGTCAACGGCACGGTCGTCGGCGGGCTGGCCGGCGGGCTGCTCTACGCCGTGCACCTGCTTTTGCGATTGATCTGACGTCACGCTTTCGCGTCGGAAACCGGTTTGTCGCCTCCAGTGTTTTCACGTACACTCCGACTCGCGGAATCTTCCAGGAGGTGTTCATGTCTCGTGTGCGTCTGACGCTCCTTTCGATCACCCTCTTGGCTCTGGCCGCGGTGCTCCTCGCGCCCTCCACGAGCCAGTCGCAGAGTCCCAAATCGGGCGGCGTCCTCAACATGATGCTTCGCGAGGACCTGTCTCAGGGTTTTGCCATCCACGAAACCTCCACGATCTCGACGGTGTGGCCGGCGATGCCGTGCTTCAACAACCTCGTGCTCTTCGATCCGCTGAAGAAGACGGAGAGCGCCGAGACGGTCATCGGCGAGCTGGCCGAAAAGTGGTCGTGGCAGGACAACTTCCGGAATCTGGTGTTCTTCTTGCGCAAGGGCGTGAAGTGGCACGACGGCCAGCCGTTCACGTCGAAGGACGTGAAGTTCACGTTCGACATGCTGCGCGAGGCGCCCGATTCTCCGGCCAAGCTACGCATCAATCCGCGGAAGGACTGGTACTCCAACATCGAGGCCGTCGAGGCGCCGGACCAGTACACGGCGGTCTTCCGCCTGAAGAGACCTCAACCTTCGCTGCTGCTGATGCTCGCCTCCGGGTACACCCCGGTCTACGCGGCGCACGTACCGCCCGCGGACTACCGCTCCAACTGCGTCGGCACCGGGCCGTTCAAGGTGAAGGAGTGGCGGAAGGGCGAGTCCGTCGAGTTCGTGAAAAACCCCGACTACTTCGTCAAGGGGCGCCCCTATCTGGACGGGCTGAAGTACTACGTCATCCTCGAGCGCAGCACCCGGCAGGCCGCGATCCAGGCCGGTAAGCTCGACGCGTCGTTCCCCGGCGAGACCACCAAGACGGCCGCCGAGCAGCTCAAGAAGGCGGTCCCGCAGCTGGTGATCACGCCGTTCAGCCAGAACGTCGCCGACAACATCATCATGAACATGAAGAAGCCGCCCTTCGACAACCTGAAGGTGCGGCTGGCGGTGAGCCACGCGATCGACCGCCGCGCGCTCGTCCAGGCCGTGCATCAGGGCGGCGCCGTCGTCGGAGCCGGGCTGGCGCCCAAGCCGTGGGGCTTCTGGGGCCTGGCCGAGAAGGACCTGGTCGGGCTTCCGGGCTACGGCGCCAAGGCGGCGGAGGAGAAGGCGCTGGCCACGAAGCTCATGGCCGAAGTCGGGTTTTCCCCGCAGAAGCCGCTGAAGGTCGAGATCGTCACGCGGGCGATCGCGGTCTACGTCGACATGGCGTCGTTCGTGGTCAACGAGCTCAAGCAGGTCGGCATCGAGGCGACGCTGAAGCAGATCGACACGGCCCAGTGGCACGCGACGGCGACCCGCGGCGACTATCAGATCGGCGCCAACCTGACCGGGGTCGGACCCGACGATCCCGACGCCAACTACTACGAGAACTACGCCTGCGGCTCGCCGCGCAATTACAGCTTCTACTGCAACGAGCAGGTCATGAAGATGTTCGACGCACAGTCGCAGGAGCTCGACCCCAAGAAGCGCCTGGCCCTCAACGCCGCGATCCAGAAAAGGCTCGAGGCGGATGCCGCGCGGCCGATCCTGGACTGGAAGATCGACTACTTCACGGTGTGGCCGCACGTGAAGAACCTGATCCCGCATCAGTCGATCTACAACTTCGGCCGGATGCAGGAAGTGTGGAGCGACAAGTAGCTCGGCGGGCGGTGACGAGCGCGTGAAGACCTACGTCATCCAGCGTCTCGTCATCGCCCTTCTCACCTTGCTGGGCATGTCGGTGGTGATCTTCACCCTGCTGCGCCTGGCGCCCGGCGACATCGTCGACATCCTCTTCTCGACCGCGGGCTACGTGAGCCCGGACGAGAAGACGGCGATCATGAAAGAGCTCGGGATCGACCGGCCCTACTGGGTCCAGTACCTCGACTGGTTGCGCCAGATTCTCACCGGCGATCTCGGCAAGTCGTACCGATACGATCAGCCGGCCTGGCAGATCATCCGACCGCTCGTGCCGGTCACGCTCGAGCTGGCCGCGCTCTCGACCTTGTTCGCGGTGCTGATCGGCGTGCCCAGCGGGGTCATCAGCGCCGTGCGGCAGGACACCACGCTCGATTACCTGCTGCGGGTGTTCAGCCTGGCCGGGCTCTCGATGCCCGCGTTCTGGCTCGGCATGGTGATCATCCTGGGGCTCGTGACCTGGTTCGCGTGGATCCCGCCGCTCAGCTATGTGAGCCCGTTCCAGGACGCGAAGCTGCACGCGGTGCAGTTCCTGCTGCCGTCGCTCGCGGTCGGCTACCGGTCCTCGGCGTTGATCATGCGCATCACCCGCTCCTCGCTTCTGGAGGTGATGCGCGAGGACTACATCCGCACCGCGTGGGCGAAGGGCCAGACGGGGCGCGTCGTCATCTGGCGCCACGCGCTCAAGAACGCGATGCTGCCGGTCGTCACGGTCATCGGCATCGAGTTCGCGTTCCTCATCGGCGGCCTCGTGGTCACCGAGACCGTCTTCAACCTGCCGGGCGTGGCGCGGTTCCTGGTCCAGGCGATCCTCTGGCGCGACTATCCGATCGTCCAGAACCTCGTCATGTTCATCGCTGTGGTCGTGATCCTGAGCAATCTGTTCGTCGACATGCTCTACGGCGTGCTCGATCCCCGGGTGCGGTATGGCCGTTAGAGGCGTCGAGATCGCCGTCCCAGCGCGTGCCCGCGCGCGAAGCGGGCGGTGGACCGCACTGGCGCGTTTCGTGCGAAAAAAGCCGCTCGGCGCGGCCGGCGGCGTCTTGATGCTGCTGATGCTGTTGACCGCGCTCTTCGCCGAGGTCTTGCAGACGCACGACCCGATCGCGACCGACGCCACGGCGACGCTCGCGGGCGTGAGCGCGGACCACTGGCTCGGCACCGATCACCTCGGCCGCGACATCTACTCGCGCATCGTCCACGGCGCCCGCGTCTCGCTGGTCGTGGGCGTCGCGTCGACGCTTCTCGGCTCGGTGCTCGGCGGCATCATCGGACTCCTGTCCGGCTACATCGGCGGCACCACGGATCTGGTCACCCAAAGGGTCCTCGACATCCTGCAAGGGCTGCCGCTGCTGGTGCTGGCGCTGGTGATGTCGGCTGCGCTCGGTCCGGCGGTCCACAACGTCATCGTCGCGATCTCGATCCCGATCATCCCGCGCGCGGCGCGCGTGATCCGCTCGAGCGTGCTCTCGATCCGAGAGATGCAGTACATCGAAGCCGCGCGCTCGCTCGGTGTGCGCCACCTGCGCATCGCGTTTCGCCATATTCTGCCCAACACGATCGGCCCCTTCATCGTGCTTTGCACCGCGCAGCTCGGCAGCGCGATCCTGGTCGAGGCGACCTTGTCGTTCCTGGGCCTGGGTGTTCCCGAGCCGTACCCGTCGTGGGGGCGGATGCTGTCGGTCTCGGCCGCCGAATATGCGCAGAAGGCGCCGCACCTCGTCATGTTCCCCGGCATCGCGATCAGTCTGGCCGTGTTCGGCTCGAATCTCTTGGGCGACGCGCTCCGCGACACGCTCGATCCTCGGCTGCGCGGTAGCTGACGGTGCGGCCCGACACGCGTCCGACGGGCGCCACCAATCAAGGAGACGCAAATGGCTGACCTGCGACTGGCGTGGCTGCCGGCGACCGAGCTGGCGGCGATGATCAGGAAGCGGAAGGTCTCGCCGGTCGACGTGGTCGACGCGGCGCTCGATCGCATCGAGAAGCTCAATCCCCGGCTGAACGCGTTCGTGACCGTGACCGATACGGCGGCCCGGCGCGAGGCCAAGGCCGCCGAGCGGGCGCTCGGCAAGCGGAGCGCGCGGCTCGGCCCGCTGCACGGCGTGCCGTTCTCGGTGAAGGATCTCGTGAACACCAGGGGCGTGCGGACCACGTTCGGCACGCCGTTTTACCGGGACAACGTGCCGGCCGAGGACGCGCCGATGGTCGAGCGCATGAAGGCCGCCGGCGCCATCATGCTCGGCAAGACCAACACGCCGACGTTCGGCTGGATCGGCGCCACGCACAATCTCGTGTTCGGGATCACGCGCAACCCGTGGAACCTGGAACGGACGCCCGGCGGCTCGAGCGGGGGCGCCTCGGCGGCCGCGGCTGCCGGGCTGGGGCCGCTCCACATCGGCACCGACGGCGGCGGCTCGATCAGGATCCCCGCGTCGTGCGCCGGCGTCTTCGGTCACAAGCCGTCGTACGGCCGCATCCCACTGCACCCGGCGAGCGGCGCGTGGAGCCTCTCGCACGTCGGCCCGCTCACGCGCACGGTCGCCGACGCCGCGCTGGTGATGAACGTGTGCGCCGGCCCCGACGAGCGCGATCAGTACTCGCTGCCGGCGTCGGGCGACGACTATCTCAAGGCGCTGCGCGGCTCCGTGAAGGGCTTGCGCGTCGCGTACACCGACGATCTCGGCTTCGTGGAGGCGGTGGATCCCGAGGTGCGCGCGGCCTGCGCGAAGGCGGCGCGGGCATTCCGCGAGCTCGGCTGCAAGCTCGAGGAGGTCAAGCCGGGCTGGCCCTCGCCGCGCGAGGCGTGGGGGGAGATCTTTTGCGGCGGGATCGCCGCGCGCATGGCGCCCTACCTCGATCGCTCCGGCGACATCGAGCCCGGCCTTCTGCGGATCATCGAGGCCACGCTCAAGAATTCGCCGACGAAGTATGTGCAGGCGTGGTTCGACCGGCTGGCCTGGTGGCAGCATCCGCGCGCGTTCTTCGAGCAGTACGACCTGCTGCTGACGCCGACCATCGCGTGCCCGCCGTTCGCGGTCGGTCTCGATAATCCAACGGAGATCGCCGGCAAAGCCGTCGAGCCGTACGCGTGGATCCCGTTCACGTATCCGTTCAACATGACCGGGCAGCCCGCCGCGTCGGTGCCGTGCGGATTCACGAAGGGCGGTCTGCCAATCGGTCTGCAGATCGTCGGCCGCCGGTTCGACGATGCGACGGTGCTCCGCGCATCCGCGGCCTTCGAGCGCGCGCGACCCTGGGCTCAGCATCGCCCGGTGCTGGAGTAGGGCGGTGGAGCGACTGATCTTCATCGTGTCGCAGGGACGGCGAGAGCTCTACGAGTCGCTGCGCGTCGTGCTCGGTCAGGAGCGGGGCGTCGAGGTCATCCTCGATCGGCGCGTCGTGAAGCGCCGGCGTCACGAGATGCCGCCCGCGACCGAGCGCCGCCGCTACGGCCGCCGCGGTCGTCATCTGGAGGACGCGGAGATTCAGGTGCGCGGCTGGACTGTGGTGCGGATGCCCTAGGAGGACGCGAGCCGGGATCACCGCCGGCTCATTTGAGCGGGCGGCATCCGGACTGGGCGAACGCCCTCTTCTTTCGCGCGGCCGTTTCGTCGTCGGTCCAGCGCTGTCCGTACGCGAGCCAGTGCCGCGCACGGTCCTGGTCGACGATCCGCTCCTGGCGCTCGCAGCTCGCGAGCCATCGCGCGTACTGGTCGTTGCGCTTGTGGGTGGCGTCGGTTCCTTCTTGCGGTCGCTTCTCGCGCTCGTTGAGCTCACGAACACTCTTGCGGGCGGCGGACTCGGCCTGCGGCCCGGCCTCTCGCTGGTGCAGATCGCGGAATTCCTGGTCCATCTTCTGGATCTGCTTTTCGCGCTCCTCGCGCCGCCGCTTGTATTCCACCTCCCACGTCTGACGGCCGGAGCGGTCGTTGCCGACGGACGTGACGGGCGGCATGCGCAGATCCGCGTCGGGGACCTTGGCGCTCGCGCGGGGACTCATGTCGATCCTCCTCCCTCTCGCCGGTCGCCCGAGGCGATTCGGCGTCCTGATCGAGCCTCTATTGGGCAAGCCGTATGCCCGCGAAGCGCCCCTTACAGTTCAAGGGGTTACCGATCAGGAACTGTAGGGGGTGGATGACAATGAGGCATCCCGTCGGCGAGGATTGTAACTGTCGATTCTTTTGGGCGTTGACCGCGCCCGCCTCCTCGCGGACGCTCGCATCGTGCACCTCGCGGATCTGCTCGTTGCCCTCGCCGTGTTTGGAGGCGTCTCGGCCGCGATGTTCACGATTCTCCAGGAGGGTCTTCGCGTCTACACGGTCGGCGTATCGCGCTCCGAGTCGCAGCAGAGCGGTCGTGTCGCGATCGAGCGCCTGGCGGGCGAGATTCGCACGGCCGGTCTGGGGCCGCGGCCGCCGGCCTTCGCCGCGATCTCTGTCGCGGAACCCACGCGCATCGTGCTGCATCGCGATCTCGACGGCGACGGTCTCGTTGCAGCCGCCGGCGAGACGATCACGTGGCGCCTGACCGGCGCGACCTTGCGTCGCGAGGCCGGCGCCGGCGCGCAGCCCGTCGTCGACGGCGTGCGGACGTTCGCGCTCGACTACCTCGACGCCGCGGACCGCACCGTCGAGAATCCCGACGACGTCCGCACCGTCGTGATCACGCTCGTCACCGAGGCGGCGTGGGATTTAGCAGATCGCTCGATCGCGACGAGGTTCGCCACGCGCGTTCGTCTGCGCAATCGCTAGTGCTTGGAGCGCGCGCCGAGCGAATCGCGCGCCATCGCGCCGCGCCGTCGATAAACAACCTATGAGTTACATCTGACGATGCACGCACCGCCTGGTAGTTGCTCGCGCTCGATGCGCCAATACCGAGCTGCGATGCACCGACACAGAGATGCGATCCGCCGACACAGAGCTGCGACGCGTTCCGGCCGAGCCCGCGATCGCTTGAACCCCGGGCTCGCCCAGGGCCCCTCGGGTACCCCTCCGCTAGACCCCTGATCGGGCCGCTGCCGAGATCCCTGATCCCGCCCCCGAGGGGTCTATCCCGGCCTACCCACCATTCCGGGGGTAAAAGTGGGTCGATATCCCCCACCGGTCGTCAGCAGGTACTGGAGTCTAATTCCGCTCAAAATCGTCCCTTTTCCCCTTGACACGAGCTTTCCGGTAACGCTAATCTCGCTTCTTAAGTGGGGCAAAGTGGGATGAAGGCTTAGACAGAGATCGGCGAAATCCGGATATGTTTAGGGGACGGTACCAGCACACGATCGACCCGAAGGGGCGCTTGAGCGTACCGGCGAAATTCCGGGACGCCCTCGCGCAGTACGACGGGGCGCTGATTGTCGTCCCGAATGATTACTGCCTCGAGGTGCATCCGCTGGAGGAGTGGCAGCGCATCGAAGGGAAGCTTCGCGAGCAGTCGATCTTCAATCCCGAAGTGCGCGAGCTGAGCCGGCTGTTCGTTTCGCGCGCCAAGGACGTGACGCTCGACGCGGCGGGGCGAGTGCTCATCCCGCCGGACGTTCGCGATCAGGCGGGGCTCTCGAAGGAAGTGACCCTGGTGGGCGGGGGACTGCCCCAGTTCGAGGTATGGGATCGCGGCCGGTTCGAGGAGTACGAGCGCACGCGCGCGGACCGGCTGCCGTCGCTGTTCGAGAGGCTGTCGGGCCTGGGAGTGTAGCGGTTCACGTTCCGGTGCTCGTCGACGAGGTCGTGTTTCTCCTGCGACCGCGCGACGAGGGATGGGTGATCGATGCGACGGTGGGCATGGGCGGTCACGCGGAGGCGATCCTGAGCGCCGCCGGCGGCTCCGTCCGTCTCCTCGGTCTGGACGCGGATCCCGCCGCGCTGTCCCAGGCGCGCGAGCGCCTGGCGCCGTTCGGCGACCGGGTGGCGCTCGCGCACGCGAGCTTCGGCCGCCTCGACGGCGCCGCCGCGGCGCAGGGGATCAGCCGGGCGCGCGCGATCCTGCTCGATCTCGGCGTGTCCTCGTGGCAGCTCGAGCAGTCCGGCCGCGGCTTCTCCTTCCAGGGCGACGAGCCTCTCGACATGCGCCTGGACCCGACGAGCGGCGACACCGCCGCCGCCCTCGTGAACCGGCTTCCCGAGGCGGAGCTGGCGCGGATCGTCTTCGAATACGGCGAGGAGCCGCACGCGCGGCGCATCGCGCGGGCCATCGTGCGCCGGCGCCCCCTGGCGCGCACCGGCGACCTGGTGGCGGCCGTGCGCGGCGCGGTGCCCCGCGCGGCGTGGCCTCGCCGCCTGCACGTCGCCACGCGCACGTTTCAGGCCGTGCGGATGGCGGTCAACGACGAGCCCGGCGCGCTCCGAAACGCGCTGGCCCAGGCGCCCGCGCTGCTGGCCGGCGGCGGCCGTCTGGCGGTCATCTCGTTTCATTCGGGCGAAGATCGCATCGTGAAGCAGACGTTCCGAGCTCTTGAGCCGGCGGGCTTCGCCGAGCTCGAGCCGTCGCCGCGTCAGCCCAGCGACGACGAGGTGCGGGCGAACCCCCGCGCCAGGAGCGCGAAGCTGCGCGTGCTGGAGCGGCTCTCATGAAGAAGGACCAGCGGCTTCATCGCGAACCGGACCCCCGCGTGCGGCGCTCGCTCGTCGTGGCCTTCGCCACCTCGGCGTTGCTCGTGGCCGGGGCCCTCACCGTGGTGGGCGTCAGGGTCGAGCAGGTCCACCTCGCCTACCGGCTCGATGCCGTGCGCAGCGAGCGCGGACGCGCCGAGGACCGGATCCGGCAGCTCGAGATCGAGGTCGCGACATTGCGCTCGCCGAGCCGCATCGAGGCGCGCGCCCGCCAGCTCGGCCTGGTCGCGGCGGCGCGGGATCAGATCCGGCTGGCCAAGGAATACGTGGCCGGCGGCACCGGCTTCGCGGCCGATCGCAGTCGCGCGGTGTCGCTGCGCGCCACGAGGCCGCCCGCGCCGTGAAGGATCCGGCCATCCGGACGCGAGTCCTGCTGCTGGCGGCCGTCCTGGCAATCGCCTTCGGCGGCCTGGCCACGCGTCTGGGTTGGCTGATGGTGGTCAAGCACGGTGAGCTCGCGCAGATCGCCGAGCGCCAGTACTCGCGCACGATCGTGCTCTACGCCGCCCGCGGCCCGATCGTCGACCGCCAGGGAGGGCCGCTGGCCACCTCGACCGCGACGGAATCCCTTTTCGTGCAGCCGCGCAGCGTCGGCGACCCGGTGCGCGTGGCCGCGCGCCTGGCGCCCGTCCTGGGTCAGCCGGAGTCCGAGGTTCACGCCGCGCTGACCGGCACGCGCTCGTTCGTCTGGCTACGCCGCAAGCTGCCGCCGACGGTCGCCGACCAGGTGAAGGCACTGCGCGAGCCCGGGCTCGGCTTCCTGCCCGAGCCGCTGCGTCTCTACCCCAACCGCGAGCTGGCGGCGCACGTGCTCGGCTTCGAGGGCGCAGAGGGCGGGCTGGAAGGCGTCGAGCGCGCCTTCAACGCGGATCTGGCAGGCGTGCCGGGCAAGGCGATCGCCGGCCGCGACGCGCTCGGCCGCGAAGTCGCCGAGCAGCACGTGCTCCAGCAGCCTCAGCCCGGCCACGGCGTGATGCTGACGATCGACCGCACGATCCAGTACATCGCCGAGCGCGAGATCGACGCCGCGTTCCGGCGCACGCATGCGAAAGCCGCGATGGCAGTGGTGATCGAGCCCCGGACGGGCGACATCCTCGCGATGGCGGTACGCCCGACGTTCAACCCGAACGCGTTCCTCGACGTGCGCTCGTCGGACGCCTGGCGCAACCGCGTGGTGACCGACCCGTTCGAGCCGGGCTCGACGTTCAAGGCCATCCTGGCGGCCTCGGCGCTCGAGGAAGGCGTGGTCAAGCCCGACGACCGGATCTATGCCGAGAATGGCTCGATCACGCTCGCGGGCACGACGATCCGCGACTGGAAGAAGTACGGCTGGCTCACGTTCGCGGAGGTGCTGCAGAACTCCTCGAACGTCGGCTCCATCAAGGTCGGGCTGTCGCTCGGCCGCGAGCGCTACTACCGCTACATGAAGGCCTTCGGCTTCGGCTCGCCGACCGGCGTGGGGCTCGCGGGCGAGAGCCGCGGCCAGCTGCGCGAGCCTCAGCGGTGGTCGCTCCTGTCGCTGCCGACGATGTCGATCGGCCAGGAGATCTCGGTGACGGCGCTGCAGATGGTGAGCGCGTTCGGCGCCATCGCCAACGGCGGCACCCTGATGCAGCCGCGCCTCGTCAAATCGACGTTCGACGCCGAGGGCCGTGAGACCCGGCGGTTCGACGTCAAGGCGGTGCGTCAGGTCATCTCGCCCGCCACCGCGCGCACGGTCTCGAACATCCTGTCGACCGTGGTCGAGTCGGGCACCGGGCGGTTCGCGGCGATCCCTGGATACTCGGTCGCCGGCAAGACCGGCACGGCCCAGAAGCTCGATCCGGCGACCCGCCGCTACTCGCATGCGCCGGGTGTGCTCTCGTTCGTCGGGTTCGCGCCGGCCGACGAGCCGCGCTTCGCGATGCTGGTGATGCTCGACGAGCCGCGCAACGAGAAGTGGGGCAGCGAGGCGGCCGCGCCGATCTTCAGCGCGATCGGCCGCGAGATCCTGCGCTACCTCGAAGTCCCGCCCCGCGACGTCCAGCCCGTTCAGATCGTCACGGGGCCGCCGGTCGAGCCGGCTCTCCCGCCGCGGATGCGCCTGGTGAGCACCGCCGAGGCCGCTCAGCCGGACGGGACGCGACGGATGCCGGATCTCGGCGGCAAGACCCTGCGCCAGGCCCTCGAGGCGCTCGAGCCGTATCGGGTCGAGGTGCGCCTGGCCGGGCAGGGGCGCGTGTTCCGCCAGGTGCCGGCGGCCGGCGATCCGCTCGAGGCGGGCGCCGTGGCCAAGCTCACGCTGACCGCGTCGGGGAGCGCCAGGTGACATGGCGGGCGCGGCCATGAGCGAGCTGCTGGCGGCGCTCCCGGAGAAGCGCGTGATCGGCGATCCGCCGCGCTCGGTGTCGTCGATCGCGGGCGATTCGCGCCGCGTCGAGCCGGGCGCGTGCTTCGTCGCGGTGCCGGGCTTCAAGCGGGACGGCCGCCAGTTCATTCCGGACGCGATCCGGCGTGGCGCCTCGATCGTCGTCACCGAGGGCGATCCCGTCGCCGATCTGCCGGTAGCACAGGTGCTGGTGCCGTCCGTACGCGTCTCGCTGGCCCAGCTCGCCGGCGCGTTCTACGGGCATCCGTCGCGGCAGCTCGCGCTGGTCGGCATCACCGGGACCAACGGCAAGACGACGACGTCGTATCTGGTCGAGGCGCTGCTCCGCGCGCGGGGTCTCGCCACGGGCGTGATCGGTACGATCGGGTACGTGCTCGGCGACGAGACGCGCCCGGCGAATCAGACGACGCCGGAGGCGCTCGATCTGCAGGCGATGCTCGCCCACATGCGCGACCGCGGCGTGCGCGGCGTGGCGATGGAGGTCTCGTCCCACGCGCTGGCGCTCGCGCGCGCCGAGGGGCTCGCGTTCGACGTGGCGGTGTTCACGAACCTGACGCAAGACCATCTCGACTTCCACGGCACGCTCGAGCACTACCGGCTCGCCAAGCGCCGGCTCTTCGAGCTGCTGGCCGATTCGCCGAAGCCCCGGCGCACGGCGGTGGTCAACGCCGACGATCCGGCCGGGCCGTCGATGGTGCAGGGGCTCGCCGTGGACGTGCGCACGTTCGGGCTCGGCGCCGGCGCGCGCGTGCGGGCGGTCGAGCACACCTCGTCGATCGACGGCATCCGGATGGCCGTCGAGACGCCGCGCGGCCGCGTGGCCCTGACGTCGCCGCTCATCGGCGAGCACAACGTGATGAACCTGCTCGGCGCCGTGGCGACCGGGCTCGGTCTGGGCCTCGAGCCGCCCGCGATCGCGCAGGCGCTCGGCGCGGTCGGCACCGTGCCCGGGCGCTTCGAGCAGGTGAGGGCCGGTCAGCCGTTTCTCGTCGTCGTCGACTACGCGCACACGCCGGACGCGCTCGAGCGCGTGCTCACGACGGCGCGCAAGCTGACTCGCGGACGGCTGGCGGCCGTCTTCGGCTGCGGCGGCGATCGCGACCGCACCAAGCGGCCGATCATGGGCGAGATCGCGGCTCGGCTGAGCGACCAGGTCTGGGTCACCTCGGACAACCCGCGCTCGGAGCGTCCAGAGGCCATCATCGACGAGATCCTCGTCGGCGCGCGCCGGGCCGGTGGCGCGCCGGGCCGGGTCGCGACCGAGCCCGACCGCCGTCGAGCGATCGCGGCGGTCCTCGCGTGGGCCCAGCCGGGCGACACGGTCGTCATCGCAGGAAAGGGTCACGAGACCTATCAGATCATCGGGGCCGAGACGCTTCCGTTCGACGACCGCGAGGTCGCGCGACGGATCCTGTCGGGCCGGGGAGCCTAGGAGCCACCGTGCCACCGTTCACCGTCCAGGACATCGTGCGAGCGACGCAGGGCGCTCTCGTTGCGGGCGACCTCGGTGTGCCGATCACCGGCGTGTCGATCGACTCGCGCTCGCTCGGCGTCGGCGAAGCGTTCTTCGCGATCCGCGGCTATCGCCTGGACGGCCACGCGTTCCTGGCCGACGCAGCCTCGCGCGGTGCGGCGTGTCTGGTGGTCCACACGCTCCACGACGACGTCCCGGCCAACGTGCCGTTGGTCCTCGTCGAGGACACGACGAAGGCGCTCGGCCTGCTCGCCGCGTATCACCGCGCACGGTTCTCGATCCCGGTCGTCGCGGTGACGGGCTCGAACGGCAAGACCACCACCAAGGAGCTCATCGCCGGCGTGCTCGGCATGCGCTGGCAGGTGCTCAAGCCGAGCGGGAGCTTCAACAACCAGTGGGGCCTGCCGCTGACCTTGCTCAAGCTGACTCAGGAGCACCAGGCGCTCGTGCTCGAGATCGGCACCCAGCACCCCGGCGAGATCGCGACGCTCGCCGGACTGGCCCGCCCGACGATCTCCGTCGTGACGACGGTCGCGCACGCGCACACCGAATTCCTCGGATCGCTCGACGCCGTGCGTGACGAGAAGGCCGAGCTCGTGAAGGCGCTCACGCCGGATGGCCACGCCGTCATCAACATCGACGACCCGCGCGTGGCCAGCATGGCCCGGGACTCGCGCGCGCCCGTGATCACCTACGGCCGCGCGTCCAACGCCGACGTGCGGACGAGCGGCGACATCGTCGAGCGCGGGCAGTCGCTCGCGTTCACGCTCGAGAGCGGCGGCGCGCGCGTGCCGGTGACGCTCGCCTTCGCCGGACGACACAACGTGACGAACGGGCTCGCCGCCGCCGCCGTCGGCGTCGCGCTCGGCTGGCCGCTGGAGGAGATCGCGCGCGGTCTCTCGCAGGCGCGCCCCGTGGCCGGCCGCTGCATCTGGCGGGATGCGGGCGGCGTGAGCATTCTCGACGACACCTACAACGCGAATCCGGTGTCGGTGCGCGCCGCCCTCGAGACCGTCGCGGCGCGCCGCGCCGCGACGTCCGGGCGACTGATCATCGTCCTGGGCGACATGCTGGAGCTCGGCGCGATCGCCGAAGAAGCGCACCAGGACATGGGGCGCTCGGTGGCGGCGACCGGCGCCGACGGCTTCGTCGGTGTCGGCCGGCTCGCGCGCCTCGCCGTCGATAGCGCGCGCGCCGCGGGCCTGGCGGGCGCGCACCACGCGACGACGTTCGAGGACACGGTGGCCCACCTTCTCAAGGGCGTGACTCCCGGCGACGTCGTGCTCGTCAAGGGCTCCCGGGGCATGCGTATGGAGCGGGTCGTAGACGCGCTGGTGGCGCGCCTGGCCCGATGAAGGGGACGGATGCTTTACTACCTTCTCGTCCCACTCGCGAAAGACCACATCGTCTTCAACGTCTTTCGCTACCTGACGTTCCGGTCGTTCATGGCCCTGATCACGGCGTTCATCATCTCGCTAGTCGTCGGGCCGTGGATCATCCGGCGTCTTCGGATCGCGCAGCACGGCGGCGAGACGATTCGCGAGGACACGCCGGAGCGGCATCGCACCAAGAAGGGCACGCCGACGATGGGCGGGATCGTCATCCTCACGGCGATCCTCGCGACGACCTTGCTGTGGGCCAATCTGGCGAACCGCTACGTGTGGGTGGTGATCCTGTCGACCGCGGGCTTCGGCCTCATCGGCGTGTGGGACGACATGACCAAGCTGCGGAGGCGCAAGGGGCTGCCCACCCGCGTGAAGTTCGTCGCGCAGCTCGTCGTGGCCTTCGTTCCTGCAGCTGATCTTCTGGCAGCCGCCGAACGTCTGGGCGCCGACCCTGGCGATCCCGTTCTTCAAGGGCTGGCTGGTGAATCTCGGCTGGCTCTGGATCCCGTTCGCGATCCTCGTGATCGTCGGCGCCTCGAACGCCGTGAACCTGACGGACGGGCTCGATGGGCTGGCGATCGGTCCCGTCATCATGGCCGGCGCCGCCTTCGGCGTGATCGCGTACCTCACGGGCAACTTCAGAGCCGCCGACTACTTGAAGATCCTCAACGTACGCGGGGCCGGCGAGCTGACGGTGTTCTGCGGCGCGCTGATCGGCGCGGCGATCGGCTTTCTCTGGTTCAACTGCCATCCGGCCGAGATCTTCATGGGAGACGCGGGCTCGCTGGCGCTGGGCGGCGCGATCGGCACCCTGGCGGTGCTCACGAAGGCCGAGCTCTTGCTGCCGCTGATCGGCGGCCTCTACGTCGTGGAAGCGCTGTCGGTCATCATCCAGGTGGCGAGCTTCAAGATGACCGGTCGTCGCGTCTTCCGAATGGCGCCCTTGCACCATCACTACGAGCTGTCCGGATGGCCCGAGCCGAAGATCGTCGTGCGGTTCTGGATCGTATCGTTCGCGCTGGCGCTCCTGGCCATCACGACCTTGAAGCTCAGATGAGGGCGGCGTGAACACGCTGGACGAGGTGGAAATGTCGACGCGGGGTCAAGCGTACCTGCGCTCGCTCGCCGGCCGGCGGGTCGCCGTGCTCGGCCTGGCCAAGAGCGGGCTGGCCGCGGCGCGTCTGCTGCGCGCGGTGGGCGCCGACGTGGTCGGCACCGACGCGAAGCCGGTCGGCGCGCTGGGCCGCGAGGTGGCCGCGCTGGCGGACCTCGGCGTGCGGCTCGTCACCGGCCCGGGCGAGTCGGCCGCGGCTCTCGCCGGCGCCGACCTGGTCGTGGTGAGCCCGGGCGTGCCGCTCGACACGCCGGCGCTCGCCTCGGTGCGCGCGCGCCAGGTGCCGATCATCGGCGAGCTCGAGCTCGGCTGGCGGGCGACCGAAGCGGACACGATCGCGATCACCGGAACGAACGGCAAGACGACGACCACGGCGCTGACCGGGGCGATCCTCGGGCTGCAGCCGCGCCCCGTGCTGGTCGCCGGCAACATCGGCACGCCGTTGGCGGCGCACGCGCTCGACTTCCCGGCCGACGGCCTGCTCGTGTGCGAGGTGTCGAGCTTCCAGCTCGAGACTACCGAGCTGTTTCAGCCCAGGGTCGCGGCGGTGCTGAACCTCACGCCGGACCACCTGGACCGGCACGGGACGTTCGAGGCGTACGCGGACGCCAAGGCCCGGATCTTCGCGAACCAGACGCCGGCCGATTGCGTCGTGCTCAACGCCGACGACGCGCCGACGGCCGCGCTGGCGTCGCGGACGAGCGCGCCGATCGTGTGGTTCAGCCGGCGGCGCGAGCTGTCGCACGGCGTGTTCGTCCGCGCCGGCCGGATCGCGGCGAAGCTCAACGGGCATGTCGAGGAGATCTGCCCGCTGTCCGAGATCTTCCTGCGCGGGCAGCACAACGTGGAGAACGTCCTGGCGGCTACGGCGTGCGCCTTGTGGACCGGCATCTCGCCGGAGGCGATCCGCACGGCCATCGGCCGCTTCCGCGGCGTCACGCACCGGATCGAGTGGGTCCGCGACCTCGCGGGCGTGAAGTACTACAACGACTCCAAGGGCACGAACGTCGACTCGACCCTGCGGGCGCTCGACAGCTTCGCGGAGCCGATCGTGCTGATCGCGGGCGGCAAGGGCAAGGGGCAGGACTTCAAGCCGCTGGCCGCTGCGTCCCGCGGCCGCGTCGCTCACGCGGTGCTGATCGGGGAGGACGCCGAGAAGATCGGCGCCGCGCTCACCGACGCGCGCGTCGCGGTGACCTACGCGCGGTCGCTCCAGGACGCCGTCGAGCGCGCGCGCGGATTCGCGACGCCCGGCAGCATCGTGCTGCTCTCGCCGGCCTGCGCCTCGTTCGACATGTTCGACAACTTCGAACACCGCGGCGAAGTCTTCAAAAAGATCGTGGAGCGCCTCGACTAGTGAACCGCCTATCCAGCGCGTTCGAAGCGGTGGGGGGGTATGGGGGCGGAGCGGCGCTCGCTCCCCCCCATTCCAACTAATGCCGCGCAAGCTCGCGCCCGACTTCTGGCTCTTCGGCGTGGCCGTCGTCCTGCTCTCGGCGGGCGTGGTGATGGTCTACTCGGCGAGCGCGATCGTGGCGGCCGACCGCTTCCACGACCCCTACTTTTTTCTCAAGAAGCAGATCTTCTGGGCACTGCTCGGCGCGGCCTGCATGTGGATGGCGATCCGCCTCGATTACCGCCGCCTCGAGGGGCTCACCGTGCCGCTCCTGATCTTCGCGGCCGTGCTGCTGGTCCTGGTGTTGGTGCCGCCGTTTGGCCAGGCGATCAACGGGACGCGGCGCTGGATCCGGTTCGGGCCGGTCTCGTTCCAGCCCGCGGAGCTGGCCAAGCTCGCGCTCGTCGTCTACCTCGCCGCGTTTCTCGCGAAGAAGGGCGAGGAGGTCTCCGACTTCCGGCGCGGGCTCCTGCCGCCGCTCACGGTCGCCGGTCTCCTGGCCGTGCTCGTGCTGGCGCAGCCGGATCTCGGCAACTGCCTGACGTTGATCGCGCTCACGTTTACCCTGCTCTTCCTGGCCGGCGGCCACGCCCGCCACCTCAGCTTCGTCCTGCTCGCGGCGCTGCCGCCGCTGGTCGTGGCGATCTGGATGGCGCCGTACCGGCTGCGCCGCATCTTCGCCTTCATCGATCCGTGGTCCGACGCGCGAGGCAGCGGCTTTCAGATCATCCAGTCGTGGCTCGCGTTCGGCAACGGCGGCGTCTTCGGACAGGGCATCGGCGCCTCGCGCCAGAAGCTCTTCTATCTGCCGGAGTCGCACACGGACTTCATCTTCGCGATCATCGGTGAGGAGCTCGGGCTGATCGGCGCGCTCACCATCGTCGGGCTCTTCGTCGTGCTGGTCTGGCGCGGTCTTCGGATCGGTCTGCGCGCGCCCGACCCGTTCGGCGGCTATCTGGCGCTCGGGATCACGGTGCTGATCGCCACGCAGGTCCTCGTGAACCTGGGCGTCGTCACGGGCCTCCTGCCGACGAAGGGCCTGCCGCTGCCGTTCATCTCGTTCGGCGGCTCGGCCTTGCTGGTCACGATGCTCTCGACGGGAGTGCTCCTGAACATCTCCCAGCAGGCCCATGTTTAAGCGCTACCAGCAGATCCACTTCGTCGGGATCGGCGGCATCGGCATGTCCGGCATCGCCGAGATCCTGCTGAACCTGGGCTACCGGGTGACCGGGTCGGATCAGAAGCGGGGCGAGGCGGTCGAGCGCCTGGCCGAGCTCGGCGCGAAGGTGTTCATCGGCCATCACGCGTCGAATGTCGAGGGCGCGCACGTCGTCGTCTACTCGTCGGCGGTCTTGCGGGACAACGTCGAGGTGCAGGAGGCGCGCCGGCATCAGATCCCGACGATCCCCCGCGCCGAGATGCTGGCCGAGCTGATGCGTCTGAAGTACGGCATCGCGATCGCCGGCACGCACGGCAAGACCACGACCACCTCGATGGTCGGCGCGGTCCTGGCCGAAGGGCGGCTCGATCCGACGATCGTCGTCGGCGGCCGGGTGTCGAGCCTCGGCTCGAACGCGCGCCTGGGCCAGGGCGAATTCCTGGTCGCCGAGGCCGACGAATCGGATGGCTCGTTCCTGAAGCTCGCGCCGACCATCGCGGTCGTCACGACCGTCGACGCCGAGCACCTCGATCACTACGGAAGCCTCGACGCGATCCGCGACGCGTTCGTCGCGTTCGTCAACAAGGTGCCGTTCTACGGCGCGATCGTGCTGTGCCTGGACGAGCCCAACATCCAGCTCTTGATCCCGCGGATCGAGAAGCGCATCGTCTCGTACGGCCTGGAGTCGGGCGCCGACCTCGTCGCGCGGCGGCTCTCGCTGTCCGGCATGACCAGCCGCTTCGAGGTCTACCAGCGCGAGCGCCTGCTCGGCGAGCTCACGCTGCAGATCCCGGGGCGTCACAACGTGCTCAACGCGCTGGCCGCGATCGGCGTCGGTCTCGACCTGGAGATCCCGTTCGCGACGATTCAGAAGGCGCTGGCCGGATTCTCCGGCGTCCAGCGTCGGTTTCAGATCCTGGGTCGTGCCCGCGACATCACCGTGGTCGACGACTACGGGCACCACCCCGCGGAGATCCGGGCGACCCTGGCTGCTGCCAAGGCGGGCTTCGATTGCCGGGTCGTGACGGTATTTCAGCCGCACCGCTTCACCCGGACCAAGCACCTGCGCCAGGAGTTCCTGACGGCGTTCAACCTGGCCGATGTGCTGATCGTGATGGACGTCTATGCGGCCGGCGAGGCGCCGATCCCCGGCGTGTCGGGCCGGGATCTGGCCGATGGGATCCGATCGCACGGACATCACGACGTCACTTACCTCGGTAGCGACCGCACGCGCATCGTCGAGCACCTGGCGGACGTCGCACGTCGCGGCGATCTCGTCATCACGCTCGGCGCCGGCGACGTGAGCCAGCTCGGCCCGGAGCTGCTGAAGCGCCTGGACGCGACTCGTTGACTGGGAGGGCCACATGCTAGGAGAGATTCGCGGCGAAGTACGGTTCAAGGAGCCCCTGAGCTTCCATACCTCGCTCCGCATCGGCGGCACCGCCGACATCTTCGTCGTGCCACAGGACGTGGACGACATTCGCCACGCGCTCATGTTCGCCGAGCGCGAGCAGCTGCCGGTCTCGGTGATCGGCGGTGGCAACAACCTCCTGGTCAAGGACCGTGGGGTGCGCGGCGTCGTGCTGCGCCTCGAAGGCTGTCTGGGGCGCGCCGAGTTCCACGGCGAGGAGGCGATCGCCGGCGCCGGCGTGTCGCTCTCGGCGCTGATCCGCGAGGCGGCCGCGCTCAATCTGGGCGGTATCGAATGCCTCGTCGGGATTCCCGCGACCATCGGCGGCGCCCTGGCCATGAACGCCGGGACGGCCGACGGCTGGATCGGCGATTTCGTCAGCGCCGTGTATTACCTGCACCCGGACGGCTCGCTCGGCGAGTTCAAGCCGGCTCCGGGCACGTTCACGTATCGCAACTTCAACGCGCCGGTCGGCTCCGTGCTGATCGGCTGCCGGCTCCGTCTGCACCGCCGCCCGCTCGCGGAGATCCAGAAGGAGATGAAGCAGCGGCTCAAGGTCAAGAAGTCGACACAGCCGCTGGCGCTCGCCTCCGCCGGGTGCGTGTGGAAGAACCCGGCCGGCGAGGTGGCCGCGCGGATGATCGAAAAGTGCGGCCTCAAGGGCAAGCGCATCAACGGCGCGGAGATCTCCTCCAAGCACGCCAACTTCATCGTGAACCGCGGCGGCGCGACCGCCGCCGACATCCTCGCGCTGATGGACCTCACGCGCGAGCGCGTGCAGTCGCACTTCTCGGTGACGCTCGAGAACGAGATCCGGATCATCGGGGAGTAGATGCCGAGCGGCCTCGTCTCGCCGAGAAACCGCGCTTCGGCGCTCGCCGACATGGGCGAGCGCTCGGCGTTCGTCGCCGGTCAGCGCATCGGCAAGGCGCGGCGCCCACGGCCCGCGCGCCGCGCGCGGCTGCGGCGACTGGTGATCGGTGTGCTGGCCACGATGGTCATCACTGCGGGCGGCGGCGCCGGCCTGCACTGGCTGCTCACGACCCCGCGCTTTGGCGTGGCGAGCGTCGAGGTGCGCGGCGTCTCCCGCGTGCCCCCCGACCAGATCCTCGCGGCGGCGGCAATCCAGCGCGGCACGAACATCTTCAAGCTCGACACGATCGGCGTCACCGGCCGCGTGGAGTCGCTGCCGGAGGTTCGCCGCGCCGACGTGGTGCGCGAGCTGCCGAACCGGGTCGTGATCAGCGTCGAGGAGCGACGCCCGTTCACCTTGGTCCACGGCGGCCGGCTGCACTGGATGGACGAGGAAGGCCGGCTCCTCGGCGCCTCGCCCGAGGCGGTGGCGCCGCCGATGCCCGTGATCAGCGGGCTCTCGGCCGAGGAGCTCGCCTCGATGCGTACGGCGCCCGGCCCGAAGGCGCGGGCGGCGATCGGCGTGATCCGCGCGCTCCTGCGCAGCGGCAACGGGCTCACCGCCGAGATCTCCGAGATCGACATGAGTCGCCGCGAGGGGCCCGTGCTCTACACCGTCGACGGCGTCGAGGTGCGGCTGGGCACCGAGGACTGGGACGAGCGGCTCACACGGCTCGAGGGCGTCCTGGCGCAGATCGCGACGCAGGACGTGCGAGCCGTCGACCTCAGATTCCGCGACCAGGTGGTCTTCCAGCGAGGCGCCGCCCGATGAAGCGGCCGAAGACGCCCGACCTGGTGGTCGGCCTCGACGTCGGCACCACGAAGGTCTGCGCGATCATCACCGAGCCGGCGCCGCGCGGCGCCCTGAACGTCATCGGCGTGGGCACCGCGCCCTCGCGCGGGCTCAGGCGCGGGATCGTCGTCAACATCGACTCGACGGTCGAGGCCATCCGCGCCGCGGTCGCCGAGGCCGAGCAGATGGCCGGCGTCGAGATCTCGGGCGCCTTCGCCGGGATCGCCGGCGGCCACATCCGAGGCGTCAACAGCCGCGGCGTCGTCGGGATCACCGGCAAGAACCACGAGGTGAGCGAGACCGACGTCGAGCGCGTGATCGAGGCCGCGCGGGCGATCAACCTGCCGCAGGACCGGGAGATCATCCACGTCTTGCCGCAGAGCTTCGTCGTCGACGACGGCGACGGCGTGCGCGAGCCGATCGGCATGTCGGGGGTCCGGCTCGAGGTCGAGGTGCACATCGTCACCGGCACCGTCACGTCGGTCCAGAACGTCGTCCGCTCGGTCAATCGCGCCGGCCTCGCCGTGCAGGACATCGTGCTCGAGCCGCTCGCCTCCGCGGAGGCCGTGCTGTTCGACGACGAGAAGGAGCTGGGCGTGGTCGTGATCGACATCGGCGGCGGCACGACCGACGTCGCGCTCGTCCGCGACGGCGCGGTCTGGCACACGGTCGTGCTTCCGCTCGGCGGCGACCACATCACCAACGACATCGCGATCGGGCTGCGCACGCCGACCGCGGACGCCGAGGACATCAAGAAGCGGTACGGATGCGCGCTGACCGCGCTCGTGCCGGCCGAGGAGACGGTGGACGTGCCGTCCGTCGGCGGCCGCAAGCCGCGGCAGCTTTCGCGGCAGCTCCTGTCGGAGATCATCCAGCCGCGCGTCGAGGAGATCTTCACGCTGGTAGCGCGGGAGCTGGCCCGCGGCGGGTTCCAGGACGCGGCGACGGCGGGTGTCGTCGTCACGGGAGGCACGTCGATCATGGAGGGAGTTCCCGAGCTTGCGGAGGGGATCTTCGATCAACCCGTGCGCCGCGGCGTGCCGATCGGCGTCGGCGGGATGGCGGACGTGATCGAGAGTCCGATCTACGCGACCGGTGTGGGCCTGGCACTCTACGGCGCGCGCACCCGGGTGTCCGGTGACGGCATTCGGCCGCCGGGCCCGGTGGGCCGCCTCACACGACTCGTCACGGGATTTCTCGGTGACCTTTTTTAGGCGCGGTCGGGACGGCCGGCAGCCGCACCTGTTCACGACAGACGTGGACCCTTCACGCGGCCGGAGGCGGACCTCCGGCGAGCACTCAGAGGAGGAATCGATGGAGAAGGATCGTGCGCGGCGCCCGCTCTTCGAGCTCGAACTGGCGACGCAGGCCGCGAAAATCAAAGTCATCGGGCTGGGCGGGGGCGGCGGCAACGCGGTGAGCCGCATGATGGCCGCGCAGTTCACGGGGGTCGAGTTCATCGTGGGCAACACGGATGTCCAGGCCCTCAGCGCCTCGCCGGCGCCGGTGAAGATCCAGCTCGGCGCCAAGCTTACCGGGGGTCTGGGGGCCGGCTCGAACCCGGACGTCGGCCGCAACGCGGCCCAGGAAGACCCGGATCAGATCACGCGCCTGCTGGCCGGCAGCGATATGGTCTTCATCACCGCCGGGCTCGGCGGCGGCACCGGCACCGGCGCGGCGCCGGTGGTCGCGTCGCTCGCGAAGGATCTGGGCATCCTGACGGTGGCCGTGGTCACCAAGCCGTTCACGTTCGAGGGCCGAAAGCGCATGCTCCAGGCCGAGGCCGGGCTCGAGGCGCTGCGCGGCGTCGTCGACACGCTGATCACGATCCCGAACCAGCGCCTGCTCTCGGTCGTCGATCGCGGCACGCCGCTGATCGCCGCGTTCCGCGTCGCCGACTCGGTTCTGCAGCAGGCGGTGCAGGGCATCTCGGACCTGATCCTGGTCCCCGGCCTCGTCAATCTCGACTTCGCCGACGTGCGCACGATCATGTCGGGCATGGGCCTGGCGATGATGGGCACCGGCACCGGCAAGGGCGAGAACCGCGCGCTCGACGCCGCGCAGAAGGCCGTGGCGAGCCCGCTGCTCGACGAGACGTCGATCGAGGGCGCGCGCGGCATCCTGATCAACTTCACCGGCGGCGCCGACCTCTCGATTCACGAGGTCGAAGAGGCCGCGCGCATCGTCCAGGAGGCGGCGCACGAGGAGGCGCACATCATCTTCGGCGCCGTCATCGATCCGCAGCTGTCGGACGAGGTGCGGATGACCGTGATCGCGAC
>Ga0111539_10002889_pt1 | contig 22802 bp, 19 predicted proteins | sample RhiMethybrSRZTD1_FD_79667 | JGI IMG/M metagenome (GOLD analysis project Ga0111539, IMG submission 79667) | Populus rhizosphere microbial communities from Tennessee, USA - Rhizosphere MetaG P. TD hybrid SRZTD1 (version 2) (version 2) | ecosystem: Host-associated > Plants > Roots > Rhizosphere >...
CAGTGGGCTTGCGTGTTCAGAAACCAAAGCGACGCGCATGGCAATTTTTCCCATCCTGTGGCAATGGTTCCCAAGCAGTACCCGGCACTCACTTAGCCAAACGCGAAGTTATGGTTCGACTACTGAATCCAGAGGGGCTGGGTGCATTCGGTGAAGAGAGCGAGATCCGCCCGCCGTTCTATTGCGATTGCGGCTACCAGACCTCCATCGGAGTACTGGGGTCTGGTCTCGTTGGATGTGGCAGCGGTGACGATCGGGACGATGTTCAGATAGGGCCCAACGTTCAGCTGTTGACCGTCACCCATCCGATCAATCCACGCCTGCGCCGGGATAAGTGGGAGGCCGCTGAGCCGATCGTGATCATGGACAATGTCTGGCTCGGTGGCGGCGTGATCGTTTGTCCAGGGGTGAGATAGGAGCGAACACCGTAGTCGGCGCCGGAGCGGTGGTCGTTCGTGAGCTGCCTGCCAACGTCGTGGCCGTCGGCAATCCAGCACGAGTGATCAAGACTTTCGAGGGATAACCGCAGCCCTATTCGGATCGTTTTCTGGCAGCCCGACGGCTTACATAGCGGCGAATCTTCTCGTGAGTACCACAGTCGTTCATGGCACACCACCGGCGGCTGAGGTTCTTGGATTGATCAAGAAAGACCCATGGACAGCCGGCGCACTTTTTGAGCCGATGCAGCTGCGGGCCGGCGAGTAGATCAAGCGCCGCCACACTGATCGGCCAGAGCACGGAATCAAGCCGCGCGGTCATCGGCCAGGTCAACTTATAAGCTGCATGCCCGCGATCTTCGGCGGGCGGAAGGTGCAGGTCCAGGTCCGCGTGAGTTAAAGCCTCAGTGACGAACTGACGCAGCTCGGGCCACTCGGCCGCGACGCTCGCGGAGTCGCCGCTGTTGATGGCAGCGATCTCGCCGAAGATCTCGTTCAAGATCAGCCGCAAGTCATGTGCCCGTTGCAGCGCGTTGGACGCTGCTCGGGGGCGTTCCTCAGCCGTTTCCAGCAACTCATCTGCCTGATCGAGCCGCAGAATGCCGATTCGAGCGGCCCATCCGGCCAGTTCGGGGTAGCTGCCCGCATGGTCGTACTGCTCCAGGCCGTCAGGATCATCCACGGTGTTGGCGAAGTCCAGCGCCAGATGCCCACCCACGATAGGCAACTGGCGAGGAGTGCGCTCAGCCTCCGCTATTGTTTCCACCAAAACTCACTTTACCAGTCGCATTGATTGAGTCGCGATGGGTATGTTCCCGACATGAGCCGTTTAGGTGGTAACAATCCTGACGATCGCCGGCCGCTGGCTCTTGCTGTTATCTGTGTGGCGCAGTTCGTCGTGGTCCTCGACGTCACCATCGTTACGACCGCCTTGCCGGCGATCCGTCAGGCGCTTGGGTTCAGCGATGCCGATCTGCAATGGGTGTTCACGGGATACGCGCTGGTCTTCGGCGGACTGTTGATCTTTGGCGGCCGGATGGCCGACGTGGCGGGTCGCCGCCGAACCTTCCTGATCGGACTTACCCTGTTTGCGCTCGCCTCGATCGGATGCGCATTGGCATGGTCTCCGGAGGCACTTGTCACGGCCCGGCTCGTACAAGGCGCCGGCGCAGCCTTGCTTTCGCCGGCGGCGCTGGGTCTGCTGACCACACTCACCGAGGCTGGCGAATCACGCCGCCGCGCAGTCGGCTGGTGGACGGCAGTCGCAGCCAGCGGCGGCGCCAGCGGCTGGGTGTTCGGCGGATTGATCAGTGAGTACGTCGGATGGCGGTGGGTCTTCGCGGTCAATGTTCCGATTGCCGTCATTGCACTGGCGATCGCACCGCGCGTGATCCCAGCCGACCGCCAATCGGCGAAGGCAATGAGGCTCGATCTAGGCGGCGCCCTGACCGCCACGGCCGGTCTGGCGCTGCTGGTCTACGGCCTGACCAGTGCCGGGGACCGAGGTCTGGGTGACGTCGCCAGCTGGCTGCCGCTGCTGCTTGCCGCACTAGCCTTCGTGATCTTCGTACGCCACGAGGGACGGACTGCCGATCCCCTGCTCCCGCTCGGGCTAATACGGTCGCGGCCTGTTGCCGGCGCGAATCTGACCGCCGTCGCGATCACGGCCTCGACTTCTCCAGCGATGTTCCTGGCTGTGCTCTACGTGCAAGAAACGTTGGGTGTTCCAGCCGGCCGGGCGTCACTCCTTTTTCCTGCGGTCAATCTGGGCGTCATCGCCGGATCATTGCTTGGTCCGCGGTTGCTCGGATGGCTTGGCGCTCGTCGGACGTTGCTGACAGGTTTCAGCGGCATCGTTGTGGGAACCATTGTGCTGCTGTTGCTACCTGATCATGGTCTGCCGGCGATTCAGCTGCTGGGCGCCTTTGCGGTGATGGGCGCCGGGCTCGGCGCCGCCTCTGTGGCGTCTACTCAGACCGGAACCGAGGCCGCCGATGCCGCATACCGCGGCGTTGCTTCTGGCGTACTCAATTCGGCTGCCCAGGTCGGCACGGCAGTCGGCGTCGCCCTCCTCTTGCCGCTCGCGACCGCCATTGTCCTGGACACGATGACCGGCTACCGCATCGGCTTCCTGGGTGCTGGGGCCGTCGCAGTTGCGGGCGCTCTCGCCAGCCTTCTGGTACCCGCTGCACGGTCTCGGTCGAAAAGTCCGCAATGGTCGGAAATTCCACCAGTAGGGGATCCTGCACCTGTCGATAGCTCCGCATCGGTCGGAAATTGCAACCGGTGATTACCTGCTCCTGCTCGCGGGTAGTTAGCGACCCAAGTAGGAACACGCTCCGCGCCTCCGCCAGAGGCGTTGTTTGATAGTTGAAGGGGAACGACCATCACGACCACGCATGATCAGAAAAACAAAGTCGACGTGCCAGGTGGTGAGGCAAAGCGACCCACCGAGATCCCCCCACGTGGCTGGCTACAGGTTGCCAAGCGCGGCTGGAAAGAAGCCAAGGCTGACAATGTTCCACTGCTTGCCGCAGGTGTTGCCTTTTACGCCTTCCTGGCGATCTTTCCCGCGCTGATCGCGCTCGTGTCGATCTACGGGCTTTTCGCAGACCCGACGACGATCGCGGACCAATTGAAGTCGGTCACGGAGGCGCTTCCACCGGCGGCTCGCCAGGTGATCACTGACCAGGTCACCATGCTGGCTGCCCGACGCGCGGCGCTAAGTATTGGCCTGGCCATTTCTATCGTTATCGCCTTGTGGAGTGCGTCGGGTGGCATCAGCAATCTGCTCACAGCGGTCAATGTCGCCTATGACGAGGAAGAGAAACGCGGCTTCGTCAAGAAACGGCTGTTGTCACTCGGCCTGACTCTTGCGGCCATCGTCTTCATGGTGATCATGCTCGGCATCGTCGCGGTGCTGCCGGCGCTGCTGAAATCTCTATTTGGGGCCGGCTTGCTTCGCTGGGTGTTCCAGATCATCGGCTGGCTTGTGTTGATCGTCTTGGTGATGGCTGCGCTGGCGGTCCTCTACCGCTTGGGGCCGGAACGTGATGCCCCGAAGATGACATGGGTGTCGGTTGGCGCTCTCGTTGCTGCGCTGATTTGGCTCGCTGCATCGATCGGCTTTTCGATCTACTCCTCGACCTTCGGCAACTATGCGAAGACCTACGGCGTTTTCGCGGGCATTGTGGTGCTGCTGTTCTGGCTCTGGCTCACCGCGTACGCGATCTTGCTCGGTGCGGAGATCAATGCTGAGGCCGAGCAGCAGACCGTTGCCGACACCACGAGGGGTGAGGCGCAACCGCTCGGTAAACGTGGTGCGGTCAAGGCCGACTCGGTCCCTAGTGAGGACCCCGAGGCACCGCTGCAGGAACGTTGAACAATTGGCTCGCGATAGAGGAACGCTGACATGTCCGTACAACGCCGAGTGAAGTGCTCACCAGCGCAAGTGTTCGACGTGCTCAACGACGGCTGGACCTACGCCTTGTGGGTGGTCGGCGCATCTCGGATGCGAGACGTCGATCAAGGCTGGCCGGCAACGGGCACCAAGCTGCACCACTCGTTTGGGGTCTGGCCACTGTTGATCAATGACAGCACCGAAGTCCTCGAGATCGAGCCGGGCAAGCGTCTCCTACTGGAAGCGCGCGGCTGGCCGATCGGCGAGGCGAAAGTCGAGATCACTGTCGAGCCGGACGGGAACGGCGCCCTGATCTCGATCGCTGAAGACGCTAGCAGCGGTCCTGCTCGGTTGGTTCCGGAGCAGGTACGCCAGCCCGTGATCGACTTCCGCAATCAGGAGACGCTGCGGCGGCTCGCATACGTGGTCGAGGGTCGCCACGATAATCAGGCAGATATTTCCGAACGATCCGGCTCGGCTGAGATCTGAGCTCGGCCGCGGGTACCCAATCGAGGGTTGAGCCGAGCCCGCGCCAGAGCGGCCCGCGCCGCGTTCATGCCGCATGCGCCGTGCACGGCGCCGCCTGGGTGTGCCGATGCGGAAGCCAGATACAGGCCGTGGATCGGTGTATTCGCCCGCCCCAGGCCGGGAATGGGTCGGAAGATCAACTGCTGATCAAGTGCGGCGGTGCCGCCGTTGAGGGAACCGCCGACAAGGCTGGCATCACGGCGTTCCATCTCTAACGGACTCAGAATGCGGCGCGTAATGATGCGCTCCGAGAAGCCCGGAGCCCGCTGCTCGATTCGATCTTGCATCCGATCGGCGAACCGCTCCGCGTCGTCGCCGGCCCAGGAACCGGTGAGATTTCCACCTGCGTCATCGACGACGCGCAGCGGTACGTGAGTGTAGGCCCACAGGGACTCGGTCCCCTCCGGCGAGCGTGTCGGATCTGCGGTGGTCATCTGCCCGATCAACAGGAACGGGCGGTCAGGGATGCTGCCCGCGCTCAGCTGAGCAGAGCTCACCACCAGCTCCTCATAGGAGTCAGCAATGTGTACAGTCCCTGGCGCGTACGGCGGCGGCGTCCTCCAGGGCACCGGGGAGCTGAGGGCCCAATCGACTTTGAACGTCGCAGGATCGCGTCGGAAACCAGCCATCTTGGTCCGTATCGTCGCCGGCAACTCATCGAAGGGGACCAGTCGTCCGTAGAGGTGCTCCGCGGCGACGTCGGCGAGCACTGCGCGCCGAACTCGTACAAGCTGATCATGAACCTGTACGCCCGCGGCGCGCCCGTGCTCAACGCTGATCTTGGTCACCTCAGCGTTGCAGACCACAGCACCGCCGTGTGCCAGGAAGCGGTCTCGCATTGCTTCGGCAAGCCTGCCAGCTCCGCCCTCCGGAACCGGGTATCCCTGGGTTTGGCCGAGCATGATCAACAAAAGACCCAGGAAGCCCGAGCCGGCGCCGTCCGGCGGAATGTCTGCGTGCAACGCATTTCCAGTGAGCAGTAACCGCACCGCCTGGCCCCCGAAGTTCTGTTCGAGGATGTTGCCTGCCGGAGCCAGCAGCTGGCGTACGAACGGCAAGCCGCCTACCCGCGGCAAGTTGATCATGGCTCGCAATGCCGGCCGCACCGGTGGGAAGGGTGTCACGAGCGCATCGACCAAGCTCGAGCCGATCTTGTGCCATTGATCAACAAGAGCTCGCCAGGCGTCGCCATCACCGGGATGCTCCTCGTCCAGCAGCCTGGCAGTAATATCAAGATCACGGTGGAGCGTGATCCACGAGCCATCACCGCGGGAATGCCCCAGCACTGCAGGAGCGTGCAGCCAGCGCAGCCCGTACTCCTCCAGCCGCAGCCCCTTGATCACTCGCGAGGCGTAGCCCAGCGGGTAGAACGCGCTGAACGTGTCGGACACGAAATCCGGATGTAGCTCCCGATCACTGCGTACGGCGCCTCCGACCTCGGGCTGCGCCTCGAGGAGCAGGGTCTCCCAACCGGCATCGGCCAGCCGGTTGGCGGCTACCAGTCCATTGGGGCCGGCTCCGATGACGACCGCATCGACCTCACGGGGCAGCGTCATGATGCCTTTCTCTCAGAGCATGGGCCGTCCGCCGGTGACCGCTACGCGGGCGCCGGAAATGTAGCTGCCGTCGTCAGAGGCGAGCAGCACGTAGACAGGCGCTAGCTCCTTGGGCTGACCGGCCCGACCCAGCGGCGTGTTCTCACCGAATTTCTCGACCTTCTCCTCCGGCATCGTGGCGGGAATCAGGGGCGTCCAGATCGGTCCTGGAGCGACGCTGTTCACCCGGATGCCCTTCTCGCCAAGCATTTGGGCCAGGCTGGCGCAGAAATTGGCGATCGCTGCTTTGGTGGCGGCATACGGAGCAAGCGTCGGATTCGGCATGTCGGAGTTGACCGACGAGCTGCCGATGATCGATGAGCCCGGCTTCATGTGCGGAATCGCGGCCTTGCACAGATGGAACATCGCGCCGATATTGGTATCGAAGGTGTAATCCCACTCATCATCGGGGATTTCCTCCAGCGTCTCGTGAGTCATCTGGAATGCGGCGTTGTTCACCAAAATGTCCACACCGCCCATTTCATCGACCGCGGTCTGAATGATGTCGCGACAATGCTGCCGATCGGCCACATCGCCCTTGACGAGTACAGCGCGCCGGCCGGCCTTCTCGACATAACCTGCCGTGTCCTTGGCGTCAGAATCCTCACTGAGATAAGAAATTAGTACGTCGGCGCCTTCGCGGGCATAGGCGATCGCTACTGCTCGTCCTATTCCCGAGTCGCCACCAGTGATCACCGCAACTTTATCGGTGAGCTTTCCGCTGCCCTTGTAGCTCTCCTCGCCACAGTCGGGTACCGGCGTCATCTTTGACTGAACGCCCGGTACTTCCTGCTGCTGTGGGGGCTGGCTCATTGCTTCCTCCTTGAAGATTCGTCGTCTTTGGGCAGTTACCCCGAAGCTGGCGAGTGAACCTATGGGTCCTCGACTTGAGGAGGACTGCGTGCGCCCTGCGCCTGTCGAAGGGCGGGGTCGGGGATGTGCCCTGAGCCTGTCGAAGGGCACATCATGATCACCTGCTTCCGGCTGCAACAGTGTGGCGCCGTCCCGCCGGCGTCAAGGCCAAGCCCTTCGGGTGGCTTACGGCCAGCCTTGACCCCAGCTCCGGCGGCGCGCATAAGAACAGCGGAAGCAGGGGGGAATGATGGTGAGGGATGGGTTTGGCGCGGGTCGAGTTGGGTGGCCCGGTGTAGGCTCGGTCCTGTTTTCCCTTATTTTCTTGAGAAAACTGCTTGTTATAGAACACAGTTTCGAATACAATGGAAGCATGCAACTCGGGGACGCAACCACAGCTGAGCGCGACCAGTGCACGCCAATCGACCTGGCCCTCGATGCTTTCGAAAATGAGCTCGCCGAACTGATCATCGCTGTCGAATCGGGTGGGCTTGAACAGCTGCCGGCCACTGACAAGGTGGCGGTGTGGCAACGCTTCGAGACCCTCCGCAACACACTGCCGGTGGTTGATCATGGTTTGATCGCTGACGCCGAGGCCAGCGACCTGGCGCATGAGTACTGTTCCTCCACTCTCGCCCAATTCCTGATCCGGGTCCTTCAGCTGTCGCCCGGTGAAGCCGCTGCGCGGGTTCGTGCCGCCGCTGCACTCGCACCCAGGACCTCGATGCTCGGTGCGCAGTTGGAGCCGCAGCTGCCGTGGCTGGCCGCGCTGCAACGCGACGGTGCCGTGACAGTGGAGAAGGTGGCCATTCTGGAACGCGCCATGCACAAACTGTCACGGCCAAATCTGGATCCTGAGGCAGTGCACACCGCCGAGCAGCTGCTGGCTGAGCATGCGCCGATCCTCGGGCCAGCCGAGCTGCGACGGTTCGCCCGCGCCGTGGTCAATGCCGCCGAACTCGACGGGCCCGAGCCCATCGACGACGCTTTGCAGCAAGACCGGCGTTACCTGGAGTTGAAGCAGCGGCGGGACGGCATGTGGCATCTGAGAGGCCGGCTCACCGCCACGCTGGGCACCCAACTGAATTCGATCTTGGAGCCGCTGGCCAAACCGCGCAGCAGCAGTAATGACAACCCCGACGGCACCACCACGAAGCTGGCCGATCAGCGGCCCTCCATGCAACGACTCCACGACGCCCTCGACGAAGCCTGCGGCAAACTCTTGAAAAGCTGCGACCTGCCCTCGGTCGGTGGAATGCCAGCATCGATAGTGGTCACCATCACCCTCGACGACCTGCTGGCCAAGGCCGGTGTCGCCGAAACCGCTGATGGCACCCAACTTTCTGCCGATCAACTGTGGCGGCTCGTCGATGAGGCCGAGATCTGGCCGATCATCACCAGCCGCCACGGCGTTCCCCTGGCATTAGGCCGTAGCCAACGATTGGCCTCCAAAGGCCAAACCCTCGCCTTGATCGCCCGAGACGGCGGCTGCAGCTTTCCCGGCTGCACCCATCCACCGGCCTGGTGCGACCGACACCACATCCTCGACTGGATCTCAGGCGGAGAAACCGACCTCAACAACCTCACCCTGCTGTGCCGCTACCACCACACCCACTTCCTACAAAAAGGCTGGACCTGCCACATCAACGACCACGGGCTCCCCGAATGGATCCCGCCCCGCTGGATCGACCGCGACCAACGACCACACATCAACGACCGCATCAAACGCATCCACATCCAACAACTCAACCGCAGCAACCGACAACGAACGCCGGCCGCAGCATGATCATTTACGTCCGCCTGAGCTCCTCAGGAGCCGGTCTCGTGATGGGGTTCGGCGACGGGCTTGGACTCGGGCGATCCGCGCTGCCGCAGATAGACGGACGCGAAGACGATCACAGCAACAGCAAGAAACTCGCTCTGCCAGTTCTGGAACGACTCGAACCAGAACTGCGAAGTACCGAGGTACTGCAGCGTTGTCACCGCCTGACCGCCATGGGCCAGCTGCTCTTCGCTGTACTCCTTGGCGCCGCTGGCCGCATGCAGCGCTATGGACATGAAGAACAAGATGAAGAACAGTGCCGAGAGCGAGTTTTCGTACGCCGTGAGCACCCAACCGCCCCGGCGTACCGGCCAGGGTGTTCCTGGACGATTCCCAGCTTCCCGCGGGTCCTCATCCTGCGGCGCGGGCTCGTCAACCGGCTTCGACTCAGAGGATCCCTTCTGAAAAAGGAAAGCAGTCAATACGACATACATCCCCATCTGGAGGAACTCGCTCTCCCAGTTCTCGAACGTCGCTTCGAAAAATGCGCCAGTCGTCAGATATTGACCGAGCGAGACTGGCTGCTCACCATGCTCGAGCTGGTCGTTGTTGTACACGCTTACGCCGGACAGAATCATGCCGGTGAAGAAGATCAAAAAGAGCGCCAGATTGGCGATCAGCAGTCCACGTTCACGCAACCATTCGCGCATCGCGCCTCCACATTTGATCTTGCTGGCCGGTCAGCCCTTGTCGCTTCGCGCGAGACGAATCCATCGATATCCCCAGCCATTGAGCGTGAGGCCCGTCAACTTCCTGGACGGTGCGTCATAAGGGCCGTCCACGAACATGTCGTACGGCGCGCCCTCGATGCCTGGCAATGGGCCGATATCGACCGTCACCTTGGTGTCGGCCAAGTTGTGCAGCAGCAAGATCGATCCGGCCGGTGCATCGAATCGGTGTGCCAGCACCGAGCGCGGCAGTGGGGCGTCGACAACTGAGCAGGTTCCCGTCCCGATCTCCGGTGCAGTACGCAGGGTATGGATCAGGTTCTCGAACCACCGCAGCAGCGAATTGGGTTCTTGTTGCTGGCTACGCACGTTGACGTTTTTCGCGCCGAACTTGCCCGTCATGGTGACCGGTCGGAACAGCGCCTCGGGCGGTACGGGGCTGAAACCTCCATTTGTCGTGCCGTCCCACTGCATAGGCGTCCGGACCGCGTCTCGGCCGTCAAGGCTGAGGTCCTCGCCCATCCCAATCTCTTCGCCATAGCGCAGCGCCGGGCTACCAGGCAAGGAGAACTGCAGCGCGTACGCCATCTCGATGCGACGACGATCACCTTGCAGCATCGGCGCCAGCCGGCGGCGAATGCCGCGGCCATACAAGCGCATCTCAGGTTTGGGCGCGAAGGCACCAAAAACATCACCGCGCTGCTCGTCTGTCAGCCGACTGAGATCAAGTTCATCGTGATTGCGCAGGAAGGTCACCCATTGACCGCCCTGCGGCAACTTCACCGCCGTGGTCAAAGCCTCGATGAGCGGCTCCGCGTCGCAGCGCGCCAGCGCCAGCCAGAGCCGTGGATTGAGCAGGAAGTCGAACATCATCTGTGCCCGGTCACTCGGCCCGTCCGGACGGCTACCTACGAATGTGCCGATCTCGCTTGGAGGCAGGTTCGCCTCACACAACAGCACCGAGTCGCCACGCCGCCACTGGGTCTCCTGCCGCCACGAGTCCATGATCGAAAAGTCCTTTGGCGCCGAATCGACGCCTGGCTTCACCATCTCGATGATGAAGGGAGCTGCGTCGATGCGGAAGCCGGCGGCACCCATCTGCAGCCAGAAGCCCATCACCTTTTCCATCTCAGTGCGCACGGCGGGATTGGCCCAGTTGAGGTCGGGCTGGAAGTCATAGAAGCGATGGAAGTACCACGCCTGGGCCTGCTCATCAAAGGTCCAGGTCTCGCTTTGCTCGCCAGGGAAGACGGTGCCTTGGCGCCGGTTCGATGGCTCCTCGGCGCTCCAGACGTACCAGTCGCGGAACGGCGAATCAGGACTGCTGCGTGCCGATGTGAACCAAGGATGTTCGTCGGAGGTGTGGTTGATGACCAGGTCGAGGATGATTCGTATCCCACTTTCCTCAGCTTCGCGGGCCAGCTCCGCGAAGTCACCGAGGCTTCCCAAGGCCGGGTCTATGCCGTAGAAATCGCTAATGTCGTAGCCGCCGTCACGGCCAGGACTTGGATAAATGGGGTTGAGCCACAAGCAGGAAACACCCAATCGGGAAAGGTAATCCAGGCGACTGATCAGCCCTCGAAGATCACCGCGGCCATCGCCGTCGGAGTCTTGAAACGACGAGACATCGAGGCTGTAGATGACAGCTTCCTGATACCACCTATTAAGCATGGTTTTCCGGCCTCCCGCTTAGTTGCCGCAGCAAGACCGGCGACAAGCGCCGCAGGCCAGACATGGCGCGAGCGGCCACAGCCTGGCCGCGTACCTCCCCGCTGCTCACGCCTTAGCAACTACCCGCTGGCGCACAGCCAACACCAAAGTCGCAATCTGGCCAGCAGCAGTTCAAGCTGCGTATTAGATTGGGCGGCGCGCGCCAGCGACCCCGGTCAAAGGCGCGCTCGCGGCAACAGGCATAACAGCCCAAGAGCCCAACAGCCCAAACAACGTTGCGCGACAGATCGGAAGCATGACCGAGTCCTTTGACGCTCTAGAAGAACCCACGGTCGATTTGTCGCCCCCGGGTTCAGCCAACGGCGCCTCTATGCGGGCCGTGTACGACGAGGTCGACTGGGCGGGCACCCCTCTGGGTCCGCGGGAGGGCTGGCCCGGCCTGCTCAAGCTGGTCGTGGATCTCTGCCTGGATTCGGAATTCCCGGTGCAAATCAGCTGGGGACCGGATCAGCTGGTGCTGTACAACGATGCCTACATTCCGCTGCTCGGTGCTGAGAAGCACCCATGGGCGCTCGGTCGCCCAGCGAGCGAGGTAGGGCCCGATCTCTGGCCGGCCGGTGACCAGCATTCCCGGGAGGTCATGGAGACCGGCAGGGCGTACCACAGTACTGACCAACAACTGATCATCAATCGGCATGGATATCCCGAGGAGGCGTACTTCACCTTCTCGTTAAGCGCAATCCGGGACACTGACGGCAAGATCGTCGGGCTCTTCAACGCAATCACTGAGACCACGCCGCACATCTTGTACGAGCGACGACTCCACGTGCTGCGTAGGTTGGGCACCCTTTCGATCACCGCAGACGATTCGCTGGCCTCGACCTGCCGCGCCGCCGTCGACGTGATCGGCAAAAACCGCAAGAGCGTCCCGTTCGCTGCGGTGTTTCTCAGTGAGGCTCCAAACCACACTCCGCGGCGTGTCGCAGGTTACGGCTTCGATGAAAGCGTCGCGGCGGCCTGCGAACTGGTCGCACCGGCGCCGATGAACGGACCGGTACTGGAGGTGTTGGAGACCGGCGGCACCGTACTGGTGTCTGGGCTGCGGGAGCGATACCCGGGCTTGTTCGAGCACGGGCCACTGGGCCCGCTGACACCGGATCAGGCTTTCGTACTTCCGGTGGTCATGCTGGGCACTCGGAAGCCAACCGGAGTGTTGATCATTGGCATCAACCCGTACTGGCGGCCCGACGACGCCTACACAGCTTTTACCGCCATGGCTGCGCGGCAGCTGGGCGTCGTCATCACTGATGCCGTCTCCTACCAGAACGAACGCAAGCGGCAGCAGGCTCTTGAGGAGCTCGATCGTGCTCGTACGGAGTTCTTCCAGAACATCACCCACGAGCTGCGTGCCCCACTGACGATGTTGCTCACCCCGCTGCAGGACATCCTCCATGAGTCGGGCGTCGTGCTTTCCGCTGCTGCCCGAGACACCGTTGAGACGTCAGTACGTGCGGGTGATCGGCTGCAGCGGGTCGTCGATGCCCTCTTGGACATTTCCCGTGCTGAGTCAGGCGCCCTGATTCCGGATCGCGAAGAGCTAGATCTTGCTTCAGTGACCGCCGACGCTGTAGGCGGGTTCAGGTCAGTCGCCGAAGACCGGGTGAACCTTCGTCTCGACGTGCCGGCCGAACCGCTCCGGGCCTACGTCGACCGGACAATGTGGACCACCATCGTCAGCAACCTGGTCAACAACGCTGTGAAATACACCGCCGAGGGCGAGGTCTCTGTCCGCCTCCGCGGCGATGGCAGCCAGGTGGTGCTCACCGTCGCCGACACCGGTATCGGCATCCCAACCGACGAGCAGCCACACATCTTCGAGAGGTTCCATCGCGTATCCGGTGATCAACAGCCGGGCTCGGGCATTGGTCTAGCGCTGGTCGCCGATATGACCGCCGCCCATGGGGGATCGGTCGAGGTGACCAGCGAGCCCGGTCAAGGCAGCGAGTTCGTGGTACGGCTACCCCGCTACAACGGATCCTCAGTGGAGGACATGGCCGAGGCAACTGTCGCATCGCTGTCAGAGGATGGGGCCAGCGCAGATCGACCACAGTTGTTGATCATTGAGGACGAGCCTGATCTGCGTGCCTATCTGGCCCGGATCCTTATCAGGGACGGGTATGCCGTGGAGGCCGCGGGCGATGCCGAAAGCGCCTTGACCTGGCTTCAAGAACATGCCGACAACCCACCCGACATGGTGATCACGGACGTGATGCTGCCGGGACAGAGCGGTCTTGATCTTCTTGCTGCGATTCGGCAAAACCAGGGCATTGGCCGACTCCCCGTGGTGGTGCTGACGGCACGCGCCAACGCCGAGTCGGCGGTGGAGGCCTTTGCGGCCGGTGCTGACGACTTCGTGGCCAAGCCGTTCAACTCCGCCGAATTGCTGGCGCGCGTTCGTGCTCACTACCAGATGAACCAATTGCGCGATCTCGCGGTCGACGCCGCGCAAACCACCGTTGGACAGCTGCGCCGGGCAATGCAGACGAACCGCACCACGGGCACCGCGGTGGGCATTGTGATGATGCGTTACGACCTGGAGCCGGAGCGGGCCTTCCAGGTGCTGGTGCGTACCAGCCAACAAGGCAACCGGAAGCTGCATGACATTGCCGAGGAGGTCGTTCGCACTGGCATGCTGCCCGGATTGAGCTCGCCCGTCGCCAATTCCTGAGCTGCTGAATTTCCCCTGGGATTCAGTCTCTCTGCCGCCGGCGCCACTCGGCCACTGCGTCTTCCACCTTGACGAGCGCGATCACGATCGGCGGGCCGTCCGCTCGGATGCGGTGCGATTCGGCGATCCGATGGTTCAGATCGGCCACGATTTCGCGTACGGAATGCTCATCCGTCACGTCGGCCAGCGTTTCCTGGAGGGTCATGACCTCCCTGCGGAGGGCTAGCGCGGTCGGCAGCGGCAGCGGGAGCTGCTCGCGTTCCAAGTAGGCCTTGACCCACCAGTTTTCATCGTCGCGGCCGTTCAGACCCTTGATCGGCTTGCCTTGCCCAGGCAGGTTGTCGAATTCTCCGCGCTCGATCGCCTCGCGGATCTGGCGCTCTATCCAGCTCTCGTACGGCATCAACGCACAATTTATCCAGAGCTTCTTGATTCGCGTATGGCACGCTGAACAGGTGGATCCGTGGAGCATCGGGCTCATCGTGGTGATCGTTGTCGGACTTGCCGCGATCATCTTCGGTGCCCTATGGGACCGCCGGCGCAACAAGCGACGGGCCGCCGAAATGCTGGCGCCGCCGCAGCGGACGATCCCGCATTTCAAACCCGACGCTCCGGTGCCGCATTACCTCTCAGACCTGCAGGCTCGGCGCCGTCCGGAGAATGCTAAGGCGAGCGATCTCAGCGATGCTGAGCGGCAGTCCATTACCGAGCAACTGGTCGATCCGCACACCGTCCGGATTGACGCCGGATACGCCTCACGAGACTTCATCACCGATCCCAGCTCGGGCTGGGCGGTCCTTGAGAAACCTGCAGTGCTGGTCTGTGGCGACCCCATCGAGACGTTCCGTGAGCTCCTTGGCACCCTAGAAAAGTTGATCTTGAGCAGGGCGCCGCTCGTCGTCGTCGCGCCCGCCATCGCACCTGAGGTGTTGGCGACGTTAGGAGTGAATACGATCAGGCAGACCATGCAGCTGCTCGCCGTGATTTGCGATGACGATCGCGTGAGCACCATCGCGGCTGCCTGTCAGGCAATGATCATCGACCGATCTGATCGACAATCGGGATATCTCGGACCCGAGCAGCTCGGACACTGTGAGCGCTGGATCAGTACCGACCGATCAAGTCATCTGGTTGTCGCCGCAGAGACCAAGCAAGAATCCGTATGACCGTCGAGAGTGCCGTAACTCGGGCAGCAGTCGACAAACATACCGGCGGTTGGGGATACCTATCGGCACTGACTCCGATCATCTTTGGCACTACCTACCTGCTCGCCACCAATTTCCTGCCGCCCGGCCGTCCATTGTTGGCGGGCCTGATGCGCTCCCTACCCACCGGGCTGGTGTTGATCATTGGCAGCCGGATTCCGCCGCGTCGCTGGATGGTTCACTTCTTCGTGCTCTCGGTGCTGTACGCGTCTGGGCTGTTTCCGCTGCTGTTCATCGCCGCCTACCGATTGCCCGGTGGGGTCGCGGCAGTGATCAACTCTTTGAGCCCGATACTCGTCGTCGTGATCTCGATGCCGCTGCTCGGCACTCGGATTCGCGCTATTCAGATCGTCGCGGGCATCTTAGGCGCGGTCGGTGTTGCATTGCTGGTGCTGCAGTCGGATGCTCAGCTGGATCTTGTTGGCCTGATAGCCATGGGCGCCGCCGCAACCATGTTCAGCGTGGCCACGGTGCTTACCAAGCGTTGGGGCCGGCCAGAAGGCATGACGTCCATCGGTGTCACTGGCTGGACCTTCTTGTTCGCCGGGCTCACTCTGTTGCCTGTCACGTTGCTCATTGAAGGGCTCCCGGACCATCTCACGGCACGCAATATCGGTGGACTCATCTATCTCGTGTTGATCAGCGGGATTGTCGCGTACGCCCTATGGTTCTGGGGTTTGGAGCGACTGTCGGCGAGTGCGGTGACGTTCCTGACTCTCCTCAACCCGGTCACCGCCGCTGTGCTGGGTTGGGTTGTGCTCGATCAGCGCCTCAATGCCTGGCAGCTTCTCGGCGCTTTCATCATCCTTGTCTCAGTAGTACTCGGCCAGCCCGGAACAGTTGAGCGACGACGACGACGGCGATCGGCACTAGCATCGCGAGTGTGACCGCGCCGACGCAGCACCGCGACCGTCGCTGGCCGCGGCGTGTGTATGCGGCGGGTTCAGAGCCTGACCCGCGCTTCACCTTCGCGAACGAGCGCACCTTCCTGGCTTGGATCCGTACCGGCCTCGGTTTTCTCGCCGCGGGCGTAGCGATCGCGGCCGTCGCACGGTGGACCGACCGCCTCGGCCTGGAGATCCGGCTCGCTTCTGCTGTGCTGGTGCTTTGTGGGCTGGTCTGCGGAATCGGGGCATTCAGAAGGTGGATGGCAAATGAGCGAGCCATGCGGCTCAATGAACCGCTGCCCTCCTCGCCACTGCTAGTCGTACTGACCGCAATCGTGGCTGTCATCGGACTCGTGGCGTTGATCATTGTGGGGCTCGGATGACCTTCGGGCCCTGGGATCCCGGACTGCAGAACGAGCGAACGGGCCTCGCTTGGCAGCGCACCATGCTGGCGGGTTTGACGTGCAGCCTGTTGGTATCACGACTACTCGCGTCGATCTCATTGACGTTCGCAGTGATCATCGGGCTGTTCGCATTGCTGTGTACTGCCGGTTTGGGCTACGTAGCGATACGACGTTTCCGGTTGAACAGCATGGCCATCCATCGAGAGGAAGCGCTCGGTGACGGTAAGGCGAATGCCTTGATCAGCATGCTGGTGGTGATCACTGCCTTAGCCGGTTTGCTCTACGTCGCCGCCGTCTAAAGGGATTAGTCGTAGCCGAGTTCGTGGAGACGTCGGTCATTGATTCCGAAGTGATGGGCGATCTCGTGTACGACGGTGATTCTGATCTCCTCGATCACCTGCTCGGGGGTATGGCAAATTGCCAAGATCGGAAACCGGAAGATCTGGATGCGATCAGGTAGGCCGGTGTAGAACTCGCCGCGTTCGGTCAGCGGAATCCCGGTATAAAGGCCGAGCGTGCCCGGAATATCAGGCGGCGGATAATCGTCCACCAAGATTACACAGTTGTCGATCAACGCCGCCAGTTCGGCTGGAATCTGATCGAGGGCGTCGGCGACATGCTCCTCGAACTCCTCAGCAGACATCTGCATGCCCGCGCCGTCCATCACTCAATCCTTCCGCAGCCAGTGCTAAAACGACTGCAATAACGGATCCAGCGCAGTTTCGAATTGGTCAAATCTCGCGCGCTACCTTGCAGTTACAAATGTGACGCCGTTACAGTGCTGAGCAGTTTGAGTCATTTGTGATTTATGTGACTGCAGTGATTATCGGCCTATCTTCCCCGGGGGTCCTCCATGCGCCGAATCCTGATCAAAACGCGCGCCCTTGCTGCGCTCGTCGCAGTCGGCGTGCTGTTGAGCCTCCTGTCACCTCAGGCGGCCAATGCCGCGACACAAATGACCGCGACCGTCGGAGTCAATATCCGTTCCGGGCCCAGCACTCAGTCAAAGATTCTCGGCGGGCTCTACCGCGGGCAGACCGTGACCGCGATCAGCAGCTCGCAACATTGGACCAAGATCAAATATGCCGGCTCGACGGCGTACGTCGCGAGCAGGTATCTCAGCAAAGGAAAAGATCTGCCGGCCCCCAAGAAGGTCAGTGCCGGCACAGTCAAGATCACCACAACCGCCCTCAATCTCCGCACCGGCCCAGGCCTGTCCTATCAGGTGATCAAGGTCCTCAAGGAGGGAACCAAGGTCACAATGACCGGCAAGACCGCCCGCGGCTGGGCGCAGCTGGTCAGCGGAAAATCGACCGGCTGGTCAAGCATGCAATATCTCGCCAGCTCTGCGACCGGACGACCGGCGATCATCGGCAAACGCGTAGCTACCGCCGATCTTGATATCCGTACGACTAGCGGTACGGATGCCAAGACTGTTGCCGAAGTCAAGAAGGGCACTGCACTGTCAGTGACCGGTGCCATTCAGAACGGCCGGGCGCAGATCATCTACAAAGGAAACGTCCGCTGGGTCACAGCGAAGTATCTGACGAATTTGAAGAGCAATCTGCCCTCCCCACCCAGCAAGTTGCCGAAGATCACTGGGACTCGGTATGCCACCGCGACGCTGAACATCCGCTCGACGTACGCCGACAAGTACCGGCTGATCACTGACGTGCCGCGCGGCACGCCGCTCAAAATCACCGGCGTCGTCAAGAACGGCCGGATGCAGATCATCTTCGAAAAAGCCGTCCGGTGGGTGACCGCCAAGTACCTCTCGAAGTCCCCACAACGCGGCATTCCGCCAAGCTGGCGCGCGGTCGAGCGCGGCTTGAAGCCGAATGCGATCAAGGTCCACCGAGCTGCTCGGGCGAAGTTTCCGCAGATCACGACCTACTACACACTGCGGGCTGGGGTGTTCACTGACCATTCGACAGGTCGCGCGCTTGACCTGATGATTCCCAACTACAAGTCAGCCTCGGGGAAAGCCCTTGGCTACAAGGTTGCGGCGTGGGCCAAGGCCAACGCCCGTGACCTGGGGATCAACTATGTGATCTGGAACCAGCACATCTGGAACATCACCCGCGACAAAGAGGGCTGGCGGTATATGGCTGACCGCGGCGGCGACTCAGCCAACCACAAGAATCACGTACACATCACCGTTTTTGCCGCCGGCTTCGACCCCCGCTGACGCCTCAAAATTCCGACCAGTGCGGGCTTTTTGACTCGTAACGGGCCGCTCAGCAGTCGAATTTCCGACCAGTGCGGAGTTTCACATTTGCCGCATCGGCTCCGCGCTACTCGCGCTTGGTTCCTTCCATGCAGATGATTCTGCTCAGTGGAATTGTTCGGCCTCGGTCGACCCCGCCAAAGCAAGAGTGCCACTGTTCGGGTTGAGGGCGGAGGTTACAAGATCAAAGTAGCCAGTGCCCACTTCACGCTGGTGTTTGACAGAGGTGTAGCCGCGTTCGGCGGCGGCGAACTCCGCCTGTTGCAGGTCAACGTACGCAGTCATGGCCTCTTGCGCGTACCCATAGGCAAGATCGAACATCGACAGGTTGAGCGCATGGAAGCCGGCCAGCGTAATGAATTGGAAGGCATATCCCATCGCCGAGAGCTCGCGCTGGAATTTCGCGATGGTTGAGTCGTCCAGCGCGGCCTTCCAGTTAAACGAAGGCGAGCAGTTGTAGGCAAGCAGCTTGTCCGGGAACTCTCTGTGCAGCGCTTCGGCGTAGTCGCGGGCGAAGTCCAGATCCGGTGTGCCTGTCTCGACCCAGATCAGGTCCGCGTACGGCGCATATGCCAAGCCCCGCGCGATCACCGCCGGCATGCCACCGGTCACCCGGAAGAAGCCCTCGGCTGTGCGCTCACCGGTGCAGAAGCGGGCGTCGCGCTCATCCACGTCGCTGGTCAGCAGGGTCGCGGCCAGCGCATCGGTACGAGCGACGATGATGCTCGGGACACCGCTGATGTCGGCAGCCAGGCGAGCCGCGTTGAGGGTACGAATGTGTTGCGCGGTCGGAATGAGCACCTTGCCACCGAGATGGCCGCACTTCTTCTCCGACGCGAGTTGATCTTCCCAGTGCACGCCCGCCGCGCCGGCCGCGATCATCGCCTTCATGAGTTCGAACGCGTTGAGCGGACCGCCAAAGCCAGCTTCGGCGTCGGCCACAATCGGCACCAGCCAGTCGCGATCGATATCGCCCTCCGACCAGGCGATCTCGTCGGCACGCAACAGAGCGTTGTTGATGCGTCGGACGACCGCAGGCACAGAATTGACTGGGTAGAGGCTCTGATCGGGATAGGTGTGGCCAGAAAGGTTGGCGTCAGCCGCAACCTGCCACCCCGAGAGGTAAATAGCCTGCAGGCCGGCCTTCACCATCTGCACGGCTTGGCCGCCGGTCATGGCGCCAAGCGCCGGCACGTAATCCTCGGTGTTGAGAAGCTGCCATAACCGTTCCGCGCCGCGGCGGGCCAGCGTGTGCTCTTCTTGAACACTGCCGCGCAACCGGACGACATCTTCTGCGGAGTATGTGCGTGCTACGCCATCCCAGCGCGGTGCGGTAGCCCACTCCAGAGCAAGGTCCTCGGCAGTCGGAGCGGTTTGAGTGATCGGCGGAACCAACGTGTCAGTCATGGCTTTCTCCTTTGAAGTCCACTACATCCGACTCTTCTAGGAAGATGACACGGTCTTCAATGCAGCGCGCCGGGAAAGATCTGCGATTCTTTCGCTACAGTGAAGGAATGCCAGATGTTGATGTTGCCCCCGCTGCCGCCGACCTGCTAGCTCTGGGCCAGCGGTTGCGGCACTATCGTCGCGCCAAGGGCATGACACTCGATGAGCTCGGTGCGGCAGTCGGCCGAGCCGCGAGTCACCTGTCGTTGATCGAGAACGGCCGGCGGGAACCAAAGCTTTCACTGCTGACCGCGCTGGCGCAAGCGCTCGAGGTACCGCTGTCTGATCTGCTGGCATCCGAGCCGCCGAGCCGCCGGGCCGCCTTGGAGATCACTTTGGAGCGTGCCCAGCAAGGACCGCTGTATTCCTCACTCGGGTTGCCGTACGTGCACGCCGGCCGCCGGCTTCCGAGTGTGGCCCTCGAGGCCCTGGTGGGCTTGCATGAGGAGCTGATACGACGGGCGAGCGAGCAGGCCGCGACGCCAGAGGAGGCGCGGCGTGCGAACGCCGAGCTGCGGGCCCAGATGCGGGAACGTGGTAACTACTTCGCCGAGATCGAAACGGCGGCCCAGGGCGTACTCAAAGCGGTGGGTCATGAGGGCGGACCGCTGTCACAGCGCGTTATGGTGCAGATGGCAGAACATCTGGGCTTCGAACTGCACTACGTGTCCGATCTGCCACTATCCACCCGCTCCGTTGCCGACTTGCGTCATCGCCGGATCTATCTGCCTCAGGTGCAGGCGCCAGGCAGCCATGATGTCCGGCTCCGGGTCTTGCAGATGCTCGGTCACGTCGTACTGGGTCATGCCGAGCCGAAGGACTATCCGGACTTCCTGCGACAACGTGTCGAGGTCAATTACTTCGCGGCCGCGCTACGAATTCCTGAGCAAGCCGCTGTTGATCTTTTGCACAATGCCAAGAAGGAACGACAACTCGCTGTTGAAGATCTCCGAGATGCCTTTGCCGTTTCGCACGAGACAGCGGCGCACCGGTTAACCAATCTCGCGACGCAGCATCTCGGCATACCCGTGCACTTCATGCGCGTTCATGAAAGCGGCGTGATCTACAAGGCGTACGAGAACGATGGCGTGAGCTTTCCGACCGATGTTCTGGGTGCTATCGAAGGGCAACCGGTCTGTCGGAATTGGACCGCGTATGTGGTTTTCGGCTTGCCGGACAGGTCAGGGGCCTACTCGCAGTACACCGACACACCTCGTGGCACCTACTGGTGCACTGCGCAGGCTGAAGCTACACACGATGGGGTCTTCTCAGTGAGTCTCGGAGTGCCGTACGCGCACGTGAAGTGGTTCCGCGGGCGGGACACCACGGCGTGGGGGAAGTCGCGGTGCCCAGATCCGGATTGTTGCCGACGTCCGCCTGCGGACTTGGCCAAGCGGTGGTCAGGACAGGCTTGGCCGAGCGCCCGAGCCCACTCGCACCTGCTGGCAGCCCTGCCGCCAGGCACCTTCCCCGGGGTCGACGACACCGAGGTGTTTCGGTTCCTGGAACGTCATACGCCGGCCGATGCAGTGCGGCAGATGACGACCGCTTGATACGGATCCGGAGGTACCGGCGGTTATCCGGCGTCAACTTCTCCGCACTTGCTCGTAAACGTCGACCACTTTGTCCGCGACTGCCTGCCAGGAGTACCGGCGAACCAAGGCCTGGGCCGCTTCCGCTCGCGCCTGACGTTCCCGCGGGAACGTCACTGCTTCGATGAGCACCTCAACCAACGCATCCTCGTCGTCAGGCGGGATCAGCCAGCCCTCGGGCGTATGCGGCTCGAGATTGAGGAAGGTTGGAGGGCCTCCAGTATTGGTGGCAATGACCGGCAACCCGGCCGACATCGCTTCGAGGTAGACCGCTCCGAACGCCTCGCCTACCGATGGCGCAACCATGACGTCCGCGCAACCGAGACCGAGCCGGAGGTCCTCATGACCGCGCCAGCCCACAAAGAACACGCCGTCGATGCGCTCTTGCTTGACCACGGAATACGGATGCTCGCCCTCCCACTCCCCCGGGTGTCCGCCCCAGACCAGCAAGGGCGCGACCGGACCGAGCCGGGATCTCACCCGTGCGTACGCCCGGAGCAACAGCGGCAGTCGCTTGACCCCCGTAAACCGGCCGACGTACAGCAGCACCGGACGCATTTGTGTCGAGTCGACGAAGGCCGATAGATCGGCCAGGGAGTATCGGACGCTACCAGGACGGCCGCTCTCGTCCCATCCGAGCGGGTCCTCAACGAGCCAGCGACGCAACAGCGCCAGCCGCTCAAACGCCGTGAAATCGAGCGGTTGGAAGTGCTTGACGTCAACGCCGTTCGGTACGACGGTCACCTGGTCCTCCGGTACGCCGAGGACTCGAACAGCGCGAGCGGCATGGTCGGTGGACACCGCCACAATCCGCCGGCTGCGCTGCGCGGTCGCCCGTAAGCGTTCCGCCCAATAGGCTGCGTACCTCCATGCCGGTGAGACACCCATCGGGGATCCTTTACCGCCGGTGCCGCTGTACTGCTCGATGTGCTCCAGCATCAAGAGCTCAGTTCCGTGCAGGTGGGTGACAACCGGCACCTGCGGCCAGACCTGCTCGGCGGCATCGTGCAATGGCGTGAGGTGATGAAGGTGAAGCACCTCAGGCTGGAACGAGTCGACGCTCAGAAACAGACGCCGCCAGGAGTCCACCTGCCGGGCAGCGACTTCCGGTGAAACGGCCGCGAAAACACGGTCTGGGGCACCCGGTTTGTCCTCGTACGAGGCATGCAGCGGCACCGGCTGATCCAGCGGATCCTCGCCGCGCTGCCACGCATCGAGAGCAGGGGTGAAGTCGACGGTTGACAGCGGCAGATCGCCGAAGAATGTTTGAGCATGGCTCGAACCTCCCGGAGGACCCAGTGAGCCCGCCGCGATTCGTGAGCTCCACTCGCTCTCGAGCA
>Ga0111539_10002891_pt1 | contig 22802 bp, 21 predicted proteins | sample RhiMethybrSRZTD1_FD_79667 | JGI IMG/M metagenome (GOLD analysis project Ga0111539, IMG submission 79667) | Populus rhizosphere microbial communities from Tennessee, USA - Rhizosphere MetaG P. TD hybrid SRZTD1 (version 2) (version 2) | ecosystem: Host-associated > Plants > Roots > Rhizosphere >...
GAGCGGTCCTTCCAGTCGACGGCCACGGGGTGCAGGGGCTTGCCGGCGTCGATGTAGGGGAACGGCGGTGAGAGCGCCTGCATCAGCGAGAGGGCGACGGGCGCCAGGACGATCGTGGCCAGCACCACCAGCAGCCCGTACTGGCCGACGAGGCCGAGCGTGCGTCGGCCGGACGACTTCCCGATCGTCGCCCCGGCCAGCACCGGCTCGGGCGAGCCCAGCAGGTCGTCGGTGGCCGCCGGGGCGGCGACGCTGCCGGCGTCACTGGGCATAGTGGACCCGCCGCTCGAGGATCGTGAACTGCACCGCGGTCACCACCAGGGTCACGAAGAACAGGCCCACCGAGTACACGGCGCCGATGCCGATGTTGTCGGGCCGGTTCAGCCGGTTGATCTTGAACACCAGGGTCTCGGTGGCGCTCACCGGCCCGCCCTTGGTGATGATGTCGACCTGGGCGAAGGCCTGGAGGCCGAAGATCACGAGCACCACGAGCAGGAACAACAGCACCGGGGAGATGAGGGGCAGCGTGATGCGCAGCAGGCGGCGGACCGGCCCGTACCCGTCGAGCGTGGCCGCCTCCATCACCTCGTCGGGCACGGCCTGGAGGCCCGCCAGCACGATCACGAACGCCAGGCCCATGTTCTGCCAGATCGACGAGAGCGACACCGCGAACATCGCCCAGGTGGGGTCGTTGAGCCAGTTGGTCGCCACCAGGCCGACGACCGGGTTGAACAGGTAGAAGAAGATCACCGAGGTCACCGCGACCGAGCTGGCCAGCGTCGAGCTGAAGATGGCCTGGAAGGCCTTGATGCCCTTCAGCCGCCGGTGGGCGGCCACCGCCAGCAGCACCCCGAGCACCAGCCCGGCCGGCACCGTGTACAGCACGAACTGCACGCTGTGCCACAGGCCCTCGCGGAAGTCGTCGCCGGTCAGCTGCTCGCGGTACTGGGTGAGCCCCACGTCCTCGAAGTAGGCCCCGTTGCGCCGGCTCTCGAACGTGCCCCAGTGCAGCAGGTTGAGGAAGGGCCGGTAGAAGAAGGCCACGAACACGACGATCGACGGCAGCAGCAGCACGAACGCGAGGGCGACCTCGCGGGCCGAGTACCGGCGCCTCACGTCAGGCGCTCGGTGGTGTCGGCGTCGAACAGGTGGACCTGGTCGGGGTCGACCGCGAGCCGGGCGGTGCCGCCGGCGGCCACCGTGGCCATGCCCGTCTGGCGGACGACCACCGGGGCCTCGCCGACGGCGCCGAACACGAGGCACTCGTGGCCCAGCCACTCGACGGCCCGCACCTGCTGCTCGACGGGGCCCTCGGGCACGACCGTCAGGTGCTCGGGCCGGATGCCGACCACGACCGGCTGCCCGTCGCCGAGCGACGTGGTGAGGCCCGGCGGGACGGGCACCCGGCCGCCGCCGACGTCGACCGTGGCCGGCCCGCCGTCGCTGAGCGCGACGGTGCCGGGCAGCGTGTTCATGGGCGGTGTGCCGATGAACTGCGCCACGAACAGGTTCGCCGGCGCCTCGTAGACGTCCTGGGGGGTGCCGACCTGTTGCAGGCGGCCCGCCGACATGATGGCGATGCGGTCGGCCATGGTCATGGCCTCGACCTGGTCGTGGGTCACGTACACGACGGTGGTCTCGACCCGCCGGTGCAGGTCGACCAGCTCGAGGCGGGTGGCGGCCCGGAGCTTGGCGTCGAGGTTCGACAGCGGCTCGTCCATCAGGAACGCCTGCGGCCGACCGACGAAGGCCCGGGCCAGGGCGACGCGCTGCCGCTGGCCGCCCGACAGCGCCGCCGGCTTGCGGCCGAGGAGCTCGGCCAGGCCGAGGACCCGGGCGGCGTCGTCGACGCGCTCGTCGCGCTCGCCCTTCGACAGCTTGCGGGGCGGCCGGTCGGGGCCGTCGACGGGGTAGCGCCGCACCAGGAGCGGCGACTCGATGTTCCGGCGGACCGACATGTGCGGGTAGAGCGCGTAGCTCTGGAACACCATCGACACGTCACGCCTGGCCGGGTCGACGTCGTTCACCACGCGGTCGCCGATGGAGAGCGTGCCCTCGGTGACCTCCTCGAGCCCCGCGATCATGCGCAGGGCCGTGGTCTTGCCGCAGCCCGACGGGCCGAGCAGCACCATGAACTCGCCGTCCTCGACGGCCAGGTCGAGCTGGTCGACCGCGACGACGTCGCCGTCGAACCGCTTGGTCACGCTCTCGAACGTCACGCTCGCCACGCAGGACCTCCCACCTGCCGGCCCGGTCCGTCCACCGTGGGCGCCCGCTCGCCGGCCCGCCGACGCTACGCAGCGCCGGCGACGCGACGGTAGCCCCGGGGTGACCCCCGGGTGGCAGACCGGTGGCGCGGCGGCACCGGACCGGCCCCCGCGCCGCAGCTCGGGACAGCGCGCCTACGCTGAGCGCGACATCCGAGGACTCCCCGCCTCGGCGACGTCGCGCTGCCCCGTCACGGGTCGGTGCGGTCGACCCGATCCGAGGGGCCGACCGACCGAGGAGCCGGCGATGACCGAGGCGATGGACGACTTCATGTGGCCCGAGGAGCGGGCCGGCCTCGCGCGTGAGTCGTCACGGTGGTGGGCGTTCCTGGCCCTCGGCGCGGTCGCCGCGGTCGTCGGGCTGCTGCTCGTCCTCGACCTGTTCGCCGCCGTCACCACCCTCGCCCTGCTCGTGGCCCTCGGTCTGGTCGTCACCGGCGTGGGCGAGCTCATGAGCGCAGGGCGCTACCGCAGCACGCTCGGCGTCGTGGCCGGCGCGGTGCTCGTGGTCGGCGGCATCCTGGCCGCGGCCTGGCCCGACATCACGCTCTGGGTGCTGGCGTTCGTGGTGGGCGTCGACCTGATCGTCTCGGGCGTGGCGCGCATCATGGGCGCGGTCCAGCTGCGGGTCGAGGGGTGGGGCTGGCTGCTGTTCGGCGGCGTGCTGAGCGTCGTGATCGGGGTCCTCGCCCTGTTCTGGCCCGGGGCGACGATCCTCGTGCTCGGCGTGCTGCTCGGCCTGCGGATGCTGTTCTTCGGCATCGCCGAGATCATGTTCGGGCTGGCGCTGCACCACGTGCACACGTCGCTCGACGCCCCCGGAGCGCCGGGCGGCGGTGCGTCCGGCACCTCCGACGTGCCCCCGCCCCCCGGCACCGTCTGACCGCCGGCACGACCGCCGCGGTGCTCGCTGCGCCCGGCGGCCCGGCGCGGGTTCAGCCCGCCGCGGCGGGCGCGGGGGCCGGGATGTCGGCCGCCGTCAACGTGGTGAGCTGCTCGTCGGTGGGGTGGTCGATCGCGACCAGGCGTGTCGCCTGGTTGGCGACGGCCGCCTCGAACAGGTTGCGGGCCAGGCGACCGTTGCCGAAGCCGCGGTCGCGGGGCTGGGCCGCCAGCCAGCGGCGGACCGCGCCCTCGGCGGCCGCGTCGAGCGTGTACCGGCCGTCGGCCCCCAGGGCGTGGACGATCCGCACGAGGTCGTCGTCGCTGTAGTCGGGGAAGTGGATGGTCTTGGGGAACCGCGACCGCATGCCGGGGTTGGCGGCGACGAGGGCCTCCATCTCGTCGGGGTAGCCGGCGAGCACGACGACGAGGCGGTCGCGGCGGTCCTCGACGAGCTTGACCACGGTGTCGATCGCCTCGCGGCCGAAGTCGTTCTCGCCGCCCCGGGCCAGGCTGTAGGCCTCGTCGATCAGCAGCAGGCCGCCGTCGGCCCGGTCGAACGTGGCGACGACCCGGCCGGCGGTCTGGCCGACGAACCCGGCCACGAGCCCGGCGCGGTCGGCCTCGACCAGGTGCCCGCGCTCGACGACGCCGAGCGTGCGGTAGATCTGGGCGAGCAGGCGGGCGACCGTCGTCTTCCCGGTGCCGGGGTTGCCGGTGAAGATCAGGTGGCGGCTCTGCTCGAGCACCGGGAGGCCGCGGTCGCGGCGGATCTGCTGGACCCGCAGCAGGTTCGTCACGAGGTGGACCTCGTGCTTCACGCCGTCGAGGCCGACGAGCGCGTCGAGCTCGGCGAGCAGCTCGTCGATCGGGCGGGCCGCGGGCAGCGACTCCGGCCCGGGCGGCGCGGCCGGCGGGGCGGCCGTGCCGTCGCCGCCGGCGGCCGCCGTCCGGCCGCCGGCCGCGGCCGCAGCGGCCTCGACCGTGCGCCGCACGGTGGCCCGGAAGGTCTCGACCGCCTCGAGCTCGGTGCGCGACGGCAGCAGGTCGAGAGCCGCCACCGTGTGACCGATGCGGGCGCCGAGCCGCTCGTAGCGCTCGGCGCGTCCCCCGCCGTCGCGGGCGTCGGCGCCGGCCAGCACGTCGAGCAGGGCCGACGCCGCGTGGAGCTGGGCCCGCCGGCCCGCCACGAGGCCGGCGTCGCGGATGTGGGCGGGGGAGGCCCGGCCCAGGTCGGAGGGCATGCGGTGGCCGAAGGCGGCGACGAGGGCCCACAGCTCGTCGTCGGTGTGGAGCCCGTCGGCGTCGATGAAGGCGCAGGTCAGGTTGTAGGCCTCGACCTCGACGTCGGCCCGCAGCCGGCCGGGGTCGACCGAGGCGACGGTCGCGCCGAGGGCCTCGACCTCGGGCGCCAGGGCGTCGACGAACTCGCGCACGGCGGCGTCGAGCGCGGCGGGACCGGCGTCACGGCCGTGGTCGGGGGACGTCACCGCGGGTCGCGCCACATCGGCCACATCGGCGGACCCTTCGGCATCGAGAACTCGCCCGTGACCCGGAAGCCGTGGCGTTCGTAGTAGGGCAGGTTGTCGGGCTTCGACGACTCGAGGTACGCACCGACGCCCTGGGTGTCGCACCGCTCGAGGACCGGCGCCATGAGCGCCGACCCCACCCCGGTGCCCTGCCGCGCCGGGTCGGTGCCGAGGATGGCCAGGTACCAGTGGGGCTCGCGGGGGTGGTGCTCGTCCATGAGCCCCAGGCCACCGAGGGCCCGGGGGATGCGGGGGCCGATGCCGGCGACCATCATCGGGGCCGCCCGCACCAGGTCGGGCCACCGCACCTTCCAGCGACCCGGGGCGTCCCACAGCGCGCCGCCGGGCTGGCCGTCGGCGGTGAGGACGGGGCCGCCGTGGCGGGCGTGGCGCCGCGCCTCCGAGCGCATGAAGCGGCGGAGCTTCCGCAGCCGGGCGCCCTCGTCCTCGCCGAACAACCACCGCATGACCGGGTCGTCGAGGAACGCCCGCGCCAGCGCGTGCGCCAGCGGCGTCATGTCCTCGGGCCCGGCGTCCCTCGCCTCCGTCATCGCCGCCGAGCCTGCCACGTCGCCGCCCCGGACGGCGACGCGCCACCCCCCGCCTGTCAACCTCCGGCGGCCCCCGGGCGTCTGTTGGATGATGACGGTGATGCCCGTGCCACCCGGTGTCCGACGACGGTCGGCGAGGATCGCCCGGCGAGGCGGGTCCGTGGCCGGCGCCGCGGCGCACGGCTCCCCTCCGGTCCCGCTCGACGCCGCCGGCCCGGCCCCCGGCGTCGCCGCCCGGGGCGGCGACTCGGAACGGGATCTCCGCCTCGAGGCGCTCCACCGCGACCAGTACGTGGCCCTCGTGCGGCTGGCGACGCTGGTCGTGGGAGACGTGGGGCTGGCCGAGCAGGTCACCCAGGACGCGTTCGTGCGCCTCCACCTGCGGTGGCGGCGGGTGCGCGATCTCGATCGGGCGCCCGCCTACCTGCGCAGCGCGGTGCTGAACGGCGCCCGCTCCCAGCTCCGCCGCCGATCGGTCCGCGACCGCCTCGACGCCCGGCGCACCGTCGCCCCGGCCCCGGAGTCGCCGGAGGCGGCCACGCTCGGCCGGGCCGAGCACGAGCGGGTGGTCGCCGCCCTCCGGGCCTTGTCGCCCCGCCAGCGCGAGGCGGTCGCCCTCCGCTTCTACCTCGACCTGTCCGAGGACGAGATGGCCGCGGCCATGGGCGTCTCGAACGGGTCCGTCAAGACCCACCTGCACCGCGGGCTCGCGGCGCTGGCCGACTCGTTGAGGGAGGAGCCGTCGTGAGCGACCGTCCCGACCCGGTCGAGGACCGGGTGCGCACCGCCCTCCACGCCGAGGTCGACGCCGTGACCCCCGACGGCGGCAGCCTGCCGGCGATCCACCGCCGCGTGCGCACGGTCCGGCGCCGCCGCCGGGCCCTCGCGCTCGCCGGCACGGCGGTGGCCGCCGTCGCCGCGGCCCTGCTGGTGCCCCTCGGCCGGGACGGCGGGAGCGACGTGTCGACCGGGCCCGACCGGGCCACGACCACCACGTCCGCGCCGGCGCCGACGGCCGGCGCCGCGGATGCGGCGGTGTGGCCCGATCCCACCGCGGGCGAGCTCTTCGACGCGCCCGAGGACGCCGTCGCCTCGTTCGCGGCGGCGCTGCTGGGGGTCGACGACCCGCCCGTGGCGGCCACCCGCCACCTGGACCCGGACCGCGTCGAGGTCGACCTGCTGGATCGCACCGAGAGCGGCGTGCCCCGCGCCACGGTGGCCTCGACGGTGTCGGTCGGCCGGCTCGACGGCGAGCACTGGTTCGTGACGGCGGCGCGGTCGGACGACGTCCGCGTCGACGCGCCGTCCCCGGGGGCGACGGCGTCGTCCGTGCTGCGCGTGGTGGGCGAGGGCCGTGGCTTCGAGGCCACGATCGTCGCCGCCCTGCACGCCCGCACCGCGCCCGCACCGGTCCTCGCCGCGCAGGCGACGACCGCGGGCACGGCCGCACCCGCTCCGTTCTCGGTCGACCTCGCCGTGCCTGCGGACCGCGCGGGGGTGGCCGTCCTCGTGGTGCGCGACGCTCCGGGCGCCGAGGCGTCGGTGCCGCACGCCACCGTGCTGCCCGTGCTGCTGCCCCCGCCGGCGTCCCCGGTGCCCGGCCCGGCGACCCCGTCCCCGACGGTGACGACCGGTCGGGACGGCGCGGACTTCGCCCTCGGCGCCGAGCCGCTGTGGCCCTTCCGCACGTTCGAGGACGCCGAGGCCTGGCGGGCCACGGCCGCAGAGGGCCACCAGCCCTGGCACCTCGATGCGGCCACGACCGCCCAGATGTTCACCCGGTCCTTCCTCGGCTTCACCGAGATCGACGAGATCACCTCGCAGGACGTGCGGGCCGACGAGGCGTGGATCGGCGTCGGCTCCACGATCGACGGCGCCGCCACGCCGGCCCCGCCCGTCACGGCCGCGGTCGTGCACCTCGTGCGGTTCGGCCCCGGTCCCGACTCGCCGTGGGAGGTGGTCGGCACGCGCGACACCGTCCTCACCCTCGACACCCCGGCGTACGGTGCGGCGGTGGGCTCGCCCACGACCGTGGGCGGCACGATCACGGGCGTGGACGAGAGCGTGCACGTCCGGGTGCTGCAGGTCTCGTCGCCGACTCCGCTCGGCGAGTCGTGCTGCACGCCGGCCGGGGGCGAGGGGACGCCGTGGAGCACGACCGTGTCGTGGACCGGCGCCACCGACCCGGCGCTCACGATCGTCGCCTCGACGGGCGGCCACGTGCAGCAGGTGGAGTCCTTCGCCATCACCGGCATCCCGGGACCCGGCTGACGGGCCGCCGCCGCCCCGGGCCGGGTCGTCCCGCCAGCGCCGGTGGGTAGCCTGACCGCATGTCCGCCATCGCCGACCTGGGTGCCCGGGCCAAGGCCGCCAGCCGTGCCCTCGCCACCGCCTCCACCGAGGCCAAGGACGCCGCCCTGGTCTTCGGCGCCGACCTGTTGGCCGAGCGCAGCGACGACCTGCTCGCCGCCAACGCCGGCGACGTCGAGCGGGAGCTGGCGGCCGGAGCGTCGGCCACCGTGGTCGACCGCCTCCGGCTGACCGAGGCCCGCATCGCCGCCATGGCGGCGGGCCTGCGGCAGGTCGCCGCGCTCGCCGACCCGGTGGGCGAGGTCTCGCAGGGGTGGACCCGGCCGAACGGGCTCCGCATCTCGAAGGTGCGCGTCCCCCTCGGCGTGGTCGCCATCATCTACGAGAACCGGCCCAACGTGACGAGCGACGCCTTCGGGCTGTGCCTCAAGGCCGGCAACGTCGCCTTCCTCCGGGGTTCGTCGGGGGCGATCCTCTCGAACGTGGCCATCGCCGGCGTGCTCCGCGAGGCGCTGGGCAAGGCCGGGCTGCCCGAGGACGGCCTGGTCCTCGTCGAGGACACGTCCCGCGAGGCCGCGGTCGAGTTCATGCAGCAGCGCGACGCCATCGACTGCCTGATCCCGCGCGGGGGCCCGTCGCTGATCCGCTCGATCCTCGACAACGCCACCGTGCCCTACGTGATCGACGGTGACGGCAACTGCCACGTCTACGTCGACGCCGCCGCCGACCTCGACATGGCGGCGGACATCGTCGTCAACGGCAAGACGCAGCGGCCCTCGGTGTGCAACGCCACCGAGACCCTGCTGGTGCACGAGGCCGTCGCCGACGCCTTCCTGCCGCTCGTCGCCGGCCGGCTCGACGGGGTGGCGCTGGTCGGCGACGAGGCGACCCGGTCGCGGCTCGGGGCCGATCGCGTCGACCCGGCCGGCGAGGACGACTGGGCCCACGAGTTCCTCGACCTCAAGCTCGCCGTGCGGGTGGTGCCGGGCATCGACGCGGCCATCGACCACATCGCCCGCTACGGCACGGGCCACAGCGAGGCGATCGTGACCGGCGACCTGCACGCCGCCGACCGCTTCACGGCCGAGGTCGACGCGGCCGCGGTGGTCGTGAACGCCTCGACCCGCTTCGTCGACGGCGAGGAGTTCGGGTTCGGCGCGGAGATCGGCATCTCGACGCAGAAGCTCCACGCCCGCGGGCCGATGGGGCTGCGCGAGCTCACCACCGAGAAGTACGTCGTCCGTGGCGACGGCCAGGTCCGGATCTGACACCGGCGGGGTCCGCGCCCCCGAGGTCCGTGCGCCCCGGCCCGACGAGCTCGAACGGCTGCGCGACGTCGAGCGGGCGGCCGGGCGGGCGTTCGCCGACATCGGGATGGGCTGGGTGGCGGCGCACGAGCCGCCCTCGATCGACGAGCTCGAGGCCTTCCGTGCAGCCGGGCGGGCATGGGTCGTCGTCGTCCCCGGGGTCAGCGCGCCCGCGGGGTACGTCCTGGTCGAGGACCTGGACGAGCCGCTGGCGGCGGGGCCCGGCGTCGCCGCCCACGTCGAGCAGGTCAGCGTCGATCCCGCCCACGCCCACCGGCGCCTGGGACGCCTGCTGATCGAGCACGTCGCGGCCGACGCCCGCGGGCGGGGCGTGGGCGATCTCACGCTGACGACGTTCCGGGAGGTGCCCTGGAACGCCCCGTACTACGAGCGCTGCGGGTTCCGCGCCCTGGCGGAGCGCGAGCTCGGCCCGGGACTGCTCCGGGTCCGGGCCGTCGAGGCGTCGCACGGCCTCGCCCCGGCGACCAGGGTGTGCATGCACCGGCGCGCCTGACCGCCGGCACACTGGGTGCGTGGCGCTCGTCGACCTGCTCACCGTGGGGCACGGCACCCTGCCGGCCGACGACCTGGCGGCGCTGCTGCTCGGGGCCGGCGTCGACCTGGTCGTCGACGTCCGCGCCTTCCCGGGCAGCCGCCGCCACCCCCAGTTCGGGCGGGCCGAGCTCGCCCGCTGGCTGCCCGAGGCCGGGGTCGGCTACCGGTGGGAGGGCCGGCTGGGCGGCCGGCGCCGCGTCCGGCCGGACAGCCCGAACGTCGCCCTGCGCAACGACGGCTTCCGCGGGTACGCGGACCACATGGCGGGGAGGGAGTTCCGGGCCGGTCTCGACGGGGTGCTCGCCGACGCGGCGCGGCGGACGACCGCGGTCATGTGCTCCGAGACCCTGTGGTGGCGCTGCCACCGCCGCCTCCTGGCCGACGCGACGACGCTCGTCGACGGCACGTCGGTGGTCCACCTCGGGCACGACGGCCGCACGACCGCCCACGCCCTGACCGACGGGGTGCGGTCCGCCGGCGACCACGTCGTCTACGACGTCGGCGGCGACGTCCCGCTGCCCCTCTGACGCCGCCACCTCGGCGCTGGGCCGGCGGTCACGCCGCGGGCCGCGGTGCGTGTGCCAGCATCCCGCCATGTCCGACCTCGCCGCCATCGGTCCTGCGTTCGTCGAGATGGCCCACCGCATCGTGTGGGCCAACGTCGCCACCGTCGACCCGCAGGGCCGGCCCCGCAGCCGCGTCCTCCACCCGCTGTGGACGTGGGACGGTGACGCGCTGACCGGGGTGATCGCCACCAGCCCGACCGCCGTGAAGCGCTCCCACCTCGACCACAGCCCGTTCGTGTCGATCGGGTACTGGGCGCCGAGCCAGGACACCTGCACGGCCGAGTGCCGGGCCGAGTGGATCCTCGACGACGCCGGCCGCGAAGAGGTGTGGCGGGCGTTCGAGACGGGGCCCCCGCCCGTGGGCTACGACCCGATGATCGTGCCGCAGTGGCGCGGGGGACCCACGTCCGCCTCGTTCGCGGGCCTGCGCCTCACGCCCTGGCGGTTGCGGGTGATGCCGGGCACGGTGATGACCGGCGGCGGGGGCGAGGTGCTGACCTGGGCGGCCGCCGGGTCGGAGCCGGCCTGAGGCGGGCCCCTCCCGGGCACCGCGACCGCGGGCCCGCCCCGGTCGCCCGGCGGGCGCCGCCCCGCCCGCGCCGGCAGACGGCGCCGGGACGGGGGCGCCGGGACGGGGACGCCGGGCTCAGGCGCTGCGCGCGGCGATGCGGCGCAGCGGCGGCAGGGTCGGGGGCGGCTGCTTGCGGTCGGGCAGCTCGGACAGCAGCTGGGTCGTGATCTCGGCGATGTGGTGGACGGCGTGCTCGAACGCCGCCTCGGTGGCGGGCGACGTCTTCTGGACGCCGCTGACCTTGCGCACGTACTGCCGGGCGGCGGCCTCGATCTCCTCGGACGTCGCCGCCGGCTCGAGCCCCCGCAGCGTGGTGATGTTGCGGCACATGGCGCCGAGGCTAACGGCGCCACCGGGCCCGCCCGCGGCGAGATCCGCGGGCGCCCGCCGTCACCGGCCGGCCGGGGCGGCCGCCCACCCCTCGATCTCGACGCGCAGCGAGGGCGACGCCAGGCGGGCGACGAACAGCAGGGTCATCGTCGGGCGGTGTTCGCCCAGGTGGGAGGCCACGCAGGCGCGCCAGCCGGGGAGGTCGACGTCCCCGACCAGGTAGAACGTCAGCTTCACGAGGTCGGTCACGGCCATGCCGCCGGCGGCGAGCACCGCCTCGAGGTTGGTGAACGCCCGGTCGGCCTGGTCGACCGGGTCGGCGGGCACCGTCCCGTCCGGCGCCATCCCCACCTGGCCCGACAGCACGAGCAGGCGCTCGCCCGGGTCGACCTCGACGGCATGGCTGTACACGGAGAGGGGCGGATGGACCGTGGCGGGGGTCGGGAGGGGGCGCATCGGCCCGACCGTACGGCCCTGGGGGCCGCGACGGACCGGGTTTCGTCGCAAACGTCCAAGCCGCCGACCCCGGCCCGTCCCTACGGTCGAGGCATGACCGATCACGAGCCGTCCGGGGCGTTCGACCTCGGCACCACCCGCATCCACCTGGGCCGGGGGGCCACCGCCGTGCCCCTGTGGGGGTTCGAGTGGTCGCCGGCCTACCTCGACGACTACGGGGCGCGCTTCGCGGCCGACGGCGACGAGGGGCGGCTGGTCACGCTCGAGCCCGTCACCACCTCGTGGGACTCGTGGGAGCGGCACCCCGCCGGCGAGGAGGTCGTCGTGCTGCTGTCGGGCCGCGTCGACCTCGTCCAGCGCACCGACGCCGGCGAGCGCCGGGTGCCCCTCGGCCCGGGACAGGCGCTGATCAACCCGCCCGGGGTGTGGCACACCGCCGACGTGCACCAGCCGGGGGAGGCGCTGTTCATCACGCCGGGGCGGGGCACCGAGCACGAGCCCCGCTGACCCGTCGGCGCCCGCCGCGCCGGCCGGGGCGGCCGGGCTGTCAAGAGGCCGGGGGCACCTCGGCCATGGGGGCGGCACCCAGCGCGGCCATCTCGTGCCGGCCGCGCACCGCGTGCTCGCCCCCGGCCAGCACCAACGACCGGGCCCACTGGTAGCGGCAGCCCGTGCCCTCGAGGGCCGCCGCGACGGCTGCCAGCCGGGGCACGTCGCCGTCGAGCAGCGCCTCGGCCCGGTCGAGCAGGGCGTCGACGGTGGGGTTCGGCCGGGCGATCGGTCGCGCCCGCTCGATGCGGCGCCGCGCGTCGGGGTGGCCGGCCAGGGCGGCGGCCTCGGCGTGGACGGCGGCGTACCAGGTGCGCCACTGGCCCGTGTACCAGGTGTCGAAGTCGTGGGGGTCGAGCTCGAGGCGGGCGAGGGCCGCGTCGACGTCGGCCCGGTGCAGCGAGACGATGGCGTCGAGCGTGGGCGAGAAGCCGGTGTTGCAGCCGGTGAGCCGGTCGGGGTCGAGGCCGAGGTGCTGGGTGATCTCGATCCACTCGCGCCGGGCGGGCTCGTCGCCGCGCAGTCCGTGGGTCATCGCCACCGAGTAGGCGCCGCCGGCGAGGTTGGAGGCGACCGGGCGCCCGGCGCTCTCCCACCCGCGGCGGAAGCGGTCGGCGTCGACGAGCACCCGTTCGAGCTCGCCCGCCAGGGCGTCGACCTTCAGCCGCCGGCTGGTGGCCAGGTGCCCCTCCTCGGCGTGGAACGACAGCCGGGCCGACGTGTCGGCGAACTCGCGGGCGGCCGGGAAGTCTCCGGCGGCGAGCGCGATCTCGGACGCCATGTTGTAGCCGTCCGCGATCTCGAAGGCCGCCGCCGCCGACGCCCGCACCCCGGCCAGCACGGCGATGCGCCGACGGGAGGCGGCGACGGCGCCGTCGAGGTCGCCGCGCCCCAGGTTGATGGCGGACAGCCCGTCGAGAGCCGCGCTCTCGAGGAGCGGGTCGTCGAGCGCGGCCGCCGACGCCACCGCTCGCTCGGCGGTCTCGAGGGCGGCCGGATCGGCCTCCTCGAGGTCGAACGCGACGGCGGTGGCGATGGACGTGACGGCGCGCGGCTCGTCGGACCCGAGTGCCCGGGCCTCGGCCAGCAGCTCGTCGTGCGTGCCCTCGGGCGGCTTGTCGGCGATGATGCCGGGCCCCCGCAGCAGCAGCTCGGCGGCCCGCGACAGCGCGTAGGCCGCGGTGCCGGAGCGGTCGGCCTCGACCGCGGTGGAGGCCGCGTCGCGCCACAGGCGCAGGGCGTCGTTGCCCACCTGGCGGCTGGAGGCCGCGCCCGCGGCCAGGATCAGCGTGTCGGCGGCGACGGCCGGGTCGGGCGCGTGCTCGGCGGCCTGCTCGTAGCGGCGCTGGGCCTCGCCGAGGAGGCCGCGCGTGAAGCACGACGACGCCAGCGGCAGCGCCAGGGCGAACGTCTCGGGGCGCAGGTCGGCGTCGTGGGCCCACTTGAGCGCCGCCCGGGTGTCGTCGGCGACGCGGTCGAAGTCGTCGCGCCAGGCGGCATGGGCGTCGGGGTTCGCCAGCGCTTCGGCGAGGGGCACGTCGGCCCGCCGGTCGAGGTGGCGGACGGCGGCCGCGGCCCAGGCGTGGTGGCGGCGGCGGACGGCGGTCAGCTCGTCGCCGGCGCCGCTGTCGCCCGGGGGTGCGACCTCCTCGGCCATGCGGGCCAGGCCGTACTGGCGGATCGAGTCGAGCACGCGGTGCCGGGTCCGCTCGCCGGGCGACGTCACGAGCAGGCTGTGCTCGGCCAGGCGGGCGAGCCCGGCGGCCACGGCGGCCTCCTGGGCGCGCCGGATGCTCGACGGGGCCGAGCGCTCGTCGTCTCCCGCCACCACCGCGGCGGCGTCGGCGGTGAACGGCGCTGCGAACACCGACACCCGGCGCAGCAGCGTCTGGTCGGCCTCGTCGAGCAGCCCGTAGCTCCAGTCGATCGTCGAGCGCAGCGAGCGGTGGCGCTCGTCGAGGCGCGACCCCCCGGCCAGCAGGTCGAACCGCTCGGCGAGCCCGCGCTCGATGCCGTCGAGCCCGAGGGACGGCAGCCGGGCCGCGGCCAGCTCGATGGCCAGGGCGCTGCCGTCGAGGCGGCGGCAGATGTCGCCGATGCGCTCGCGATCGCGCGCCGGGGGCATGGGGGCGCCCGCCTGGGCGGCGCGCTCGAGGAAGAGCGACACGGCGTCGCCCTGGTCACGGTCGCTCGGCAGCGAGAGGCCCGGCACGGCGAACACGCGCTCGAACGGCAGCAGGAGGCGCGCCTGCGACGTGGCGAGCACCGCCACGTGCGGGCAGGCGCCGAGGAGGCGTTCGACGAACACGCCCACGCCCGCGACGACCTGCTCGCAGTTGTCGAGCACGAGCAGCGCCTCGCGGTCGGCCAGGTGGGCGACCACGTGGTCCTCGACCGAGCGGACGGGGGCGTCGGCCAGGCCGAGCGTGCGGCTGACCGCGGTGGGCACCAGCGCCTCGTCGGTGACCGGTACCAGGTCGACGAACCAGACCCCGTCGCGCCAGCGGTCGGCGACCGCGGCGGCGACCGCCGCGGCCAGGCGGGTCTTCCCGACGCCGCCGGGACCGAGGGCGGTCACGAGGCGGTCGGCGGTCACGGCTGCGGTGAGGTCGGCGACCTCGCTCGACCGCCCGACGAACGACGTGAGCGGCACCGGCACGGGGCGGCGGGGCGGGACGGCCGCCTCGACGGCGCCGCCGTTCGCCCCTCCGGGCCGCTGCGTGGCGGGGGGACCGTCGGCCCCCGGGCCGTCGGACGCGGCGGCCAGCCGGGCCAGGGCGCGGCGGTCGGCCACGTCGAGCTTGCGGAGCAGCGACGAGACGTGGCTCTCGACGGTGCGGACGGAGACGTACAGCTCGGCGGCGATCTCGGCGTTCGTGGCGCGCCGGGCGACGAGCTCGAGCACCTCGGCCTCGCGCTCGGACACGCCGGCGTCGTCGATGAGTGCCTGGAAGACCGCCACCCCCTCAGTCTGCCGTCTCCCGGCTGCTGACCGGGCGTCAATTGGGACACACGCGGCGGCGGTCCGTGGTCGATCCGTGGCCCCTGCGTGCTCGTTCCGTGGTGCACACGGATGGAAGATGCCCAGGTCAGGCGCAGTGTGGTGGCACAGGCCAAGGAGGCAGCCATGAACCACCACGAGACCATCGCCCTCGCCGAGCACCACCGCGCCACCCTGCTGGCCGACGCCGCCGGCACGCGGCGCCGGCGGCAGGCCCGCGAGAACCTCAGGAAGAAGCTCCGCCGCCGCACCTGAGGCGGCGGGAGCCGTCGGTTCGGGCCGGGCGACACCGGCCGGATCGGGCCGACGGCGGTGCCGCGGATCCACCGAGACCCTCGTCGCTCCCGTCGCCGCAGCAGCCCGACCCGCGCGGCTCGGCTGCGCGGCGATGCCCCCCGGGGGCGACGAACCCCGCCCTCCCCGGCGGCCGCGGCTCCGGCGGCGGTGCCCGCCGCCGGGGAGGCGACCCCGCCACGCACGCTCCCGCCCCGGAGCGGCGGCGGCCGGGGGCGCGTGACGGCGGCCTCGTCGGCGGTCCGATCGGCGCGTGACGGGGGTGCGGTGCTCGCACCCGACGACCGGAGCCCGGCGGGCGCCGGGTCAGAGCGCGTGCCGCTTCCGGAGCGTCCGCAGCGCGAACCACCCCGGGAGGACGACCAACCAGTTGGTCAGCAGCCGGAACACGAGCACGGCGGGCGTGGCCACCGCCGGGTCGACGCCGGCGCCGCTGAGCCCGCCGATCAGGGCGGCCTCGACCGCGCCGATGCCGCCGGGCGTCGGCGCCGCGCCGGCGAGGGCCTTGCCCCCGAACAGCACGGCGCCCATCACCGCGATCCCGACGCTCGCCCCGAAGGCGTGGAGCGTCAACCACAGGCTGGCGAGCTGGGTCAGCGAGTTGCCGATGGACCCGCCCATCATGACGGCGCACCGGCGGGGGTCGGTGAGCAGCTCGGTCACCGAGGTGCGCGCCTGGCGGGCGACGGGACGCACCTTGTCGCCGATCAGGCGGCGCAGGGCCGGTACCGCCAGGACGATGCCGACGACGCCGAGCACCGCCGCGAACGCGACCAGCAGGACCGCGTCGCTCGGCCACGGGAAGGCGGCGCCCGACTGGCCGGCCCAGGTCAGGAACACGACGATCAGGAGCGCCCCGGCGACGCCCCCGTTGAGCGACACCAGCGCCATGATCGTGGCGGCCTGGGTGGTCTCGTAGCCCGAGCGCTGCAGGAAGCGGATGTTCGTGCCGAGCCCGCCGATGCCGTTGGGCGTGACCCGGTTCAGCGTCGCCGCCGCCAGCTGGGTCAGGTAGCTGAGGCCGAAGGGCGGTCGCAACGGGGCCGCGGCCCGGAACGTGGTCGTGGTGGCCACGTAGCCGAGCGCCACCAGGGGGACGATCGGCAGCAGCCACGGCCAGTGGGCGTCGGCCATGGCCTTGGCCGCGTCGCCGAGGCTGGTGAGCTGCGGGAGCAGCACGACCAGGGCGAGGATGCCGCCGGCGAGCCACAGCAGCGTCGATGCCTGGACCCGGGCCAGGCGGACGAGCTCGACCTCCTCGGTGCCGGTCACCTCGCCGGCGTGCCTCCGGAGGTCGCCGACGAGCTTCTCGCGGCCGCGCAGGCGCAGGCGGGTGCGCAGCGGCAGGGCCGGCGTCTGCAGGTAGGGGAGCGTCGCCTCCAGGCCGTCGTCGCCCAGGCCGGCCCGGCAGGCGGCGACCGCCCGCTGCTCGCCGACCGCGAGGGTGCTCGCCACGAGGAACGTCGCCCGGTCGGTCATCATCAGCGCGGCGGGGGCGTCGATGGCCGCCGACTGCAGCCGTTGCAGCCACGCCGTGCCGGCGTCGTCGATCACGACCGCGTCGGTGTCGAGGGCGCCGTGGGCGACGTGGCCCCGGTGCAGGGCGGCGATCGCCCGCCAGGCCGCCACGAGGGCGGCGTCGTCGATCGACTCGCCCAGCTCGGACAGGCGGGTCCCGGGCACGGGCGACCGGGCGACCAGCGCGGCGCCCGGGGCGATGCGGGCGACCGCCACCGGGGTGGCGACCCGCAGCCCGAGGTGGTCGAGCCACATGCCCACGAACGCGGCGCGCTCGGCGGCGGCCTCGACCGACACGAACAGCTCGCCCTGGGCGGCGGCGCGCGAGCGGATGCGCCCGTACAGCCGGGCGAGGGCGTCGCGGTCGCGGTCGCCGTCGCTGCGGACGTCGACCGCCACGTCGAGGCCGGGGCCCGTCGCCCGGTACGAGTGGGCCACCCCCGGGGGCGCCTCGTCCTCGGTGAGGGCGCGCAGCGCCACGCCGTTCCGCAGCAGGGCGGCGACCACTGCGTGGCCGTGCGGCGCCGGGTCGGGCGACCCGACGACGACGAGCGCCAGCGAGCCGCCGGCCACGCCCAGCCCGAACGCCACGACCAGGTCGAGGGGCAGGTTCGTGCCGGACACGATCCGCACGACCGCGAGCACCGCCACCGCGGTCCACAGCGGGCGCGACCAGCGCGGCCCGAGCCACCGGACGATCACCGTCACCGCCGCCACCGCCCCGGCGATGTAGGCGGACGTGGGGAACGCCCGGCCGGTGATCCAGCTCTCGCGCTCGACCACGGCCTGCCACGATGCGGGCTGCGCCTCGTCGACGACGCCGTGGGACAGCAGGGCCGTGAGCCCGCCGGCCAGGAGCACGCCGAGCACGACCGCGCCGAGCATCCGCAACCGGTGGGTGGCGACGGCCATGACGAGCACGACGGCGGGGGCGACGACGGCGCCCAGCTGCGCCAGGCCGATCGCGGCCGTGCGCGCCGGTCCGGGCAGGCGCCCGACCGAGCGGACCAGGTCGGCCTGCATGCCCCCGAGCGTGTCGGTGGCGGCCAGCGCCAGCAGCGCCCCGAGCGCGGCGATGGCCACGCCGAGCCCGGCCCGGACGAGGTCGAGCGACGACCAGCGCTGCACGGGCCGCGGGTGCTCGTGGACGGTGACGGGCGGGCGGTCCGCCCCCTGGCCCGTGTCCGCCATGCGGCGGAGTATCGCACGTAGCGGCGTGCGGTCCGCGCCATCGGCGCGTGCCGCGGTGGCTGCCCGCGCCCCCGACTGCCGGCGCCGCGCTCGTCAGCGGGTGAGGGCGCGGACGGCGTCGTCGAGGGCGGCGATCCCGGTCGCCAGCTGGTCGTCCGACAGGTAGGGCGCCGGGCCGAGCCGGAGCACGTCGCCCCGGGAGTCGCTGGTGACGTGGCGTTCGCGCAGCAGCTCGCGCAGCCGGGCGGCCCACGGCGACCGCAGCGCGACGAAGCCGCCGATGCCGTCGAGGGACGTGGCCCGATCGCGCGCCACCAGCGGCTCGGGCAGGTCGAGAGCGTCGAACGCGTCGGCCAGCAGGCGGACCTGGTGGCGGTACGAGGCCCGCAGCACCTCGGGGGTGAGCCCCTGCTCACGGAAGAACCGCACGACCCGGGCGGCCCGGTAGTTGCTCGACGGGTCGTAGGTGGCGCCCGCGAACCGTCCGCCGCCCGGGGCGTAGGTGACCCGATCGGGCCGCCGGCCGGCGGTGAGGTCGTCGAACTCGGCGAACCACCCCGTGACCACCGGCCGCACCTCGCGGGCGTGCGGGGGGAGGCGCATCCAGGCGTTGCCCTCGCCGAACTCCAGGTACTTGTAGCCACCCCCGACCACCCAGGCGTCACCGAGGCCGAGCTCGCCCACGGGCAGCGCCATCACGCCGACGGCGTGGTAGGCGTCGACCACCGCCTCGGCCCCGTGGCGACGGCAGGCCGCGACCACGGCGTCGAGGTGCGGCACCACGCGGGCGCTGGCGAAGAGCACGGCCGACACGAGCGCCGCCGCGGTGCGGTCGTCGACGGCCGCGGCCACGCGCTCGGCGAGCGTGGCGACCGGGTCGACCGGGACGCGGACGATCTCGACGCCCTCCTCGCCCAGCCGGTCGAGCTGGCGCCGCAGGCTGTGGAACTCGCCGTCGGTCGTGACCAGGCGGGGTCGCCCCCGCACGAGGTCGAGGCCCGACAGCAGGCGCACCAGCAGGTCGTGCGTGCTCTCGGCCAGGGCGATCTCCGCCGTCGGCTCGGCCAGCCACGGGCGCAGGCCGGCGCGGACCTCGTCGGCCCGGGCCGCCGCCCGCGACCACTTCTCGTCGACCGCGTCCGCGGCGTCGTCGAACGCCTCGACCAGGCCCTCGCGGGCGACGTCGGGCCAGGCCTGGTGCGAGTGGCCGGACAGCAGCACCCGCTCGGTCACGCGGAACCGGCGGTAGTGGCGGGCGAGGGCGTTGGGGTTCGCCGCCAGCGAGGCGAGCAGCCGGTCGTGCGCACCCCTGGGCGGTCCGGGCCGACCCGGAGCGGTGCGGCTCACAGCGCGCCCCGGATCGCCCACAGGTCGGGGAACACCGGCGCGAACAGCGTCGATCGCAGGTAGGCGGTCCCGGCCGACCCACCGGTGCCGGTCCGCGACCCGATCGTGCGCTCGACCATCTTCACGTGCCGGTAGCGCCACTCCTGGATGCCCTCGTCGAGGTCGACGAGCCGCTCGGCCACCATGGCCGCGCCGCCGTCGTCGCGGTACACGGACAGCAGCACCTCCTGGACGGCGGGGTCGGGAGCCCGCTCGGTGCGCACGTCGTGGTCGAGCGCGGCGTTCGGCAGGTCGTAGCCCTGGCCGGCCAGGTAGCGCAGGTACGACGCGAACACGGGTCGCCGGGACAGGGCGGCGGCCAGCCGGCGCCGGGCCTCGCCCGACGGGTGGCCGTCCACCACCGTGGCGTCCCGCCGGCCGAGCACGGCCTCGAGCTCGCGGAACTGGGCCGACTGGAAGCCGCTGGCGGCGTCGAGGCGGTCGCGGAACCCGAGGAACTGCCGGGGCGTCATCGTCTCGAGGACGTCGACCTGCGCGACCGCCACCTTGAGGATGGCGAGCAGCCGCTGGAGGGTGTGCAGCGCGTGGGCCGTGTCGCCCGCCTCGAGCCGTCGCTGCAGGTGGGCCGCCTCGTGCAGCATCTGCTTGAACCACAGCTCGTAGACCTGGTGGACGACGATGAACAGCAGCTCGTCGTGCTCGTCCGACCGGGGTCGCTGGGCACCGAGGACCTCGTCGAGCGCCAGGTACGACGTGTAGGTCAGGGCCGCGGCGGGGTCGTGCCCGTGGATCGTCACCGGGAGGTCAGCCGCCGTGCACGACGACCGCCCGGCCCTCGAGCGTGCCGTCGCGCATCGCGCCGTAGGCCTCGGTGGCCCGGTCGAGCGGGTACCGCTGCACGACCGGCACCACGTCGCCCCGGGCGGCGAGGGCGATCAGCTCGTGCAGCTCGGGGATGGTTCCCCAGTAGGTCGTGGACAGCGTCACCTCGTAGGGGATGGAGAAGAAGCTCATCGAGTACGAGCCGCCGCCGATGCCGACGACGGTGAGGTGCCCGCGGGGCCGCACGACCGCGGCGCCGAGCGCCATCGTGGCGTCGACGCCGACGAAGTCGAACACCGCCTCGGCGTTGCGGCCCCCGGTGGCGTCCGAGATCTGCGCGGCGGCCTCGTCGCCCGCCGCGACGGTGACGTGCGCGCCCATCCGCTCGGCCAGCGCCAGGCCCTCGGGCCGGCCGTCGACCGCGACCACGAGCGCCGGGCACACGGCGCGCAGGAGCTGGACGGCGAGGTGGCCCAGCCCGCCGCCCGCCCCGATGACCACGGCGGCCGATCCGGCGGTGAGCACCGGCAGCGCCCGCCGGATGGCGTGGTAGGGAGTGAGGCCGGCGTCGGTCAGCGGGGCGGCCTCGACCGGGTCGAGGTCGCCGAGCGGGACGAGGTGGCGCACCGCGGGCACGACCATCAGCGGAGCCATGCCGCCGTCGCGGCCGAGCCCGCCGCCCGAGGCGCCGATCTCGGCCTGGCGCTCGCAGTAGTTCTCGGCCCCCGAGGCACAGGCCCGGCACCGGCCGCAGCCCCACGGGCCGTAGACGGCCACCGGTTGCCCGACATCGAGGCCCGACACGCCGGCGCCGACCGCCTCGACCACCCCCGCGTTCTCGTGCCCGAGCGTGAACGGCAGCTCGTACGGGAGCAGCCCCGGGGCGAAGTCGTGGATCAGGTGCAGGTCGGAGTGGCAGGCGCCGGCCGCCACCACCCGCACCAGCACCTCTCCGGGACCGGGTTGCGGGGCGTCGACCTCGCGGAGCTCGGGCTCGTGCTGCCACTCGGTGAGCTGCAGTGCCTGCATCGCTCCACCTCCGGTCGATGCGGACGGGACGCCCCCTTGTTACCTCGCCGCCGCCGCCGGGGAAACGGTGAGGTGGCGGCGCCCCGGCGGGACGCCCGGTCACGTGCTTGACTCCCGCGCATGGGGCTGACGCCGATGGGGGACAGGTACCGCCGACCCGACTGGGTGCGGCGGACGAACGCGATGGGTCCGGCCGCGGGGGGCGCGCGGGCGCTGCTGCCGCTCGACGCCGGGGCCCTCATCGACGCGACCCGCGCCACGACGGGCGTCGACCGGCCCGCCGACCTGGGCGACGGCGACTGGGAGGGCCGCCTGCGCGCGCTGGTCGCCGCCATCGACGGCTCCGACCTCCACGTGGTCGGGCGCCTGATGACGCGTGAGGAGATCATGCGCGGCCTGCGCACCCGGTTCCTCCTCGGCGAGCAGCGTCGCCGTGACCCGGCGGTGGCCGACGAGGTCGTCGACCGGCCGATCGTCGTCACGGGTCCGGCCCGGTCGGGCACCACGATCCTGTTCGAGCTTCTCGGGCTCGACCCCGACCTGCGGACGCCGATCGCCACCGACGTCCTGCACCCGGCCCCGCCGGCGGGGGTGTCCGACGCCGACCGGCGGGCGATGACCGAGGCCGAGCAGGAGCTGTGGGCCGACGTGCAGCCCGAGTTCGCCGCGATCCACGAGCTGCGGTCCGACCTGCCCGTCGAGTGCATCACGATCTGCGCCCCGTCGTTCGCCGGGAACCACTGGGCGATGGTGCTGGCCGACCCGGGCGACTGGTCGGTCGACGTCGCCGCCGACCTGGCGTTCCACCGGGCGGTGCTGCAGAGCCTGCAGCGCGGGCGCCCGGCCCGGCGGTGGCTGCTCAAGACGCCGGGGTGGCTGTTCCTGCTCGACGACCTGCTGGCGGCCTATCCCGACGCGTCGGTGATCGTGAGCCACCGCGACCCCGCCCGCACGATGCCGTCCACGGTGAGCACCACGGCCATGATCCAGTGGCTGCGCACCGACGCCATCGACCTCGACGTGCTGTCCGCGCTCATCGGGGCGCTGTTCGGCGACGCGCTCAACGCGCTGGCCCGCCGGCGCGACGACGGGTCGTTGCCCGGGCTCTACGGCGACGTGCGCTTCGACGAGCTCATGTCCGACCCGGTGGCCGCCATCGCCGGCGCCTACGCCGAGATCGGCCGCGCCCTGTCCGACGAGCACCGGGCCGCGGTGGTGCGCTACCTCGACGCCAAGCCGCGGGGCAAGCACGGCACCCACAGGTACACGGCGGCGGAGTGGGGGTTCGACGCCGACGCCCTGCGCCGCGCCATGGCGCCGTACATGGAGCGCTTCGGGGTGGTCGTCGAACCGGGCTGAGGTCCCCGGCGTGGCGTCCCCGCCGGTCCTCACCGCGGCGGGAGATCCGCCACCCGCAGCGAGTCGACCGGGACCACGTCGGCCTCGGGCGTCGCGATCGGGCCCTCGGGCAGCATGAACCGCCAGAAGACGAGCCCGAACGGCCGGCCCTCGGTGATCAGCCAGTTCGGGACGCCGGGGTCGCGGTGGGCCACGACCATGGTCACCGTGCCGTCGGCATCGGGCTGCGCCTGGGCGCGGTTGAGGCTGACGCGCCCCCGCAGGTAGTCGAACGTCTGGAGCTGGCGCGTCCAGAGCGAGACGTTGGCGCAGCGGCACTCGGGCCAGCGCACCCGCAACACGAGGGCCTCGTCGGGGCCCAGCAGGTA
>Ga0111539_10002892_pt1 | contig 22800 bp, 14 predicted proteins | sample RhiMethybrSRZTD1_FD_79667 | JGI IMG/M metagenome (GOLD analysis project Ga0111539, IMG submission 79667) | Populus rhizosphere microbial communities from Tennessee, USA - Rhizosphere MetaG P. TD hybrid SRZTD1 (version 2) (version 2) | ecosystem: Host-associated > Plants > Roots > Rhizosphere >...
GCCGCGCGCAGCGCGGGCACGAGCGCGCCGATCATCGCGACCGCGCCAAGCAGCACCACCATCACGCCGAAGGTCATCGGGTCGGTCGGCGACGTCGCATAGAGCAGCGCGGCGATCGCACGCGACAGCGCGAGTGCGGCAACCCCACCGATCGTGATGCCCAACAGCGTCATCTTCAGCGTGTCGCGGAGGATGTGCGTCCGAACGTCGGCGCCGGTCGCACCGAGGGCCATCCGCAGGCCGAACTCGGTCATGCGCTGATTGACGCCGTACGACACGACGCCGTAAATGCCCAGACACGCGAGCACGACGGCAAGCAGCGAGAACCCACCGAGCAGCGACACGACGAGACGGCGTGGAGAGATCGATGTCTCGACCAGATCGCGAATCAGCCGGACGTCAGTCGCCAGTAGACGCGGGTCGACCTCTGCCATCGTCCGGCGCACCATCGGCACCACCGATGATTCCGGGAGCGACGAACGTACGACCAACTGGAGACCCGAGCCGCCACCCTGGGCCCAGGCAAGGTACATCTGGGGCTCGGGCGTCTCGTCCAGGCGGCTCTGCCGGACATCGGCGACCACGCCGACAATCGTCAGCGGTGAGTTGCCGGTCACCGCCGGGCGCCCCACTGGATCGACATCCGGATACAGCCTGCGTGCGAGCGTTTCGTTGACAATCGCGGCGCGTGGCGTCGTGGGTCCCGCGCCAGCGACGTCTTGCTCGGTGAAGTCGCGTCCCGCTTTCATCTGAATCCCCATCGCCGCGAGATAGCCTGGGCCGACCACGTACAGGAACGTTGCCGGACGCAGATTGTTGGGATACTGCACACCCGGCACGCCGACGTTCCAGGATCGATTCCGATCGAGCGGCAGCGCGTCGGTGACACCGGCGGCATCGACGCCTGGCCGCTCGCGCAGGCGCCGCGCTAATTCGCTCGTCACCGCCAGCACCTGCTGCTGCGTGACCCGGCTGGCAAACTCGATTCGCGCCGACACGACATGCTCGGGTCGAAAACCCGGATCGGCGCTGATCAATCTGATGAAGCTTTGCGACAGCAGGCCAGCGCCCACCAGCAGAACGGCTGCCAATGCGATCTCGGCGACGACCAGCCCTCGCCGCACGAGTGCCTGACGCTTGGAATCGACCGTGCCGCGGCCGTGTTCTTGTAGCGCATCCTGCGGCGCGCGCGCCGACACCCGCACGGCCGGCACGGCCGCAAACAGCAGTCCGGTCAACACGGCGAGTCCACCGACCACGGCAAACGCGGTGGCGTCCAGCTGGACGTACCGCAACAGCGGAAGACTGAGCCTGTCGTTGGTGGTCAGCCACCTCGTGACCATCCACGCCAGCGGAATCGACAACGCCGCACCCGCGAGCGCAAGCAGCACGCCTTCGGTCAGCACTTGTGTGACGAGGCGCGTGGGTTGAGCGCCGAGTGCCATTCGTACCGCAAACTCACGGCCGCGTGCCGAGGCCCGCGCCAACAGCAGGTTCGCCAGGTTGGCGCACACGATCAGGAGCACGAACCCGACCGAGGACCACAGCACCAGCAGCGGCCGCCGCAGTGAACCGCTCACGTGCGCTTGCAGCGAGCTGATCGACGACCCCCACGTCCGCCAGTCGCCATGTTCCTCGCGCAGCCGCGTCCACAGCGTTGCCATCTCTTCTCGTGCAACATCTATGGTCACATCGGGCCGCAGCCGTCCGACGACCGACAAGGTGTTGCCCATCCGACGCACGAAGTCGAGGTCGACGGGCGTGAAGAGATCCACGCGCGTCCCTGGCGTGAACACCGATGAGAAGTCGAAGTCGGCCGGAAGAACGCCGACGACCGTCACTGCCTCGCCGTTCAGCGTGAGCGTGGATCCGATGACGTCCGGCGCGGCAGCGAGCCGGCGCTGCCAGGAGGCGTGAGTGAGGATGGCCGCACGCGGTCCACCCACGTGGTGCTCGGCCTCGACGAACAGTCGCCCGCGCGCAGGGGGCACGCCGAGCACTTCGAAGAAACGTGGCGCGACGTCGACCCCGCTCAAGCGCTCGGGATCGCCTCGTCCAGTGAGCGTCGTGCTCAGAAAGTCGAAGAACGCGAAATAGCCACTGATCCCCTGGAACGAGCTCGCGTTGTCGCGCAGCGACGCGAAGACGTCCGAGCGGTACGCTTGCCCGCTCAAGCCAGTACCGCCGGTGTTTTCAATCCAGACGAGCTGCTTTGCGTCCGGGAACGGCAACGAGCGCAGCAGCAGCGGATTGACAATGCTGAAGACGGCGGTGTTGGCGCCGATGCCGAGCGCCAGGATGAGCACGGCGATCGCCGCGTGCGACGGTTCGCGACGAAAGCCCCGCACCGCATAGACGACATCCCGCGTGAACACGTCGAAGGTCATATCGAGCTCATTAGACGTGCTCGCGCAAGGCGACGTTGGCGCGGCTAGGTGATTCGCAGCAACCGGCTCGCGTTGCCGCCGAGCATCGCGGTCTTGTCGGCGTCGCTCAGGAACTTGGCGTTCAGCACGAAGTCGATCCCGACCGGCCAGTCGAACGGATAGTCCGTACCGTAGACGATCTGACCAACGCCGGCTTCCGCCACGAGGTGGCGCAGCCCATCCTCGCGGAAGATCATCGTGTCGACGAACAGCTCGTGCCTGAAGTACTCGCTCGGCTTCTTTTTCAGCGCCCTGCAGTCGTCGCCGTTGCCTCCTGCCCGGCCGCAGAGCGCATCGGACCGCCCCAGGTACGACGTGAGATAGCCGCCGGCATGTGCGGCACAAATCCGGAGACCCGGGAACCGATCGAGTGTGCCCTCGAAGATCAGATGCGACAGAAACACCGTCGTCTCGAGCGGGTTGCCGATGGTGTTGTTGAGGACGCCCTTGCCTTGAAGGCGCATGTTCTGCGTCGTGCCCGGCGCCGGCTGCGGGTGCATGAACAGCACGATGCCGAGCTCCTCCGCCTTGGCCCAGAACGGATCGAACTTGCGATCGGACAACTCCTGTCCCTCGACGCTGCCGCCGATGGCCGCGCCGCGAAGCCCCAGCTTCTTGACCGCGTGCTCGAGTTGTTCGGCGGCCAGCTCCGGATGCTGCAGTGCCAATGACGCCATGCCGACGAAGCGATCCGGATGCTTGGCGCACCACTGCGCGATCTTCTCGTTCTGAAGCGCGATCAGATCGCGCGCCAGCGCGCGTTCGGCGTTATAGCCCCACGCGTTGATGTTGATCGCCTGGTAGTCGATCCCCTGGGCGTCCATGTCGATCAGCCGCTGCGGGTTGCCGAGCGCGAGGTTGCTGGTCAGGTTCGGCTTCGCGGCGGCCGCGAGCGGTGTGTCTTTGACGAGGTCCCAGACCTCAGGCACGAAACAATGCGCGTGGAGATCGACGGTTCTCACGCGACGGCCGCCGATGGACACTTCGCGACGTTTGCCTGGCTTGGCGCCGACCTGCCGAGCGAGCCCGGCAATGGCAGGCCGATAACCGCTCGTGAGCACCCCGACGGCCGCACCTGCGGTGTATGCGAGGAAGTCTCTGCGGTTGGGCATGTCTCCTCCTCCGCCGCTCCAGCGCGCGATCGTGCGTGGGGGCGCGACGTCGAGTGCGGCCGATTATACGGCCGGCCGAGGCACGAGCGTTGCTCCTGCCTTGGATCGGAGGACATCGTATGAACCGCGACCGTACGGACGGCGAGTCGAGCGACCGCCAAATCCCGGAGTCTGATCCCGAAGCGACGCCGGAGCTCGAGGGGATCAGCCCGCTGAACCCACGTACGTTCCCGCGCGCCGAAGACGACGAGGACACGTTCGCCCACAGTCCGGAATTCCACGATCTGCCGGATCCTGGCCCGAACGTCGGGCGCGGCAACAAGCGACAGCCGATGTAGAAGGCCGTGCTATGAAATAGGAATGACTACGGGCGACACGACCACCAGGGAGACGCTCGGCTTTCAGGCCGAGGTCGCGCAGCTCCTCCACCTGATGATCCACTCCTTGTACGGCAACAAGGAGATCTTTCTGCGGGAATTGGTCTCGAATGCCTCTGATGCCGCCGACAAGCTCCGCTTCGAGGCGATGCGCGACCAGGCGCTCTTCGAAGCCGATCCCGACCCGAAGATTCGCGTCAGCTACGACGCGCACGCGCGGACGATCACGGTCTCGGACAACGGCATCGGCATGTCGCGGCAGGAGGTCATCGAGCAGATCGGCACCATCGCCAAGTCGGGCACGCGCGAGTTCCTCGCCCAGTTGACCTCTGACGATGCGAAGAACGCCGCGCTCATCGGCCAGTTTGGCGTCGGCTTCTACTCGTCGTTCATCGTGGCCGATCGCGTCACGCTGATCACGCGGCGCGGCGGGCTGACGGCCGAGCACGGTGTGCGATGGGAAAGCAGCGGCGAGGGCAATTACACCGTCGAGACCATCAACAAAGACACGCGCGGCACGGACGTGGTGCTGCATCTCCGGCCCGAGGAGGACGAGCTGCTGTCGGGCACGAGACTTCGCGAGATCCTGCGCAAATACTCCGATCACATCACCGTTCCGATCCTGATGAAGCAGGAACGTTGGGATTCGACCGCGCGCGCCAACGTCCTCACCGACGAAGACGAGCAGATCAATCAGGCCTCGGCGCTGTGGGCGCGCCCGAAGTCGGAGATCACCGAAGAGCAGTACCACGAATGCTACAAGCACGTGGCCCACGACTTCGAGCCGCCGCTCGCCTACGTGCACGCCAAGGTCGAGGGGCGGCAGGAATTCACGCAGCTCTTCTTCATTCCACGACAGGCGCCGTTCGACATCTGGGACCGCACGCATCGCCACGGCATCAAGCTCTATGTCCGTCGCGTCTTCATCATGGACGATGCCGAGCAGCTGATGCCGACCTACCTGCGCTTCGTGCGCGGCATCGTCGACTCGAACGATCTGCCGCTCAACGTCTCGCGCGAGATCCTGCAGCAGTCGCGCGACGTGCAGACCATTCGTGCTGCGTCGGTCAAGCGCGTGCTCGGTCTGCTCGAGGATCTCGCCGAGCATCACGCGGACAAGTACTCCACCTTCTGGAAAGAGTTCGGCCGCGTGCTCAAGGAAGGCGCGGCCGAGGACGCATCGAACCGCGAGCGGGTCGCGACACTGCTGCGGTTTTCGTCCACACACGCAGACACCGAAGAACAGACCGTCTCGCTGTCCGAGTACGTGTCACGGATGAAAGACGGTCAGGAGGCGATCTATTACCTCACCGCCGACAGCTTCGCCGCCGCACGGAGCAGCCCGCACCTGGAAATCTTCCGGAAGCTTGGCGTCGAAGTGCTGCTGATGTTCGACCGCGTCGATGAATGGATCGTCTCGATGCTGACCGAATTCGACGGCAAGCCGCTTCGGTCGGTCACGAAGGGCGGCCTGGATCTGAGTAAGGTGGGCGGCCAGGCGGCAACCGAGCAGGAGACCGCATCGGACGCGCACAAGGGCCTCGTCGAGCGGATGCAGCGTGCTTTGTCGGACCGCGCCAGCTCGGTGCGCGTGACCAATCGACTCACCGACTCTCCCGCCTGCCTCGTCAGCGACGAGCACGGCATGAGCACCCACCTCGAGCGGATGCTCAAGGCCGCCGGTCAGAACGTCCCGACACCACGACCCGTGTTGGAGATCAACCCGAGCCATCCGCTGGTGCAGCGGCTTGGCGAAGAAACCGACGACGCACGCTTCTCCGATTGGACACACATCCTGTTCGACCAGGCGACGCTCGCCGAAGGCGGTCAGCTCGACGATCCCGCTGCGTTCGTGCGGCGGCTCAATGAGGTGATGCTGGGTCTCGCAGGGAAGACGGCGTCACGCATCTGGACCCCGTGAGAACGGAGAAAGCGGAGATAACGGAGTAAGGATCAACACGGAGCAACGGCGATAACGGAGGACGAACCGAAACGCCACGCCGGTGGCAGTCCATTCGCGACGGGAATCACACGCGAATGGACTGCCACCGGTGTGGCGATCAGGATCCGATCACCGTTCCCACCGTTTCTCCGTGTTAACCCCACTCCGTTTCCTCCGTCCCCTCCGTTCCCCCAATTGCAATTTCGATAAACCCAACAGCAGATTCGTATCCTCCATCCATCGCGACGCCGGGCCGAAGCGTTCCCTGGTGTGCACCTGTGCGCAGTTCATACCCCGTGGCCTGCCTGGTCATGGCTTTGCTCTGGCCCCGACGATCGGCGTGTCCGCTACCCCCCGGACGGTCCTCGCATGCGCACGCTTCTTCGTCATCCGGACGTTGTCACGGTCGCGTCAGTCGCGGTGGCGGCCGGCGTGTTGCTCGGCTTCGTCGGATGGCCCGCGGCCGATCGCAATTTCGAGTTCTTCGCCCTGATTCTCACCGCGGCCTTCGTGTCGGCCGTCGCCACACCACATCCGTCGATCGAGGACGCCGGCACGATGCCGCTGTCGTTCATCGTCGACTTCACCGCGCTGCTGCTGCTCGGGCCGCACGCGACGATGCTGGTGGCGGCGGCGAGCGCAGCGACCCGCGGACTGATCGACGCCCATCACCCCCAGCGCATTCTCGGAAGCGCGGCCGTCGCGATGCTCGCCATCCAGATGGCGGGTCTCGTGTTCCGGCTGCTGGGCGGCGCGTCCGGACAGTTCGGGTGGCCCTGGCAGGCCATCCCGATCGGTGCGGCGATCGTCGCCTATACGATCGTCTCGCGCTGGTCGACGAACGTCCTCGCCGCGCTGCTGATGCACAAGCGCGGCCCCAAGCTCGATCCGTTTTCGGGCTGGCCGGCGTACGTCGTCGGCGGGAGCATCGCCGCCGGACTGTCGCTGCTGCTCGAATACCGGCTGTGGCCGGCGCTGCCGGTCGTGGCGATTCCGCTGTTCATTGCGTCGAAGGCCTACGCGGACTACGCCACGCGACTCGAGGACGAACGCCGGCGCCACGAAGTGATCGAGTCGCTCGATCAGGGCATGGCGGTCGTCGACGGCACCGGCATCGTGACGCTGTGGAACGACGCGCTCGAGCGTATCGTCGCCTGCCCTCGGCACTACGCGATCGGCCGTCGGATCATCGAGGTTCTGCCGGCGCTGCGCTCGACCGACCTCCCCGCCGCCATCCAGGAAGCGCTGCGCGACGCGAATCCACGAACACTGAGCCATCTCGGCCTCGCGACGGCGGATGGTCGGCGCGTGCTGCAGGTCAAGATCATTCCGGTCGTGGATGGCTTGACGCTGCTGTGGCAGGACGTTGCGGAACGCACGCGCGCGGAACAGGCGATGAAGCGCACCGAAGAGCGGCTGGCACTGGCGGCCGAGGGCGCCAATGACGGCCTCTGGGAATGGGATCTGCGCAGCAACGAGTTCTACTTCTCGAGCCGGTGGAAGGCGATGATCGGCCTGCGCACGCCGGCCGGCATCGGCCGCCCCGAAGAGTGGATCAACCGCGTCCACGACGACGACATCGTGTCGCTGCGCGAGGCGCTCGAGGCGTACGTGTCGGGCAAGACGGAACACTTCGAGCACGAGCACCGGATCCGGCACGAAGACGGCACCTATCGCCGCTTCCTCAGCCGCGGCGTCGCCGTCCGCGGCACCGACCGGCGTCCGATGCGAATCGCCGGCTCGCTGACGGACACGACCGACCGGGCCAAGGAACAGGAGCAGCTGCGGAGCGCCGGTTTCCGCGACCCTCTGACCGGACTCTGCAACCGCGTCGTGTTCGTCGAGCGGCTCGGGCGACGGCTCACGGAGTTCAAGCAGCGCCGAGGCGACCGCTTTGCGGTGCTCTACCTCGACCTCGATCGCTTCAAGATCGTCAATGACAGCCTGGGTCATCTCGTCGGCGACGAGCTGCTCATCGCGGTGTCGCGGCGCTTGGAGTCCTGTCTGCGTCCACGCGACTCGCTGGCCCGTCTGGGCGGCGACGAGTTCGCGATCCTGTTGAACGGCCTGGTGGACGAACAGCAGGCCAACGCGATCGCGTTCCGGATCCAGGAGGCGCTGAGCGCGCCGTTCTCGGTCGGCGGCCGCGAAGTGTTCAGCACCGCCAGCATCGGCATCGCCCCCGGGCTGCACGAGTACACGCACCCGGAAGAGATCATGCGCGACGCCGACACGGCGATGTACCACGCCAAGGGACGCGGCAAGGCGCGGCACGAGCTGTTCGATGCCGACATGCACGCGCGGGCGCGCGACCGTCTCGGCCTCGAGAACGACCTGCGCCACGCCGTCAGCAACCAGGACTTCGAGGTGCACTATCAGCCGATCGTGGCGCTCGGGTCGGGCATGTGCATCGGCTTCGAGTCGCTGGTGCGCTGGACGCGCAACGGCGAGCCGATTCCGCCGATCAGCTTCATCCCGATCGCCGAGGAGCTCGGACTGATCGAGGCGATCGGCACGTGGGTGATGCAGCAGGCGTGCCACAGCTTCGCTCTCTGGCAGCGGCGCTTCCCCCAGGCCGGTCTGCAGTGGATCACGGTCAACGTCTCGAGCCGTCAGCTGATGCAGCAGAATTTTCTGCGCATCGTCGAAGAGGCCGTCGAGGAGTCGGGGCTCAAGCCGGCCGACCTCCGGGTCGAGATCACGGAGACCGCGCTGATGGATAGCCCGCATCTCGTCGCCGAGGTGCTGCGAGAGCTGCGGAATTTCGGCGTGAAGATCTATCTCGACGACTTCGGCACCGGCTTCTCGTCGCTGAGCCACTTGCACAGGCTGCCGGTGGACGCGCTGAAGATCGATCGGTCGTTCGTGAAAAGCCTGCTCGTGCCGGATCGCCCTGCAACCGTCGAGAGCATCCTGGCGCTGGCCCGCACGCTGAACACCAGTGTCGTCGCCGAAGGAATCGAGACGGAGATGCAGGCGCGCGAGCTGGAGCGTCTGGGCTGCACACACGCGCAAGGATTCCTGTTCGCGCGGCCGATGTCGACGCAGGCGGTCGAGTCGATGCTGATCGCCAACAAGCCGCTCGGCCCGCGGCGCACGCAGGCGGTGTCGGCGTCCTCCTCGGTGCGCAAGGATCCCGACCTCTTCTTCGCATCGAAGCCATTCGAGTGGCCCGATGATTTGGCGGCGCGCCGCTAAAAACTGGCCATTCTGCCGAAAACCCACACCGTAGGACCTAGCGCCAAGGACCAAGCACGGACCAAGAACCAAGAACCAAGTACTAAGGACTACTTCTTCGGGTCCTTGAGTTCCTGCTGTCTCAGCTTCTCCAGTTCGACGAGCTCGAGGTTGTTCGTGCAGTAGAACTCGTACATCTCACCGTTGCCGAGCGTCCAGCGGCGCGGCGCCGACTTCCACGGCTTCTGCAGCACTTTCGGATCCTCGACCATGATCTCGACGATCAGATAGTTCATCGACGGCCGGGTATAACGCTCGGTCACACGCAGTTGGTCGCTGTGGAACCAGCCGTTCGGCTGGACATAGGTGCGATCGTCGAAGCCGATCGACTCGACGACCAGCGTGTCGCCGTCCCACCGCGCAGCGCTGTTGCCATGGAAGAACGGCTCCGGGTTCTTCGGCAGCGGCCGTCCATCGAGGTGAATCAGGCGCCAGTTGTTGAGCACTTCGTAGAGCTGCGCCATCACGCCGGGCTTGTGCATGATGTAAGTCGTGTAGGGGTTCTGCAACCAGATCGCCGGCAGGCCGCGCGGCATGCAGTTGACCGACGACTTCGACAGCTCGAGCTCGGTCGGCGTCATCGACTTGATCTTCTCGAGCGCCCATTGCTGAAACGCGGGCCGCTCCTCGGGTGTCACCTTGGGATCGAACTGACGCGTTGCCGCGGGATCGACGCCGAAGCGGCCCGAGACGCCCTGCCCGGCGCCGTTTGGAAACCAGTGGCCGCTGAAATCGGGATGCCCGTCAGGCAGCCGCGGCGTCGGCCCGCCCGGCGGCAGCAGGTTGATTTCGTACTTTTTCGGAGAGTTGCTTTGTGTCTGACCGAAGACATGGCTCGACAGGCCACCCGCCAAGCACAGGATCATTCCGCCGTAGAGCGCAGGCTTCAGCCAGCGCGACAATCGCGTCGCCATCGCCTTAGTCCTGCAGCTGCCCGACCTGGCGCAGCACTCCATCCGCGAACTTGAGCGTGCCCGCCGCGGCGGCGTGCGCCTTCCCGGTCTTCGAGAGGCAGCCGCGGATCCACACCTCTTTGTTGATGTTGTCGAGGAACACCTGCCGGTCGGTGCCGTTGCGCCTGAGTGTCACGGGCGAATACGCCTGGAACGACCATTCCTCGACTTTGCCGCCGGGCTCCTTGACGTCGACGAAGAAGTACGGATGTGGATTCTGCCAATCGAGCTTCTTCAACGTGCCGGTGAATTCACGGCACTTGGTCGAGTCCCATTCGGCCGCAAAAGAGTGATGCGCTGAGGCAACCGACGGGACGAGCGTCAACCCGCCGGCGACCGCGATTGCGCGAAAAAGCCGTCGTGTCGTCATGGCGGCAAGTGTAACCTTTCCCGCTTCCCACTGTTTTCTAGGGTGCTGACCGTGACCGACGAGGCCCTGATGACGGCTGTCCGCGACGGCGATCTCGCGAAACTGGGGCTCCTGTTCGAGCGCCACCACGCCGGGCTCTTCGATTTCCTCAGCTGGATGACCGGCGACCGCACCGCCGCAGAGGATCTCGTGCAGGACATCTTTGTTCGCATCCTGAAATACCGGTCGACGTATCGCGATGGTGGCAGCTTCGAGACGTGGCTCTACCGGATCGCTCGAAACGCCAGAGCCGACTACTTCCGCACGCGCCAGCCGCTGGAACCGCTCGCCGCCGAAGCGTTCGAGCGGCCGGAGCCGGGTGCCAACCCGATGCGCCTGCTCGAAGCCGATCGCGACCGGCTGCGGCTGAAGCGGGCGATGCTGCAGCTCCGTGAGGACAAGCGCGAACTGCTCGTCCTGACCCGCTTTCGCGGCATGTCACACGAGCAAATCGCTGGCCTGCTCGGCATCGAAATCGGCGCCGTCAAGGTCCGCATCCATCGCGCGGTCAAGGAACTGCGCGACATCTTTCTGTGCCTCTCCGACGGGAACCCATCATGCGATGTGAAGAGATCCACCCGCACCTTGCAGATCATCTAGCCGGCACGCTGCTGCCGGACGTCGCCGAGCAGGTGGCTGAGCACCTCCGCACCTGCCGCGCGTGCGCGGCCGAGATCGAGGGCCTCGACGAGACCTGGCAGCTGCTCGGCACGATCCCGCCGCACGAGGCCGACTCCCCCGCGATGCGGGCGCGGTTCGATGCGGCGCTCGACGGATTTCGCAGCGGCTTCACCAACACCGCGAAGACCGGCCGCCCGGGCCTGCTGACCTATTCGTGGCTCGGCCTCGCCGCCGCGGCGGTGCTGGTGGCCGGCGTCGCCCTCGGACGGCAGACCGCGCCGACACCGGAGGTCGATCCGCAGTTGACGATGCTGCGCGACGAGCTCCGGGAGATGCGTCAGATGGTGACGCTGTCGCTGCTCCAGCAGCAGTCGGCGAGCGAACGCCTGCGCGGCGTCAGCTTCACGAGCCAGATCGACCAGCCGGACAGCGAAGTCACCGTTGCGCTGCTCGAGACGTTGATGCACGACCCGAACGTCAACGTCCGGCTCGCGACCATCGACGCGCTCAAACGCCTGTCGACACGTGACGTCGTGCGCCGCGGCGTCATCGACGCGTTGCCACGCCAGACATCTCCGCTCGTGCAGATCGCGCTCATCGACTTCATCGTCGAGAAGAGCGGCCGCGAAGCCGCCGAGACGCTGCGGCGGTTCTCGATGGACGAGATGCTCGATCAAGCCGTCCGGGCGCGGGCGGTTCAAGGGCTGCAGCAGATTGGGTGACGCGATGTGGGTATTTCTTCTGTCAGTCGTGTCGACCGCGGCGGTGGCCGCGCTCGTACTCCAGCCGACGGTGGCCACTCAGGACGAACGAGGCGTCCGCGAGTTTCACGTGCGCGATGAGAGCACCATCTCGCGCACACTCCGGTTCGACGGCACCGGCGAGCACGTCCTCGATGTGCGGGCGATCAATGGATCGATCCGTGTCATTGGCGCCGACCGGCCGGACGTCCAGTTCGACGTCCTCAGAGTCGTGCGAGCCGAAACCGACGAGGATCTCGAAACCGCCGCCGATCAGATCGTGCTCGACATCGCCGACGGCGCCGCCCGCATCGAGGCGATCGTTCGCGAACAGAATCAGGATGTGTGCGGGGAACCGACGACGCGCCGGCATGGTTCGTGGGAGCGCCCGCGCTATGTCGTGTCGCACGATTTCGCCATCCGGGTTCCGCGCGACACCCGACTGCGCCTGTGCACCATCAATGGACGCGAGGTGCTGGTCGACGGCACGAGCGGCGGCTTCGACGTCACGAACGTCAACGGCCGGATCACGATGCCGAATATGCGCGGCAGTGGACAGGCGCACACGGTGAACGGACCGATCGTCGCGTCGTTCGCCGAGCCGCCGCACGAGGCGTCGGTCTTCAAGACGACCAATGGCGACGTCATCGTCGGCTTCCCGATGGAGCTGGCGGCCAATCTCAAGATGAAGACCTTCAACGGCGGTCTGTTCACCGATTTCGACGTGCGGGCGCTGCCGCAGCCGGTGGCGGTCGCCGAGCGGCGTGACGGCCGATTCGTCTACCGCTCCAATCAGTTCGCCCTGGTGCGCGCCGGAAACGGCGGGCCCGAGCTGACCTTCGAAACGTTCAACGGAAGTGTGCGCGTGCTCCGAACCGCGCCCTGAAAGGATCCCATGCGAGCCATCAGAATCGTGTTGCCCGTGCTGTCGCTGCCGGTGTTGTGCGCCTGCGCGATGAGCGTCGCCGAGGCCCGACAGAACACGGCGTCGAGTTCGGCGCAGGCGGCGACCCAGACCCCACAGCAGGTCACCGTGCCGCTGAGCGACCCGTCGCGCCCTGCCACGTTGAGGGTCAATCTGATGTGGGGCGGCGTCACCATCCGGGGGAGCAATCGCAAAGACGTGCTGATCGAGGCCCAGTCAGCGACCGAGCGGCGAGGGCGAGGCCTGGTCTACACGGACGGCGGGGGCCTGATCGTGCTGGGAGGACGCGGGCGCGGCGTCGGGCGTGGTGACAGCAGCGATACGACCGGACTCCGGAGACTGACCCAGCCAGGGGGATTCACGATTGAAGAGAACAACAACGAAATCGTGCTGGCGTCTGGCTGGAACAATCGCGGCCTCGACTTCACGATCGAGATGCCCGCACGAGCGAACCTGAAGCTGTCGACGTTGAACGCCGGACCTATCGTCGTGGAGAACATCGACGGCGACATCGAGGTCAACAATCAGAACGAATCGATCACGTTGACGAACGTCGCCGGTTCGGTCGTCGCCAACGCGCACAACGGACGGCTGAAGGTCGAGATGACGCGCGTCTCACCGGACAAGCCGATGGCGTTCACCACGTTCAACGGTCCCGTCGAGGTGACGTTGCCATCGACGCTCAAGGCCAATCTCAGGCTGCGCAGCGAGCATGGCGAGATCTTGTCCGACTTCGACATCCAGGTTCGTCCGGTGAGTGCTTCGCCATCCCAGAACGTGCGCGGCCCCGACGGCAGAATCCGGATCGAGGTCAACCAATCGATTCAGGGCACGGTGAACGGCGGCGGCCCCGAATTCGAGTTCCGGTCGTTCAACGGCAACATCATCGTGCGGAAGGGCAAATAGCGGCGCGCGTGCGCGTGCGCAGGAATCAGGATTCAGGAATCAGGAATCAGTTGTGGGCGAGCCCTGAGGAATGAGGACCTGATTCCGAGCAGGAACGAGCCCTGATTCCTGGCCCAGGGCTGATTCCTGATTCCTGATTCCTGATTCCTGTCAGGCGAGAGAGGTCCTCATGCTCGCGCACGACATTCGTTACGCGTGTCGGCTGCTGCGCCGCTCGCCCGCCTTCACCGCGGTCGCCGTGCTTACGCTCGCGCTCGGCATCGGCGCGAACACGGCGATCTTCTCGATCGTCAACGGCGTGATCCTGCGGCCGCTCAGGTATCCGGCCCCGGATCAGTTGATGTACTTCACCACGCGATTCGGGGTCCCTGGCCCGCAGGCGCGTGAATTCTGGATCTCGCCACCCGAGTACCTGGAGTTCCGCGAAATCAATCGCTCGTTCTCGGAAGTGGGCGCGTTCACGACGGGCGAGGTCAATCTCACCGCTGGCGATCGGCCCCTTCGCGCCCGATCGGCGCAGGTCGATGAACACCTGCTCGAGGCGCTCGGCGTGCGGCCCGCGCAGGGACGCCTGTTCGGCACGGGCGAGACCGACGTGACCGGGCCGCCGCAGCTGCCGGGGCAGCCACCGCCGCTGCCACCCGCGGTGACGATTCTCTCGCACGAATTGTGGCAGTCGGCATTCGGCGGGCAGCCGATGATCGGACGCACCGTCGACGTCGACGGACGGCCGCGTGAAGTCATCGGCATCATGCCGCCGGCGATCGACCTCATAGACAGCCGAACCGAGATCTGGTTGCCCCTCGGACTCAATCCCGGTAATCGACTGAACCGCGGCGGCCATTTCCTGAATGCGATCGGACGCCTCAGAAGCGGCGTCTCACTTCAGGCGGCGCAAGAAGAACTGAACGGCCTGATGACCAACTGGGCCGCGCGCGCCGGCGTCACGCCTGGACCGGGTGCCGCCAGTCACTTCTTCGAGCTGCCCTGGCACGTTCTTCAGATGAAACCGCTGCAACAGCAGACACTCGGCGGCGCCAGTCGGTCGATCTGGGTGCTGCAGGCGTCGGTCGGCATCGTCTTGCTGATCGCGTGCGCGAACCTCGCCAGCCTGCTGCTGGCGCGAGCGCAGGCGCGCCGTCGCGAGTTGGCGGTTCGGACGGCGCTCGGCGCGGGCCAGGGCCGGCTGCTGCGTCAGTTCGTCACCGAGGGCGTGCTGCTGTCGATCGCCGGCGGCGTCGTTGGAGTCGTGCTCGCTCGCATCGGCGTGCGCGCGCTGATCCGCGCATATCCCGACGCGCTGCCGCGCGCGAGCGAAGTCGCGATCGATCCGCTGGTGCTGATGTGGACGCTGGTGGTCGCCGTGGCGACGGGCCTGGTGTTTGGCCTCGCTCCGTTGATGCACACGCGGATCGAGGGGCTCGTGGCCGCACTCAAGGAAGGCGGATCCAAGGGCGCGATCGGACCCGCGCGACACCGGGTCCGCCGCACGCTGGTCATGGCTGAAATTGCACTGGCAGTGATGCTGGTCATCGGCGCCGGTCTGCTGGTGCGCACGGTCTACAACCTCGCAACGGTTGACGCGGGGTTCGATCGGTCGCGCCTCGTCACGTTCTCGATGACACTCCCGCCTGCGAACTATCCGCGACCGACCGCACGGGTCCAGCTGTTTCAACGGCTGCTCGACAATCTCCGCGCCGTGCCGGGGGTACAGGCGGCATCGGCGATGTCAGGTCTGCCGCCGAATCGTCCACTCAATGCGAACGACACGGACATCGACAACTACACGGCGCCGAAAGGTGGGCCGTACGAGAACGTCGACTACTACCAGAACGTGATGTCCGACTACTTCGAGACCATGGGCATCCCGATCGTGCAAGGACGCAGTTTCCAGAACACCGACGGCGGCCAGTCAGGTCTGATCGCCGTCGTCAACGAAACGATGGCCAAGACGTTCTGGCCCGACCAGAGTCCGATCGGACGGCGTGTGCGGATCTGCTGCGGGCAAAACCCGTGGTTCACCATCGTCGGCGTCGCCAAGGACGTCAAACAGGGCGGCGTCGATCAGAAGACCGGAACCGAGTTCTACTTCTTCGTCGATCAGACCGCGAGCGTGCAGCCGCCGGGACCCGGCCTGAACCTCGCCGGCTTCGGAACGATGAATCTCGTCTTGCGCACGACGTTGCCGCCGGCGAGTCTCTCGTCAACGATCGAACGCATCGTCCGGGACGCCGATCGCACGGTTCCGATCGTGCGGCTGCGCGACATGGACGGCGTGTTCGCAGAGTCGATTCGCCGCCCGCGGCTGCTCGCACAGCTGCTCGGGCTGTTTGCGGGGCTCGCCCTCTTGCTCGCCGTGATCGGCGTCTACGCCATGCTGGCCCACATGGTGGCAGAGCGCCGGCGCGAGATCGGCATACGGCTGGCGCTCGGCGCCGAACGCTCGAACGTCCTCGGGGACATCATGCGGCAAGGCCTCACCCTGACGGCCATTGGCGTCGCCGGCGGGCTTGCGGCTGCGCTCGCTTTGAGCCGAGTGCTGGCGTCGCTGCTGTTCGGCATCACTCCCACCGACACGACGACGATCGCCGGGGTGGTCGCAACGATGACGCTCGTCACGATCGCTGCGTGCTGGCTGCCGGCGTGGCGCGCCTCGCGACTGGATCCAATCGTGGTACTGAGAGACGAATAGGAATCAGGAATCAGGAATCAGGAATCAGGAATCAGTCCTGGGCTAGGTGTAACATGCGCGTCGCGGAGGATGCGCATGGGTCGAGCCGTCATCGTTGTCTCCATCTGGTTGTCGCTGGCCGCGAGCGTCTCAGCTCACCACGGCGGCGGAACCTTCGACGGCACGAAAGAGATCAAACTGACGGGAACGTTCACGCGGCTCGATCTCGTCAATCCGCACTCCTGGATCTATTTCGACGTCGCTCGACCGGACGGCAAGGTCGATTCCTACCGCTGCGAGATGCGGTCGGCCACTGTGCTGCGGCGTTCCGGCTGGCGACCGGAGATGTTCAAGAAGGGCGAACGTCTGACCTTCGAAGGCTCGCCCGATCGCAACGACCCGCGATCCTGTTACCTCAACACGATCGTCTTCGAGGACGGCAAGCGCGTCGATCGCTACGGCCAGCTCACCAAGGCGGCGCCCGCAGTCGTTGCCAAGCGGGCACCACGCCGGCCAACGGGCGAGCCGAACATCTCGGGTGATTGGGCGCCGGAGCAGGTCGTGATGACCGATCCCCGCGGCCGACGCGGCGCACTCGTGCCTCTGAGCCGCGTGAACGAGTACAAGCCGGGCGAAGGACGGATTGGCGGACCTCCGGGAGCCGGAAGGGGCGCCGGACCGCGCGTCATTCAAGGCGCCACGCTGACGCCAGAGGGTGAAAAGGGCGCCGAACAGTTCGCCGTGCTCTTTTCCAAGAACAACCCTCGCATGCGCTGCGAAACCACAAGCATCATCTTCGACTGGACGTTCGACGGCCCCGTCAATCGCATCACGCAGAACAGGGACTCGATCGTGCTGCAGTACGGGCAGCTTGGATTCACGCGCACGATTCACATGAACGTGAAGAGCCATCCCACCGCGATCAAGCCGACTCGGGCCGGGCATTCGGTCGGACGGTGGGAGAACGACGCGTTGATCGTCGACACGGTCGGTTTCGCGCCCGGCGTGCTCTCCCCTCCAATCATGAACAGCGACAAGCTGCACGTCGTCGAACGGTTTTCACTCGATCATGAGAAGGTGCTGCTGACGCGCAGCTACTCGGCGGAGGATCCGGTGTACTTCACGGGCCAGTTCACGGGTTCCGACGTCATCGGGGTCGCAGATCTGCCGTACAAGCCCGATCCGTGTAAGGAGCTGGGTTTCGACGACTACTCGAAGCGGACGAGCAAGTAGACTTGGCGGCGTAGTGTCCGGCTTCAGCCGGACCTCCTCATGCCCCCGCCGCAGAACGAGCTCACTCTCCTTGCGCCGAGAGCGCGCGGCACGTCGATCGCCGATCGCGCGACGACAGGACTGCCGCCGGACCTGCTCAATCGAGTGTCCAACCGCCTGCAGATCCTCTGCTGGCTGTACGCCTTCACGTTTTTCATGGCGGCGTTCTTCCCGATGCTGATCGTTCCCGCCCAGCGTCGGCTGATCTTTGCGAGCGGGTGGAATTGGGCTCCCGGCGTGATCTCGATCGTCGATGCGGTCGCGGTGGCGCTTGCTGTCCGAATGGCAAAGCTGCGGCCGGCGACGGTGATGCTGCTCGCGCTGGTGTTCGAGGTGATCAGCAGCTTCGGCATCGCCGCCGCCGAGTTCATTCAGCCCACCGGGCTGAACCTGAACACGGGCCTCGGCTGGATTGGCTTGTCGTGGGTCGCGGTGTGGATGCTGTTGTTCAACGTCGTCGTGCCTACCGTTCCGCGATATGCCGTCGTTGCCGCGCTGGCCTCGGTCACGGCTGTGCCCGTTTCGGTGTCAGCGTCCTTCTCGTTGTTTCCACCACCTGTGGAGCCCGACGGCTTCATGATTTTCCTCGCCTTCGTCTTCCCGTATCTGCTCGTCGTGATCATGGCCTACGTTGGGGCGCGGGTGGTCTACACCCTGGGCACTGAAGTGTCTCGCGCACGCGAACTCGGAAGCTATCGCCTCGAGGAACGGCTTGGCGAAGGCGGAATGGGTGAGGTCTGGCGAGCCAGTCATCGCCTGCTCGCACGACCAGCCGCCATCAAGCTGATTCGCCCGCCGGGACACGGCAGCCCCGCGATCCCTGAGGACATGCGACGACGCTTCGAGCGCGAGGCGCAAATCACTGCGCAGCTCCGGTCGCCGCACACCGTGACGCTGTTCGACTTCGGCAGCACCGACGAAGGGTCGTTCTACTACGTGATGGAGCTGCTCGAGGGCGTCGACACCGACACGCTGATCAAACGATTCGGTCCCATCCCTGCCGAACGCGTCGTGCACATCCTCAAGCAGATGTGCCACTCGTTGTGGGAGGCCGACTCGTGCGGGCTGGTGCATCGTGACATCAAACCAGCAAACATCTTTCTCTGCCGTTACGGCGAGGACTATGACTTCGTGAAGATCCTCGACTTCGGGATCGCCAAGGCCGCACATGAAACGGCGCCGGATACGCAGACCGCGATCACCATGCCGAACGTCATCCAAGGCACGCCCGCCTTCATCGCTCCCGAGCAGGCCATTGGCGGCGACGATGTGGATGCGCGTGCCGATATCTACGCGACGGGGTGCGTGGCCTACTGGCTGCTGACTGGTGAGCTCGTGTTCACCGGCGACACACCGATGAAGCTGTTGCTCGCACACGCGCAGACGCCGCCGACGGCACCATCGACACGGACGGAGCTCCCCATTCCGACCGACCTCGACGCGTTGGTGCTGTCGTGCCTCGCCAAGGATCGAGAGCAGCGGCCGCAATCGGCACGCGATCTGCTGGGTCAACTCGACGCCCTCCCGCTCGAACGGCACTGGACCGAGGCGCGCGCTCGCGAATGGTGGCGGGTGCACCTGCCGTTTACGCCGCCCGTAGAACGGTCGCAGGCTGCGCCGCGATCGCGCATCGAGCCGGCGTGACGCGGGCGATCCCCGCAAGGGACTGTGGCTTCCTCGACTACTCGAAGCAGACGAACAAGTAGACTGGGCGGCGGAGTGTCCGGCTTCTTGACCGCCCGTAGCCTAGAGGCGAAGGCGGTCAGGCGGACCTTCGCTCATGCCGTCGACGCCGAACCAGCCCACTCTGTTCGTGCCGAAAGCCCGCGGCACGTCGATCGCCGATCGCGCGACCACGGGGCTGCCGCCCGACCTGCTGAATCGCGCCGCCTACCGCCTGCAGATCCTCTGCTGGCTGTACGCCTTCACGTTCTTCATGGCGGCGTTCTTTCCGGCGCTCCTGTTTCCGACGGACCGCAAGATCCTGTTCCAGCACCCGCTGAATTGGGCACCGGGAGTGATCTCGATCGTCGATGCCATTGCCGTCGCGCTCGCCATTCGCCTGGTTCACCTCCGCCCAGCAACGGTCACGCTGCTCGCGCTCATCTTCGAGGTGGTCAGCTGCTACGGCATCGCCGCGGCCGAGTTTCTTGCTCCACTTGGGCTGAACCTGGGCCCCTCCTGGAAGGGTCTCTCATGGGTTGCGGTGTGGATGCTCCTCTTCAACGTGGTTGTGCCGACCGTGCCTCGCTACGCGGTGTTCGCCGCACTTGCATCGGTCACCTCGGTGCCGGCAATGGTGCTGCTGTCGCTCTCAACATTCCCTCCGACCGTCAGGCCCGACCCTTTCGCCATCTTCTTTTGGTTTGGCTTTCCCTATCTGCTCGTCGTCATCATGGCCTACGTCGGCGCTCGCGTGGTCTATACGCTCAGCACTGAGGTCTCCCGCGCACGCCAGCTCGGAAGCTATCGCCTCGAGGAACGGCTTGGCGAAGGCGGCATGGGCGAGGTGTGGAGAGCGAGCCACCGCCTGCTGGTGCGCCCCGCCGCGATCAAGTTGATTCGCTCTTCGGTCGCGGCGTTCGATGTCGAAGACATGCGGCGACGGTTCGAGCGCGAGGCGCAGGTGATCGCCCAGCTGCGATCGCCGCACACGGTCACACTGTTCGATTTCGGCGTCGCCGACGACGGTTCGTTCTACTACGTCATGGAGCTACTCGAGGGACTCGATGCCGACACGTTGGTGAAACGTTTCGGACCGATGCCGGCCGCACGTGTCGTCTTCATATTGCAGCAGATGTGCCACTCGTTGTCGGAAGCCGAGTCGTGCGGTCTCGTGCACCGCGACATCAAGCCGGCGAACATCTTCGTGTGCCACTACGGTGAGGACCACGACTTCGTGAAGGTCCTCGACTTCGGCATCGCCAAAACAGTGGGCGCGCCGGAGAACGCGCCAACGGCGATTACCTTGGGGAACATCGTTCAAGGCACGCCGGCGTTCATTGCGCCGGAGCAGGCGATGGGTGAGAACCTGATCGACGGTCGTGCCGACATCTATTCAGCGGGTTGTGTGGCCTATTGGCTTCTCACCGGGGAGCTGGTCTTCACGGCCGACACCCCGATGAAGCTGTTGCTGGCCCACGCGCAGACCCCGCCAGTGCCGCCATCATCCAGAACCGAGCTGCCGATCCCGGCTGACCTCGATGCGCTGCTGCTGGCGTGCCTCGCGAAGGATCGCAATCAACGGCCGCAATCGGCGAAGGATCTGCTTCGCCGCCTCGATGCGCTGCCGCTCGACCGCCGGTGGACTGAGACGCGCGCGCGCGAGTGGTGGCAGATGCACCTGCCCCGCCGTTCGTGACCAAGGACCAGATCACTCCGCGCGCAAGACGGCCGCCGGCTGCACACCGATCGCCCGCCGTGCTGGAGTGAGACAGGCGATGAGCGCGACGCCGAGCATCAGCGCGGCCACGGCGCCGAACGTGAAGATGTCGACAGGCGCGATCTCGAACAGCAGACGCGCGATCAGCCGCGTCAGCACGAGCGCCGTCAGCAGCCCCAGCACCACCCCAACGACAACAACTCTCATCCCCTGCCCCACGATCAGCCGCAGCACCTCGCCTCGGCTCCCACCGAGTGCCAGTCGAATGCTGATGTCCTTCGAATGCTGTTGCACGTAATGCGCCATGACGCTGTAGATCCCCACGATCGACAGCAGTACCGCGACGACGGCAAAGATGCCGACGACCAGCGACACCGAGCGAGGCAGCTGCAGCGATCGCGTCACGAGATCGTCGACAGTGGCCACTCGAGCAAGCGGCACGGCGGGATCGACCTGACGGATGGCTTCGCGCACCGATGGAACCACGATCGCCGGATCGGCGCTCGTCTTGAACACAACAAATCGGCTGTTCCTCGACGGGGTGAGCGCCCAGTACACGGTTCCCTCGTCCGGACTGTCCAACCCGGCATACTTGACCGTGCTGACGACACCGATCACCGTCAACCATGGACACGTGGTGCAACCGCCTTCGTGGAAGCGCGCACCCACGGCGTTGCCGTTCGGGAAGAAGCGCCTCGCCCACGCCTGGTCGACGACGACGACCCGATCGCTGGCGTCGAGCATGTTGCGCTCGTCGAACAGGCGTCCCTGCAGCAGTGCGAGTCCAAGCAGCTCGAAGTAATCCGGCGTCGTCGCGACCCACGGTGTGGCCGGCTGCGATCGCCCTGGCGGTGTCGGCGCGGCTTCGAGATCGAAGTTGTTCACCATCAGGACCTCGTTCGGGGGGCGGCCGTCCGCGAATGCGACGCCGATCACACCGGGCAGTCGTTCGAGCCGGCGCCGCAGCTCAGTCCAGAACGCAGACACTCTCGCGGGATCTTGATACTGCGCTGGAGGCAGCGCCACCTGCCCGGTCACGACATTGTGGCGTTCGAACCCAAGGTCGACACGTCCAAGCTGGCTCAGGCTCACGGCGAGAAGGCCTGCGACGATCAGCAATGGCGTCGCCACGGCAAACTGGCCGGCCGCCAGCGCCCAACGCACACGGCGCACGCCCGGGCTTCCCGTTGCGGCACGGCCCAGAGTGCGAAGCGATTCGGCAATGGGCCCCTGTGATCCGAACAGCGCCGGCACGACGCCGAACAGCAGGCCACTCACCGTGGTTACTCCGGCGAGAAACCACAGCACCGGGCCGTCGAGCGCCAGCTCCAATACACGTGGAAGGAAGTCGCCCGCGAGATCTCTCACGAGGCCGACGATCGCCCACGCCAGCGAGACGCCGACGATCGCCGCGCCAATCGCCAGCACGCAGCTCTCCGCCAACAGGTAGCGAGTCACCCGGCCGCGCGAGGCGCCGAGTGCGGCACGAACGGCGAGCTCTTGCCGTCGGGTCGCGACACGCGCCACCAACAGGTTCATTGCGTTCGCGCACGCGATCAGCCACACGAGACCGACTGCCCCCAGCGCGACTCCGAGGGTCGTCCCGACGTCACCGACGACGTGAGTCTTCAACGCCATCATGCTCCACGTCGCGCGCTCGTCCTGATAGGACGCCTTCCAGATCGGGAACATACGCCGGTTGATGGCTCGCAATTCCTGCGCGGCCGCGGCGCGATTGGAGTCGCGCAGACGCGCCAGCGTGGTGATCGGAAACGGACCTTTGCGCGGCGGCGTGGTCCACTGCGCCGCAATGAAGAACTCTCGGCC
>Ga0111539_10002893_pt1 | contig 22799 bp, 17 predicted proteins | sample RhiMethybrSRZTD1_FD_79667 | JGI IMG/M metagenome (GOLD analysis project Ga0111539, IMG submission 79667) | Populus rhizosphere microbial communities from Tennessee, USA - Rhizosphere MetaG P. TD hybrid SRZTD1 (version 2) (version 2) | ecosystem: Host-associated > Plants > Roots > Rhizosphere >...
AGCGCACCGCCGGAGCTCGCCTAGGGTCCCATTCTCGGGGCGAGTGCCGCGCGGAAGGCTTTTATCGGATCCTCCCCCCGCAGACTCTCGGAGCCGGTGCTTGCCGGCGGCGCTTCGTCCCCCTGGGGGGAATGAGGGGGGACGAACCAAATCTGAACGCTCGTGGTCGCTCCGGTCGATAGCAGAGTAGGCCCCGTCGCCGCAAGGGTTTGGAACCGTGAGCCAACTGAGTCATCAAGACGAGCGAGTCAAGGAGTTCCTGGCAGAGAGCCATGAGAACCTTTGCGCTTGTGACATCGACTTGCTCGCGCTCGAGACGGATCCGACGGACCGGAACCGGATCGCCAGCGTCTTCCGCGCGCTTCACACTCTCAAAGGCACGTGCGGCTTCTTCGACTTCAAGAAGCTGGAGGTTCTCGCGCACGCGGGCGAAAGCGTCCTTTCGAAAGCCCGCACGGGGGACCTGGCGGTCACGGCCGAGGTCGCCGCAACGCTGCTCGAGCTGGTCGATGCCATCCGGCGGACTCTCGCTCACATCGAAAAAGACGGGTCCGAGGGGGACGAAGAGGAGCCGTATCTTCTCGAACGCCTTCGCTGCTTCCACGAGAAGAAGCCCGTCGAGCCGGCCCCTGCCCGCGCCCCCGGGCCACCATCCACACGGTCGCTCGCGGAGACTTTGCTCCTCGGCAGCAATGAGCGCACCGTCCGGGTCGACGTCTCGCTCCTCGACCGCCTGATGAACCTCGTTGGTGAGCTCGTCCTGACGCGCAATCAACTCCTCGAGAACGTGGCCGAAGTCGATGACCGAACGCTCACCATGAGCTCGCAAAGATTGAACCTCGTGACGAGCGAGCTCCAGGAATGGGTGATGCGGACGCGGCTGCAGCGTATCGGCAGCATCATCAGCAAGTTTCCGCGCATTGTTCGCGACCTGGCCACGGGCGCTGGCAAGCGAGTCCGCTTCGAGGTAGATGGCGCGGAGACGGAGCTCGACCGATCGATTCTCGAGACGATCAAAGACCCCCTCCTGCACCTGCTTCGCAACGCCGTCGACCACGGCCTGGAGCCGCCCGACGTCCGGGTTAAGGCGGGCAAACCCCCGGAGGGCAGGATCCTGTTGCGCGCTTACCATGACAGCGGCCAGGTGAACATCGAGTTCGAGGACGACGGCTCCGGGATCAACGTGGATGCCGTGCTCGTCAAGGCCGTCGCCATCGGCATCGTGCCGCGCGACCGAGCCGCGACCATGAGCCAGCAGGAAATCATCAATCTGATTTTCCTTCCTGGCTTCTCGACCGCGGAGAGAGTGACGAGCATCTCCGGCCGAGGGGTCGGCGCAGACGTCGTACGCAACAACGTGGAGCGCATCGGGGGCTCGGTCGAGCTGGTCAACCGTCCAGGTCACGGCGTGACGTTCAAAATCCGCATCCCTTTGACGCTCGCCATCGTGCCTGCGCTCATCGTGACCTGCCGCGACAAACGCTACGCGATCCCGCAGGCGAATCTTGTCGAGCTCCTGCGCGTCACGAAAGAAGAGGCCAGCTCGCGCATCGAGATCTTGCACAGCTGGCCGGTCTACCGCTTGCGGAACCGCCTGCTCCCTATCCTCCACCTCGAGAAATTGCTCGGCCTCGAGCGCCCCGCCAAGGAGCCCTCGCAGCCCGAGAATGACGGCGATCTGAGCATCGTCGTTCTCCAGGTAGGAGAGCGGCAGTTCGGGCTGACCGTGGACCTTGTGAGCGACACGCAGGAGATCGTCGTCAAGCCGCTCAACCGGGGGCTCGAGTGCATTCCGGTCTACTCCGGTGCCACGATCCTGGGGGATGGCGGCTTGGCGCTCATCCTCGACGTCGACGGCATCGCGGAGCGAGCGGGGCTGAAGTCGGCGGCGTCGCAGCTGGCCGTGAGAGACTCTTTGGACGCCGGACGCCTCCAGCGCGCGACGTCGCAAGTCATGCTGCTCCTCGTCGAGGTGGTTGGGCAGGCGCCGATGGCCCTGTCCCTGTCGCGGGCGATACGCCTGATCGAGCTCGAGCGTGGAAGCATCGTGCGGGCGGGGCCGGAGCTGTTTGCCCACATCGGGACGCGCGTCCTGCCGCTCTTGGAGCTCGGCGCGCTCCTGGGCAGCCCATCTCGACTCGATTTCCTGCAGACGAAGGTGCCGGAGGATGGCGGGGGCCTCCACATCGTGGTCTGCACGACGCCGGGGGACCGGTGTTTTGGTCTCGTGGTAGATCGCATCGTCGACGTGATCGAGATCCCCCTCGAGCTGGAAGGCTGCGGGCGCCGCCTCGGCGTACGAGGCACGATCACAATCGACGGCCTGATCACGCAGATTCTCGACGTCGACGAAGTTCTTGAGTTGGCTGAGGCAAAGCTCCGCGGCGATCGCTCCGCGGTGGAGGTTTCGAATGTCGGACGGTAAGCAGGTTTGCAGTTTCGTCGCGGGTGGCCAACTTTTCGGCGTCGAGGTCGAGAAAGTGCAGGAGATCATTCGGTGCTACCAGGTGTCCAGTGTCCCACTTGCGCCGCCGTCGGTAGCGGGCTTGATCAACCTCCGGGGCGAGATCGTCGTCGCGCTCGACCTGGCGCGTCGCCTCGAGCTCGAAGCGACGTCCCCGAGGACGAAATCTCCGTTCCATGTCGTGCTTCGCACGGCCGATGGCCCCGCCAGCCTGTTAGTCGACGAGATTCACGGTGTCGTGGACACGACGAGCCTCGCGTTCGAGCCGCCGCCGGAGACCGTCCGCGGAAACCCGCGGCGTTTCATCCGGGGCGCTTTCCAGCTGGCGGACCGACTTCTGCTGGCGCTCGACATCGAGGAAGTCGCTCGAGCTTCCGATATCAAGGCGTGGATCGGCGAGCAGCCGAAGTGAGGAAAGATAATGCAAGCTCGAGACCTACCCCCTCGACCAGACGACCGATCGGCCCTAGCGGCCGGACTTGCAGAGAAAGGAGGACGCAGTGCGCGCTCTCATTGTCGATGATTCCAAGACCATCCGAGACCTGCTCGGCGACATTCTGCGGGACCTCGGGTTCGAAGTTCACGACGCCGAGAACGGCGAGGCGGCGCTCGCTGCCTTGGATGCCCTTCAGGACGTCGACGTTGTCCTCGTCGACTGGATCATGCCGGAGATGGATGGCCTCAGTTTCGTGAAAGCCGTCCGCAGTCGCCGCGAGCGAGACAAAGTGCGGCTCTTAATGGTGACGACGCAGACGGAAATGCCGCGAGTGGTCACGGCGCTGGAAGCCGGGGCGGACGAGTACCTCATGAAGCCGGTAACGCGGGAAATGGTTCGGCAGAAGCTGGAGCTGATGGGGATCGTCCTCGTCTAGCTTCGAGACGGCGAAAATAACCTCGAAGCACCCCTTTTCGACGGCGAAGAAAGAACGGTCCTTGCCCAAAGCGCGCGTTTTCATCATCGACGATTCCGTAGTCGCCAGGCGAATGCTCGCCGAGGTCATCGGCAAGGACCCTGGCCTGGAGGTCGCCGGGACCGCCGCCAACGGCAGAATCGCCCTCGAGAAGCTGCCGCAGGTGCTGCCCGACCTCGTTACGCTTGACGTGTCCATGCCGGAGCTCGGGGGACTGGAGACGCTGAAGGAGCTGCGGCGCCTCTACCCGGACCTGCCCGTGCTGATGGTCAGCGCGCAGACGGAGCGGGGCGCCGAGACGACGATCGACGCGTTGTTCCTGGGCGCAGCGGACTACGTCACGAAGCCCTCCGCGGCGAAAGGCGTCGCGGCTTCCGTCGCCCGGTTCAACGAGACGCTCACCGACAAAGCGCGCGAGCTCTGCGCGAAGCGTCTGGAGGCGCCGCCGAGCCCTCCGGCGTCGAACCAGCGCGTCATTCCCCCCGCGCCGAGCACGCCGGTGCGCGGCCTGTCGCGGAAACAGCGTGTCGAAGTCGTCGTCCTGGGCGCGTCCACCGGCGGACCCCTCGTGCTGGCGGAGGTCCTTTCGGCCCTTCCTGGCGATTTCCCGGTCCCCGTCGTCGTGGTGCAGCACATGCTGCCGCTTTTCACCGCGCGCCTCTGCGAGCGGCTTGCGGCACGCTGCGCCTTGAGCGTCCGCGAGGCAGTGAACGGAGAGAGGCTCGTGGCGGGCGGAGCTCGTCTGGCGCCTGGCGATTACCACGTCGCCTTCGAGCGAATGAAGGCAGAAAAAAGGCAGGGAGAAACGACGCTCCGGGTGCACCAGGGTCTTCCCGTGAACTTCTGCCGTCCCTCCGTGGATGTGCTTTTCGAATCGGCCGCTGAGCGCTTCGCTGGAGGAACTCTCGCGGTTGTGCTCACGGGGATGGGGCAGGACGGGAAACGCGGGTGCGAAGCGGTCCGCGCTGCCGGCGGGCAGGTCCTTGTCCAGGACGCGGAGACGTCCACGGTCTGGGGCATGCCGGGCGCAGTGGCCCGCGCGGGCCTGGCCGATGCGACCTTGCCGCGCGGGGAGATCGCGAGAGAGATCGTGCGGCGCACGCTCGTCGACCGCGCGCGGGCCCCGGCCGTGAAGGAGTGGATCTGAGCATGGCCCCCAAGCCCGAATCGAGAATTCTGCCGGCGGACTTCGCCTACGTCCGCGAGCTGCTCCGCTCCGAGGCGGCCATCCAGCTCGACGAAGGGAAAGAATGGCTGGTCGAAGCCCGCCTGGGGCCGCTGGCCGTCCAGCACGCGGGCGGTTCCTTGACTGCCTTCATCGGCCAGCTGCGGAGCAACCCTGCGAGCAGTCTGCAGCGCTCGGCCGTGGAAGCGATCGTCAACAACGAGACTTGCTTCTTCCGGGATTACGCCGCGTTCCAGATGCTCCGCGAGCAGGTCGTGCCGGACCTCGTGAAGCGGCGCGCGTCGGAAAAGACGCTGCGCGTCTGGTGCGCTGCGTGCTCGAGCGGCCAGGAAGCTTACAGCGTCGCCATGGTCCTTCGCGAGCACAGCCCGTCGCTCTCGGACTGGCGCTTCCGCATCCTCGCGACGGACGTCTCGCGACAGGCCATCCGCCGCGCCGCGGAAGCTACCTACAACCAGGCCGAGATCAACCGCGGCCTCCCAGCCTCCCTTCTCGTAAAGTACTTCCAGCAGCAAGGTACTCGGTGGCGGCTCAAGGATGACATCCGGCGCATGGTGGACCTGCGCGAGGTCCAGCTCGCCAGGCCGTTTCCTCCGCTCGAGACGATGGACCTCATCTTGCTGCGCAACGTGCTCATTTACTTCGACGCGGCGACGAAGTGCGCGGTCCTACGTCGTGTCCACGACCAGCTAGCGCACGACGGTTACTTGCTCCTGGGCGGGGCCGAGACGACCGTGCATCTTGAGACCTCGTTCCAACCGGTATCGCTGGGGCGGTCCGTGGCTTACCGGAAAGCGACTTTCCGCGCGAACGGGTTGGCCGCAGCGCAGCAGGCCTCCATCGGGTCGCGGCAGATCGGCGCGCTGCTTGCGCCGGCGTTTCCAGCGCGAACCAACAACCATCGCGTGGCGCGCGTGAGGCGTTAATCGTCGGAACGATCAGGAGCCTGAACGCGAGACGATCTCGGCGGCATCCTCCGCGCTCCAATCCACGACCCAGCCTTCTTCCTCCGCCTGGATCCAGAACGGTGGCGGGTCCCCCGCGTAGCGTGTGGCGTGGCAAAGGTAGAGGAGCGGCAGCAGGCCGTCTTTCCTCACACACTCGTGGCTCCAGACGTCCTCGCAGAACGAAAAACCTTCTTTGTCCACTTCGAGGAAGCGCGCGATGGCTTCGCGGCGCTCCTGCGACATGCTGTCGACTTCCTCGGCAAGCTCCGGTTCGACGGGAAGGGGCCCCGACGGCCGCCCTTTGAGGAGCGATGCGAGCGATGCGATGACTTGCGCCGGCGTGGGCACGTCGAATGGATATCGCTGGAAGAACAATCCCGTCGCGTGGAGCACGATGTCGTCTCCGAGGACGCGGCGGTGGAGAGCGTCGGCGACGCCGTAGTAATGCGGAGCCTGCTCCGCGAACCCGTAAAGCGCGTTCGGATCGGGGGCCTCGCCTTTCTCCGGATCAGGGCCAGGGCGCGCGGGCAACGGCAGACTGACGGCGCCTCCGCTCGTCCACTCGGCATCGGGCCCCGCCGAGAGGATGCACCAGTCGTCGGGGTCCTCCTCGCTCCGAACGATGACGAGCGGGTCTCCCCACGCATCCGTGACCCACGCGACGTCCTGCTCCGGCAGGTCATCGTGCAAGCCCCAATAGAAGAGTCGACCGTCGCGGCGCAGGAGGGGAAGGCCATCGGGGTCGGCGCCGGCGGGGAGTCCATCGAGGAAAGCCGTCACCTCGAGGCGCAGCGACTGGAGAAGCGCGCGGGTCTGATCGATGCGCTCGGGATCCCCCGGCTGCGGGGCCGCGGGGCGGCGGCGAACGGAAGAGGCGCCGGTGGCCGCACAGGATGTCACCCCGAACGCGAAGGAGAGCGAGAGGGCAGTCGCGGCGGCCAGCGTGCCGATCTTGCTGGCCCCGGTCGCAGGCTCGCGGGGAGGCATCGTCAGGACGCTCCGGTTTCCGGCGGCGCTCCAGCGGTCCGCGTCATGCTGGCACGCGCCCTTTCGCTTGTTGCCGCGTCTCGATGAATCGCCCTTCGGTCAGGAAATGCTCGGTCTCTTCCCACGCCGCCCGCACCCACAAGATCGGAGTGTGGCCGTAAGGCACCACTTTGAGCGGATAGTGCGCGAGTCGGGCCTCCTCGACGCTCACCACGCCGTCATGCGGCTTGGAGAGTGGGACGGGATAGAGCTTCCAGGGCACGTTGCCGGCCAAGATCCCGATCTCGATCCCATCGGGAACGCCGGCCGCGGCAAAAACACCGGGGGGATCGGCTGCGAGCTGCCTGCCGGAACGGTTGCCAAAGACCCACTGATACGGCGGAAAGCGGCGAAAGTACCTCGCCGTGCAGGATCCGTTGTTGGGAGGCACCAGCATGACCGCGCGCCGGATGCTCGGCATGGAGAAGTGCGTCAGGGCGTAGCGCAGTACCAGCCCGCCCATGCTGTGCGTCACGGCGTAGATCTCATAAGGCTCCCCCGCCCGGCGCAGCTCTCGGTCCGTCGCGAGGAGGTCCTCCGACAGGTCGCGGGCATGCTCCTCGATGTGCTTACGCGTCGTGGGGTACGTCCGGTTGCGGACGTCCCACCCCTTGCGATGGAAGTACCGCTCCATCGGCAGCATGAAGTAGCGGTTGATCACGATGCCGTGGCGAAAAAACACGACGCGTCGCATGCGGGGGGATGATACGCGCCTTCAACGCGGTTTCATAACCCGGTCCGGCCCGAGGCCGAGCGAGAGCGTCGGAAGCAAGGAGTGCTGGCGCGCCCCCGGGGGGGAACGGATATCCTGTCCGCCCATGTCGAGCCCCGACGCCCGAGCGACCCGACCTCAAGCTTCCGAGGCGACGCCCGCTTCCGCGGCGTCAGGCATCGCGCGCGACCTGCCTCGGGTCCTCGGAATTTGGAGCGCCGCATCGATCCTCATCGGTTCGATCATCGGCAGTGGCGTCTTCGTAAAACCGGCAGCCATCGCCCAGAATCTTCCTTCGCCCGGTTGGATCCTGGTCTGCTGGATCGCGTCAGGCCTGCTCGCGCTCGTGGGATCGCTAGTTTTCGCAGAGCTCGGCTCCTACTACCCGCGCGCAGGCGGCCAGTACACATACTTACGAGAGTCCTTCGGCGATCTCGCCGCCTTCCTCTTCGGCTGGACGAACCTCGTGATCATCAACTCCGCGAGCATCGCCGCGCTCGCTGTGATGTCCGCGCGCTTCCTGTTCAACGTGTTCCCCGAAGCGTTGCGCCCCGCGCCAGGCTCCCACTGGTTCCAGACGCTGCCGGTACTGATGATCCTCGTACTTTCGGCGGCGAACGCGGCCGGCGTCCGGTGGGGCGCGGCGATTCAGAATCTGCTGACCGTGGCGAAGCTCGCAGCGCTCGGCCTCATCATCTCCGCGATCGTGCTGCCGTCCCGGACGAGCTGGTCGAACCTGTCGCCTTTCTGGGAGATCCGCGGGTCGCCGACGAGCGAGGCGATCCTCGCCGGCTTCAAAGGCGCGTTTCTGGCGATTTTCTGGGCGTACGACGGCTGGTACCTCCTGAGCTTCTCCGGCGCCGAGATCAAGAACCCGCGCAGGAACATCCCCGGCGGTTTCATCCTTGGCATGCTGGTCGTGATCAGCACGTACGTCGCCGCGAACCTGGCCTATTTCATCCTCGTGCCGCTCGAGCAGATGCCTTCGTTTGGAGCGGGCGGAGGCGCCTCTGCCGAAGGGTCTGTCGCTGCCGAAGCTGTCCGGAGGCTCTTTGGACCCACGGGCGTCGTGCTGCTCTCCCTGGGGATCGTGTGCTCCACGTTGGGCGCAGGGAACGGAAACCTGCTGACGGGTCCGAGGCTCTCCTACGCCATGGCCCGCGACGGACTTTTCTTCCCGATCTGTGGCCGGCTTCACGAAAAATTCCTGACGCCGGTGCCTGCCATAGCGCTCCAGGGAATCCTCGGCGCCGCCTACGTCTACGCGGGCACGTTCGATCAGCTCACGGATTCCGTGGTCTTCGCCGCGTGGATTTTCTACCTGCTGACCGTGGCAGCGATCTTCAAGCTGCGCCGGCGGCACGCCGACCTCGAAGGCGTTTTTCGCGCGCCGGGGCACCCCGTGGTGCCCGCATCTTTCGTCCTCTTCGCGGCGGGCTTCGTGGTCTACAGCCTCTACGACGCGATCGCCAAGGCGCTGGCCTCCATGTCGCAGCCGGAGGGCTCCAAAGACGGCCTCTACCTGATCCTCTCGTCCGCGCTCATCCTCGGCGGCTTGCCGATCTACTGGGTCGTGCGGGCACGCGCCCGAGCCCGGCCCCTGGTCGCCGCGAGCGTCGACACGCCCGGCGGGGCACCGAGAGCCCCGGAGCCTGAGTAGCCGCAGCGGAGGGTTTCGATGGCCTTTGCGGCCCTCTATGGCGCGAGCCGTTCGCGACGCCACGCGCCTTTCGCAGACCGGGTGAATCTGAAACGGTCGTGCAGGCGGTGCGTGCGGCCCTGCCAGAACTCGATGGCGCTCGGCAGCAGCCGGTAGCCGCCCCACGAGGCCGGCCGAGGCACGTCCCGCCCCGTGAAGCGCTCTTTTGCCTCGCGAAATTTGCGCTCCAGGCTCGCGCGGCTGCTCACGACGCGGCTCTGCGGCGATGCCCAGGCGGACAACCGGCTCGAGCGGGGCCTCGAGTGGAAGTACGCGTCGGATTCCTCCTCGTTCACGCGCTCGACTCGCCCTTCGATCCGCACCTGGCGCTCCAGCGTCTCCCACCAGAGCGCCATCGCGGCGCGAGGGTTTCGCTCGAGCTCGCGTGCTTTGCGGCTCTCGTAGTTCGTGTAGAAAACGAAACCGCGCGAGTCCGCGCCGCGAAGGAGCACGTAGCGCACGGACGGCGCGCTGCCCGCCACGGTGGCAAGGGCCGCAGCGCAGGGCTCGCTCAGGACGGAGCGCTTCGCGGCGGCGAACCATTTCTGGAAAAGGCGCAGGGGATCCTGGCCAGCGGTCGACTCGGCGAGGGCGCCGCGGGAGTATTCGTGCCTCGTCTTCTGGGTGGACATGTCGGGGCAGAGATGAAAAGGCCGGAGGACGGACGTCAGCGAGCCGCGGCGAGCTGCAGATCGCTGGACGGGGCCGGCGGCAACGGCGGCGGATGATGCGAGGTCGCTGTCGGGTTGTCAATTCAGGCCGCACGCACGCGTGACTACCGTCCGGTGTCTGCCGCCCGAAGTCTTCCCCTTGCACCGGGGCCAAGGCGGAGTGTACTTCATCCTTCATGACCCAACCCATTCGCTCGGGGATACTCCCCGAAGAGATCTGCGCCGCAGCAATGCTCTTTCGGCGTCTTGGCCCTGCGTTGGCCGTCGCGATTTTGTCCTCGTGCTGCTGTTCGTCCCCGCGGGAGTCACCGGCCGCAGTAACGGCTGAGTGGCGGACGATTCCGCTCGTCGCGAACGGCGCCATCGCCGACGTCTGGCGCCACGTCGGCTGGGGCGGGTTCGCGGTGGACGATGGCAGCCTGCGCACGGACTGCGACCCGGGGGGCCTCGGGCTGCTCGTTTACTCGAAAGAAAAGCTCGGCGACTGCCAGATCCGGGTCGTCTTCCGAGCGAAAGAGCCGCGGTCGAATGCGGGAGTGTTCGTGCGGATCGCCGACGGCATCCTGGAGCAGGTCGGCCACCCCGGCGCGGCCTTCGACCGGAGCTCGGGGCAGATCTCGGATGCCTCGCGCCAGCTCATGGTGGAGTCATCCGAGCGGGAGGACGGCCCCTGGTTCGCAGTGCATCGCGGCTACGAGGTGCAGATTCTCGACGCGGCCGACGAGAGGCACCGCACCGGCGCGATCTACTCCCTCTCGCCATCATCCGCGACGGAAGGGGCTCCCGGGGCTTGGCGCGAGATGGTGATCACGCTCGCGGGCTCGAAGATCCTCGTCGACGTGGACGGGAAGCGAGTGAACGCTTTCGATCCAGCGAGCCCGAATGTGCCGAAGCGAGAGCAATGGTTCGAGCCAAAGCGGGAACCCCAACGGCCCACGTCGGGGTACATCGGGCTCCAGAATCACGACCCTGGGGACGTGGTCTGGTTCAAGGAAGTGAGCGTGCGGTCCCTGCCGGCGGGGATGGATCGAGCGGACTGACACGGCCTGCTCAAAAAAAGGCCGTGCTGCCGTGCTGCCGCGCCGCTCGGCCGCTGCGGACCTTACTCCGCCGACGACGCCGGCGACGCCGCCGTCACAGGCGAGGCGCAGCGGGTTTGAATGGCGGCTCGAAGGATTGCGCCCCGCGTACCTTGAGTTTCCGCCGGTACACTTTGTCGCCGCAGGTCGCGAAGAGCGTGTCGAAAGCTTCGCCGCCGAAGCACAGATTCGAAATTTTGCCGTTCGGCGTCGGAATGATGCAGTTGACACGGCCCGCCTGATCGCAGATCTGAACGCCCATGCGCGTCGCCACGTAGAGCCGGCCGTCTCGATCCACTCGCATGCCGTCGGCTCCGGCGTCGTCTGCCGTGTCGGGCGTGTGGAGGTGGTAGTAGCGCTGTTTGTGCGCGAGGCTGCCGTCGGCCTGGACCTGGTAGCTGTAGACCCAGTGCGTGCGGCTGTCGGCGACGTAGAGGAGGCTCTGATCGGGCGACAGCGCGACGCCGTTCGAGAACTTGAGCCCGGTGTCGACCACTTTCTTCTCGCCGGTGCGCGAGATCTGCCACACCTTGCTCGCGTCGGGCCCTTCGCCGCCGGGGTTCGTCACGTAGATCGTGCCGTCGTGACGAACTGCGATGTCGTTCCCGCGGAAGCCGTCTGCGACGACTGTGGTCTTGCCGTCCGCGTCGTACGCCACGACTTGCTCCGCCCCCGAAGCCACGACGTACCTGCGGGCGTCCGAGCCGAACGCCTGGCCGTTCGCGCGCTTCGAGTCCTCCACGACGACGCTGACCTTGCCGTCCAGCCCGACCCGGTACGTCTTGCTCTCCGGCACGTCGTTGAAGAAAACCTCACCCTTCGCGTTCGCCGCGGGCCCCTCGGTGAACTTGTATCCCTCCGCCACGAGCTTCCACTCCTCGCCAGGCAGGAGGATTTCCCGGAGTTGCTGCGATCCTTCGCCAGCTTTGACCGGGGCGGGCCAGTCCTTCCAGAGCCAGCGCATCGCGTCCGCGAAAATCGCGGTGGCGTGCGTCCCGTTGTGGCCGCCATCGCCCCACACGTGGTTCACCTCGTAGCCCGCGAAGACCAGAGCGCGCTCCATCTCCTGATTCGCCATCCACCAATCGCCGCCATAGATATTGAGGTCCGCGCTGCCGTCCTGAAGGAAGATCCGGATCGGCTTCGGTTCGGTCTTCCGGATGAGCGTCGGATAGACGTTGCCGCCGCGCAGGCCGACGTACGTTCCGATCGCGCTGAAAACGCGCCGGAAGGAGTCGGGCCGCTCCCACGCCGCGGTGAACGCGCAGATCGCCCCGCTCGAGGCGCCTCCGATGGACCGGTCGTTCGCCTCGCGCGATATACGCAGGGCTCTTCCATCGGCCGCGGTCTTCTTCTCGACTTCCGGCAGGAGCTCATCGTTGAGGAAACGCGCGTAGCCGTCGCCCAGCCCGTCGTACTCGAAGCTCCGGTTGAAACGCTCGAGCGCTTCGCCGGACGCCGCCTTGACGCGACCGTGCATGACAAAGACGCCGATGATGACGGGAATCTCTTTCCGGTGAATCAGCTCGTCAAAGACGGCCGGGGCGTTGTACTGGATTCCGTCCTGACCCACCCAGAGGCACGCGGGACGAGCCGGGTCGTACTGGCGCGGCACGTAGATCCAGTAGTCACGGACCGTGCCCGGGAAGACTTTGCTCTCTTCGAAGACGTATTTCGCGACCTCACCCTTGGGCGCGGCGGCGGCATCCCCCTGCGCCCCGGGCTTCGCGTCCTCGCTCCGCAGCGACAGCATGAAGCAGGGGGAGCTCATCAAGCTCCAAAGCAACGCCAAGGCGATGCGAGAGCGGAGGATTTGCATGGGGAATCTCCAGAGTCCTCGGTGAGCGGCCGGATCCGGCCGAGTTGTGAATGGATGCGGAGCGGGGAATCATGATATCCCTTCGCCGACAGGCAGCGAGAGTCTGCCGTGGAAGAGCGCAACTCGGAGCTCCGCACCGCCGTGAAGCCGATTCTTCGATGCATCCTGAGCCTCGGCAGCCAGATCGACGTCTTCCTCGTGGCTTTCCTTTTCGCGCTCGCGGTCTGGCGCGGAGCCCGGCGCCGCCCGCTCGGCGCGTGGACGGTGGCCGCAGGGCTGTTGCCTTGCGTCGCGATCCAGATCGTTCCGGTGGGACGCTGGCTCCTCGTCGGGCTCGAGGAGCGCATCCCCGCCTCGAAGGGCGCCGGAGCTGCGACGAGCCGCGATCTCACGGGCATGATCATCCTCGGTGGCAGCATCCAGATCACCGCCTCCGACACGCGCGGCGTCCCGGTCTACAACCTGGCGGGCTCCCGGATTTTCGAAGCGCTCGCGCTCGCGCGTCGCCACCCGAACGCCCGCGTCGTTTTCACGGGCAACGAAATCGAAGCGCGGTTTGCCGCAGAAGTGCTCCGCGAGCAGGGCATCGAGGATGCGCGCGTGACGATCGAGAGCCACTCGCATGACACCACCGAGAACGCGCGCAACACGTTCGTGCTCGTACGGCCCAAGCCGGCGGAACGCTGGGCGCTCGTGACGTCCGCGTTCCACATGCCGCGCTCGATCGGACTCTTTCGCGCCGCCGGCTGGAGCGTCGAGCCGTATCCCGTGAACTACCTCACGAGCGGGCCCAACGGCTCCTCGTGGGGCCACGTGTTCGCCGCCACGAACCGGTTGACCTGGCAAGCCGCGCTCCACGAGTGGGCCGGGATGCTCCACGCGTACGTGACGGGAGAAAGCAAGACGCTCTACCCGGGCCCTTGAGGCGCGGGCTTAAACCCGCCTTAAGCTTCGCTCCCGCCGCGGGTCCGCGAGAGCCTGCGGCGATCTTGCGAGCCAGCGATTTTCGTAAGGTCACCCAGGCGCCGCATGTCTAAGCGACGATCCTTCACGCCATCTTCCATCATTGAGGTACATTGCATGCCGGTCCCTTCCCAACACTCGGTTCGTTCTGCTAGCACACTGTACGCTTCGGTCGAACGACCGAACGCCTGCGGACGTTGGCACCTCCCGGGACTCGCAGCGGGAACCATCCTGGCTCTACTCTGCGTCCTGCCGCTAGCCGCGCAGGCGCCGACCGGACCTGCCGGCGGACGGCGCGAGCAGGGTCCCGGGGATTTCGGCGGACCCGGAGGGCCTGGTGGACCTGGCGGTTTCGGGGGACCCGGTGGTTTCGGCGGAATGGGTCAGCCGAAGACGAAGCTCGTGAAGCAATTCGCCGCCGACAGCGATGGCTATTTGGGCGCGGCCGAGCGCAAGGCCGCTCGAGAATATCTCAAGAAGGAGCGTGCCGCCGGAAGGCTCCGCACGGGACCCGGTGGACCCGGAGGCTTCGGCCCCGGCAGCTTCCTCGCGACACGCGTCGTAACGGACGCTGATAAGGACGGCGACCGAAAGGTCACTCAGGACGAGCTGGCGGCGCTCGGCGATGTCTGGTTCGCCAAGCTCGACCCCATGAAGACGGGGAAAGTGAGCGCCGAGGAGCTTTCGGAGCGGCTTCCGGAAATCTTGCCAGCCCCGCCGGCCGGTGGACCGGGGCCGCAGGGCGGCGCTCCGGGCGGTCCGCCCGGCGGCTTCGGAGGCGGCGGGCGCAGGGGTTTCAACCCGGGCCGGTTCCTCGGGCCGGGGCTCTTCACCGCGCTCGACGGCGACAAGGACGGCTCTCTCACGCACGACGAGCTGCGAGGCACGCTCACGAAATGGTTTGCCGAGTGGGACAAAGATCACCGCGGCTTTCTCGAGGAAGACCAGGTGCGAGCCGGGCTGGATGGAGCGCTCCCCCGGCCGAGCTTCGGCGGCGGCGGCCCTTTTGGGCGCCGCGGGCGCAGCCAGGAGCCACCCAGCCCGGGACCCAAAGTCTCGACGTCCGACGCGAAGACTTATCCCGACGCAGGGCTCTACGACGCGGAGACCTATCGCACGTTCTTCCTCGAGTTCGAGGACGCCGACTGGGAGAAGGAGCTCGCCGAGTTCAAAAACACGGACGTCGAGGTCCCCGCGAAGCTGACACTCGATGGAAAAGTTTTCCAGGACGTCGGCGTGAGCTTCCGGGGCATGTCGTCTTTCATGATGGTGGGCGAGGGGCGCAAACGTTCCCTGAACTTGACGCTCGATTTCATCCACAAGAACCAGCACGCCGGCGGCTATCGCTCGATCAACCTGCTCAACGCGCACGAGGACCCTACGTTCCTGCGCGGCATCCTCTACACGCAGGTCGCGAGGGACTACATCGCAGCGCCACGGGCGAACCTGGCCCGGGTCGTGATCAACGGCGAAAGCTGGGGCGTGTACGAAAACGTGCAGCAGTTCGACAAGTCCTTCCTGAAAGATGCGTACGGCACGACGAGCGGGGCGCGATGGAAAGTGCCCGGCAGCCCTGGCGGCAGGGGCAGCCTGGCGTATCTCGGAGACGATCCGGCGAGCTACCAGCGGATCTACGATCTCAAGACGAAAGACTCGCCAGATGTCTGGGCGGACCTGATCCGCCTCTGCAAAACCATCCAAGAGAGTCCCGCGGAGCGGCTGGAAGAAGCCCTCTCTCCGCTCCTCGACGTCCAGGGCGCGATCAAGTTCCTCGCGGTCGAAAACGCTCTCATCAACAACGACGGCTACTGGATTCGCACGAGCGACTACAACCTCTACCGGGATGAAAAAGGCGTTTTTCACATCGTGCCGCACGACATCAACGAGACGTTCGGCGAGGCCGAGCGGCCGGGTGGGTTCGGATTCCGGCGACGCACGGGTAGCCTCGCGTTCCTCGAGGCCGGCGCGGTCCTCGGCCAGGCGGACAAGAACGGCGACAAGAAAGTTTCCCGTGACGAGCTCGTCGGGCTGGCGGATACCTGGTTCGAAAAGCTCGACACGGCCAAGGCAGGCAAAGTCACCGCGGACGAGCTGGCGGACCGGTTCGCCAGCGTGGCAGGCACTCCGGCGAATGCTGGTCCGGCAGCCGAGGCGCCTCGACCCGACGCGGGGCCTCCCAGCGGGGGCCGCGCGGGCCGGGACGCGAGCCAAGCGCTCTTGGCCGCCGCCGACACGGACAAGGACAGTGCGCTGACCTTGCAAGAGATCCGCGAAGCGTTCGGCCGTTGGTTCGATGCGTGGGATGCCGAGAAGAGTGGCGCGCTCGACGAGGGCGCGCTTGGCAAGGGCCTGGCGCAGGCGTTTCCGCGGCCGGCAGGGCCGCCGGACGAGAATTTCTTCGGTGGTTTCGGGCCGGGTGGCCCCGGCGGGCCAGGAGTCAGAGACGTCGTCGTGCCTTTTGGCGCGGGCGGAGGCGACATCCCGCCCCCCCCACCTTTCGAAGGTCTTGCCCCGGAGGGTGAACGCCGGCGCGGGGGTGGACGCGGCCCTGGAGGCGGAACCGGACCTGGGCGCGGAAGCGGCGTGGAGCTGGATCCTCTCGTCGCTGTGAACGACGCGAACAAGCCGCTCATCTCGAAGCTCCTCGCGGTGCCCGCGTGGCGCGAGCTCTACTTGCGCACGATCCGGGACATCGCCGAGAAGTGGCTCGACTGGAACCGTCTGGGACCCATCGTCGCGAGCTACCGCCAGATCATCGCGGAGGACGTAAAGTCGGACACGCGCAAGCTCGACACTTTCGATGAGTTCGAGGAGGGCTTGAGCGAGGCGGCTCCGTCGGCCGAGGGCGAAGCTCCGCGGGGCCGGATCCGCCTGAAGACGTTCGCTGAAAAGCGCAGAGCCTACTTGCTCGGTCATCCCGAGGTGAAGAAGCTCGACGCGGCCGTCCCGCAGCCGAGCACGACCGGGCTCGAAGGGAAAACCGGCACCAAATAGACGCCGGCGATCTCGTCGGGCCCCCCCGCATCCCCACCGCACGGCGCCGAAAGCTATTTTGCCGCCTCGACCGCCTCCCTTTCGCCGGAGCGGCCCGTGAGCATGGCGATGGCGGCAAGCACTTCGTCGGGGTCGGCGGGCTTGCTGATGTGGAGCTGGTAGCCCGCGAGCATGGCCCTCCGCCGATCTTCGGGCCGCACGAACGCCGTGAGCGCGATGGCGGGGATTTCTTGTGCGCTGGCCTCTTCGCGGACCCGGCGGATCAGCTCGTAGCCGTCCATGTCGGGCATTCCGATGTCGCTCACGAGGATGTTCGGTCGAAAGGACTGCAGCGCATGAAGGGCCTCCCAGGCGGTACCGCACAGTTCTACGGTGGCGTCGCGCCCCTCGAGGACCCTTTTCAGCAGCACGCGAGCGTCGGTCTCGTCGTCGACCACCAGCACGCGGACGCCGCTGAGCGGCGGAATGCTCTGCTCGATGTCTGCGCGGGGCTTGCCACCTCGAACGACGGGCTGCCCCGCATCCTCGTCGAAGGCTCGGAACGGTAGCGGAAACGTCACCACGAACGTCGTGCCGAGGCTCGGACCGGGGCTGCTGACGCTCACTTTGCCTCCGTGGAGCTCCGTGAGCTGACGCACGATCGACAGTCCGAGCCCGAGACCGCCGTACCGCCGCGTCGTCGAGGAGTCCGCCTGGCGGAAACGCTCGAACATGTGCGGCAGAAACACGGGGTCGACCCCTACGCCGCTGTCGGCGACCACGACCTCGGCGTGAGAATGCAGGAGCCGCAGCGAAAGCTCGATGGTTCCGCCTTTCGGCGTGAACTTCACGGCGTTCGAGAGCAGGTTCCAGACGATCTGCTGCAATCGCGCCGTGTCTCCTTCGATCCAGGATGGCCCCTGTCCATCGATCGTGCGGATCAACCGCACGCCCTTCGCATCGGCAGTCGGAGCGATCACGCTCTGGGCAGCGTCAATGACCAAGAGGAGGTCGACCGGCTTCAAGTCGAGCCGCAGCTTGCCGCTGACAATGCGAGAGACGTCCAGGAGGTCCTCGATCAGCTGCACTTGTAATTTCGTGTTGCGATCGATCGTCTCGAGCCCCTGGACGACATCCGGATCGTGACTCTCCTTCCGCCGCAAAATCGATGTCCACCCGGTGATCGCGCCCAGGGGTGTGCGCAGCTCGTGCGAAAGCGTCGCAAGGAACTCGTCCTTGAGGACGCTCGCCTGCTCTGCCTCGGCGCGCGCCGCGCATTCGCTCGTGAGCAATTTCGCTTTCTGCTCCTCGAGCCTCTTGCGCTCCGTGATCTCGACCAGCACCACCCCCACTCTCGCGACGCCGCCGGCGTCGTCACGCACGGGAAAGGCGCCGACGAGCCACGTCGAGCCAATGTCGGACTCGCCGACCGGAGAGCCGTGGAGCTCGATGCCGTGCTCGGACTCGCCCGTCGCGAAAACGCGGCTCACGATGGGCTCGAGGCGTGCCGACATCCACGGAGCGATCTCTCGCAAAGGGCGGCCCGTGTGGGATTCGACGGAATGGCCGTTCTGCAGCGCCAACACGCGATTGGCTCGCACGAAACAAAGCTTCGAGTCAAAAAAGGCGAAGCCGATCGGCGCATTCTCGAGGAGGGAGTTGAGGAGGCTCAGGTTCTCGAGGTTTCTGACCGCGAGGTGGTCGGCCTCCCGGCGCATCGCCATGGCATCCTGCTGGGCGCGCTCCGCCGCACCGGCGCTGCGCGAGAGGAGCCGCGAGGTCAGGCCCACGAGCACCGTGAACGTGGCCATGAACGCCAAGAGCAGGCCGGCGCGGCCGAAGTCGGCGTCGTACCAGCGCCGGTGGTACCCGAACGCGAAAACCCACCCCAGGATGGGTGGCAGGATGAGCGCCGTAGGCAGAAGGCGCCGCGCGAGATCTCCCCCCGCGCTCCGCTCGAAGAGGATGCTGACGGGGCTGGCATCCGGCCGGAGAAAGAGGATCGCCACGGCGAGAAGGACCAATGCGAAAGCCGTATGCGGCGCGATGCCGGTCAAGGTGGCCACACCGTAGAATTCCGAAGCCCCCGTTGTGTACCCGATCAGGGGGAGCCCCGCGAGGATGAGCATCGCGCACGCGAGGCCGTGCGACGGCGCGCGGCGGCTCGACCGGCAGGCGTGCACGAGCAGGAGCGCGATTCCGGCGAGGGAAAAACTGAGAGATGCCGGAGGGCCCATGCGGCCGGGGCTAACGGTGAACAGCTCCCCCGGCGGCTCATGAAAAAGCGCCTGGTCGATGCCTAAGTCCCGGCCGGTCAGGTGCTCGCTGAACGTAATGAGGCCAAGGCAGAGCAGGATCCCGGCGGAAGCGTTCGACAGCACCCTGGCGGCTCGACTCCTGCCGAAGCCCGCCGCGGCCACCGAAACGCCGGCCAGGATGAGGCCGATCGCCGTGTTCGCCTTCATGGCCACGCCGTGCCATGTCAGAGTTTTCAGGGAGTGGCTGCCGGTGATCCATCCGAGGAGGACGATCCCACCCAAACCGATCAAAAACGTGGCAGCAAAGCCGACGACGCGATCAGCAGCTCCTCGAGACGGGGGGGTTGGTGTCAAGGAAAGTGTGTCCGGGGCGGAAGGGTGCGAGATTCAACCACCCGACCGAACAAGGGGAAGAATACCATCGGTCCGAGGCCACAGCATGTTTTGGAAAGGCTAGGTCGAAGGAGCCAGCGATGGATCCGTTGCCCGCAGCTGGCTCGAGCAGCCCAATTCTGGCAAACTCGTCCGGGCGCGGGTCGTGCGCGGATGGTATCGAACTCCAGGCAAGGTCTTGAGGTAAATCCCATGCGTGGAAAGCTTCTCGGAGTCTCCCTGGCCGTGTTGGGCGCGATGGCCGTGGCCGTATTCCAAGTTGCGATGGATGGAAGCCGCGCGGCTGCGCAGACCCGCGAAGAAAGAGTGCGCAGCGACCGAAAAAAAGTGGAGGCTGGAGGCTTCTGGATCTACGGCGATCTCGCGAAAGGTTTCTCCGAGGCCAAAGCGACGGGAAAGCCGCTCCTCGTCGTCCTGCGATGCCTCCCGTGCGTCGAGTGCGTGAAGCTCGACGATGATCTCATCGACAACAACGAGCAGGTCCGCCCGCTGCTCGAGAAGTTCGTCCGCGTCCGGGTCGTCTCGACGAACGGGCTGGACCTGACGACGTTCCAATTCGACACGGACCAATCGTTCGCCGTCTTCTTCCTGAATGCCGACGGCACGGTCTACGGTCGATTCGGCACTCGCTCCCACCGGACGCTCTGGACTGACGACGTTTCGATCGAAGGCCTCGCACGGGCGCTCGAGGGCGCACTCGAGCTGCACCGCGGCTACCCTGCCAACAGGGAACAGTTGGCGGGGAAGCGAGGCCCGACCCCGAGCATTCCCACGCCGGAAAAATTCCCCAGCTTCGAAGGGAAGTACACGGGCCGCCTCGACTACGAGGGCAACGTCCTGAAGGGTTGTATCCACTGCCACATGATCGGAGATGCGCAGCGGGAGGCGGTGTTCCTGAGCAAAAAGCCCTTGCCCATCGAGCTCATCTTCCCTTTCCCGCACCCTAAATCCGTCGGGATCGTCTTCGAGCCGAAAGAGCGCGCCACGGTCCTGCGCGTGGAGAAAGGATCTCCGGCCGAAGCATCCGGCTTCCGCGCGGGCGACGTCGTCCGAACGCTCGCGGGCCAGCCGCTCCTCAGCATCGCTGACGTGCAGTGGGTGCTTCAAAACGCGAATCCGGAAGGCGCAAAGCTTCGCGCTGAAGTGGAACGCGGGGGTGCCAAGACCGAGGTGACGCTCGATCTGCCCCCAAACTGGAAGGCTCGCGACAGCATCTCGTGGCGAGCTTCGAGCTGGGAGCTTCGCCGGCGAGCGACGGGAGGGATGTTGCTCGATGAAGCCAACCCAGAGCAGCGCGCGAAGCTCGCCGTGCCGGAAGGGAAGATGGCGCTTCGCGTCGAGCACGTCGGCGAGTACTCGCCGCACGATGCCGCGAAGAAGGCGGGCTTTCGGAAAGGGGATTTCATCGTCGCGTTCGACTCGCGGCGCGATCTCCTGCGCGAGACGGACGTCCTGGCGTACGTGCTGCGGAGCCGCAAGCCAGGAGACCGCATTGCGCTCGAGATCGTTCGGAACGGCGCTCCGAAAGAGATGAGCTTCGAAGTTCAGCCCTAACGGACGAACATGGCACGTACGCGAGAGATCACGTATCGCACCGGCATGCCGTTGTCGGTCGAGCAGTTCATCGACGTGCTCGAACGCTCGACTCTGGGGGAGCGCCGGCCGATCCGAAACGCCGAGGTCATGCGCCGGATGGTCGAGGAAGCGGACGTCTGGGCGACCGCGTGGGACGGCGACGTACCGGTCGGGGTCGCGCGCTCGCTCACGGACTACGCCTATTGCTGCTATCTCTCGGACCTTGCCGTGGATGCGGCCTATCAACGGCGCGGCATTGGCAAGCGGCTGATCGATGCGACCCGATCGGCCCTGGGTCCGAGCTGCAAGCTCATCCTGCTCGCCGCTCCGGCGGCGATGTCCTACTACCCCCACCTCGGGTTCGTGCAGCACCCTTCCGCCTGGACCCTCGACCCCGACCCAGGGATGCCGAGGGCTCACGACCGCGCGCGCGAGCCGGGCAGCGGGTAGCATCGACCGCCCGCGGTGACCTCCCGGCGCAGCCGATTTCGCCGGAAATTGTCGCGGGCGCCGGCCTCTCTGCGGCTCTACCGATATGAGCTCTCTTTCGAATAGCGACTTTGCGGACGATCCGAAAATCCTCGAGCGGGCCGCCGGCGGCGATCAGCGCGCCCTGAACGAGGTTTTTTCGCACTATCGGCCGCGCCTTCGTCGCATGGTGGAGCTCCGGATGGCCGCCTCGCTCCGCGGCCGCATCGATCCGTCGGACGTGGTCCAGGAGGCGTTCCTCGAAGCGTCGCAGCGGCTTCCCGACTACGTCCGCCAGCCGCCTCTGCCGTTTTTTCTCTGGCTGCGCCGCATGATCCGCGATCACCTCGTCTCCCAGCATCGCCGCCACCTCGGCACCCGCGCCCGCGATCCTCGCCGCGAAGTCGCGCTGTGCAGCGACGCGGCCGAAGCGAGCTCGGAAGGCCTCGCCGCGCACCTTTTGGGGCACGCAACCTCTCCCTCGCTCCGGCTCGCGCGGCTCGAAACCCGGCTGCGCCTCGAAGATGCCCTCAACACGCTCGACCCCGAGGAGCGCGAGATCCTTGCCCTGCGCCATTTCGAGCAGCTTACCAACAGCGAGGCCGCCAGCGAGCTCGGGATCGCCGAGTCGGCGGCCAGCAAGCGCTACATCCGCGCTCTGCTCCGCCTGCGCGGCGTCCTAGAAACGATGAACCTTTCCCTCGACAATCTCCGCCCGGGGTCCAGCGCGTGAGCGGCGGGCGCCCCTCGAACATCCCGGCGGACGATCGAGAGCCCCTCGAGGTCCTCGCGGAGGAGGTCCTCGAGCGACACCGCCGCGGCGAGAACCCGACAACCGCCGAGTACTGCCGGGCCTATCCGAAGCTCGCGGACAAGATCCCCCTGGTCTTCCCCACGCTGCTCGCGATGGAGGACCTCGCGGGAGCCGGGCCGGATGATACGCATTCGACGCCGCCGGCCGATGACAGGACCGTCGCAGAAACCTACGCGTCGCGAACGGCCGCCGCGTCGATGCCCGCGGCCCTCGGCGACCATCGCATGCTCCGTGAGATCGGGCGCGGCGGAATGGGGGTCGTCTACGAAGCGATCGAGGAGCCCCTCGGACGCCACGTCGCGCTCAAAGTGCTGTCGCGGCCGGTCGGCGCCGAAGGTTTCATCGAGAGGTTTCGACAGGAAGCTCGGGCGGCGGCACGGCTCCACCACACGAACATCGTGCCGATTTTTGCCGTCGGCGAAGCCGGCGGAATCCACTACTACACCATGCAGCTCATCCGCGGGCAGACACTCGCCGCGGTCCTCGATGGGCTGCGCCGCGAGCGCCGCAGCGAGAGCCGGGAAAAAGCGGAAGCCACGACGGTCGAGAGCGCGGCCGGAGCCAGCTACGCCACGAGCGTCGCCCGAATCGGACTGCAGATCGCCGAGGCGCTCTCCTATGCGCACGCCGAAGGGATCCTCCACCGCGACATCAAGCCGGCCAACGTACTCCTTGATGTTCGCGGGACTGCGTGGGTCACCGACTTCGGCCTCGCGAAAGCACGGGACTCCGACGACCTCACGGAGTCCGGCGACGTGGTCGGGACGCTCCGTTACATGGCTCCCGAGCGTTTTTGGGGCGAAGGCGACGCAAGGAGCGACGTCTACAGCCTCGGGGCGAC
>Ga0111539_10002894_pt1 | contig 22797 bp, 17 predicted proteins | sample RhiMethybrSRZTD1_FD_79667 | JGI IMG/M metagenome (GOLD analysis project Ga0111539, IMG submission 79667) | Populus rhizosphere microbial communities from Tennessee, USA - Rhizosphere MetaG P. TD hybrid SRZTD1 (version 2) (version 2) | ecosystem: Host-associated > Plants > Roots > Rhizosphere >...
CGGCGGGCGCGCCGCCGTCGGCCCAGCGGGCCAGCGTGTCGAGCGCCTCGGGGCTCAACACCTTTTCCTTGGCGTTGGCGTACTCCACGTGACCGGCTTCGGCGAACCACGGCGGCATCGCCTTGCTCTGTGTGGCCTTCTTGATCGCCGCGGCCCACGGGCGTGCCTGCTCGTAGGTGAGGAGCGACATCGGCGCCACTTCACCGGGCCGATGGCAGGTCTGACAATTCGCCTGCAGGATGGGCAGCACGTCCTTATAAAACGTGGGAGCGTCTGCGGCGGACGCGGCTGACGCCAGCAACAGGGAACCCACGACAGCAATCAGGCTCGTTCTCATGACCGACGCCTCCACACACGAATGCGACCCATCGAGGGCCGGAAAGGCTCGCTCGACGTTGTTCCAAAAGTATAGGGCCGAACGTATCCCAGCGAACCCGGGATGACGTGGTGTGTGTCGCCATGGGAAAATGGCGATTCGCGGCCGATCTGCCGGGCCCTTCCCCGGCTACGGACTCATCCGGGGGTCACGCAAAAAGGGCGCAAAATCTTGCGCTTCGGCGCGTCTGACGATCACTCAGCAGCCGGGGTATCAGCTCTACAGAAAACAGGAATAGGGAGCACGCGCTCCGAGTACTACAACATCGATGTCGAACGATCCTGAGGCTACGTATCGTTGTCCCAAGTGCAGCGCCACGTCGGCGCTGTTGCTCCCGGAGCCCGTCATGCGGGAGAGCCATGTCGCGCTGAAGTGTTTGCAGTGCGCCCACGTCCTGCGGATGCCGCGCCACACACTGGTGGGTACCGCCACCCGGGTCGATTCCACCGGCTCGCTCGAGTGAGGTATCTTCCGGAACATGGAACCTGGACGTGCCCAGGCTCCATTTTTCGGAGCGCCGGTGAACAACTTCTATCTACTGCTCGCGTTCGTCACGGGCGCGGGCGTGGTCGCGCAGTCGGTCTTCAACGCCCGGCTCGGATTTCTGCTGGGCGGTCCGATCTGGGCGGCCGCCGCCCAGTTCGTCGTCGGGTTGATACTGCTGTTGCTCGTGGCTGCGGCGACGCGGCAGCCGGCACCAGTGAACGTCGACCTCGGTGGCGCGCCGTGGTGGATCTGGACGGGCGGCGCGTTCGGCGCCGTGTTCATCGTCGTCGTGATCCTGCTGACGGCGAGGATTGGGGCGACATTGACGCTCGCCTCGGCCATCGTCGGCCAGCTGACGGCCGCGCTGGTCGTCGATCACTATGGACTGTTTGGTGGCACGGTCGTCCGTCTCACCCCGCTGCGGGTGACCGGTGTCGCACTCCTGCTGCTGGGAGTGACGCTCCTTCGTTGGAAGGCATCATGAAAGACTCGGAGCGCCGGCTGCTGACCGACCTGCGACGCGCCCTGCTGCCGCTGCACAAGACGCTGCTCGAATGGGAGCGCAAGATCTACGAGCGCGAGCACGGTCGAAAGATGGGCGCGGGCGAGTTGCTGCAGATCATCATGATCGCCCCGCAGTTCGCGTGGCTGCGCCCTATCTCGGAGGTGATCGTTCGCATCGATCAGGCGCTCGACGAAGAAGCCCCGGACACGACGGTGGACGTGGACGCGATCATCATCCAGGCGCGCCGCCTCGTCGCGCCGGACCAGACCGAGAAGCCGTACGCGCAGCGCTATCTCACCGCGCTGCAGGAAGTGCCGGACGTCGTCGTCGCGCACGGGAAGGTGACGGCGATCCTCAAGGAGAATCCGGCGAAGGAAACGCTCCATTAGGTCCTTGGTCGCACCAAGAACTAGTTTTTCCCAGGCCAGCCGGCTGGTGGTGCCCATGGCTTGCCATTCGCACCGACTTCGTCCGGCCGTCCCGGCGGTAACACCTTGTCGCTCCGTGCGCGAACGTAGAGATGGATCTCTGAGACCTGCTTCTTATCGAGCAGCTTGTCCCACGCCTGCATGCCCTTGTCCGGGATCCCGTTCATCACGATCTTCACGAATTCGCCTGACGAGAGCTTGCGGGTGGGATCGGTCAGGTTCGGCGCGTTGGTCGTGCCGACAGCATCGACGCCATGGCAGCGGTAACAGTACACGTGCCACCACTTCCAGCCGTCATACACGCTCTTGTACGTATCGGTCGTCTGCGCGGCAAGCGGTGCGGTTCCAGGTGGATCGGTATTGGACAGCACGCCGAGAAGGGTCACTGCGAACAGGAGTCCGCCAACACTCAAGAGCCGAAGGTCAGTCGTCATTTCGCGTGAGTCCGTCCGGTGTCCATCAGTGGCACGCCATACTCCTTCAGGATCGCCGTGATCTCGGCGCTTCGCTGCCGGCGCACGTTCTCGACGCGCGCCTTGAGTGCCTCGTCGCCTTTCTTGACGCCCATCGAGATGTTGAAGGCGAATGGCAGATCGCCCGGTGCCGACGGAACGGGTACCAGTTCCAGCGGAACGCGTTGGCGAGCGGCGTAGTATCCGGCAATCGGTCCCCACACGATCGCGAGGTTGATCTTGCCGCTTGCGACGGCATCGATGATCGCGCTCGGTGGATTCTCGGCGGAATAGAACGTACTGAAGCCGATGACATTGTCCACGACACCGCGCTTGGATAATTCGTGAACCGGCGGCGGATTGGTGTAGTCGTCGCCAAGGAGGTGCACGCCGATCTTCAGCTTCTTCAGCGCAGGATCGTCGAGCGATTTCACCGCGAGGCCTTTGCCCTTGGGATAGACGAAGACATACGTGGATCGATAGTAGGGTGGCGTCGTGCTGACGAGGTCATAGCCTTCAGGCACACCGATGACGACATCACACCGCCCTTCCTGCAGCGTCGCGTTCATCGTGTTCCTGATGAACCCACGACGTTGTCCCCACCAGACGTAGCTGACTGTCGTGCCCAGCTCCTTCGCGATGAGCGAGGCGATCCGGTTCTCGAACCCTTCGAGCTTTTGATTCGAGAACGGCATGTTCTCGGGATCGGAGCAGACGCGAAGCGGACCCTTTGCCTGCCCGAAGGCGATCCCCGGGCAGGCGAGAAACAGGACGATAGCGAGCTGAAACGAACGCATGCGCGTATGGTCAGGCTTTAGGCTTTAGGCTTTAGGCTTTGGACTTTAGGCTTTCGGCTTCAAAGCCTAGAGCCCAGAGCCCAAAGACTAGGGCCTGCGTCTTATGGCAGCGAGAACACCGTCAGCACACCGCCCTGGTTGCTGAAGGCCGCCAGATCCTTGAACGCGCCGATGGCGCCGAGGCCCGCCGTCGGATCCTCGAGGCTCATGTCCGCCGCGACGCCGATGCCCGACCATCCGCCGATGCCGGAGAGCACCGCGATGTACTGCTTGCCGTCCGGGCCGACGTAGGTCATCGGGTTGCCGATGATGCCGGATGGTGTCTTGAACTTCCAGAGCACGTCTCCGGTCTTGGCATTGACGGCCTTCAGCCAGCCTTCCATCGTTCCGTAGAACACGACGTCTCCAGCGGTCGAGAGCGCGCCGCCCCACGCCGACAGCTGCTCCTTGATCCCCCAGACCTTCTTGCCGGCGGACGGATCCCACGCGATGAACTCACCGCGATTGCCGCCCGGACCTGGCTTGCTGACGACGATGGCCCCGACGTAGGGCTGGCCGGCCTGATACTTCACCTGGACGCCCTCGTAGTCCATGCAGAGATTGTTGGTGGGCACGTAGAAGAACCCGGTGCGCGGTGAGTACGACACCGGCTGCTGGTTCTTGCCGCCCATCGCCGACGGACAGATGTCCTTGGTGTTCTTCGTCGCCGACGTGCGCTTCTCGGGATCCTCGATCGGCTTGCCGGTCTTGAGGTCCACGCTCTTGGCCCAGTTGACGTGAACGAACGGGTTGGCCTGGAGCAGCTCGCCGGTCTTGCGATCGAGCATGTACGAGAAACCGTTGCGATCGAAATTGACCAGCACCTTGCGCATCTGGCCGTTGACGTTCACGTCGACCAGCACGTTCTCGTTGATGCCGTCGTAGTCCCACGCATCGTGCGGCGTCTTCTGATACGCCCACGCCGCTTTCCCGGTGTCGGGATTGCGGGCGAAGATCGTCATCGAGTACTTGTTATCGCCGGGACGCTGATCGGGATTCCACGAGCCGGGGTTGCCGGTGCCGTAGTAGAAGAGATCGAGCTCGGGATCGTAGCTATACCAGCCCCACGTCGTCCCGCCGCCGCGCTTCCACTCTTCGCCCTTCCACGTTTCCACCGAGCCGGGGAAGCCGACCTCTGCTTCCGGGCCCGTGCTGTACATCCGCCAGACCTGTTTGCCGGTGTTGATGTCGTTCGCCGTGACGAAGCCACGCACGCCGAACTCACCGCCGGAGATTCCCGAGATCACTTTGTCCTTGACGACCATCGGCGCCGAGGTGACTGTCTGGCCCTGCTTGTAGTCGCCCTGCTTGACCTTCCAGAGCTCTTTCCCGGTCTCGGCGTCGAGCGCGACGGTGTTCGTGTCGAGCTGATTGAGGAAGATCTTGCCGTTCGCGTACGTCACGCCTCGGTTGACGGTGTCGCAGCAGGCAATGGGAATCACCGCCGCATCCTGCTTCGGCTGGTACTTCCACTTGATGGGCGCGCCCTCTTTGCTCAAGTCGAGCGCATAGACGATGTTGGGAAACGGCGTCGCGAGATACATCGTGGTGCCGACGACGAGCGGCTCGCCCTCGTGTCCGCGAAGGACGCCGGTCGAGAACGACCACGCGACTTTCAGGTTTTTGACGTTCTCGGTGTTGATCTCACTCACCGCGCTGTAGCGAGTTGCCGACTGGTTCTTGTTCGGCATCGTCCACTGCTTGTCGGCGTCGGTGGCCGCAGCCGCCGGAGCGGCCGTGGTGGCTGGGGCCGATGGTGTCGCACTGCTACTGCAGGCGATTCCACCGAGTCCGACTGAGGCGGTGATGATGCAGATCCCAGACAGTCTCTTCATAAAATGCGCTCCTGTCGGTTGGTCACCCCTGGGCTCGAAAGGGCTCGGAGAGTGTAGCCGATCGAACCCTTTCATGTATGCCGGTCTCTTAGAGAGCGTTGCCGACCTCTCCTGAGGAAGCCAAATGGGTGCTCCGCGCGCAATGCGGAGATCGCGACGCGCTCGAGCTGTTGCTGCGCGGCGTCCAGCCGGCCTTGCGCCGCTACGTCGTCGGCCTGATTGGGGCCGATGACGCCGACGACGTCCTGCAGGACGTCCTGGTCATCGTGTCGCGGAAGCTCTATTGGCTCGAGCAGCCCGAACTGTTTCGCGCCTGGGCGTTCCGAATCGCCAGCCGCGCGGCGTTCCGGTATCTGAAGAAGCGGAAGCGCTGGCTGGACGCAACCGTCAATCACACGTGGCTCGACGAGCTTGCCGCACCGGAGATAACGGCACCCGACGACACCATCCTTCAACTACTCGACAGCCCGGCGTTGACTCCGGCGAGCCGTGCGGTGCTCGTCCTGCACTTTCGAGAAGAGATGCCGCTCGCGCACGTCGCGGCGGTGTTGGAGATACCCCTTGGCACGGTGAAGTCAAGGCTCGCGTTTGGCCTCAAGACTTTGCGAAAGGAACTACGCAATGGCACACGAACCTGAACACATCCAGGTCGTTCTCAAGCGAGTCGATCGATCCAAGCACTTCATGCTGGGGGCGATCGCGGCCCTGTTCTTCGCGGTTCTGTTCACCTTCGGTTTCCTGATGGCGCACGCGCGTGACACTGGCGGCAACGCGAAGATGCTGTTTGGCGCGGCCGCCGCGGAGATGGCGTTCATCGGTGGCTGCGCGGTACTGGTGTCGTATCACGTGACGCGCATGACGAGGACGGTGCTCAACGCGATCGAGCTCTCCCGGAAATAGCTCGGAGGAATCCAATCGCGGAGAACGCCGAGTGGCAGAGGACCGCAGAGCGTTGCGACGCGTAGCCGCGCTGCGCGCGCATGGATCGAGAGGCGGCGCCAATCACAAGCGCCACGGGGATCATGAGGCGCTTGCGATTGGGCCGTCTCTCGATCCATGAGGCGGCCGAAGGCCGCCGGCTACGCGTCGCAGCATGGTCCACTGTGCGCGCCTACGGTTCAGGAAAGTTGTTCACGATGCGTTTGATGCCGGCTTTCATCGTTGACGCACTGAAGTTCAAGAGGAGCCCAACGGGGTAGTGTCCGAGCCGCAAGTACGTGCGCAGCTGCTGGTCGTGAATCGGCGCGAACACGTCTATCGCTTTCACTTCAACCAATACGCACTCGTCGACCACCAGATCGGCACGATAGGCACACTCGATTCTCACGTCTCGATAGACGAGTGGGATTGCTTTCTGAACTTCGATCCGAAGATGGGTATCGACGAGTTCACGCGTGAGACACGTGAGATATGCCCTCTCGAACAATCCGGGTCCCAGCGTTCTGTGAATGTCGATGGCGGCCGACAGAATGCGTGATGTGATCTGATTCAGCTTATCGGCGGTCTGCGTAATCATGCCGCAGACAGTGCAGACGCTGTGCCGTTGCGATTCTCGGTGGACGTTGGCGTCTACGTCAAGAACGTCGCAGAAACTGACTACGGTCGCAAGCGTGTGGATCGAAGAAAACAGAAGCTGCGACGCGTGACCCGCGCTTCGCGCGGCATGGATCGAGAGACGGCTCCAATCACAAGTGCCTCATGAGCCGCGTGGCGCTTGTGATTGGCGCCATCTCTCGATCCATGGAGGCGGCCGACGGCCGCCGGCCACTCGTCGCAGCTCTCTGCGGTCCTCGGCTCCTCGGCGCCCTCTGCGATGGGCTTTGCTCGGCGTTCTCTGCTACCTCGGCGTCCACCATCAAAGAAGTACACTTTGTCCCGGATGGGTGTTCACCGGGTGGCCGGGTTCGCGGTCCTTGTGCTCGTGACAGGCTGTGGCCATTCAGAGACGCATACGCCCGCGTCCCACACGGCGGCATCGCAGCCCGAGTGGTTCGTCGATCGCGCGGCCGAGTCCGGCATCGACTTCGTGCACATCAACGGCATGTCGGGTCAGTTCTACATGCCGGAGATTCTCGGCTCGGGTGTGGCGCTGTTCGACTACGACAACGACGGCGATCTCGACATCTACCTGGTGCAGAGCGGCGGCTTCGACCGGCGTCAGTCGAACGACCGCTTGTATCGCAACGATCTGGCCGTCCGCCCCGATGGCACGCGCACGCTGCACTTCACCGACGTCACCACGGCCAGCGGCATCGACGCGCGTGGATATGGCATGGGCGTCGCGACCGGCGATTTCAACAACGACGGGTGGGTCGATCTCTATCTCACCAAATTCGACGCGCCGAACCAGTTGCTGCGCAACGACGGCGACGGCACATTCACCGACGTCTCGAAGGCAAGCGGCACGGATCAACACTCGTGGAGCGTGTCGGCGGCGTTCGTCGACATCGATCGCGACGGCTGGCTGGATCTCTTCGTCGGGAACTACTTGCGCTATCGCCTCGAGGGCAACACGCGATGCTCGAGCCCGACCGGTGCACCCGACTACTGCACGCCAGCCAGTTATCCCGCCTTGCCCGATCGCCTGTATCGCAATCGCCGCAACGGAACGTTTGCCGATGTCACGACGACGGCGCAGGTGGCGAGCGAGTTCGGTCCGGCGCTCGGCGTCTCCACGGCCGATTTCAACGGCGACGGGTGGGTGGACATCTACGTCGCCAACGACGGCAAGGAAAACCAGCTGTGGCTGAATCGGCGTGACGGCAGGTTCGAGAACGGCGCGCTGCTCGCCGGGGTGGCGCTGCCGCAGAGCGGCAAGGCTGAAGGCAGCATGGGCGTTGATGCAGGCGACTTCGACAACGATGGTGACGAGGATCTGGTCATGACCGAGTTGACCGCCGAGGGCACCAATCTCTACGTCAACGACGGGACCGGCATCTTCACCGACGCGAGTGCGAGGTCGGCGATCGGTCCCGCCAGCCTCCCGTTCACCGGATTTGGCGCGGTGTGGGTCGACTTCGACAACGACGGCCTGCTCGATCTCGTGTCCGCGAACGGAACCGTGCAGATCGTCGAGGCGTTGCGGCAGTCGGGCGATCCATTTCCGATGCATCAGAAGAAGTTGCTGTTGCGGAACGCCGGCGGCGGACGGTTTGAGGATGTGACCGCGCGAGCGGGGGCGGCGTTTGCGCTATCGGAAGTTGGGCGTGGCCTGGCTGTCGGCGATGTCGACAACGATGGCGACATCGATCTGCTGATCGGCAACAACAACGGGCGCCCGCGGCTGCTGATCAACCAGGCAGGGGCGGGGAAGCATTGGCTCGGAATGAAGCTGGCCGTTGGCGCACGCGTGGAAGTGCTTCGAGCGAAGGGCCCGGTGTGGCGACGCGCGCGTGCGGATGGCAGCTATGCCTCGGCCAACGATCCGCGTGTCCTCGTTGGACTGGGTGATGACGCCGGGCCGGTCAACGTGCGTGTGCGCTGGCCAGGCGGCCGGACCGAGTTGTTTGCCGATGTGCGCGTCGACCGCTACGTCACGTTGACTGAAGGGACGGGGAAGTGAGGCGGTACGTGGCCGTGCTGCTCGTCGTGAGCTCCATCGCGTGCGGCGGCACGAATCAGGCGACGACCACGAGCAGCCGCCCCTCGTTGCGGCCGGTCGCCTTGCCCGACATCGCGAGCGCCTCGCCCGAGGTGCAGTCGCGCCTCCGCGAGCGCCATGAATCGCTGACGAAAACGATCAACGACACCGGCGCTTCCTCGTCCGCACTGGCCGATGCGTATGGCGAGATGGGCAAGCTGTTGCTCGCCGCCGAATATTTCGATGTCGCTGAAGCGTGCTTCGTGAACGCAGGCACGCTGGCACCCTCCGACATGCGGTGGCCGTACTACCTGGCGCATGCGCACCGACGCAGCAACCGCAACGATCAGGCCGCCGCGTCGTTTACACGGGCACTCGCCCTGCAGCCCCAACACGTGCCGAGCCTGGTCTGGTTGGCCGAAATGCGTCTGGCCTCGAATCAGCCTGAGGAGGCCGAGCGGCTGCTCGAGACCGCACGCAGCCTTGAGCCACAATCCGGCGCTGTCCTGTACGGCCTGGGCCGCGCGGCGTTGGCCCGGCAGGATTACGCCAACGCGGTGAAGCATCTCGAATCGGCGTTAATGCTCGTACCGGACGCGACTCGCATCCACTATCCGCTGGCGCTGGCCTATCGCGGGATGGGTAATCGCCAGCAGGCGGAAGCGCATTTGCGGAAGCGCGGCGAGGTCGATCTGCCCCCAGCCGATCCACTGATGGGAGAGGTCGCCAATCTCCTGCAGAACGCCGCGGCCTATGAGACGCGCGGCGCTCAGGCACTCGATGCGCGCGACTGGCCTGGGGCGATCGAACAGCTCACCAAGGCGATTGAGATCGCCCCGCGCAACGCCTACACGCGTCTCAACCTCGGGACTGCGTACTTCATGCAGCGCGACGCTGACCGGGCGCTCGAACAGTACCGCGAGGCCGTCCGGCTGCTGCCATCCCTGGCGCGGGCGCACTTCGGCATCGGCGTGCTGATGGAAACGCGTGGTCAGGATGCTGCGGCGATCGAGGCATTCACGGCCGCCGTGACCAACGACCCCGAGTACATCGAAGCGCGATTCAGCCTGGCCAACGCACTGCGGCGGAGTGGCCGCGTTGAAGCGTCGTTGCCCCACTACGCCGAGGTCCTGCGCATCAACCCCGCGGTCTCGCAGGCAAGTTTCGGATACGCGATGGGCCTGGTGAAGCTCGGCCGCTATCAGGAGGCGCGCGATCGTCTCGGGCGCGACGTGAAGGCCTTCCCCGAGCAGCTCGGATTCGCGCACGCGCTGGCGCGCCTGCTCGCTGCCGCCCCGGACGACCGGGTTCGCAACGGTGCGCGTGCACACGCGATTGTGATGGAGCTGCTGAAGAACCAGCGGACGCCCGCTCTCGCCGAGACGATGGCGATGGCGCAGGCTGAACTTGGCAGATTCAAGGACGCGGTGGAATGGCAGCGCACCGCGATCGATCTCGCGCGCAGCGCCGGCCGCCCCGAGGGGATGGCCCATCTCACTGAGACCCTGGCGTTGTACGAAGCCGGACGGCCGTGCCGCACGCCGTGGACCAATGACGATCCCGTACATCATCCGCAGCCCTCGTCGTAGCTCGTAGTGGCCGGCTTCCGCCTTCGCGTAAAGCTACGGCGGACCCGCCGAAGCCTTGGCGGCGGTGGGTTAGCCGGACCATCGCGGTAAGATTCGAGGGGTGAAGCTCGTCTCGAGCCTGACGTTGTCGCTGCTCCTTCTCGCAGCTTTGGGATCTGCGCAGCAGCCGCGCGCGTTCTTCGTGGACAAGACTCAGGACACTGGACTCGAATTCACCCACATCAATGGCGCCACTGGTGAACTGCTGCTCCCTGAGGTGATCGGCAGCGGCGGCGCGGTCTTCGATTTCGACAACGACGGCGATCTCGACGTGTTCCTCGTCCAGGGTTCGACCCTGAGGCCGGACTCTGCTGGCGGGGCGCACGGTCCGTCCGCGCGTAGCCGTCTCTATCGCAACGAGCGCGGGCTCAACGGCGACGCTCGCCTGCGCTTCACCGACGTGACCGATCGCAGCGGTCTCATCGCGACCGGCAACGGGATGGGGGCTGCCACCGGCGATTTCGACAACGACGGCTGGATCGATCTCTACGTGACGTTCCTCGGATCGAGTCGCTTGTTCCGCAATGGCGGCGATGGCACCTTTACCGACGTCACGGCTCGCACGCGGACCGATGTTCCGGCCTGGGCAACCAGCGCGACGTTTTTCGACTACGACCGCGACGGCTGGCTCGATCTGTTCGTCGCCACCTACGTCGACTTCAGCGTCGACATGAAGCGCGGATGCTTTTCCGCCGGCTCCGCCCGCGACTACTGCAATCCCATCGTCTATGCACCCGTTCCCGACCGGCTCTTTCACAACGAAGGAAATGGCACCTTCTCGGATGTCTCTGCGCGCGCGGGCATCAGCCGCGCTCCGGCGCGCAGCCTCGGCGTGCTCGCGGCGGATTACAACGACGACGGGTGGCTGGATTTGTATGTGGCCAACGACGGGGACCCGAACCAGCTGTGGATCAACCAGCGTGGATCCGGCACGTTCAAGGACGAAGGCCTTTTGGCCGGCGTCGCCGTGAATCGCATGGGTCAGGCACAGGGGAGCATGGGTATCGACCTCGGTGACATTGACGAGGACGGCGACGAGGATCTGTTCGTCACCAACCTCGATAACGAGGGCAACACTCTGTATCTCAATCTCGGGAAGGGTCTCTACGAGGACCGCACCACCGAGAGCGGTTTATTCAAGCTCGGTTTTACGGGATTCGGGACTCGGTTCGTGGACTTCGACCAGGACGGCTGGCTCGACCTGTTCATCGCCAATGGAGCAGTCAGGCATCTGAGCCGGCAGGCACAGGCTGGCGATCCGTATCCGCTCAAGCAGCGAAGCCAGGTCTATCGCAACGATCGCAAAGGGAAGTTCACCGACGTGACCGAACAGGCCGGGCCCGCACTGGCACCGCTCCTCGTCTCGCGTGGCGTCGCCGCCGGGGATCTCGACAACGACGGCGCGACCGACCTCGTCGTGTTCAACAACAGCGGACCGGCGAGAGTGTTGATGAACGAGGCCAGCCCGCGCGGTCATTGGCTGGGCGTGCGAGTGGTCGATCCCAGGTATCGCCGCGACGCGCTGCAGGCGCGCGTCGATCTGGTGCGCCGCGGTCGCGCGGCGGTGAAGCGGGTGCAGACCGACGGCAGCTACTGCACCTCAGGCGATCCCCGCGTCGTGTTCGGGCTCGATCGGGACCAGGCCGCGCAGACAGTGCGCGTGCACTGGGGACCGGGTGACGTCGAGGAGTTCCGCGGCCTCGCCGCGGATCGATATTGGCGGCTCGAGCGCGGCAAGCAAGCCGCGGCGATGTAGTCATGCCCCGTCGCTGGCCGCTGGCGTTGACCCTTTGTACTCTGCTTGTGCCCGGGATCGGGACCGCGCAGCAGAACGTCTTGCCTGTTCCACAGCCTCGGCTCGATGATCTGGAGCCGGCGGTTGCCGAGCAGATTCGCGACGCGCAGCAGCGTACGGCCGGGATTGTTGCCAAGGGCGGCTCGTCGAGGGAGCTCGCGGACGCCTACGGATCGCTCGGTCGCGTGTATCACGCCTACGAGTTTCTCGACTCCGCCGAACCCGCGTATGTGAACGCCCGGCGGCTCGCGTCGGGGAGCAGCGAGTGGCCGCATTTGCTCGGCGCTCTGTATCAACAGACCGGGCGCCTCGAAGAAGCCGCCGAGGCGTTCACTGCGGCGCGCCGGCTGCAGCCACGCGATCATGCTGCCGCGGTCTATCTCGGCGACGTCTACTTGAGCCTCAATCGCCTGGTTGACGCGCGCGATCAGTTTCAAAGCGTCATTGACGTCTTTCCCGCAGTCGCACGCCGTGGTCTTGGCGACGTCGCGATGCGCGAGCGCAAATTCGCCGAGGCCGTCGAACACTATCGGGCGGTGCTCGATCGCGTGCCGCAGGCAGCGGCGATTCATTACTCGCTCGCGATGGCCTATCGCGGCATGGGCCGCATGGACGAAGCGCGCGAACACTTGCTGCAACGCGGGGCTGAGGGCGTACACGCCGACGATCCGATCGTCACGTCGGTTCAATCATTGGTGCGCGGTGAACGGGCGTGGGTGATGCAGGGCAGACGCGCCTACGATGCCGGACAGTTTGCGGCGGCGGTGGGCGCTTTTACCAAGGCGCTCGAGGCTGCGCCGCAGAGCGTCGTCGCGCGGGTCAATCTCGGGTCGGCGCTGGTGCAGATGCGTCGTGACGCCGATGCCATCCCGTACTTTCGCGACGCACTCCGACTCTCGCCCGAAGAGCCAGGCTTGGCCGAAGCGCTGATCGGCGCCCTGGTGAGGGTGGGGCGCGATACCGAGGCCATCGAGACGTTCTCTCGCGCGAAGACGTATCGGCCCGATGATGAGGGAAGTCTCGTGGGCGTGGCGATCCTGCTGTCCGCTCGCGAGCGATTTCGTGAGGCGATCGTTGTGCTCGAGGACGCGCACCAGCGCTTTCCCGACCGCACCGCTACGGCCACGACGCTCGCGCGGCTGCTGTCCTCGTCTCCTGATGTGTCATTGCGGGATGGGAAACGCGCGCTCGACATCGCCATGGCGGTGAACGACGACGAGCCTACGCCCGCACATGCCGAGACGATCGCGCTGGCGCTCGCGGAGCTGGGGCGATGCGATGAGGCGATGGACTGGATGAAGCGCGCGGTGGCGTCAGCCGAGCGCGGGAAGAACGCTGCGGAGGCGGCGCGTCTCAGTGGCGAGATGCCGAAGTACGGACGCGCGACGTGCCGGCCGTAGGGCACGTCCTTTCGGACGTGCCCGAGAAGGCCCGTCCAAAAGGACGGGCCCTACGATTCTAGAAGTCGAACTGCGCGCTGAACTTGAACAGCCGCGGCAGCAGGATCGTCGTTGGCGACCTCCAGCCCGGGATGATGTTCGGCGCTGAGTACGCCGGGTTCTCCGAGAGCACCGAGTTCGAGTTCGTCACGTTATAGAAGTCGAAGTTCACGCTCGTACGGGTACGGCCGAAGCGGAGCAGCTTCGCGAACCGCAAGTCGATCTGGTTCAGGCGCTCGACGTAAAGCGAACCGGGCTCGACGATCTGCACCGCTTGGAACGGAAAGAATGGTCCGGAACCAGCAGCGCCAGGGAAACCGGGAATGGCGCTGTAGTTGGCGTTTGACTGCACCACGGCGCCCGGCAGGTTCTGGAACGAGGCGCTGAACTGCACGTCAACCTTCGGCAGCGTGTAGGCGGCGAGGCCCTGGACCGAGGTTCTGAACCCGTTGTTCTGCTCGCAGAACTCACGCGGCCGGGTGGCGAAGAAGAACGCGCGCGTGGGATCGCCGAAGAAGGTGCTCAGCATCTCCGGCAGATCGTCCACGACATCGCAATCGTTGAGGACCTGACGGCCTGTGCTGACGCCGCCCTGGACGATCACGCCGTTCTGCAGCCGCGCGTTCAGGCTGATGTTCACAGCGTCGAAGTGCTCGGTCTGCTTGCCGTAGTTGTTCGACAGCGTGACGAAGTAGCTTTGCGCCGGCGCAGTGGGACTGAGACTCATGACGGTGAGCGGATAGCCGCCGCCATTCGGCAGCCGTGAGTCCGAGGGCGTCGTCACAGTGACGGCGGTGTAGCTCGACGGCGCAGCCGAGAGGTCATCCATCAGGCGAATGTTGCCGTACCACCGCCGCGCGTACTGCACGTCGAGCGACATGCGCGGGATGATCTCCTGCTGGACGCTGGTGGTGAACTCCCAGTTATACGACCGCTTGCCCCAGCCGGTCATCAGATCCGGGTCGTAGCTCGTGCCAGGCGTCACGGTGCCGAAGATCGCGGCGTTATCGAGCGCACCACATTCGCCGTTGATGCCGAAATTATTGAGATCGCAATCGGGCACGAAGTTGCTGTTGGCATCCACCCAGGCGCGCTGCGTCGTATTGAGCAATCGCAGAATCGGATTGGGCGCATCGGTGACCTGCGCCGCCCCGAACCCGGTGGTGCCGAGACCTTCGAGGTACTTGTTCAGCGTGGCCTTGAATGCCGTCTTGCCATTGCCGAAGACGTCGTAGGTCGCGCCGAGTCTGGGTGTGAGGTCTTTCCAGTTCAGATTGTCGATCTCGTCGTACTGGACGTTGAGATTCCGCCCGAAGAACGTGCCCGAGATCCCCTGCGCGGGGTAGCTGTTCTTGAACGAATCGAGTCTGAGCGCGCCGCTCAGCGTCCAGCGTCCGGTGGTCAACTTGTCCTGGACGAAAAGTCCCAGGTCACGATTGACGTTCACCTCCACCGTGCGCGGTACGATGCGGTAGCTGATTGATTGCGGCACCAACGAGGTGAAGCCGTAGCTGATGGGCGCCGCCGGGGCACTGTAGGTGGTGTTCTCGTGATGGCCGTAGGCGTTGTTGAAGCCGACCTTGAATGTGTTCGAGCCGGTGATGTACGACACCGCGGCGCGATAATGGAGGTTCCAGTTCCACGAATTGTTGTAGGTCGTCGCCGCGCGGTAGGTCAGCGAGCCACGGGTCGTGGGATTGTTGGTGTCGGTGACCGAGATCATGCCGGGCGTCAGGTGGTCGATGTTGCCCAGCTTGCCCACTTGTGGCTCCATGCCGCCCCAGCGCTCGACACGGTGAATGCCGCTCGCTTCAACCAGCAGCCGGTTGCTGACCGGCGTGCTCCAGTCGAGGGTGACGAAGCGCTGCAGCGGGAATCGGCGATCGTTGCCGGCTTCCGGCGAGACGATCGTGCCGCCCGGCTGCGGGCCGATGCCGGTCGTGCACGCACAGAAGCTTTCCTGGTCGTAGGTCACGCCGAACTTGTTCTTCGCGTTTGCCTGATACGTGAAGCGGGCCTGGAAGATCGACTGCTCCTGGTGCAGCACGGCCTGCGTGCTCGACGGCACGTAGTCATAGCGATTGATATTGTTGGCGTTCTGGTTGAAGAACAGGCTGGCGACGAAGTTGTCGGCGTACAGCTTGCGGCCGGAGAGGAAGAACCACAGCTTGTCCTTCTTGATCGGTCCGCCGAACCCGGGATTGAAGTCGCCGTTGCCCTTGATGGTTCCGGGCACCGCAAGCCCGGCCTTCTGGACGTCGCTGCCGGTGAAGTTGTCGCTGGCAAAGCTCTCGGTCGCGAAGCTGCCGAAGATCGTCCCGCTATAGCGGTTGCCGCCGTCGCGCGGGATGAAGTTGATGCGCACGCCGCCGGTCGCCGCCTGGGCGTCCACGCCCGAGACGTCAATGGCGAATTCAGCAGTGCCGGTCGCGTTCGGGACCGCGCCGCCGCCCCACCCGCCGGCGATCATCGAGCTGAGCGCGACGCCGTTCACCATCATGCGTTGGTCGGAGGTGCGGCCACCGTTGGCTTCGAGCGAGGCGACTTCCTGCACGACCGAACCGCCGACGTCCTGCCCGGTGAACGCGCCCTTGCGCACGCCGGGGATCAGGACGCCAACCGTGAAGGGGGTGCGTGAGCTAGGTATTGCGGTGACGATCTCCTGATCCATCACCGCTTGTCGCGTGGTTGACTGCAGGTCCACTGCCGGCGTCAGCCCTGACACCGTGATCGTTTCCTGCACGCCGCCGACTTCGAGATCGGCGTTGACCGTCAGCACCGCGGTGCCGCTCAACTCGACGGCGTCGCGCACCACCGTCTTGAACCCGGTCAGCGAGAACGTCAGTCGGTATGTGCCCGGACGAAGGTCAGGGATGGTGTATCGGCCGGTGCCGTCGGTGATGCCCGACCGCACTTTTTCGATCAAAACGGGACTGGATGCCTCGACGGTCGCACCCGGCAGCACGGCGCCTGATGTATCCCGAACGAGGCCCGACAGCGTCGCCTGCGCGAACGCCGCCATTGGAACGCTCACGACCAGCGCGAACGCGAGCAGAACCAGCTTGAAACCACGCATGCGTAACCCTCCTTGAGGCCGCAACCCGTGACTCTGACGGGGCATACGCTCGCTCGACCGGAGGGCAACTGTCCAATACATCTTTCAGGTTAGGCCATACGGATTTGGTATAGAATCCCCCCGCCATGGACTTTCGGCACATAAAGGCCTTCATCGCCGTGGCTGACACTTTGAGTGTCACCAAGGCGGCCGAACGCCTCCACATCTCCCAGCCCCCGCTCAGCCGCCATATTCATCAGCTCGAGGAAGAGCTCGGTCTCACGCTGTTCATGCGTCATCGCCATGGCGTGACACTGACCGATGACGGCCGGCGGCTGCTCGAGAAAGCCCGAGCGCTCGACGCGGCCGGAACCGAGTTCTGTGAAACCGCCCGCCAGATGGCGCGCGGCGAGCAGCACCGGATTCGCATCGGAATCGGATGGGGCCTCTGGGATGTCGTGAACCGGCTGCGCGTCGAGTTCTCGAAGCAGCATCCCAACGTCACGTTCGAAGTCCGTGACGTCTACTGTGCCGACGAGGTCCACGAGCAATTGAAGACCTCAGCGCTGGACGTCGTGTTCGCGCGGCCGCCGTTCGACGACACACTGGTTGCCGCGGCGCCGATCTTCCACGAGCGCATTCAAGCCGTCATCGCCGACGACAGCCCGCTCGCGTTGCGGCAGGAAGTCCGGATCCGCGATCTGGCGAACGTACCGCTGCTGCTCTGGGATCGGCACATGTCACCGGCGCTCTACGACCGCGTGCTGGAGCTCTACGCGCGGCACGGTATGGTTGCACCAATGGTGCCGACACCCGGCGCCGGTCCATACAACCACGCCGGCCTGATGATGGTGGCCTCTGGCAAGGGCGTGTATCTCTGTCTCGGTGTTCCGCTGACCAGTCCGCAGCCAGCGAGCGGTGTTGCGGTGCTCCCGGTAGCCGATCCCGGCGCGACGATCGAAGTCTGTGTCGCGAGCCGGAAGGGCGAAGCCTCGCCCCTTGTCGGTCAGTTCCTCGATTGCGTCTGGGAGACGTATCCGCAACCGCGGCGCGTCGCCGCGCTCGGCGCCTAGCCCGCCGTCGCCTTGGCGAAGGGGCGGAAGACCCGTCTCTACGAAAACGAAAAGGCCCGCCCGGGTTTCCCCGAGCGGGCCTTTTTGACGTTTCCCTGATCCCTGATTCTTTCCGTCTCAGAAATCGAACTGCGCGCTGAACTTGAACAGTCGTGGCAGCAGGATCGACTGCGGTGTTCTCCACGTGGTGCCGAAAGTCGCATTCTCCGTCAGCACCGAGTTGGAGTTCATCACGTTGTAGAAGTCGAAGTTGATGCTGGTGCGCGTTCCGTTGAACCGAAGTAGCTTCGCCACGCGGAAGTCGATCTGGTTCAGCCGCTCGATGAACACTTCACCCGCCGGAACGAGGTTGAAGCCACGGCCCGCGGGCGCGCCCGTGAACCCGCGACCCAACGTCGTCGATGCGGCCGGGAAATTGACGGCGTTCGCGTTCAACTGGGCTCCCGGCTGATTCTGATAGGTGCCGCTTACCAGCACATCGATTTTCGGAATCGTGTACGACGCCAGACCCGAGACACCTGTTCGCCACCCGTTGTTTTCGTGGCAGCGGTCCAGGGGTCTCGCGGTCGTGACTCCGTTCCGGTTGGGGATCAACGCCGTGGCCTGCAGCAACTCGGGCAGGTCATCCACGATGTCGCAGTCGTCAGTCACCTGTCGACCAGGCCCGAAACCGCCCTGCACCACGAGACCGTTCTGCAGCCTCGCCTGCATCGAAACGTTCACGGCGTCGAAGCGCTCCGTCTGCTTGCCGTAATTGTCGGCGAGCGTGACGAGCAGGTTCTGCGTCGTTGGGGCTGTCGGTTTCACGTCGAATGCTGTGAGCGTGCCGCCGCTGTTGGGCAGGCGACTATCGGTCGGGACCGTCATGGTGAACCGATCGTAGTCCGTTGCCGAGACCGACCGGTCGTCATAGATCCGGAAGTTCCCATACCACCGGCGGGCGTACTGGACGTTGAGCGACACGCGTGGCATCAACTCGTGCTGGACGCCGCCCGTGAACTCCCAGTTGTAGAAGCGCTTGCCCCAGCCCTGCATCAGGTCGGGATCGTAGCTGGTGGCGGGATTGAGATTGCCAAACGTGCCGGCATTGAGCAGGGCTCCGCACTCGCCGTTCGCGGCGTAGTCCTGCAGGTTGCATTGCGGTGTGAAGTCGCCCGCGATTCCGCCGTTGGCTCCGTTGTCGGTCCAGGGACGGGTCGTCTGCGTGTTCAACCGGTTGATCGGATTCGGCAGGTCTGACACGTTGGGTACGCCGCCGGCCCCGGTTGTTCCCATGCCCTCGAGGTATTTGTTCAGCGTCACCTTCAGCGCGGTCTTGCCGGTGCCGAACAGGTCGTAGGTCGCACCCATCTTGGGCGTGATGTCTTTCCACTTCAGGTTGTCGATCTCATCGAACCGGATATTGAGGGTCGGCGCGAGGGCCGTCGGCGTGAGCGCCTGTTCCGGGTAGCTGTTCGCGAACGCGTCGTAGCGGATGCCGCCCTGCAGGGTCCATCGACCAATCGTCCAGCGATCCTGCGCGAACACGCCGAAGTCGTAGTCAACGTTGAGCTTCACCGTTCGAGGCGCGATTCGATAGGTGATCGTCGTCGGGATCCCGCTCGCGAACGAGTAGGCGTACGGCGCGCTCGGATCGGTGTACGTCGTGTTCTCGTGATGGAGGTAGGCGTTGTTGAAGCCGACCTTGAAACTGTGGGAGCCGGTGATGTACGAGGCCGCCGCCCGATAGTGGAGGTTCCAGTTCCACGAGTTGTTGTACTGCGCGGCCGAGCGGTAGGTCAGGCTTCCACCGGTCACCGGGTTCGGGTTATCGGTCACGGAGATCATGCCCGGTGTGATGGCGTCGATGTTGTCGCCCTTGCCGGTCTGCAGGTGCATGCCACCCCAACGCTCGACGCGATGGATGCCGCTCGCTTCGAGCAGCAGCCGATTCGTGATCGGGGAGGTCCAATCAGCCGTGACGAAGCGCTGTGTGGGGAAGCGCCGGTCGACGGCGCCATCCGGCGAGGTCGTTGCCGTCACGCCGTTCGGACAGCCGCAGTAGGCCTCCTGGTCGAACGTGAACCCAATCTTGTTCTTCTGATTCAGCTGATAGGTGAGCCGGGTCTGGAAGATCTGCTGATCCTGATGCAGGATCGCTTGCCGTGTTGAGCGCACATAGCGCCACTCGTTCGGCTTGTTCGCGTTCTCGTTGAAGAACATTCCCGCGACGAGGTTGTCGGCGAAGACATACTTCCCGGAGAGGAAGAACCACAGCTTGTCGCGTTTGATCGGTCCGCCGACGCCGGGGTTGAACTCGCCGTTCGCCTTGATCTTGCTCGGCGCAGTCAGCCCGCGCTGCTGCACGTCGGTGCCGGTGTAGTTGTCGCTGGCGAAGCTGTCTTTCGCATAACTCGTGGCGATGATGCCGCTGAACTTGTTGCCGCCGTCCCGCGGAATGAAGTTGATCCGCACGCCGCCGGTGGCCGCCTGTGCGTCCACGGCTGACACGTCGATGGCGAATTCCGCCGTCCCCGCCGCGTTCGGCACCGCACCGCCGCCCCACCCGCCGGCGATCCCGGAACTGAGCGCCACGCCGTTGACCATCATCCGCTGGTCTCCGGTCCGGCCGCCGTTGGCGACGAGCGACGCGACTTCCGCAACGACTGCACCGCCGACATCTCGGCCGCCGACGTCCTGCCTGACACCCGCAATCAGTACGCCCAAGGCAAAGGGCGTGCGCGAACTCGGAAGGGACGAGACGATCTCTTGAGTGATCGACACCTGTCGCGTTGTGCTCTGCAGGTCAACGGTCGGTGTCGCGCCTGAGACAGTGATCGTCTCCTCCACTGTGCCGATCGCCATGTCCGCATTAACGGTCACGACGCTCGTGCCGAGGAGTTCAACGCTCTCTCGCACGACGGTCTTGAACCCGGGCAGCGTGAACGCCACCCGATAAGTGCCAGGGCGGAGATCCTGAATGATGTAGCGCCCTTCTCCGTCGGTGACGGCGGAGCGGCTTTTCTCGATCAGTACTGGGCTCGATGCCTCGACGTTGACGCCGGGGAGCACAGCTCCCGACGTGTCTTTCACGATCCCGCTGAAGGACGCCTGGGCGTATGCCACGGCTGGCACGAATGCCAGACACACAAACGACACCACGCTTCTGGCTAACGCACGCTTCATTCTGCCTCCTGAGGGTTGGCCGGACCGGCTCTGACCTGCGGGATGTTACGCCTGTAATGGGGAATCTGCAATCAAGAAGGGGTCAAAAAACGCCTAGAATCGGCCGGGCAGAATCGCGGGGTAGTAGGAGGATGTTCTTGAGCAAGAGGTGTCTGACAGACGTGGCCGGTGTGATCACGGTGGCGGCCCTATGGCCGGGCGGAGCGGCCGCCCAGGACCCTTCGACGTCGCTCAGGGCAGGCAGCTTTCGCCAGACGGTTGTGGTGACGGGCGCCGCGCGACCGGTCGAACTGGGCCGCGTCACGCGCGCCATGACGATCCTGACGCGCGAGCAGATCGAGCGTCTGCCGGTGCAGTCGGTCGCCGACGTGCTTCGCCTGGCCTCGTCTGTAGACGTGCGTATGCGCGGCGTGCGCGGGGTCCAGAGTGACTTCGCCGTTCGCGGCGCCAACTTCGGCCAGATGCTGGTGCTCGTAGACGGCGTGCGTCTGAACGATGCACAGTCCGGTCACCACAACGGCGACATCCCGGTTCCCCTCGACGCCGTGGAGCGGATCGAGGTCCTCTACGGCCCGGGGTCGTCGCTGTTTGGCGCGGACGCGTTCGGCGGAACGGTCAATGTGATCACTCGCCGCGGCGCCGAACCACCATCGCTCGTTGTCCAGGGGGGCAGCTTCGGTCTCGCCAGCGGGCGGGGTCAGGTGGGGTTCGAGCGCGGAGCGGTGCGCGAGTCGCTGGCCGTGTCCGCCGATCGATCGTCGGGCTTCATGTACGACCGCGACTTCAGGACGACCACCGCCAGGTCGCAGACGGCACTGGGCTCGGCAACCAACCTGTCGCTCGCCTATCAATCGAAGGAGTTCGGCGCAAACAATTTCTACGGCGGGAATGCGCCGTCGCGTGAATGGACCAATCAGACGTTAGTCACTGCCGATCACCGGTTTGGCGATGTGCGCGGCTGGAGCACGACGGGGAGCGCATCGTATCGCACGCACGGCGATCGGTTTCTGTTCAACCAATTGCAGCCGCAGCTCTCGGATAACCGTCATCGCACGCATGCGGTGCTGGCTGCCTTCAGCGGCGCGCGGCCGGTCGGCGGAGTTGGGACGTTGACTGCCGGTATCGAGGGCGGTGGCGATTGGATCCGCTCGACCAATCTCGGCGACCATTCCACGGCGCGCGTCAGCGGTTTCGGCGAGTGGCGGCAGGAGATCGGGACGCGCACGCAGGTCGACGGGACGCTGCGCGTCGATCGCTACAGCGAGTTCGGCACGTCGTGGAATCCTTCCGCAGGCATCGGTTGGTGGGCGTCCTCGATGCTGCGGCTGCGTGCGTCGGTGGGCCGCGCGTTCCGCGTGCCGACGTTTACCGAGCGTTACTACTCGGATCCCGCGAACCTGGCGCGTGAGGAAGTCGGTCCAGAGACCGCGTGGGCCGGCGAGGGCGGTGCAGACGTGCTGTTCGCGGGAGGCTGGATCCTGCAGGCGACGATCTTCGGGCGGGCCGACCAGGACGTCATCGATTGGCTGCGTCCGACGACCGCCGATCGCTGGAGGACCTACAACATCCGCGACGTGGACACGCGCGGCGTCGAGCTCGGCGTGCGCAAGACGTTCACGGGCGGCCCGATGATCCTTGCCGAGTACACGGCGCTCGATGTCAACGCCGCAGCCGTGAATCAGTTGTCCAAATACGTGCTCGACTACGCGCCGCACTCATTCGTCGCCGCGGCCGCGATTCCGTTGCCCGCACGATTCAGCGTCGCGCCGCGCGTCGAATACCGTCGCCGCTCGCGCACCACGGGAACCTTCGACTACGTGCTGCTCGACGCGCGTATCGGAAAGCGTTTGAACCAGCACTTCGAGCTGTACGTAGACGGCAGCAATCTGTTCGACGAGAACTATCAGGAAATCGCCGGCGTCGCGATGCCCGGGGCCACGATGTCGGTGTCGCTGGCGATTCGCCCGTAACGATACGCCGTAGGGCGGGTCCTGGGTTTTGGACCCGCCTTGCCGGCGGGTCTACAAAGCAAGACCCGCCCTACGGGTGTCCGGCTCCTGCTGCGTAAGACAATGCAGAGTTCCCAAGCCCCACACAAGATCCACAGCGTGAATCCCGACCACGCGATGTGACGGCATCAGCTC
>Ga0111539_10002896_pt1 | contig 22784 bp, 19 predicted proteins | sample RhiMethybrSRZTD1_FD_79667 | JGI IMG/M metagenome (GOLD analysis project Ga0111539, IMG submission 79667) | Populus rhizosphere microbial communities from Tennessee, USA - Rhizosphere MetaG P. TD hybrid SRZTD1 (version 2) (version 2) | ecosystem: Host-associated > Plants > Roots > Rhizosphere >...
GAAGAGACCGTTGAGGTCCTGGAGGCCGAGCTGTCGGTGGCCCGCATGACGGGCCTGGTGGACGACGTGGCCACCGCCGAGGTGTCCGACGACGAGCTGGACGAGATGCTGCGGGAGCTGGGAGAGGAGGACGCTGACGACGCCATCCCGCCGGCGGACCTGTCGGCCCCCGTCCTCGCCGAACCGGGCGAGCCGGCCGAGCCGATCGACGCGGCTGACGCGGTTGAGGCGGTTGACGCCATCCCGCCGGCGCCGGCCCTGGACGAGCCCGTTGAGTCGATCGAGGCCACCGAGCCGGCCGAGCCGGAGTCATCGTCGCCCGACGGGCATCCGGAGGCCGAGCCCGATCGCAGGCCGGCCGAGGCGCGGGACGAGGCCATCCCGGCCGCCTTCCACGCCGCGGTGGAGCCCTCCGACCCGGAGCCGGGGGGCGAGGAGAGCGAGGGGGGCCAGGACGGCCCGCTCGTCGACGAGCTGTTCGCCCGCATCCGCGCCGGACGCCCCGCACCGGGCAGGGGTGCAGCCTCCGCGCCCCAGGCCGCGCCACTCCAGAGCATTGTGGTCGCCGACCCCGAGGACGAGGTCGACGCGTCGGCCGCAGACGAAGAGCCGGAAGAGCCCGAGGTGCCCGAGGACCCCGAGGTGGTCGTGCTGCGCGAGCGGGAAGCCGTGCTGGCCACGGTCGAGCGCGAGCTGGGCCGCCGGCTCAAGCGGGTCCTGGCCGACGAGCAGAACGAGGTCCTCGACCTGCTGCGGCGGGGCCGGTCGGTGACGTTCGCGGACGTGGTCCCGGCCGGCGACGAGCACGCGGACCGCTTCGCCATCGCCGCCGGCCCCGAGCTCGACGCCGCCGCGGCCCACGGTGCCGCCCGCGTGGGGGCCGACGTGGCCGTGTCGTGCGACGACCTGGCCGGCAGCCTGGGCCGAACTCTCGTGGACCCGCTGCGCCAGCGCATCGAGCGCAGCTTCGAGGACTGCGACGGCGACCTGGAGGAGGTGGGCGAGCGCCTGCGCGCCCTCTACCGGGAGTGGAAGGGCGAGCACATCGGCGCCGCGGTCCGCCACTACACCGCGGCCGCCTACGCCTGGGGCATGTACGAGGGCACTCCCGAGGGGGCCAAGCTGCGCTGGCTGGTCGATCGCACCGGCGAGCCGTGCCCGGATGCCGACGACAACGCCCTGGCCGGCCCGGTGGCCAAGGGGTCACCCTTCCCGACGGGCGACCGCTGCTCGCCGGCGCACCCCGGGTGTCGCTGCCTGGTCGTGCCGGCCGACCTCGTCGACCAGTCCTGAGCTCACCGTTCCCCACAGGCCCACCGCCGCTCCGCCATCCGGCCTGCCGGTTGGCTTGGCGGACGCATCCGGGAGCGGGTGTGCGATGTGCCGCCCGACCTGGTGGACCAGCCGTGGGCGTCGATCCGGCCGGGCACCGGCGGTCGGCGGTGCCCGCCGCCGAGTGGTTGCTGAGAGCCTCCTGGGAGCCGGCGGACGCGAATCCCGGCTCGGGGTGGGCGGTCGATAGGCTCCCCGGCCATGCGAGCCCCTGACGACCTGCCGCGCCGCCCCCGGCGCCCGGGGCACCCCAACCGGGGCAGGACGATCCTCATCGTGGCGGTGGTGGCGGCGTTCGTGCTGCTCACCTCGCTGCGGGGGATCGCGCGCTTCTACACCGACTTCCTCTGGTACGACTCGGTCAACCAGAGCGGGGTGTGGCGGGGCGTGCTCGGGGCCAAGGTGATCCTCGCCGTCATCTTCGTCGCCGTCTTCTTCGTGCTCTGCTGGGCCAACCTGTTCATCGCGGACCGCGTCGCCCCGCCGTATCGGCTGGCGGGCCCCGAGGACGAGCTGCTCGAGCGCTACCACGACCTCGTGGCCGAGCGGACCGGTTGGGTGCGGGGCATCGTGGCCGGGGTGCTGGCCCTCATCGCCGGCTCCGGCGTGTCGTCCGAGTGGAACTCGTGGCTCCTGTTCACCAACGGGGGCGACTTCGGCGTCAAGGACCCGCAGTTCAACCGCGACGTCGGGTTCTACGTGTTCAAGTTGCCGTTCCTGTCCTTCGTGGTCGACTGGCTGTTCGCCTCGCTGCTGATCATCCTCATCGTGGTCACGGTGGCCCACTACCTGAACGGCGGCATCCGGGTGCAGCCGCCGTCGCCCCGGGTGGCGCCTCAGGTCAAGGCCCACCTGTCCGTGCTGCTGGCGGCGCTGGCGCTGATCAAGGCGGCCGACTACTGGCTGCAGCGCTTCGAGCTGACCGTGTCGAGCCGGGGCGTGGTCGACGGCGCCACCTACACCGACGTCAAGGCCCAGCTCCCAGCACTGAACCTGCTGGTTTTGATCTCGCTGGCCGCCGCCGTGCTCTTCGTGGCCAACATCTTCCGCCGCGGCTGGACGTTGCCGGTGGTGGCCGTGGGCCTGTGGGTGTTCGTGGCCGTCGCCGTGGGCGGGATCTACCCGCAGTACGTGCAGCGCTTCCGGGTGCAGCCCAACGAGTCGGCCAAGGAGCGCCCCTACATCGACCGCAACATCGAGGCCACGCGGGTCGCGCTCAACCTGGAGGGCGTGCAGACCGAACGCTACGAGCCCACCACCAACGCGGCCGACGTGTCGCTCCAGGGCGCCACGCCCACCATCCGCAACATCCGCCTGTGGGACCCGGCCCAGCGGGTGTCGGGCAACACGTTCGAGCAGCTGCAGCGGATCCGCAACTACTACGGCATCGACGACATCGACGTCGACCGCTACGCGATCGACGGGCAGCCCACTCAGGTCAACATCGGCGCCCGGTCGCTCAACGAGAGCGGGATCCCGGGCGACTCGTGGGAATCCGACCATCTCGCCTACACGCACGGCTTCGGCGTGGCGCTGGCCCCGTCCAACGCCTCGCAGGGCGAGGAGCCCGAGTTCCTCATCGCCAACGTGCCCCCGGAGGTCGACCCGCGGCTGCAAACCGAGGGGATCTCGCTGGACCAGCCCGGCATCTACTTCGGGGAGGACCTCGACGGCTATGTGATCGTGGGCACCAAGCGCCAGGAGATCGACTTCCAGGACGCGGAAGACACGCAGTTCACCGCCTACGACGGCGCGGACGGGGTCGAGGTCAACTCGCTCATGCGGAGGGCCGCGTTCGCGCTGCGCTTCGGCGATCTCAACCCGCTGATCTCGGACTTCATGACCGACCGGTCGAGGATCATCTTCGAGCGCGACGTGGTCGACCGGGTGCGGGCCCTCGCCCCGTTCCTGCATGCGGACGCCGATCCGTACCCGGTGGCGGTCGAGGGTCGGATCGTGTGGATGCTCGACCTGTACACCACGACGTCCCACTACCCCTACGCCGAGCGAGCCGAGACGGACCAGCTCTCCGAGGGGAGCGGCCTGAACCACGACTTCAACTACGTGCGGAACTCGGTCAAGGCGACGGTCGACGCCTACGACGGCACGGTGACGCTGTACGTGATGGACACCCACGATCCGATCGTGGCGGCGTACCAGAAGGCGTTCCCGGACCTGTTCACGGAGGGCGACGAGATGTCGGCGTCCTTGAAGGCGCACATCCGCTACCCGGAGGACCTGTTCCGCATCCAGACCACGGCCTACGGGCGCTACCACCTCACCGACCCGGACAACTTCTACACGCAGGAAGACGCCTGGCGGGTGGCCCAGGACCCGGGCACCGCGGGGGCCGAGGCGAGCACGCAGGTGACGGACCAGCAGGGCCAGCCCACGGGCGAGCAACGGACGGCGCGCATCGCGCCCTACTACCAGATGCTGCAGCTGCCGAACCTGGAGGCCGACGCCATCACCGGCACCAGCCCCGACGCCGCCGCGCCCCCGACCGCGGCCGCGCTGTCGCCGGACCCCGAGATGGTGCTGATGCGCCCGTTTGTCCCGCAGAGCAACGAGAACACCGAGACCCAGCAGCTGACGGCGTTCATGGCCGCGCGCATGGACGGCGAGCACTACGGCGAGCTCGTCGTCTACCAGATGCCGTCGGGCCGGCTCCCACCGGGGCCGGGCATCGCCGCGGGCGCCATCAGGGGAGACGAGCAGGTGTCCGACCAGGACACGAGGAACGGGCTCGGCAGCTCCCAGGTGCTGTACGGCAACCTGCTGCTCATCCCCATCGACAACGCCCTGGTCTACGTCCAGCCGTTCTACGTGGTCGACGAGAGCGAGGCCCGTCAGCTGCCCCGGCTCACCAAGGTCATCGCCACGTTCGGCGACCAGGTGGTGATCGAGGACACCCTCACCGAGGCCCTCGCCTCGCTGTTCGGCCAGACGATCCCCACGCAGCAGCAGCTGCCCACCGAGACCGAGCCCCCGGGGGGCGAGCAGCCGCCTGCGGTCACGGGTACCGCCTCCGAGCAGGCCCAGCAGCTCCTGGCCGAGGCGGAGGGCCTGTTCGCCGAGGCCGACCAGGCGCTGACCGACGGCGACCTGGGCACGTTCGAGGACAAGCTCGACCAGGCCCGGGCCAAGGTCCAGCAGGCCAACGAGATCCTGGCGGGCGCGTCACCCGGCTCGAACACGGCCGGCGGAGGCGCCACCACGACGACGGCTTCCACCACCACGACGACCACAGCTGCGGCGGCCGAGACCACCCCGGTGAGCTTCCGGCCGCCCTGAGTTGGCGATGCCGCCGGGGCAGGCTATGTTGTCTGTCCCCAACGACGCGGGGTGGAGCAGTCTGGTAGCTCGTCGGGCTCATAACCCGAAGGTCGCGGGTTCAAATCCCGCCCCCGCCACCAATCGACACGCAGGTCAGGCCCGGTCCCCGCGACCGGGCCTCTTGCTGTTCGGGGGCCTGGTGGCCGTTGGGGCACCAGGCGTCGCCGTCCCGAGTGGCGGTCGCGCGGCCTACTCGCCAACAACATTCCATTGATCGATCAGCCACCGCCAGGTGCCGTCGGGCTGGCGGCGAGCGACCTCGGCGGTCACCCCGCCGTCGACGAGGCGAGTCGAGCCCAGTGCCAGGTCACCGACCCTGAGAGCGGGTTGCTGGTCCCCAAGCGTCAGCTGCACCCCAGACGCGACGAAGTCGCTGAACACGCGACGGATTGCCTCGCTCCCAATCGCCACATTCCCGGGCGGCCATGCCATCACCGCGTCCGGCTCGTAGAGCGCTACGAGGCCTTCGACATCGCCTGCATTCACTCGTTCCACGAAGAGGCGCTCAAGGTCCTCGGGCTCGACTGCGGGTACCCGATCCTCGCTACTCATGCTGGTCCTCCTCACGGATCATCCCGCGTCCACCCGCGTGGCGTTCCGATCGGGACGTTACGAGCCCGTACGCGAGACAACGGGAGTGGCGGGACGCCCGAGCGCGGTGTCCCAGACCGCGCGGGCGGCCGAGCGCCAGCGGAAAGCGCGGGCGGCGGGTGACACGCCGACGGCGTGCCGGGGAACGCGCACCCGGAGCGGGCGGGATCGGATCGAGAACCGGAGTGGGGGCTCGAGGTCGAGTGACTCGCCGTCGACCCCGGCCGGGATCGCGCCGCCCGACGTGACCTCGAACGCGTCGGTCACCCACGTGAGCAGGCCGGCAAACCGCACCGGGTGGCCGATGGCCAGCGCGGCGGCGAAGGCGGCCGCGGCGAGATCGTTCTGGATCTCCAGCGCGATGATGCCCAACTGCCCGCTGTTCAGGCGCGGCCGGGACCCGCCTCGCGCGCCATACGGGTTGTTGGAGACCTGGACGAGATGAGCACCGTCGTGGCGGCCGCCCTCCGCGTCGACGAAGCGGAGGTCGAACGGCTTCGTGCTCGGCCCCAACACCGCGGGAATCGTGGCCAACGTGGTGTCCACCTTCGCGTCGCGGTAAGCGGGAGACCGCACGATCGTCGCGTACAAGCCCAGCGACACGTTGTTGAGGAAGGCTCGGCCGTTCACGTCGCCCACGTCCACGACCCGTTCCACCGCCTCGCCGTAGGCGTCGAGCGCGCCCACGACGTCATCCCGATCCAGCCCGAGATCGATGGCGAGATGGTTGCGGGTCCCCGCCGGCACCACCACCATCGGGACGTCCCGCTCGCCCGCCACCGAGGCGACGAGCGCCTGCGACCCGTCTCCTCCGGCCATCCCGATCACATCGGCCCCTCGATCGATGGCGTCCTGGGCCAGCTGGGTCAGGTCGTCGCCGGGCTGCAACACCACGGGCTCGATCCCTCGCTCACGGCACTCGGCCTCGAGCTGGAACCGCTCGGCCTTCCCGCCACCGGAGCGCAGGTTCATGATCAGGGCGCCATGGGTGGCGGCCGGCACCGGCCGCCCCGCGGGGTCGCGCCCACGGAGCGTCGCCAGGTCGTAGCCGAGCGCGTACCGGGCCAGCCCGGCGCTCAGGGCCAGGCACCCGAGGATGAGCACCACCAGCAGGGTGACCCTCAGCCCGTCGAACAACGCCAGGCCGACGATGGCCACCAGCGCCGCCAACGACACGACGAGGCCGACCACCCGCACGCGTCCGACGCGTGTCAAGGCGTACCAGGCGCCGAGCAGCGCCACGAACACCGACGGGATCATCCGCAGCACGTACCAGGGGAAGAAGACCACGACCACGACGATCCCGACGCCGACCAGGAGCGCGAAGGGCATCGCCGTCCATGCGGCCAGCCGGCGCCGGACATCGGGCGCACGCAGGAACGTCTCCACGGTTGACCAGGAGGCTAACGGCCGACACCCCGGTGAGCTGAGGGCGTGAAAGCAGGGGGGCCCGTGACGGGGCGCTACCGCGCCGGTGTGGGCGCGCCGAACCAGGTCGTAAGGGCTCGGGGCAGCTCCGGGTCCCCGGCGTCACCGGCCCAGGCGACGTAGCCGTCGGGGCGGATCAGGACGGCCGCGGGCGCCTCGACCTCGCCCAGGACCGGGAGCTCCCACACGCCGTCGTGACCGGCATCGACCACCCGGACCCGATCCGCCCACGCCGAGATGTCGATGGCGCCGGGCGCACCGAGGTTGACGAGCACCGGCCGAGCGTCGTGCAGCAGGGTGAACACGCGCGTCGGCCCGCCGGCAGTCTGCAGGTCGAGGTCGGGCATGCGCCGCCCGAGCAGCGGGTGGCCCTCGCCGAGGTCGTAGTGGATGTCGAGGCCGGCGATCTCGGCGGAGATGCGCCGGCGCGGCTCGTCCATGCCCAGCAGCTCGGTCAAGGTCTCGCGGAGGGCCTGGTGCCGGTCGTCGGGGGTGGCGAGCGCGACCTGCGCCATGGTGTTGTGCAACACCCGGGCCCCGACCGGGTGCCGTTCGGCGTGGTAGGTGTCCAGCAGGCTCTCGGGCGAGGTCCCGTCGATGACCTGGGCCAGCTTCCATCCCAGGTTCACCGCGTCCTGCACGCCGGTCTGCAGGCCCTGGCCGCCCTGCGGGGGATGCACGTGGGCCGCGTCCCCGGCCACCAGGACCCGGCCCTGGCGGTACGAGGCTGCCTGCCGGCTCATGTCGGTGAAACGCGAGATCCAGGTGGCGCGGCGAAGCCCGTAGTCCGTCCCGTACACGCCGACGAGGGCGTCGCGGAGCTCGCCCAGGCTCGGCTCGCCCGTGTGGTCGACGGTTCGTTCGGTGAGCACGAGGCGGATCGGCTCCCCGGGCTCCCGCCGGCCGATGGCGTGCTGGCCGGCGCGGTCGCGGCGGAAGCCGAACGGCGGCTCCTCGTCCATCTCCACCTCGGCGATCATCCAGCTGGTCGAGGGGTCCAACCCGGGGAAGTCGATGCCGGCGGCCTTGCGGACCAGGCTGCGGCCTCCGTCGCAGCCGACGAGGTACTGCGCCCGGATCGTCGTGTCGCCGGACCGCGCGACGTCGACGCCGCGGGGGTCCTGAGCGAGCCCCACCACCTCGTGGCCGCGAAGGATCGGGACCCCGAGCTCGCCGACCACCCAATCGGCGAGGATGCGCTCGAAGTGGCTCTGCCACAGCGCCAGCACGTAGTTGTGGCGGGTGGGGAAGTCGCTGACGTCGAAGCTGATCAGGGCGTAGCCCGCCATCGGGTGCACCTGCCCGGCCGAGACGAAGCGCTCCGCGATGCCCCGCTGATCGAGCACCTCGAGGGTGCGGGAGTGAAGCCCGCCGGAGCGCGAGCCATCGAGATCCTGGCTGGTGCGGCGTTCGACGATGACGGCATCGACCCCCGCCAGATGCAGCTCGCCCGCCAGCATCAGCCCGGTCGGGCCGCCCCCCGCGATCACCACGTCGTGTTCCGTCATCGGAACATCGTCAGCACGTTCGGGTCGCTTGCGGCAAGCCCCCTGCCTCGCGTTACGTTGAGGGTGGCGGGGGGATCGCCGGGAGCTCGGCGACGAAGCGGGCGCCGCCGAGGGGGCTGTCGTCGACCCGTATGCTGCCGCGGTGGTCCGTGACGATGGCGTGGACCACGGCGAGCCCGAGCCCGCTGCCTCCCTCGTGCCGGGCGCGACCGCCGTCGAGGCGGGTGAACCGTTCGAAGACCCGCTCCCGGTCCTCCGGCGGGATGCCCGGGCCGTCGTCGTCGACGACGAAGCGCGCCGTGTCCCGGTCCTCGGAGACGCTGATCCGAACGACCGTGGCGGCGTGGCGGGCGGCGTTGTCCACGAGGTTGCTGAGGGCGCGGGCGAGCTGTGGCCGGGCGCCGTCGACCACCACGGCTCGATCCCCGGTGGCCGGGGGGACGATCTGCACCGGGACCCGGCGGGGTCGCTGTCCCTCCTCGCGGGCGAGGTCGGTGAGATCCACCGGTGCCGCCGGCGCGGTGATCGGACCGGTCTCGTCGTGGGCGGCCAGGAGCAACAGGTCGTCGACCAGGGATTCCAGGCGCGACTCCTCGGCGATGAGGCCGTCGACCCGGGCCGGCCAGCCGGGCGGTCCGGGCTTGCTGCGCGCCACTTCCAACCCGGCGCGGAGGGTGGCGATGGGGCTGCGCAGCTCGTGGGAGGCGTCGGAGACGAACCGTCGCTGCCGGGCCGAGGCGGTCTCCAGGCGGTCGAGCATGGTGTTCATGGTGTGGGCGAGGCGGCCGATCTCGTCGTCGGTGGGAGGCTGGGGGAGCCGCCGGTGGAGCGTCGACGCGGTGATGCGCTCGGCCTCGGCGCGCATGGCTTCGACGGGCCGCAGCGCCCGCCCGACCAGCACCCAGGCGATCACGCCGACCAGCGCGACCAGGGCCGGCAGCCCGACCGCCAACCGGTCGGTCAGGGCTTCGACGTTGCGCTGCACCTGATCGGCGGGCGCGGCGGCGGTGATGACGAAGTCGCCGGCGGGGGTCTCGATGGCGCGGGTGAGGGTCTCGACCGGCGCCATGACCTCGTCCCCCCGGGGGGTCTCGTCCGCGGCCGGCTGGTCGCGCCCGCCGCCGTCGTCGGCCGCTTCGGCGGAGGAGGCGAGCACCTGGCCGCGCCCGTCGGTCACCTTGAGCTGAGCCGGTGGGGCCGTGCCGTCGGTCGCCGTCACCGCGTCCTGGGGGTCGTCGCCCGCTTCCAAGCGCCGGGCCACCTGGTCGAGGTAGGCCTCGACGCCGTGGCGGATGTCGCGCACCTGTGCGTCCTCCACGGACTGCACCAGCAGCCAGCCGGCGGTGCCCACCGCCACCGCGGTGACCAGGACGGCGGCGAGGGTGATGCGCACGCGCACCGAACGCGGCGCGCGGATCCGGCGCCTAGCCATCGGGGTCCAGCCGGTAGCCGCTGATGCTGCGCACGGTCTGGAGCGATCGTCGACCGAATGGCTCGTCGATCTTGCGCCGCAGGTAGCGCACATAGACCTCGACCACGTTGTCGTCGCCGTCGAAGTCGTCGCCCCACACCTCGCGCAGCAGCCGGGCCTTCGTCAGGTTGTCGCCGGCGTGGCGGACGAGGGCTTCGAGCAGGGCGTACTCGCGGCGGGTGAGCTCGATCGCGACCTCACCGCGCCGGCACGTGCGGTGCACCGGGTCGAGCGCCAGGTCTCCCGCGACGAGCTCGGACGGCCGGGGCGTCGCTCCCCGCCGGACCAGGGCTCGCAAGCGAGCCGCGAGCACGACGAACGAGAACGGCTTCGACAGGAAGTCGTCGGCTCCGGTGTCCAGAGCCTCGGCCTCGTCGTACTCGCCGGTCTTGGCCGTGAGCATCAGGATCGGCGTCCACACCCGTTCGGAACGCAGCGTCTCGCACACCTTGTAGCCGTTCAGTCCCGGCAGCAGGATGTCCAGCACGATGGCGTCGTAGGGCCGCTCGCGGGCGCGCCACAGGCCGTCGAGCCCGTCGTGCGACAGCTCGACCGCGAACCCCTCGGCCTCGAGGCCTTCCTGGATGAACCCGGCCAGGCGGGCCTCGTCCTCCACCACGAGCACGCGCACGGCGGCATTGTGCGCCGCGGGCCCCCGGTCGTCACCTCGCTTGCTTAGAGCGCCTCTCAGCCGGGCGGTCGCTCTAAGCGGTGCCTCAGCGGCCCTCGTCATGGTGCCGGCATGACACCGATGAAGCACACCAGCCGGCACCGGGCGGCCGGCGCCGGAGTCGTCATGCTCGCCGCGGTGTTCGCGGCCTGCTCGACGGCGCCGCCGCACGAGTCCTCGGACCCGCCGGCCGAGGACACGACGACCGGGGAGCCGAACCTGCAGGCCTTCGCGGAGTGCATGCGCGAGAACGGCATCGCCGACTTCCCCGACCCCGGGCCCGACGGGGTGTCCCTCGCCGGGACCGGCGTCGACCCGGAGTCGGCGGAGTTCCAGGCCGCCCAAGCGGCGTGCCAGGACCTGATGCCGCCGCGGCCGGGGTCGGGCGCCGCGGGTTCCGCCGAGGCGTCGGACTGGCAGAAGGTCGTGCCCGCGGGTGACTGCGCCTGTGCCGATGGCAGCCAGTTCGCCTTCTGGGAGCGCCCGGCCGACCAGACCAAGGTCGTGCTCTACCTCGAAGGCGGTGGCTCCTGCAGCGATGCGGTGACCTGCGCGTTCTCCGGCAGCGGCGGCGAGAACGACTACTACGACTACAACCTGTCGACCGAGCGCCCGGGGTTGGGCGGCGGGATCTTCGACTTCGACCAGGAGGACAATCCCTTCGCCGGCTACTCGTTCGTCTACGTCCCGCTGTGCACCGGCGACGTCTATCTCGGCGATGCCACCGTCGAGTACTCGCCGTCCCTGACCGTCCAGCACAAGGGGTACGTCAACGGCACGGCCGCGCTCGACTACCTCGCCGAGCACTATCCCGACGCCACCCAGGTGGTCGTCGTGGGCAAGACGGCCGGTTCGGTCGCCGCCCCGGTCTACGGCGGCCTCGTCGCCGACCTCCTCCCCGACGCCCAGGTCACGGTGCTCGGCGCCCAGTCCGGCCACCTCCCCGACGATCCCGACTTCAACACGGCGATCCTCGGCGACCTGTGGGGCGCGTACGGCACCATGCCCGGCTGGGAGGTCAACGAGGGGCTCACGGCCCGCGACTGGGGCATTCCCCGGTTCTGGACCCAGGCCGGCCTCCACGACCCCGCCATCGTCCTGGCCCGCTTCGACTACGCCTACGACCCGAACGCGGCGCAGACCCTGGCGCGGCTGGGTGTCGACTCGTCGACCCTCAACCTGATCGATGCCAACGAGGCGGCGATCGAGTCCGCCGGAGTGGACCTGCACAGCTACACGGCCCCGGGCGACGAGCACGGGATCTTCGAGTACGAGGCGTTCTACGACCTCGAGGTCGAGGGAGTCCGACTGGTCGACTGGATCGCGGCGCTGCTCGCCGGCGAACCCCTCGACGACGTCCACTGCGTCGAGTGCGAGACGTCAAGCTGAGGCTCGCTCGGCGATCTCCTCCGCTCGTTCGTAGCCGGCCCACCAGGCAGCCGTAGGTAGGGCTTCACCCCGGCAGGCGGTCTCGGCCAGCGTGCGGGCCGCGACCGCCAAGGGGCGGAAGCGCACGGCATCCGGTAGGTGGGACTGTTCCCCGTGTGACAGGGCGGCGTGCCGGGTGTAGCCCCGCATGATGGGGTCCACCCGGGACAGGTCCGGGGCGACCGGCGGCCCGAACGGCGGGCCGATGGCGCAGGAGTAGAGGAGTACGCCGAGGGCCGCGACTCGGGGCCCCTGGCCGGCGCCGTCCCAGTCGAACAGGACGACCCGGCCCTCAGGGGTCAGGACCATGTTGTCGGGGTGGCAGTCGGGGTGGGTCAGGGCGAGCGGTAGGTCTTCGCAGTCGTGCGTCGCCTCCACGGCCCGGCGCAACGTGTCGTGGAGCGCGCGGTGCTGCCGGGGGAGGGTCGCCTCGGCCGAAGCGAGCCAGGTGCGAGCCACGGCCAGGTCCTCGCGAGGCAGGGAGCCGGCCCGCCGAGCGAGGTGCCGGTCGCCCGGCGCCGGGGCGGGCAGAGCGTGCAAGCGGCCCAGGAGGGCGCCCATCTGTTCCAGCGGGCCGGCACTCAGGTCCGGCGGGCCACCGGGGATCAACCGGGTGACCAGGACGCCCCGGTCGCCGAGGCGAAGCGACGGGGAGCCGTCGAGGGCGGTCACCACCCGCTCGGCGGGCACGCCCTCGGCCTCCAGGTACCGGAGGATCGCGGCGTCGCCCGCCACCCGCTCGCCGGGCCGATCGGCCGGGAACAGCCGGGCGACCAGCGGCTCGCCGCCGTCGATTTCGAACCGGTAGACGGCCTTCTCGGGCGCTTCGTAGAACGGCGTGGCCGCGGTCACGGCCCGCCCGAACCGCTTCTCCACCAGTGCCACGAGGTCCCCGGCGCCCACGCTCCGACGCTATGCCCTGGAGCGTTCACCCAAGGGGGGTGAAGGCGGCCCGAGGCGCGGCGCGCACACTCCAAGGCATGGCGACCGGAGAGGGCTCCGACGTCGATCGCTACCGGACGGTGGCCCAGGGGCTGCACCAGGTCGCCAAGCCGATCCGCGTGCTGTCGGCGTTGCGCTGGCCCGCCGAGGTGCGGGACGAGTTCTTGGCCGGCGGGGGTGCCGCGCTGCCGTCGGTCGACTACCCGCCGTTCGACGAGCAGCCCATCGTCGACGCCCTCGCCGACCTGAGGCGGTCGATCTTTCCCGGGGACCTGGTCGATGACTGGCTGGAGTCGACCGCCACCGCCCTCGAGCTGACGGCCCGCATGCTGGCGGCGCGGGGGACCCCGGCGTTCCTCGACTACAGCCGGGCGCTGTACAGCGAGCCGCACACGCCGCTGCGCTACGACCCGGCCACGCCCTATGAGCTCGCCGAGCGGGTCCACGAGGTGCTGGCGGGCCTGGAGCGGGTCGGTCTCCGCAACGACGTGGCGCGGGACCACACGGCGCAGGATGTCGCCGACATCGTGGCGGCCGGGGTGACCGGGCACTTCGGGCCGGAGGACGCGCCCAAGGTCGAGATCGTGGACGAGCTGTCGGCCAACGCGCTGGCGACGGCGAGCCGCATCAAGGTGCGGTCGGGGGCCCACTTCACCGCCCGGGACGCGGCCCAGCTGCTCAACCACGAGGCCTTCATCCACGTGCTGACGGCGGTCAACGGGCGCTACCAGACCGAGTTGCCCATCCTCGCCATCGGGCACCCGGGGACGACCCGCACCCAGGAAGGCCTGGCGGTGTTCGCCGAGTTCGTGTCGGGCACCCTGGAGCTCGACCGCTTCCGCCGCCTGGCCGACCGGGTGCTCGGGGTGCAGATGGTCATCGACGGGGCCGACTTCGTCGAGCTGTTCCGCTGGTTCTCCGAGCGGTCGCCGGACCCCGAGCAGGCCTTCGAGAGCACCCGCCGCATCTTCCGCGGCGGACCGGTCACCGGCGGGGCGCCGTTCACCAAGGACTGCGTCTACCTGTCCGGGTTCCTGGCGGTGAGCACGTTCATCCGGGCCGCGTTCGTGGAGGAGCGGCTGGACGCCATCGGCACGCTGTTCGTGGGCAAGCTCGACCTGCACGACATCCCTGCGCTGGTCGAGCTGCGCCGCCTCGGCCTGTGCCGCAGCCCGGTCCACCGCCCACCGTGGGTGAACGATCCGGGCTGGGCATTGACCTGGCTGACGTACTCGACCTTCGTCAACGCCATCGACCTCGGCGCAGTGGCCGACGCCATGGGTCGCGTGCTCGCCCGCGCCCCGCGCATCGAGCTCGACGTCTGATTCACGCGGGGGGCAGCTGGTCGGACACCGGGCCGAGGTGGCGCAGCTTGTCCGGGTTGACGATCGAGCGGATGCCCTGGATCTGGCCATCGGCGATGTCGAACGACAGCACGACCATGATTCGCTGCCGACCGTCGAGGCCCATGGCGCCCGGGTGGCCGTTCACCTCGACCGGCTTGATGGAGAAGCCCGCGAAGCCGCGGACCACCTGCATCCAGCGCAGTACCGCCCGCGCCACCCGACGGCGCCCGAACAGCGGATGGGCGATGGCCCGCGTCTTGCCGCCGCCGTCACCGTGCAGTGACACATCGTGGGCCAGCAAGGCCTCGAGCCCGTCGAGGTCACCGGTCTGGGCGGCGGCCAGGAACCTGTCGGCCAACTCGTTCTGCTCCTGGCGCGACGCCTCGAAGCGCGGCCGGTCCTGCTCGACATGGCGGCGAGCCCGGACCGCGAGCTGCCGGCAGGCGGCCTCGCTCTTGCCGACGATCTCGGCGATGGCGTCGTAGCCGTAGTCGAACACCTCGCGCAGCAGGAACACGGCCCGCTGCTCGGGCGACAGCCGTTCCAGCAGGACGAGGAAGGCGAGCGACAGCGAGTCGGACATCTCGGCGTGGGCCGCGGGATCGTCCAGGCCCTCGGTCATCACCGGCTCCGGCAGCCATTCGCCGAAGTAGGTCTCCCGCCGCACCTGCGCCCGGCGGAGCCGGTCGATGCCGAGCCGGGTGACCACGGTGGCCAGGTAGGCCTCGGGCACCTCGATGTCCTCGCCGGCCTCCAGGACGCCGTACAGGCGCAGGAGCGCCTCCTGGACGACGTCCTCGGCCTCGGCCACGCTGCCGAGCATCCGGTAGGCGATGGCGAACGCCCGCGGCCGCAGCTCGTCGAGCAGCTCTTCGTGCCGCTCCGGCATGTCAGCCGAGCCCCTCGGCGAAGCCCTGTCGCCAGCTCGGGTAGCCGAGCGACCAGCCGAGCTCGCGCTTGGCCTTCTCGTTCGACGCGCCGCGGAGCTGGGTCATGGCCATCGCGGCCACCTCGCCGGCCGCGAGCCGCCCGAGCCAGCGCGGCACCCGCAGCGGAGGCTTCGCCCCCACCGCCGCCGCCAGCACCGGGAGGAACTCGGACACCGGCGCGGGGTCGTCGTCGACGATGTTGTAGATGCCGGCCGGCCCGTCCTCGATGGCGATGACGGTGGCCGTGGCCGCGTCCTCGATGTGGATGAAGGACCAGATGCCCGTGCCCCCGCCGACGATGGGCAGCTGGCGCTTGCGCAGCAGCTCGATCTGGCTGCCGAGCGGGTCGAGAGAGACAGAGGTGCCGGATCCGTAGAACCAGCCGTAGCGCAGCACGATGCCTTCGGTCCAGCTCGCGCCCATGACCGCGGCCTCGAGGTGACGGATCGCCGCCATCCCCTCGCGCGCCGACGCGGGCGGATCCTCGTCCAGCGGGGTGTCCTCCAGATTGATCGGGACGCCGGTGCGGGCGTACGGCATGGCCCCGTTGCTCTGGGCGACGAAGCGCTTGACGCCCGCCGCCCGGCCTGCCGAGAGCAGGTGGTCGGTGCCCTCGGTGCGGAGCCGGTTGGTGAGCGCGAACTCGCGATCGAAACGCCGCATGTTGATCGAGGACGGGATGGCGGTGAGCTGGTGCACGATGACGTCGGGCTCGGCCTCGCCGACCGCCTGCCCCACGGCATCGGCGTCCAGCGCGTCGGCCACGACCGGCGCGGCCCCGAGCCGGCGCAGCTCGTCCTGCTTGGCTTCCGTGCGGGTCATTCCGACGACCTCGTGCCCGTTGCCGACCAGCATGGGGACGAGCTGGCGGCCGAGCACACCCGTGGCACCGGCGATGAAGACCTTCATGGCGACTCCCTTCTCGGTCGAACACCCCCCTAGACGGGGTAGGGAGCCCGCCTGTGACAGTCGCGGCGACGACGCTTCAGGTCCGGCTGCGCATCTCGGCGTCGAAGGTCTCCACGGCTACCCGCATGGCCTCGACGTAGCGCGGCTCGCCCAGGCGGCGGGCGATCTCCTCGCCCTCCACCTTCTCGACCTGGGTCTGGATCCACCAGATGTTGCCGAACGGGTCGCGCACGCGGCTGCCGCGGAAGCCGAAGGCGCTGGTGGTGAGGGGCGTCACCTCGACCGCACCGGCGGCCAGGGCGGCGGCATGGGTGCGGTCGCAGTCGTCGACCCACACGGTGAGGAACGACGGCGTGGCCGGCCAGTCGGGCCTGGCGTCGAAGGCCATGACCACCGAGTCGCCCAGGTCGACCTCGGAGTGGCCCAGCGTGCCGTCCTCGTTGGGGAACCGGCCCCGCTCGACCGCGCCGAACACGTCGATCATGAAGTCGAGGAGGCCGGCGGCGCCGCGCACCGAGATGTAGGGGACGACGGTCGGGTAGGTGTCGGGCTGGGTGGGGACTGGATCGCTCATGGGGTGAGTGTCGCAATCAAAGATGGCCATCCTGTGGCCATCTTTCAGGAGTCGTAGCGCTCGACCAGCCGGCGGCCGAGCTCGGCCAGCTCGTCCCGGACGTGGTCGGGCGACAGGACCTCCAGCCCCAGCACGAAGCCGGCCAGCGCCCGGGCCGGCGTGGTGCCGTCCTCGAAGCCGATCTCGACCGTGACCCACCCGTCGGGATCGGCCTCGCCGACCCGCACGCGGGTGCCGAACTGGGCCCGCAGCCAGCCGACGTGGGCCGGATCGGCCCGCGCGGTGACCAGCTCGCGCCCCCGCAGCCCGTCGATCTCCCCGACGATGTCGGCCCAGGCGCCGGCCAGGTCGAAGCCGGCCGGGCGGACCACGGGCTCGCCGGTGGGCGTCACCGCCTGCACCCGCCCGACCCGGAACGTGCGCAGCCCGGCGCCGGTCCCCGCCACCAGGTACCAGGCCGACCCCTTGGCCACCAGGCCCAGCGGATCGACCAGTCGCTCGGTGGCCGTGCCTCGCCGGTCGCGGTAGTCCAGGCGCACCCGCACACCCGCCACGACCGCCCGCTGCAGGGCCTCCAGGTGGGGCGGGGCGGGCGGAGTCGTGCCGCCCCACTGGGCCGTGTCGAGCACCACGGCGGCCGCCGCCTTCTCGGCCTCGTCCCGGAAGGTCTCGGGCAGCGCCTGCACCAGCTTGCGCAGCGCGGCCTTGGCTTCCGGGGTCACGGCCGCGGCCGGGCCGGCGACGAGGAACAGCGCCTGCGCCTCGGCCGCGGTCAGGCCGCTGAGGTCGGTGCGGGCGCCTCCGACCAGCGACCAGCCGCCGCCCCGGCCGGTCTGGGAGTAGACGGGGATGCCGGCGAGCGATAGGGCCTCCAGGTCGCGCCGGGCGGTCCGCACCGACACCTCCAGCTCCTCGGCCACCTCGGCCGCGGTCACCCGCCCGCGGGCCTGGAGCAACAGCAGGGTGGCCACCAACCGGTCGGCACGCACCCGGCCAGTCTGGCCCGCATAAGTGGACATCATCCGGCCACCTTTGGCTGGTGCGGTGACGCAGAGTGGGTTGTCGGCCGCGGTCACTGTGCGTAGGGTCCGGCCATGCGGGTGGTCGTCTTGGGCGCGGGATTCGGTGGGCTGGAGCTGACTTCGCAGTTGGCGGGCGAGCTCGGGCCGGAGGGCGAGGTCGTGCTGATCGACCGGGCCGACGGGTTCGTGTTCGGGTTCTCGAAGCTGGACGTGATGTTCGGGCACGCACAGCCCGACGCCGTGCGCCACTCCTACCGGGACCTGGTCAAGCCGGGGGCCCGGTTCGTGCAGGCGGCCGTGACGGCCATCGACCCCGAGGCCCGGCGGGTGGAGACCGACGCCGGGGCCTTCGAGGCCGATGTGCTGGTGGTGGCGCTGGGGGCCGACCTCGACCCCGCGGCCACGCCCGGCCTGGTCGAGGGCGGCCACGAGTTCTACACCGAGGCCGGGGCCTTCGCCCTGCGGGAGGTGCTGGCGGGCTTCGACGGCGGGCGGGTCGTCGTGGGGGTGCTGTCCACACCGTTCAAGTGCCCGCCCGCCCCGAGCGAGACCGCGTTGCTGATGCACGACCATCTCGTGCGGCAAGGCTGCCGCGACCGCTCGGAGATCAGCCTCGTCATGCCCCTCCCGGCGCCGGTCCCGCCCGCGCCGGCCGCGTCCGAGGCGCTGCTGGCCGCCTTCGCCGAGCGTGACATCGCCTGGCATCCGAACCAGGTGGTGCAGGCCCTCGACCCGGGGCGCCAGGTAGCCCTGGTGGCCGGCGGGGCCGAGCTGGGCTACGACCTGTTCCTCGCCGTGCCCGTCCACCGCGCGCCCGCCGTGGTGGTGGAGGCCGGGATGACCGAGGACGGCTGGATCCCGGTCGACCCGCGGACGCTGGAGACGCGGTTCGCCGACGTCTACGCGGTCGGCGACGTCACCAGCGTGGGGACGCCCAAGGCCGGCGTGTTCGCCGAGGGCCAGGCCGCGGTGGTGGCGGATCGCATCCGGGCCCGGGCCCGGGGCGAGGCCGAGGCGGCGGAGTACAGCGGCCGCGGCGTCTGCTACGTGGAGTTCGGCGGGGGCCGCGTGGCCCAGGTCGACGTGACGTTCCTGCCCGGCCAGGCGCCGTTCGGGGACTTCGACGGCCCGTCTCCCGCCATCGCCGCCGACAAGCTCGAGTTCGGGGCCAGCCGCGTCGGCCGCTGGTTCGGCTGAACCGGCTCAGACTCCGGCGAACGAGGGGGCGAACTGGGCCAGGTACGAGGTGAGGTGGCGGTACCAGCCCGTGGCCAGCAGCACCCCGAGGATCACCAGCAGCACGCCCGCCACCTTCTCCAGCACCGGACCGGCCCGCTGCAGGCGGGCCATGGCACCCGGGGCCGAGGCCAGGCCGAGCGATGCGGCGAGGAACGGCACGCCGATGCCGCAGGCGTAGGCGAACAGCAGCACCGCCCCCTGCACCGGGTCGCCCGTGCGGGCCGCCGCCACCAGGGCCGCGCCCAGCAGCGGGCCGACGCACGGGCTCCACGCCGCGCCGAAGGCGACGCCGACCACCATGGGGCGGAGGCGGCCACCGCCCCGGGGCAGCTCGGGGATCAGCCGGCGCTCCCGGGCGAAGGGGCCCCGCAGGACCCCCAGCAGGGCCAGCCCGAACAGCACGATGAGCACGCCGCCCACCCGCTCCAACCAGATCTGCACCGACGACAGCGACGACCCGACCAGGCCCGCGGCCACGCCCAGGCCGGCGAACACGGTGGCGAAGCCGGCCACGAACAGCAGGGTGGCCTTCACCGTCTGCCCCGGGTCGCGCTGGTCCGCCGCCTCGCCGGTGATCATGCCGAGGTAGGCAGGCACGAGCGGGATGACGCACGGCGCCAGGAACGAGGCGATGCCCGCGCCGAACAGGGCGATGGTGTCGGCGAGGGTCACAGTGCCCATGGCCGTCATCCGAACGTGAAGGCATAGGCGGCGAGGCCGGCGCTGCCCGCCTCGATGCGCATGGTGTGGTCGCCCTCGGGCCCGTCGCGCAACAGGTTGACCAGGTCGGGCTCGCCCACCTCGACGGGGCGCGGCTCGCCGCCGTCGACGCTCACGGTGACCGACGCCGGCGCGGATCCGCCGCCGGCCAGCACCAGGTTGACCTCCTGCCCGCGGTAGTGCAGGACGATGGCCGCCCCCGGCTCCAGGGCGGTCGCCGACTCGGCGCTGATCGACCATGCACCGTCGAGGGCGAAGCTGTCAGCCGGCAGGCTGTCCGGCAGGGTGAAGTTCGCCTCGCCCCCGGGCACGCCGTCGTTGTCGGGGTCCGACAGGCCCTGGGGCGAGGCCGTGGTGCCCCGGGAACCGCCGATGTACAGCTCGGGGGTGAGCTGGCCCAGGTTGGGCACGTCGGGCTCGTCCTCGTCGTCGGCGCGGGGCGAGTCCGGGTCGACACCGAGCAGCTCGCGCAGCACGTCCTCGGTCTCCTCGTAGGCCCCCTCGCCGTAGTGCACGTAGCGGAGCCGGCCGTCCCGGTCGACGATGTACTTGGCCGGCCAGTAGCGGTTGCCGAACGCGTTCCACACCCGCATCTCGGGATCGAGCGCCACGGGCCAGTCGACCCCCAGGTCGCCCACGGCCCGCTCGACGTTGCGCCGGTCCTTCTCGAACTCGAACTCGGGGCTGTGCACGCCCACGATGACCAGCCCGTCGGCCTCGTAGCGGTCGTACCAGGCCGCCAGGTGGGGCAGCGTGCGCACGCAGTTCACGCACGAGTAGGTCCAGAAGTCGTAGACCACCACCGACCCGGCGAGCGACGCCCGGGTCAGCGGCTCGCTGCCGATCCAGCCGTCGGCCTGGTCGGGCCCGGGGACGTCGTCGCCCAGCACCGGCAGGTCGTCCACGTCGATCGGCTCGCCCACCTCGGCGGGATCGGCCCCGGACGCCACGAGCACCGCCAGCACCGAGATCACCAGCAGGCCCCCCAGGGCGACCAAGTACCTGCGTCGCACGGGACCATTCTTGCCGGGCGGGCTCACGGCCGACGATACGGCGGCGACCGCCCCGGCGGATCTTCAGCCCGGGGTGAGCCAGGCGCCGTCCCGCATGACATCGCGCCCGTCGAGCTCGTTGGCCTCGCGCCACGCCTGGATGCGGCGAGGGCGGATGCGGAAGTAGCTGAAGCGGCTGGTCTCGCCCCGGGGATCGAAGCCGGTCTTGGCCGCGAAGCGGTCGCCCAGGTCGCCGGGGATGTCCTCCCGGGCCAGGGCCTCGACCGTGCCCTCGACCAGCACCACGTCGCGCACCAGGCCGATGCCGAGGCGGACCTTGCCCGTCGCCGCCAGGTTGCGCCCGGTGCGGCCCGCCTCCGCGGTGGCGACCAGGAACGTCTCGCCGTCCCAGAGGAACGACAGCGGGGCGAGGTAGGGGATGTCGCCGGCGGCGGTCGCCACCCAGGCGTCGACGTCCTCGTCCAGGCGCCGGCGGGTGTCCTCCAGCCGCTGGGCCAGGTTGCGGGCCGGGGGTCGAGAGGTCGTCGTCACAGGTTTGCCAGCCTCCGCTCGAGCTCGGCCCGCTCCACGTCGTTGGTGCTCAGCTCGATGCCGCGACGATAGGCGTCGGCCGCGCCGTCCCGGTCACCGGCCCGGCGGAGCAGCTCCGCGTGGGCCGCGTGGAGCGGCTGGTACCCGGCCAGCGTGTCCGCCTGGACGAGCGGTTCCAACAGGTCGAGGCCGGCGGCCGGGCCCTGCGCGTAGCCGACCGCGACGGCGCGGTTGACCTCCACCACGGGCGAGGGGGCGACGCGGCCGAGCGCCTCGTAGTACTCGGCGATACGGGCCCAGTCGGTCTGCTCCCAGTCCGGCGACTGGGCGTGCACCGCGGCGATGGCCGCCTGCAACTGGTAAGGACCGGGCCGGCGTTGGGCCAGCGCTCGCTCCAGGGCCCGCACGCCCTCACGCACCCGGCCCTGGTCCCACCGGGAGCGGTCCTGACGGTCGAGGGGGACGAACACGCCGTGCTCGTCCACCCGGGCGCCGCGGCGGGCGTCGTGCAGCAGCATCAGGGCCAGCAGCCCGAGGGCCTCGGGCTCGTCGGGCATCAGGCCGGCCAGCAGCCGACCCAGCCGGATGGCCTCGCTGCACAGCTCGCCGCGCACGAGCCGATCGCCCTCGGTGGCGCTGTAACCCTCGTTGAAGATGAGATAGAGGACGGCCAGCACCCCGTCCAGCCGCTCGGCGAGGGACTCGTCCGGCGGCACCCGGTAGGGGATGTGCGCCTCCGCGATCTTGCGCTTGGCCCGCACCAGGCGCTGCGCCATGGTCGGCTCGCTGACCAGGTGGGCGCGGGCGATCTCGCCGGTGGTCAGCCCGCCCAGCGTGCGCAGCGTCAGCGCCACCCGGGCCGGCATGGCCAGCGCGGGGTGGCAGCACGTGAAGATGAGCCGAAGCCGGTCGTCCGCCATCGGCCCGGTGGGCGGGTCGGCGTCGGGCCGATGCTCCTGGGCGTCGAGCCGGGCCAGCTCGGCCAGCCGGGCGGTGCGGTCCGCGGTCGCACGCGCCCGGCGCAGCCGATCGATGGCGCGACGGCGGGCGGTCACGGTGATCCAGGCCCGAGGCTGGTCGGGGACCCCGTCGCGAGGCCACGTGGCCACCGCCGCCGCGAACGCGTCCTGGACCGCGTCCTCAGCCAGCTGGAAGTCCCCGACCTGGCGGATCAACGTGGCCAGCACCCGGGCGCGCTCCTCGCGGAAGGCTCGCTCGACGGCGGCGGCCGGATCCTCGGGGCCTGCCGTGCCGGTCATCCCCAGACCGGGCGCACCTCGACCGAGCCCCACGAGGCGCTCGGGATCTTGGCCGCCCACTCGATGGCCGTGTCGAGGTCGGGGGCGTCGATCAGGAAGTACCCCGCGAGAGCCTCCTTGGTCTCGGCGAAGGGCCCGTCGGTGATCTGGGTCTCGCCGTCCCGGACCTTCACGGTGGTGGCGGCTTCGACTCCGGCCAGGCCCCGGTTGTCGACGAACAGGCCCGCGGCCTTGAGGTCCTGGTCGTACTGCATCCAGCGCTGGTGCTCGGCCTTGAAGTCCTCCGGGTCGGTGATGACCGTGCCGTCGGCCTTCCGGCCGCCACCCTGCGAGGGGCCGTACATCAGCAGCACGTATTCGGGCATCTTGGGTCTCCTTGGTCGTGGTGACGGCCACCGGTCCCGGCAGCCACCCATGAGGACGCACCAAGGTCGCCGGATTCGACAGCCGGGCGACGAAATCTTCCGCGATGGATATCAGACGCGCCGGAAGGGCGGGTCAGTGAGCGTCGTAGCCCGCCTGGCGGACCTGCCGCC
>Ga0111539_10002902_pt1 | contig 22764 bp, 18 predicted proteins | sample RhiMethybrSRZTD1_FD_79667 | JGI IMG/M metagenome (GOLD analysis project Ga0111539, IMG submission 79667) | Populus rhizosphere microbial communities from Tennessee, USA - Rhizosphere MetaG P. TD hybrid SRZTD1 (version 2) (version 2) | ecosystem: Host-associated > Plants > Roots > Rhizosphere >...
CGATCAGCTGCTGGTCCTTGCAAAGTCGATCAACATGTCCTGGAAGACGACGCGGGCGATCCTCGCGGTCCGTAGCGGGGCCGGCGGGGAATTTCCCGAATATTTTGAAAGGTTCAACCGGCTGCGGCCGGAAACGGCCCGCGCCGCCATCCAGTTCTACCGTCTGCGGGAGCGGGCCTCCAAATCACGGAAGTAGCGTCGCGGCCACGCGCCGCGTCCACCGCTACGCCGGTGTTTGCGCCGCACGCTGGCCGGCCGTCGTGCCGGCAATCCTGCCGAAGACCGAGCCCGCCATCAGGCCGGTGCCTCCGGGATAGTTGAAATAGAACAATCCGCCCACCAGTTCGCCGGCGGCATGCAGGCCGGCAATGGCCTGACCGTCGGTATCGATCACGCGGCCGGACGTATCGATCTTCAGTCCGCCGAAGGTGAACGTGATGCCGCAGGTCACGGCATAGGCCTCGAAGGGCGGCTCATCGATCGTGTTGGCCCAGTTCGATTTGTTGATCGCAAGGCCTTCGGTCCGCCGCCCGTCCTTGACGTTGGGATTGAAAGCGACGTCGGTCCGTACCGCCTTGTTGTACGCCTTGATTGTTTCCAGAGCCCGCTTGCCATCGACATCGTCGAGCCTTTTTACGAGATCCTCGAGCGTGTCGGCGCGGACCTTGGTGACCTGCTTGATCCGGTATTCGTCGCGCAGCATCGGAATAATCTTCTTGTCGAAGACCTGCCAGGCGAATTGACCGGGCTGCATGAGGATGACCCGGCCGTATTTCGCATAGGTGTAATTGCGGAAGTCCGCGCCTTCGTCGACGAAGCGCTCCCCATTGGCATTGATCATGATGCCCCACGGGTAGGAGTGCTTCTGGAAGTTGTCGCCGACCGCAAGGTCACCGAACTCGGGCGCGTTGCGGTCCCAGCCGACGGCGTGGCAGCCGGACCAGTTTCCCGTCGGCATCGCGCCGATATCGAGCGCCATGCGGATGCCGTCACCTGTGTTGAAACGTGTGCCACGGATCTTTGCCAATTCCCAGCCGGGGCCCAGATAACGCGTGCGCATCTCGCTGTTCGCCTGGAAGCCGCCGGCGGCCAGCACCACGCATTTTGCCTTGACGTCTACGGTGCGACCGTCGTGCTTGACCCGGATCCCTTTGACGCCGTCGTCATCGGCGATGAGTGACAGTGCGCGCGCATTGTAAGCAACGGTGACGCCGTTCTTTTTGGCGATCGTTGTGTGCGCCTCGATCAGTCCCGGGCCGCCGCCCCACGATTCCACCGTGAGGCCGCCCCAGAACTTGAACTTGCCGTCGATCTTGTAGGCTTGCCGGCCGTAGATCGGGATGAACCGGATGCCCTTTTTTTGCATCCAGAGCATCGTGTCCTTGCTGCGCGTGATGAGCACCTCGCACAGGTCGGGATCGGTCCGGTATTCCGTCACGCGGCCCATGTCGTCGAAAAACTTGTCCTGCGTGTAAGTGCCAAAATCGGTATTGGCGACTTCCTCGTCGGTCAGGTCCGGCATCAGCGCGCGCAGATCGTCGACGCCGTCGTAGACACATCGAAACGCGCCGGCCGTAAATCGGCTGTTGCCGCCGGATTCCTCCTCCGGCGCACGTTCGAGCACCAGAACGGACCCCCCATGCTCGGCGGCCGCGTGAGCGGCACAGAAGGCAGCGTTGCCGGCGCCGATGATCACGACGTCGGCGGAGCGGGGGAGTTTGGCGTGCGCGGGGGTATTCACCGAAGGAAGCCTGACATCCGAGAGGGCCGGAGTGTAGGTGCCCGCTTCCACATGTCAACGCGAAGACTGCAAAGCCCGTCGAATTCTCTCACATTGTCAAATGGTTCGGGAGACGAATTGAACTTAATGTAGTAATCGAGGTTGATGCTGGGTCGGTTGAGGCAGGCGGAAAGGTGATAGCGACGAGCATAACCATCGCGATGATCTGCGTCGGGATCTGGGCCTACCTGATCTTGGCGCGGGGTGCGTACTGGCACGCGAGCGCACGCGATACGACAAACATTGCTGGCATGGCGGTGCCTTGGCCGGCGGTTGCCGCGGTCATTCCGGCGCGCAATGAATCCGAATGCATCGCGCGCAGCGTGCAGTCGCTGCTGCGGCAGGACTATCGCGGGCCACTCACCATCGTGGTCGTCGATGACGACAGCGATGACGGCACCGGCGCTGTCGCAAAGGATGTGGCGGCAGGCGATGGGCGGCTGAGCGTCGTCAGAACGACGGGACCGGCCGCCGGCTGGACCGGAAAACTGTGGGCAGTCAGCCAGGGCATTGCCGCGGCCGAAGCCTTCCATCCCGAATACCTGCTGCTCACCGACGCCGACATCGAGCACGCGCCCGACACGCTCTCCTGGCTGGTGGCGCAGTCGGTGAATGGCAGGTTCGTCCTGACGTCGCTCATGGCCAAGCTGCGCTGTGTCAGCCTTGCCGAGAAGATTCATGTCCCGGCTTTCATCTATTTTTTCCAGATGCTGTATCCATTCGCGTGGGTCGCGCGCGCCGATTCATCAACGGCTGCCGCCGCCGGCGGCTGCATGCTCGTCCGTGCCGACGCGCTCGCGAGCATGGGCGGCATAGCCAGTATCCGTGGCGCCCTGATCGACGATTGCTCGTTGGCCGCCAGGCTGAAAACGGTGGGGCCGATCTGGCTTGGCCTGACCAAACGTGCGCGGAGCATCCGGCCGTACCCAACCTTTGCCGATGTCGGGCGAATGGTCTCTCGCTCGGCTTACAGCCAGTTGCGCTACTCGCTGCTTGCTTTGATCGCCACAATCTTGGGCATGGCGATTACCTTTGTTGCGCCGCCAATGCTGGCTCTGTTTGCATCGGGATTGCCGCGATATCTTGGGCTTCTGGCCTGGGCGGCGATGACATTATCGTTCGTGCCCACGTTGCGGTACTATCGGCTTTCGCCCATATGGAGCGTGGCCCTTCCGGGAATCGCTTTGCTTTACATGTCTTATACTTTGCAGTCCGCATATCAGCATTTCCGGCGTCGGGGTGGCCAGTGGAAGGGGCGCGTCCATGCCGACGCGCCGAGCGCGCAATGAAGGCCTCCAGCGGACAGCTACGATCGGGCAAAGGGTCGCGCGACGAGAATTTTCCGGTCGCGTCCTGGCTGATCAAGCCGCAACATCGCCCGGCGATCCTCGCCTTTTACGAATTTGTCCGCGTCGCCGACGATATCGCAGATCATGCCTCGCTGACGAGCGGGGAAAAGGTCGACCGCCTCAATGGGCTGGAGGCGAGCCTGCTCGGCAAATCGGATCACGAGCCGGAGGGTGTGAGGCTGCGCAGCGTTCTCGAAGCGCAGCGGCTCACGCCGCGTCACGCGCAGGATCTGCTCGACGCGTTCCGGCAGGATGCCACCAAGCAGCGATACACGAACTGGGATGATCTGATCGACTACTGCTCGCGATCGGCGATGCCGGTCGGGCGTTTCGTGCTCGACGTGCATGGAGAATCGCAAGCAACCTGGCCGGCCAACGATGCGCTATGCGCGGCCTTGCAGATCATCAACCATCTGCAGGACTGCGGATCCGACTATCAGAGGCTCAATCGCATCTACATTCCGCTCGACGCGATGGCGGCAGCGGGGGTGAGCGTCGATATGCTGGCCCGCAATCGAGCGAGCCCCGCGCTGCGCGAATGTCTCAAAGGGCTCGTGGCACAAACCGCAGGCCTGCTGAAAGAGAGCGAAGGCTTTGCGGCGAGCGTGAAAGACAGGCGTCTCGGGCTTGAAATTGCGGTGATCCAGACGCTCGCCAAACGCCTGTTGCGAATTCTTGCAAGGCGCGATCCTTTGAGCGAGCCCGTTCATCTCAGCAAGGCGCAGGCTGCCGGCTATGTGATGCGCGGTGCTGTCGGTGCCGGGTTGCACCGGCTGTTGCGCGCAGTCGTGCCCGCACACAGGTATCAGGTGCAATGACGGCACAGGTCCAGCAGCCCGGAGATGCCCGCCCGGCGGCCGCGCGCGCGGGCGGCAGCTCGTTCTATCTCGCCATGCGCATTCTCGGCCGCGAGAAGCGTGAGGCGATGTTCGAGATATATTCCTTCTGCCGCGCGGTCGACGATATCGCCGATGGCGATGTGCCGGGCGACAAGCTGGCGCTGCTCGCTGCATGGCGCGAAAATATCGATGCCCTTTACGCAGGGCAGGTGCCGCCCCATCTCGAAGGCCTCGCGAAGGCGATTTCGCGTTATGGGCTGCGCAAGGACGATTTCCATGCCGTCATCGACGGCGTGGAAATGGATGCGCGCGCCGATATCCGCGCGCCGAGCCTCGAGGAGCTCGACCTCTATTGCGATCGCGTGGCTTGCGCCGTGGGCCGTCTGTCCGTGCGGGTTTTTGGACTGGCTGAATCCGACGGGAAAATGCTGGCCCACCATCTGGGCCGGGCACTTCAGATCACGAACATATTACGGGATATCGACGAAGACGCCGGCGTCGCGCGCCTTTATATCCCACGCGAAGCGCTGCAGCTCGCCGGGATCGACACAGTTATTCCCCAATCCGCCGTTACCGACCCGCGGCTCGGGACGGCGTGCACGTTTCTTGCGGAGCGTGCGCGAGGACATTTCACGAAGGCGAATGAAGTCATGGCCAGGTGCTCGCGCCGCAGCGTCCGCGCTCCCAGGATCATGGGCGTGGTCTATCGCCAGATGCTTGAGGACATGATAGCGCGTGGCTGGGCGTCGCCGCGCCAGCCGGTGCACGTCAACAAGTCCCAGCTGATATGGATCGCGTTGCGGCATGCGTTCGTCTGAGTCCGGTACTATCCATATTATCGGGGCGGGATTGGCGGGGCTTGCCGCCGCAATCCGCCTCACGCAATCGCATCGTTCCGTCGTCGTCCATGAGGCGACGGCTTATGCGGGCGGGCGATGCCGCTCGTATCACGACTCCGCGACCGACATGCTCATCGACAACGGCACGCATCTGTTGCTGTCGGGCAACCATGCGGCGCTCTCTTTTGTCGGCACCATCGGCTCGTCGGCTGGCCTGCACGGCCCGAAGGAAGCGGAATTTCCCTTCATCGATCTTGCCAGTGGAAAGCAGTGGACGTTGCGCTTCGGCGAAAGCCGATTTCCGTGGTGGGTCTTTGACAAGGACCGGCGCGTCCCGCAGACCAGTCTTGCCGACTATCTTCCGATCGCGCGGCTTGCCTGGGCAAAAGCCGACAAGCCGATTGCCGATGTTCTGAATTGCTCCGGCACGCTCTACACCCGTTTTCTCGAGCCGTTGCTGCTCGCCGCGCTCAATATTGCGCCGCCGGAAGGGTCGGCCAGGCTTGCCGGCGTCCTGATCAGGGAAACCATTGCGCTTGGCGGCCAGGCTTGCCGTCCGCTTTTGGCGCGCGACGGTCTGGGGCCGGTCTTTGTTGAGCCGGCGGTTTCATGGCTGCGCCAGCACGACGTTTCCGTTGCCTTCGAAGAAGAGCTCGTCGCGCTGCAGTTTACCGACGGCCGCGCATCGCAACTGCAATTCGCCAAGCACAAAGTCGATCTCGGTGCCGACGACGCCGTCATCCTCGCAGTCCCGCCTTACGTCGCAACCAAGCTGGTGCCCGGCCTCACGGTGCCGACTGCATTCCGCGGCATCGTCAACGCGCACTTCCGTGTCGATCCGCCGGCCAAGCTTCCGCCGATACTCGGTGTGATCAACGGCACCAGCCAGTGGATATTTTCGCTGCCGGGGCGGATCTGCGTGACCATCAGCGACGGCGGCGGCCTGTTCGATGTGCCGCGCCCCGAGCTTGCGCAGAGCATCTGGAATGACGTTGCGGCGGCCACCGGCCTGTCGACGGCGCTCCCGCCGTGGCAGATCGTGCGCGAGCGGCGGGCAACCTTCGAGTCGACGCCGGAGCAGAATGCGCGCCGCCCCGGACCGCAAACGCGCTGGAGCAACCTGCTGCTGGCCGGCGACTGGACGGCAACAGGGCTGCCCGCAACGATCGAGAGTGCGATCCGCTCCGGTTATCGCGCCGCTACGCTTGTCGGCGGCCGGATGGAGGCCGCGGCATGACCCTGGCATTCACCGAGAAGGCGCAGATGTCGTTGCGGCGGCCGGAGCTGCAGAAATCGAACACCGCGGCCACGCAGGCGCTGCTGCAATGCCAGCAGCGCGACGGGCATTGGGTGTTCGAGCTCGAGGCGGATGCGACGATTCCTGCGGAATACGTGCTGCTTCGCCACTTTCGTGGCGAGCCGATCGACAAGGAGCTTGAGCGGAAAATCGCCAGCTATCTCCGGCGTATCCAGGGCCCGCACGGCGGCTGGGCTCTTTTTCACGAGGGCGCTTTCGACATGAGCGCCAGCGTGAAGGCCTATTTCGGGCTGAAAATGACCGGCGAAAGCCCGGATGCGCCGCACATGCGGCGGGCACGCGAGGCGATTCTTTCGCGCGGGGGCGCCGTCCATTCCAACGTCTTCACGCGCGCTCTTCTTTCCCTATACGGCATCCTCGACTGGCGCAGCGTTCCGGAAATGCCGGTTGAGATCGTGTTGCTGCCGAGCTGGTTTCCTTTCCATTTGTCCAAAGTGTCCTATTGGGCGCGGACCGTTCTGGTGCCGCTGCTGGTGCTGCAGGCGCTGCGCCCGCGCGCGAAAAATCCACTCGGCGTCCGCATCGACGAGCTTTTTGTCGAGCCCCCGGCAACGATCGGGCCGGTGCCGAAAGCACCGCATCAGCGCTGGAGCTGGTTCCTGTTCTTTCGCGGCATCGATGCCGTTCTCCGGCCTGCCGTAAAGCTCTTTCCCAAAAGCCTGCGCCAACGTGCCATCAATAAAGCGGTTGAGTTCGTCACCGAGCGTCTCAACGGCCAAGACGGTCTTGGAGCGATCTTCCCTGCAATGGCGAATGCGACGCTGATGTACGACGTGCTCGGCGACAAGGCTAACGCCGCGACCGCGCGCGACTCGATCGACGGGTTGCTGGTCATTCACGATCACGAGGCCTACTGCCAGCCGTGCGTGTCGCCGGTCTGGGACACTGCACTCACCTGTCATGCGCTGCTCGAGATGGGCGGTGACGATGCGCGGGCAAGCGCCTTGCGCGGGCTCGATTGGCTGGTGCCAAAGCAGGTTCTCGATGTCGTCGGGGACTGGGCGGCGCGCCGCCCGCATGTCCGGCCGGGCGGCTGGGCGTTTCAGTACGCCAACCCGCATTATCCCGATCTCGACGATACCGCCGTCGTCGTCATGGCGATGGACCGCGCCCGCCGGTCGGGTGCCGGCGACCACTACGATCAGGCGATCGCGCGCGCCATCGAGTGGGTGAGGGGCCTGCAGAGCACCAATGGCGGCTGGGCGGCCTTCGACGTCGACAACGTTTACGACTATCTCAACAACATCCCATTCGCCGATCACGGCGCGCTGATCGACCCGCCGACGGAAGACGTGACGGCGCGTTGCCTGTCGATGTTCGCGCAGCTCGGCGAGACGCCCGGGACAAGCGAATCCGTGGCGCGCGGCGTCCAATATCTGCTCCGCACACAGCTGCCGGAAGGCAGTTGGTACGGGCGCTGGGGCCTCAATTACATTTACGGCACATGGTCTTCGCTCTGCGCGCTCAACGCCTGCGGCATCGATCATGGCTCCCCCGAAATCCGCAAGGCTGTCAATTGGTTACTGTCGATTCAGAACCCGGACGGGGGCTGGGGCGAAGACGGCACGAGCTACAGGCTTGACTACCGCGGCCATGAGCCGGCGACGAGCACCTCGTCGCAGACAGCCTGGGCTGTTCTCGGCCTGATGGCCTGCGGTGAGGTCCGCAATCCGGCAGTCGCGCGCGGCGTGCAATATCTGGCGCAGACGCAAACCGATTCCGGCTTCTGGGATGAAGAGCGATTTACGGCAACCGGATTTCCGCGGGTCTTCTACCTGCGCTATCACGGATACCGGAAATTCTTTCCGCTCTGGGCGTTGGCGCGCTATCGCAATTTGACCGAGAGCAACAGCGCGAACGTGCCGTTCGGCATGTGATTATCAGCGGCCGGTTGCTTCGAACCGCGCCTTTTGCTGCTGCGACAGCCTGCCATAAAAATCGTCCAACGCGATCTGCACGTTGCTCGCCGCGTAATTCATTGCCGTGATCTGGTCGCTTGCGGAGTCCAGGCGCGCCAGCGGATCGGCGGGGATCGGCTGCGCGCACGACGCGATCAGGAGCTTGGCCATGTCGGAGGAGACCTTGTGCAGGTTCCCGAGGCTGGCAGCCTGCGTCTTGTCGGGCCGGACCTTCATTTCTATTTCTTTGACCAGCCGCTCCGCGCCGCCGATATTTTGCGCGGCGCAGGCCTGATATTGCTTGTTCTCGCCGCCTTGCGTTTTGTCGTCGGGCGGTGGCGCATTCTGCGGCTGCTGGAAGGCAAAGCTGTTCTTCTGCGCGCTCGTCAGGCTTTCATAGAAGTTTTTGACCGGGGCCCGCATCGCGATGCCGCCATCGCGCACGATCCATAGCGCCTGCACCAGCGCCCTCAGCCGGTCGGGCGGCGAAAGGTCGCCCAGCTGGTGGCAATTCGATTTAATCGTCTTGACCGCATCGTTAGCCGCGAGCTGCACCTTCTCGAGCGTGGCGTGCTGGGCGTCGGACAATTGCAACAGTTGCTCGATCCTGCTGGCCGGCCATTTGTCGCCGGCGCTCGCGGCATCGTTGCATTGGTCGGACGAGACGTCGTTGCCGCCGTCGCTCCTGGCCGCTCCGGTGGTCGCCACCCGCGTCGATTCCCGCATCCGGTCAAAACGCCCGGTGATCGTGTCTGCAATCACATCAAACCCGCGGCTGCGGAATTGCGCGCCGTAATCATCGGGCCAGAACGCAAAGCCGAGCACGTCCTCGTAAGCCGTGACCCACGCCGCGGGCCCGGCGCGGCCCAGGCGGGATTTGACTGTACTTTGGGCGGCGTCACGGTCGGGTACCGGCGCAGCGGCTCGCGCCCCACCCGACGAGCGGTGCCGATGACTTCGCGGGTAATGGCCGAAATTTCCGAGCATCTGGCGCAAGGGCCGTGTCACGCCGCCGACAATTCCCTGCGGCGAAAATTGTGCTTGCGCGGGGCTGTCCAGCGGGACCGCTGCAGCCAGCAAACCTGCGACGATGGCGGCGCGCGCGCGCATGGCCGTGCTCCAGGGCCATTTTCACCTGAACGGTGCCGAAACTGTTCGTCTTACACAACAGGCAGATCCGCCCGGAAGTTCCATCCGGGACGGATTGAAAGCGCGGTTATCCCGTCTTTTATCTTGCCAACTATCCCGCCAATTACCCGGCCTTGGCGAGCTCCGGCCGGCTTTTCGCCTCCCGGATTTCTTCCATTTTGCGCTCGACGTGCTTCGAGAACACGTATTCCGCCGGCCGCTGGCGATCGAGCGAGATCTCGGGCGTCATTTCGCCGTCGGTGCGCGGTCCGCGCAGGCTGACCGCCAATGCCTTGAGCGGATGGGCAACGGCATCGTTGACGGCCGATGCCTCATAACCCGAATGCACCATGCAGTCCGCGCACTTTTCGTAATTGCCGGTGCCGTAGGCGTCCCAGTCGGTGCCGTCCATCAGCTCGTTGAAGGTCTTCGCGTAACCTTCGCCCAGCAGATAGCACGGTTTCTGCCAGCCGAAGATGGTGCGCGTCGGATTGCCCCACGGCGTGCAGTGATAGCTTTGATTGCCCGCAAGGAAGTCGAGGAACATGCTGGACTGGCTGAACGACCATTTCTTGTCCTTCGGTCCGCGCCTGAAGACGTCGCGGAACAACTGTTTGGTCTTGCCGCGGTTTAGGAAGTGCTGCTGGTCGGGCGCGCGCTCGTAGGCGTAGCCGGGAGAGACGGTGATGCCGTCGACGCCGAGCTCCGTCACGGTGTCGAAAAATTCCGCGACGCGATCAGGCTGCGCCGTGTTGAACAAGGTGCAGTTGATGTTGACGCGGAAGCCGCGCTCTTTCGCTGCCTTGATCGCGGCAACCGCGCGGTCGTAAACGCCCTGCTGGCATACGGAGATGTCGTGCATCTCCTTGTCGCCGTCGAGATGCACCGACCAGGTAAAGAAGGTGCTGGGTTCGTACTGCGACAGCTTCTTTTCCATCAGCAGCGCATTGGTGCAGAGATAGACGAATTTCTTCCGCGCGACGATGCCGCGCACGATTTCCGGCAACTGTTTGTGCAGCAGCGGCTCGCCGCCGGCGATCGAGACGACGGGCGCGCCGCATTCGTCAACGGCGTGCAGCGCGTCTTCGACCGACATGTTCTGGTGCAGAATAGGGTCGGGATAGTCAATCTTGCCACAGCCCGCGCAAGCGAGGTTGCACCGGAACAACGGCTCAAGCATCAGCACCAGCGGATAACGCTTCCGGCCGGTCAGGCGCTGACGGACGACGTAACTACCGACGAATAGCTTCTGAAGAAGAGGGATGCCCAAGATTGATGTCCTTGCTTATTGATTTGCCACCGGTCACATCGAGAAGGTCGACCGGAACGCGGAATTCAATGTGCTCGTCCTGACCGGGTAGGGTGAACACCTCGACGGGGGTTATACGGCGCAGAGCGTGGATGACGTCCCGAACCATCACTTCAGGCGCCGATGCGCCCGCTGTAATACCGACCACTTCCACGTTATGCAACCACTCCGGCCTTATTTCCGAACCGCTTGCGATCAGATGGGTGGGAATGCCTGCTTCTACGCCGATTTCGCACAAACGGTTCGAATTGGAACTGTTCTTGGCTCCCACCACGAAGATAACGTCCACTAGCTTGGTGAGTTCGAGCAAGGCGGTTTGGCGATTCTGTGTCGCATAGCAGATATCCTGGGTGCCGGGGCCCACGACGTCCTTGAACCGCCGGAACAGCGCCGCAATGATCCCGCGCGTATCGTCGACGCTCAGCGTGGTCTGCGTCACGTAGGCGATCGGCGTGTCCTCGGGGAGGGTGAGGGCCTCTACATCTTCCTCCGTCTGCACAAGCAGGACCGGTCCGGGAACCTGCCCCACCGTGCCCTCCACCTCGGGGTGGCCGGCATGGCCGATCAGGATCACCGTGCGTCCCTGACGCAGATAGTGGCGGCCTTGCGCATGGACCTTCGAGACTAACGGGCATGTCGCGTTCTGCACGCGCAGGCCACGCTCGGCTGCTTCCGCCTCGACCTTTTTTGAAACGCCATGTGCGCTGAAGATCGTGATGGCGTTCGGCGGCACTTCCGAAAGCTCTTCCACGAAACGGGCGCCCCGCGCCTTCAGCGCGTCGACGACCCATTTGTTGTGCACGATTTCGTGCCGCACGTAGACCGGCGGTCCATATTTGTCGAGCGCGCGCTCGACAATCTCAATCGCACGTACGACGCCGGCGCAGAAGCCGCGCGGCTTCGCCAGTATAACTTTCATCACGCCCCCCCGTTCGTCCGGCTATTGGCCGCTTGCCGCCGGCGCCGGGCGCGATCCTGCAGGATCGCGATCTCGGATGGCTGCAATTCCGGAGCGTGCTTCGCTCCGAAGACGTCGAATACTTTTGCGACGATTCCATTCGCGTCAAGGCCCGCCTTTGCGTACATGGCGGGCGGTGAATCGTGGTCGATGAACACATCGGGCAGGATCATGCTCCGCACTTTGAAATTCGTGCGGTCCAGCGCGCCGGACTCGGCCAGGAATTGCATGACGTGCGCTCCGAAGCCGCCGATCGCCCCCTCTTCGACGGTCACAAGCAGCTCGTGCTCGCGTGCAAGACGAAGAACGAGATCGATGTCCAGCGGTTTGGCGAAACGTGCGTCGGCGACAGTGGTCGATATGCCATGAGCTCCGAGAATTTCTGCAGCCTTCGTGCATTCGGCAAGGCGGGTCCCGAGCGACAGCAGCGCAACGGTCGTGCCCTCCGTGATGATGCGGCCGCGTCCGATCTCTAGCGGCACGCCCACCGTGGGCATCTCGACGCCGACGCCATCGCCGCGCGGATAGCGCAAGGCGGACGGACGGTCGTCGATGGTCGCGGCGGTCGCGACCATGTGCACGAGCTCGGCTTCGTCGGCCGCCGCCATGATGACGAACTGCGGCAGGCAGCCCAGATAAGCGAGGTCGAACGAGCCTGCGTGCGTCGGCCCGTCGGCGCCCACGAGGCCAGCGCGGTCCAGTACGAAGCGTACCGGCAGCTGCTGAATGGCGACGTCGTGCACGACCTGGTCGTAGGCGCGCTGCAGGAAGGTCGAATAGATCGCGACAAACGGCTTGTAGCCCTGTGTCGCCAGACCCGCAGCAAACGTGACGGCGTGCTGCTCGGCGATGCCGACATCGAACGTGCGGTCCGGAAACGCCTTGCCGAAAATATCGACGCCGGTGCCGCCCGGCATCGCGGCCGTGATGGCGACGATGCGGTCGTCCTTCCCGGCTTCCTTCACCAGGCTCTCGCCGAACACCTTCGTGTAGGAGGGCGCGTTCGATGCGGCCTTGTGCTGCTTGCCGGTCGGGACGTCGAATTTGACGACGCCGTGATACTTGTCCTTGGACGCCTCGGCAGGGGCGTAGCCTTTTCCCTTCTCCGTGCGCACGTGCACCAGGAATGGGCCGTTGTCGGCGTCGCGGACATTTTCCAGCACCGGCAACAGCTGTTCGAGATCGTGACCGTCGACGATGCCGATGTAATAGAACCCGAGCTCCTCGAACAAAGTGCCGCCGGTGACGAAACCACGCGCGAGTTCTTCCGCAAGCGAGGCCTTCTCCTTGAAGAATTGCGGCAGGTGATCGGCAAACTGCTTCCCGAGGCCGCGCAGCGACATGTACATCGGGCTCGACAGCAGCCGCGTTAGATAGTTCGACATTGCGCCGACGGGCGGGGCGATCGACATCTCGTTGTCGTTCAGGATGACGATGAGGCGCCGGTTCATCGCGCCGGCGTTGTTCAGGGCCTCGTACGCCATGCCGGCCGACATTGCGCCGTCGCCGATCACGCAGATCACATTATGTTTCTGGCCTGAAAGATCGCGCGCCACCGCCATGCCCAATCCGGCGGATATTGAAGTCGATGAATGTGCTGCGCCGAAGGCGTCGTATTCGCTCTCGGAGCGCTTCGTGAATCCGGACAAGCCGCCGCCGGTGCGCAAAGTGCGAATGCGGTCACGCCGGCCGGTCAAAATTTTGTGCGGATAAGCCTGGTGGCCGACGTCCCAGATCAACTTGTCATTGGGCGTATCAAAAATGTAGTGAAGGGCCACCGTGAGTTCGATGACACCGAGGCTCGCGCCGAGGTGACCGCCTGTGACGGCGACCGCGTTGATCGTTTCAGCGCGCAACTCATCGGCAACCTGCTGCAGGTGCCGTGCATTGATACGGCGTAGATCAGCAGGACTCTTGATGGAGTCGAGGATGGATGGAGTCGTTTGTTTCAAGGGGTCGTCATTGGGCGCCGTCATGCTTTACTTACCCTTCCCCGATGAACGGAGGCGCTGAGGCCTTGGCAGATCCCACGGAATTAAATTCTGTCGCCCAATTCGCGCTTTGCCGATCTGCCATGAAGTTTCTAGTCAGCGTCAATCAATGACAAGAGCAAAAGTTCCGAATTGGAGGTATTGGATAAATGACCCAATTGACCGGGTATAGGGGCTTCATTGTGTCTGGAAGGCCGCAGCGCGCATGTTAGCGTCATGGGTTACCGCCATCGTTCGCCTCTGTATCCGATTTCCTTGGCCGATCATAGCCTTAGGGATAGCAGTCAGCGTTGTTAGTTCCTTTTATTCCGTGCGTCATTTCGCCATTACGACCGATATCAACAAGCTGATTTCGCCGGATCTCGATTGGCGCAAGCGCGAGGCCGAATTCGAGAAAGCCTTTCCCGGCCATTTCGGGTCGACGCTGGTCGTCGTCAATGCCCCCACCGCTGAATTTGCCGCCCGGGCCAGCGCGGATCTCATTACCCGCCTGAAGGCCGAACCGCGGCTCTTTCAGTCGGTCGACGATATCGAGGGTAGCGAATTTTTTGCGCGCAACGGCCTGTTGTTTAGGCACACGGACGATGTGGCGAATATGGCCAAAGGGCTGGGGCAGGCGGCACCGCTGATCGGCACGCTTGCCAGCGATCCCAGCCTGCGCGGAATGACGCGCGCTCTCTCCCTCGGCCTCATCGGCGTGCAGAACAAGATGGTGACGCTCGATGCTCTGGCCCGGCCACTGTCGATAGCCTCGACGACCGTGGAGGATGTGCTGGCCAATCGCCCCGCGTCGTTCTCGTGGCTGTCGATGCTCAACGGCACGGATCCGAAACCGGATGACTTGCGTCGCCTGGTCGAAGTGCATCCTGTTCTGGACTTTTCCGCGCTTCAGCCCGGCAAAGCCTCAAGCGACGAAATCCGTCTGATCGCGAACGAGCTTCAGCTCAAGGACAAATATCAGGCGCGCGTGCGTCTGACCGGTTCGGTGCCGATGGCGGACGAGGAGTTCGGAAGCGTCCAGGACGGCGCTCTCGAGAATGCGATCGGCACGATCATTGTCGTTCTTACAATCCTGTGGCTGGCGCTGAAGTCGCGCCGCATCATTCTCGCGGTCATCATCAACCTGTTCGTCGGCCTGAGTCTCACGGCCGCACTCGGCCTTGCCATGGTCGGCGCGCTCAACATGATATCGGTTGCGTTCGCCGTCCTGTTCGTCGGACTTGGCGTCGATTTCGGCATTCAATTCGCGGTGCGATATCGTGCAGAACGCCATGACGTGCCGAAGCTTCCCTCTGCACTGACTCAGGCCGCCGAAAAAATCGGCGTTCCGCTGACGCTCGCAGCGGCGGCCGTCGCAGCTGGATTTATGTCATTCCTGCCCACCGACTACCGGGGGGTTTCCGAACTGGGGCAGATTGCCGGCGTGGGGATGCTCATTGCCTATGCGACCAGCATCACGCTTTTGCCGGCCCTGATCACGCTGCTCAATCCCGAAGGCGAACCGGAAGAAATCGGATACCGCGTGCTGGCACCGGTCGATCGTTTCCTGGAGACGCATCGTATCCCCGTTATTGTCGGAACGCTCGCCGTCGCGCTTCTGGGATCGCCCTTGCTCTATTACCTCACGTTCGATTTCGACCCCATCCACTTGCGCAGCACGAAGACGGAATCGATTTCGACTTTGCTCGAGCTTGGCGGTGACCCCCGTGCCGGCGTCAATTCAGTCAACATTATCTTGCCGTCCGTGGACGATGCGGTCGCTGCCGCGGAAAAACTGCAGAAATTGCCGGAAGTCTCGCAGGTTTCCACGCTGCTGAACTTTGTGCCGCAGGATCAGGACAAGAAACTGGCGATCATCCAGGATCTGGGCCGGCGCCTGGGGCAGTCGCTGCAACCGTCGGCATCGGGCAAGCCGCCGACCGATGCAGAAAATGTCGCCGCGCTGAATGGCATGGCCGATCAGCTCAACAAGATCGCCGGCAATGCTGCAGGGCCCGGCGCGGATGCGGCCAGGCGACTTGCCGCGAACGCGGTGAGATTGGCGCAGGCCGATGAGGCGGCGCGGGCGCGCGCACAGAATGCCTTCATCGTGCCGCTGCAGACCAGTCTTGGACAGCTGCGCGGATTCCTTACCGCCCAGCGCATCAGCAAAGAGAATCTGCCGCAGTCGCTCAAGCGGCTTTGGGTGACACCCGACGGCCGCGCGCGCGTCGAAGCGTCGCCCAAGGGTAATACCGATGACACGGAAGTTTTGAGAACGTTCGCGCGCGCGATTCTCGCCGTCTATCCCAACGGCACAGGAGGTCCGATTTCCATTCTCGAGTCGAGTCACACGGTGGTCAGGGCATTCTTCGAAGCGGGTTTCTACGCGCTGGTCTCGATCGCGATATTGCTCTGGATCGTGCTAGGCCGCTTCGGCGACATGCTGCTGACGCTCGTGCCCCTGCTGCTCGCCGGCGTCGTGACGCTGGAAATCTGTGTCCTGATCGGCATGCCGCTCAATTTCGCGAATATCATCGCGCTGCCGCTGCTGCTCGGCGTCGGCGTGGCATTCAAGATCTACTACATCATGGCCTGGCGGTCGGGACGGAGAAACCTGCTGCAGTCGAGTCTCACCCGTGCCGTCATCTGGAGCGCGCTCACAACCGCGACGGCATTTGGAAGCCTTTGGCTTTCGAAGCATCCCGGCACGTCGAGCATGGGCAAGCTGCTCGCGCTGTCGCTGGTGTGTACGTTGGCCGCCGCGGTGCTATTTCAACCCGCGCTCATGGGGAAGCCCCGCGGCCCCAACGACTCGTGAGCACACGTTGTCAGCCGGCGAAGGCTGCGGCGTCGCCGTCTTGCGACCGCCCGGCGCCGGTTTCGATGGAGTTTGCGCGGGTGCCCGGCCGACGGTGTCGCTTGTCTCGACGCGGGTCCAGCTTTCGCCCCCGCACAGAAAGCCCAATACGCAGCCCTGAATGCGCAGCGTGTTCGGATCGGAAAGAGTGATGCTGGCTGAATAAATTTTACCGTTCTCCGAGTTGTAGACATTGCCCTCCCACTTGTTCGGGTTCGTGGGAGCCATGTCGATCAGTATGGGCATGCCGAGGGTCGGGCGGTTTCGGAGCTTGGGGTCGGGATTGTTCTTGTCGGTGCCGCCAGGCCGCAACTCCCATGACACCACCCCCCAAAAGCGGCCGCCACAGTCGACGATGTTGATCTTTGCGGCGCGGTTGGCGACCAGCCACTCGCCGGTCGGGGCCGGTGTGGGAGGGGTCGCAGGCTGCGAATGCGCGGCGCTGCCGATGGACAGCCAAAACAAGGTAGCCGCGAGGATTGGCCACGATTTTCCGGTCGCTGGATTTGCTCGGTTTGTCACGTGCGATGACACCTGATTTGCGAAGTTGGGTTTCCTTACACCTGAAAAATAGCTCAAATGGCGGCTTGTTCCGGTGTTCCAAATCGAAGATGTGGGTATTGGAACTCGGCCGCAAGCCCGATTGTTCTATGACGCGGGCAATTTTGTGTTTTGCGGCGGGTTGGAGTTCATTGTGCTCGAATTTTTTGCGGAGTTTTGTCCGCCAGCGCCGGTACCGCTGGCCGAAGCGCCCGGTCCGATGGCTCTCCTGCGCGTGCTGGCCAAAAATCCGCTTGAAGCCTGGACTGCTGCTCATTTTGAGCAGGCCGTGGTGGTCTCGGGCCTTTTCATCGGACGCGTTGCGGTTGTGAGCGACCCTGCTGCAATTCGTCGCGTGCTATTCGAGAATTGCGACATCCTTGAGAACGATTCAACCGGTGTCATCGGTTGCCCGTTGACGGTCGCGGGCCGCAATTGGGGCACGCCTCATTCAAAGACTGTTTGATTGCTATTGGGCCAACGGAATGATTGCAAAATCGAACGGATTTAACGGCGACCGGTCTGCCATCGACAAAGCGATGATGGAGCGCTGTATCGGCCTTTCGGCAAAAGGAATCGAGCAGGGAGAGATGCCTTTTGCCAGTCTGATCTGCCGCGACACGGAGATTCTGGTGGAGGCAACCAATCAGGTCTCCCGAGCCGACGACATAACGCGTCATGCCGAGATGGTTGCGATCTCGAAAGCGCAGCATGGGGTTGGCCACAAGGATTTGTCCGATTGCACGCTCTATTCGACCGTCGAGCCTTGCGCGATGTGTGCATTCGCTGCGCGAGAGACGCGAATCGGACGCATCGTTTTCGCAATCAAGTCGCCGATGATGGGCGGCGTGTCCAAGTGGAACGTCCTGCGGGACACCGAGCTATCAAATGCAATGCCGGAAGTGTTCGGCCCGGTCCCTGAGGTGGTCGCCGGGCTGATGCAGGAGGAGGCCGAGCGGGTCTGGCATAGTTGGAATCCGCTTATTTGGGCCGTCATCAAGCATCGCGGCTATCTCGGCGGCCATGGTGCCCACGCGGGCTTCACGACCCTTCACGCCATCCCGGAACGGCACGGTTTCTTACGCCGGCTGTTCGCCTTCCATAACCATGCCCCGGACTTTTTCGGAGATTGCGGTTCTAGCTACTGGCCGTGATCTTCGAGCACCTTCAGGCAGACCTTCCGGATCTTTTGTCGGTTCTCCTGCAGGCAGGCGAGAACACGGAAGGTATCGGGAATCGCGTCTTTGCAGAATTGGCTCGCATCGGGTGCGCAGGCGGCCTCTTCTTCGGGCGTACCCCTGAAGGGGTTCAAAGGCTGTGGTCCCGGCAGGTTTTTCTCGTCGGCCGCGAACGCTGCGGCGCCAAAAACTTGTATCAAGACAATTGCTGCGCAGATTTTAGCGTACATTGTGTCAGGCTCGATTTTCGTGCATGGTTTTACGTCAACCGCGGCAGTGCCTTCACGTTCCTAAGAGGAATCCGGGTATGCTTGGTCGTTGTTGCGTCGATTTTAAGCGGTCGTCGGTCAGATTGTCGCCATCGCGCTGGCTGAAAAATTTTGCGGGCATAGCCGCGCTTTCTGTCTCGCTTGCAGTTTGCATTGCAGATTCTTCCCACGCGCAAGGCATAGCACCATTTAAGCGCTTGGCAGGTCAATGGTCCGGCTCCGGTTCAATTGACCTGACGGACGGCAGACGTGAGCCGATCAGATGCAGGGCATCCTACGACGTGCTCAGCGACCAGAGGAATCTCCAGCTCAATATTCGCTGTGCCAGCGACAGCTACAATTTCGATTTGCGCGCGAGCGCCGTTTATTCGGCGGGCTCGGTCTCCGGCACCTGGAGCGAATCAACGCGCCTTGTTGCTGGGACGATCGCAGGAAGGGCCGACGGCGACCATATTCATGTCGTGGCCAAGGCCGCGTCATTCTCGGCGAGCTTGTCGTTGGCGACGCACGGCGCGCGACAGTCGGTGGTGATCAAGGCGCACAGTGCCGATGCTGGCATCAAGGGCGTCTCGATTAGTCTCAGGCGCAGGTAGCGCTTTTATTCCGCCGAAGAACGCAACAGCGATCGCCGCGACATGCGGCGGACGATCTTGCTCAGGAACATGGCGATCGGCCGCAGCATGAACATGTCTGCGAGCAGCGCCGCCACCATTGCAAAGGCACTGAGCCAGCCGAAAAGCCGCAGCGACGGCAGGCTCGACAGCACGGTCATCGCCAGGCCGCAGGCGAGCACCGCGGACGTCAGGATCAGCGGCGGGCCGACCAGAATTGTCGCCCGCTCGACGCCCACCGCAGGATCGGGATCGATATCTTCGATCTGCAGGCGGTTGAGGAAGTGAATTGTCGCGCTCAGGCCGAGCCCGAATGACACCGTAAGCGCAATGACGCTTGCGAACTGCAGGCCCTGGCCCGTCAGCAGCAGCATGCAGCCGGCGAGGACGATCGGGAAAAGTCCCGGCAGGATGCTGATCAGCATCACGACCGGCGACCAGAACGCCAGTCCGATGAACGCGGCCACGAAGGCGATCTCGATGGTGAGGCCGTCGCTCAGCTTGTCGATCATCAGGGCGCTGTTGCGCGCCGAGATAACCGATAGACCGGTCACGGCAATCTTGTAAGTGGGATACTTCGCCCGCACGGCGTTGAGTTGCTGGTCGATGCGGTCGACGATCGGCAGCAGTTGGCTCGCATCAGAATCCGGAACACGCCCGCTGACGATGACGGCATCCTGCTCCGCCGAAATGAACCGGCGCGTCAGATAAGGCGGCAGCAGGTCCACATATTGCTTGAGCGTTTCGACGTCCGATTTGTTCATTTTCTCGGCGAGCCAGCGCCGCAGCGTGTCGAGCGACCAGACATTGCCGATCCCCGTCTGACGCTCGAGCAGGGCGTGGACGTCGGCAATTGCGTTCAACGTGTTCGCGTCATAAAGCGAGGCGCCTTTCGGGAACTGGATATAGACGTCGAAGGGGTTTGCGCCGGTCAGCTTGACGTCGAGGCGGTTGCTGGCCTGCACCGCCCGCTGCCGGTCCGGCACCTGGTCCGCCAGCCGGTATCGCGGTTGCAGCTGGGTATAGCCCAGCGAGAGCACGACAACGACAATGAGGCTCAGCAGGGAGTAGAGGCCCGGCCGCGCCACCATGCGGATCGCGATCCAGCTGCACAGCCGGCGCAGCCAGTCGAGCGCCGTGTCCATATCCCTGACCGCCGCGACGAATGCTGTCTCGTTGCGGATGAGCAGGACGCCGAGCAGCGGCACGCCCATGATGACCGCGACCAGCGCGACCGTGACCGCAATCAGGCCGGCTTCCCCGAAGGTTCGGATGAGGTCGGAGGACGAAAATTGCAGTGCAATGAACGAGACGCCGGCGGTCGCGTGGGTGAGCACGCAGGCGGGCCCCACGATCAGCAAAGCATTGCGGAACGCCGTGAACTTGTCGTCTCCCGCGAGCAGGCGGTCGCGGGCGGCAAAGGTAATCTGCATGCTGTCGGAAAAACTGATGACCATGATCAGCGGCGTCATCACGTTCAGGAACATGTTCAGGCTGAATCCGAGCCAGCCGAGTACGCCGAGCGCCATCAGGATGGCCAGCAGCGGCGGCGCCGCCGCAATGATCATGAACGACGGGCGGCGGAAGAAGATGATCGCGATCAGGCAGCCGACCGCGAATCCCAGCGTGTTGTAGACCAGCCGGTCGCGCTGGATCGCATCGCGGATCTCGAGCTGCATCACCGGCACGCCGGAGAGCTCGGCTTTCAAACCGGTGTCTTCCAGATGGGTTTTCAGCTCCTGGCGAACCGCCGCGATCGTCGGCCCCAGTTTGTCCGGTGCGGTCGATGAAGGCTCGAGCGCGAGCACCATCAGCGTAAGCTTGCCGTCGTCCGACAGCATCTTGCCGCGAATGATCTCGTTCGACGTTACCCGCTTGATAAGTGCCTGGTAGTCGGCGCCTTGCGGCAGCGGATTCGGAAAGAGGGGAGGCGGGATCAGCCCTTGCTCGGGTGGCTCGCGCGCCGAGAAGATAGAGATCAGCCCGCGCGTGCCGTCGACCAACTGAAGCTCGATCGCGAGCTCGCGCAGCTTTTCCAGCGACGCGCGCTCCAGCAGGCGATCGCCCTCGATGACGATCAGCACGTCAAATTCGTTGGAGGGAAAACGCCGCGTGACCTCTTCGTAGGTCCGAAACTCGTCGGTGTCCGACCGGAACAGCTGGCTGAGGGAGTCGTCGACCTTGACCCGCACAAAGCCGACGGCCGCAATCACACTCAGGATGACGAAGACGATCACACACAAAGTGCGGTGCGACAGCGCGAAAAAGCCGATGCGCTCAATGCCCAGTGCCAAATTCCGCGGCTTGACCGCGCGCGGCGGGACTTTCACATCGCGGTCGGCTGGCGGAACGCTACTCACTGGTACCCGGTCCAAATGGCGGTGAAGAATGGACTTTCCGAGCCGAAATTTCCACTAGGCCGGGCGCGAATACTAGCCCGCTACATCCGCAAGTTTCTTGGCCGGCGCGGCTCCCGTGCCCCATCGGCGCTCGATGTAGTCGACCACCATCTGCTTGAAGTCGGTGGTGAGCGTCGCGCCGCGCAGCGTTGCAGCCTTTTTGCCGTCGATAAAGACCGGGGCGGTCGGCTGCTCGCCGGTGCCCGGCAGCGAAATGCCGATATCGGCATGCTTGCTCTCCCCAGGCCCATTGACGATGCAACCCATCACCGCAACGTTGAGCGTCTCGACGCCAGGATAGCGCTTCTTCCACTCGGGCATCGATTCGCGGATGAATCCCTGAATCTCGGCCGCCAGCTCCTGGAAGGTGGTCGACGTCGTGCGCCCGCAGCCGGGGCAGGCCGCGACCAGCGGCACAAAAGTCCGCAGGCCCATCGTCTGCAACAGCTCCTGCCCGACCTGGACCTCGCGGGTGCGGTCGCCGTTCGGCTCCGGGGTGAGCGAGATGCGGATGGTGTCGCCGATCCCCTGCTGCAGCAGCACGCCCATCGCAGCCGATGATGCCACGATCCCTTTCGATCCCATGCCGGCTTCGGTCAGCCCGAGGTGCAGCGCATAGTCGCAACGGCGCGCGAGTTCGGCATAGACCGCGATCAGGTCCTGCACGGCGGAAACCTTCGCCGACAGGATGATGCGATTTCTCGGCAGGCCGATCTCTTCGGCGCGCGCTGCCGACAGCAGGGCCGATTGCACCATGGCCTCATGCGTGACCTCGCGCGCGTCGCGCGGCTTCGGCGACTTGGCGTTCTCGTCCATCAGCTTGGTCAGCAGCTCCTGGTCGAGCGACCCCCAGTTAGCGCCGATGCGCACCGGCTTGTTGTATTTCAGCGCCATCTCGATGATGGCCGAGAACTGCCTGTCCTTCTTGTCCTTGAAGCCGACGTTGCCGGGATTGATGCGGTACTTGTCGAGCGCTTCGGCGCAAGCCGGGTGATCCGCCAAGAGCTTGTGGCCGATATAGTGAAAATCGCCGATGATCGGCGCGTTGACGCCGAGCTTCCTGAGGCGATCCTTGATGTGCGGCACGGCCGCGGCTGCCTCGTCGCGGTCGACGGTGATGCGCACCAGTTCGGAACCCGCTGCCGCGAGTGCGGCGACCTGCCGCGCGGTGGCTTCGGCGTCGGCCGTGTCGGTATTCGTCATGGACTGGACGACGATCGGTGCGCCGCCGCCTACGGTGACGCCGCCGACGCGAACTGCGACAGATTTGTGACGCGGTGAAGCTGAGCTCATACAATACCGTCCGAACCAATATAGGCATGCGAAGCCATGCCTCCCGCCCGGGAGCGGGGCCACGGTTCCGCTTTATCGCCCTCGATTGTAGCCGGTTCCGCTCGCGGGTGGGAATCCCTTAAACCCTGGGTTCACCCGGCATTGTGGCAAATTTCGTCCTGGATGCCGAATCCAGGGTATCGGCGGTCCGCTCGAATTGCTCGGCCAGCCTGCGCAGCTCTTCGGC
>Ga0111539_10002903_pt1 | contig 22754 bp, 17 predicted proteins | sample RhiMethybrSRZTD1_FD_79667 | JGI IMG/M metagenome (GOLD analysis project Ga0111539, IMG submission 79667) | Populus rhizosphere microbial communities from Tennessee, USA - Rhizosphere MetaG P. TD hybrid SRZTD1 (version 2) (version 2) | ecosystem: Host-associated > Plants > Roots > Rhizosphere >...
CGATCGCCAAGGAGATCGAGCTCGAGGACCCCTACGAGAAGATCGGGGCCGAGCTGGTCAAGGAGGTCGCCAAGAAGACCGACGACGTCGCGGGCGACGGCACCACCACCGCCACCGTGCTCGCCTGGTCGATGGTGCGCGAGGGCCTCCGCAACGTCGCCGCCGGCGCCAACCCCATGTCGGTCAAGAAGGGCATCGAGGCCGCCGTGGCCACCGCGGTCGAGGCCATCAAGGACCAGGCCGTCGAGATCGACTCGAAGGACCAGATCGCCCAGGTCGCCGGCATCTCGGCGGCCGACGCCGAGATCGGCGAGATGATCGCCGAGGCCATCGACAAGGTGGGCAAGGACGGCGTCATCACGGTCGAGGAGTCGCAGACCTTCGGCATGGAGATGGACCTCGTCGAGGGCATGCGCTTCGACAAGGGCTACATCTCGGCCTACTTCATCAGCGATCCCGATCGCATGGAGGCCGTGTTCGACGACCCGTACGTCCTGCTGGTCAGCGGCAAGATCTCCACCGTCCGCGACCTGCTGCCCGTGCTCGAGAAGGTGATCCAGTCAGGTAAGCCGCTCGTGATCGTCGCCGAGGACGTCGAGGGCGAGGCCCTGTCGACGCTGGTCGTCAACAAGATCCGCGGCACGTTCAAGTCGGTCGCCATCAAGGCACCCGGGTTCGGCGAGCGCCGCAAGGCCATGCTGGCCGACATCGGCATCCTCACCGGCGGCCAGGTCATCAGCGAGGACGTCGGGCTCAAGCTCGAGAACACCACGCTCGACCTGCTCGGCCAGGCCAAGAAGGTCATCGTGACCAAGGACGAGACCACGATCGTCGAGGGCGCCGGCTCGGCCGACGACATCAACGGCCGGGTCAACCAGATCAAGAACGAGATCGAGAACACCGACTCCGACTACGACCGCGAGAAGCTCCAGGAGCGGCTGGCCAAGCTGTCCGGCGGCGTCGCCGTGCTCAAGGTCGGCGCGGCCACCGAGGTCGAGCTCAAGGAGAAGAAGCACCGCATCGAGGACGCGGTGTCCACCACCAAGGCCGCCATCGAGGAGGGCGTGGTCGCCGGCGGCGGCACCACCCTCGTCCGGGCGCAGGCCAAGGTGTACGAGCTGGTCGAGACCCTGCAGGCCGACGAGGCCACCGGTGCCCGCATCGTGGCCCGTTCGCTCGAGGGCCCGCTGAAGCAGATCGCCGAGAACGCCGGCCTCGAGGGCGGCGTGGTGATCGAGCGGGTGCGGGGCCTCGACGGCCCCGAGGGCCTCAACGCCGCCACCGGCGACTACGAGGACCTGACCAAGGCCGGCATCATCGACGCCGCCAAGGTCACCCGGTCGGCGCTGCAGAACGCGGCGTCGATCGCGGCCCTGTTCCTCACCACCGAGGCCGTCATCGCCGACAAGCCCGAAGAGGCGGCGGCCGGCGTCCCGGGCGGAGGCATGGAGGACTTCTGACCTCCCGCTCCACCACATCCTGAAGCGTGACCGCCGCCCCTCGGGGCGGCGGTCGTCGCGTGCGGGCAAAGGTGGATAAGCCCGCGGCGGAGGGCGGCGCGCCGACCGCTCCGTTCCCAGCGTGCGATGGCGAGCGGGGACGATCCGGGCCGGGAAAGCCCGTGGGGGCGCGCCCCGGCCGCCGGTAGCGTGCGGGCCATGGAGGGCACCCGCATCGTGATGGTCCGGCACGGCGAGTCGATGGCGCAGGAGCGCCGCGTCGTCGGCGGGCACAAGGGGTGCACGGGCCTCTCGGCGAAGGGCCGGGCCCAGGTCTCGGCGCTGCGCGACCGGTGGAAGGCGGCCGACGAGCTGGGTGGCGACGTCGTGCTCTACGCGAGCCTGATGCCGCGGGCGATCGAGACGGCCGAGATCCTGGCGCCGGTGCTCGGCGCCCCCGAGGTCAGCCAGGACTGCGCCTTCTGCGAGCACCACCCGGGCGAGGGCGACGGGCTGCTGTGGTCCGAGTTCGACGCGCTCTACCCCCATCCGGCCGAGGGGTGGACGCCCGACGTGCGCCGCGACCCGGGCGGCGAGACGTGGAACGAGATGGCGGACCGGGTGAAGCATGGCTTCGACCGCCTGGTCGCCGACCATCCGGGTCGCACCGTGGTGGTGGCGTGCCACGGCGGCGTGATCGTGCAGACGATGATCCGCTGGCTGCTCATCGACCCCCAGGCGACCGGCGAGCGGGCGTGGTTCAGCCCCGAGAACGCGTCGGTCACCGAGTGGCGCTTCGGCCCCAACCCCTACGGCAACCGGGTCGGCGAGTGGGAGCTCGTGCGCTTCAACGACCACGCCCACCTGGCCGGCACCGCGCTGAGCGGCTGAGCCCGTCGATCGTCACGCCGGCCCCGGGCGTCATCGCTCGTGGCGGGTCGACGCGGGGATCCACCGGGGGTCGACGTCGTCGTCGGGCTCGAGCGGGCGCATGGCGAGGTCGATGGCGCTCCACAGCGTCTTCGACACCGGGTAGAAGGCGAGCGGCACGACGATGGCGGTCACGACGATGACGGCGACGGCCGCCCACGCCGACTCGTCGCCGTAGGTCACGACGAACGCCCCGACGACCGCCGCCAGCACGACGGCGAAGCTGACGATCGTGTTGATGCCGAGTGCGCCGATCCAGTGGCCCTCGATGCGCTCGAGCTTGAGCCCGCAGCGCGGGCACCGCTCGACCATCGAGAACCAGTGGTGGAACAGGTGCCCGCCGCCGCACAGCGGGCAGCGGCGCACGGCGCCCCGCGCCAGCATGCGGCTGGGGGTCAGGACCTGCGGCCGGGTGGGGGCGTCGTCCACCCCCCGAGCATGCCCCCTCGGTGCGACCGGCGTTAGGGTCGGGCCGCTCGGCCGGAGGGGGCCGGGCCCGGAGGGGGACGACATGGCGAACCGGATGGCGCGGCGGCTGACGCTGCTGGCGGTGGGGACCCTGGCTGTGGCGGCGACGGCGTGCACCACGCCCGGCGCGGGCGGCGGATCGGGTGGGCACCACGGCCCACCGTTCAACGGCGAGATCGACCTGACGCTCACGACCGACCCGGTCACCTGTGACCCGCTCGGGGGCGACCGCTGCATGCTGCCGTTCCCCAACGACCACTTCACGGTCGAGGACGCGGCGACCGCCACCGGGCGCCGGGTCGACCTGGCGCCCGACACGACCCCCGCCAACCGGTCCGGCGTGCACGTCGACCCCACCGAGCTCAACCGCAACGACGGGTTCTCCCCGGGCTCCGCCATCGCGGTGCTGCTGCCCGGTCTCGACCCGGTGGCGAGCGGCATCGCCCCGATCACCGACATGGCCGCCTCGCTGGCCCCCGACGCCCCCATCGCCATCATCGACGCCCGCACGGGCGAGCGGCACCCCTACTGGGCCGAGCTCGACAGCCGGGCGCCCGACGCCGAGCACCAGCTGCTGTTCGTGCGCCCGGCCGCCAACTTCCGCGAGGGGCACCGCTACGTCGTCGCCATCCGGGGCGTGGTCGACGCCGCCGGTCAGCCGATCGCCCCCACCGACGTGTTCCGTGCCTACCGCGACCGGCTCCGGTCCGACGTGCCCGCCGTCGAGCAGCGGCGGGGCCACATGGAGAGCCTGTTCCGCACCCTGCGCCGCGCCGGCGTCGACCGGGCGGGGCTCACCCTGGCCTGGGACTTCACGGTCGCCAGCGGCGAGAACCTGTCCGAGCGGTTGCTGGCCATGCGGGACGACGCCTTCGCCGCGCTGGGCGACGCCGCGCCGGCCTTCACGGTCGACACCGTCACGCCCAGCACCCGGGCCAACCTGGCCACCGAGGTGACGGGCACGTTCCAGGTGCCGAGCTACCTGACGGGCGACGGGTCGCCCGGCACGGTGCTCAACAACGGCGACGGCCCGGGATCCTCGCCGATCCCGGTGCGCAACGGCGACTACACGGCCCGGTACATCTGCACGATCCCGCAGTCGGCGTTCCACGAGGACGGGTCGGCGGATCCGACGAGCATGATGCTCTACGGCCACGGCCTGCTCGGCTCGGCCCGCGAGGTGTACGGCGCCAGCTCGCGCTACGCGAGCGTCGCCAACGTGACGACCTGCGCGACGTGGTGGATCGGCATGTCCGAGGACGACGTCGGGGCGGTGCTCGTCGCGCTGGGCGACATGAGCGCGTTCCGCACGCTGCCCGACCGCCTCCAGCAGTCGATGCTGAACACGATGTTCCTGGGGCGCCTGATGGTGCACCCCGACGGCCTGGCGTCGAACCCGGCGTTCCAGGACGCCGCCGGCACCCCGGTGCTCGACGGCGAGGACCTGACGTTCAACGGCGTCAGCCAGGGCGGCATCCTCGGCGGGGCGGTCACCGCCGTCGCCCAGGACTGGCAGCGGGCGTTCCTCGGCGTGCCGGCCATGAACTACTCGACCCTGCTCGACCGCAGCGTCGACTTCGACGTCTTCGGCACGGTCTTCGACCCCAGCTACCCCGACTGGGTCGACCGCCAGAGCGTGCTGCTGCTGGCCCAGATGCTGTGGGACCGGGGCGAGAACGACGGCTACGCCCAGCACCTCACGGGCGACCCCTACGCCGGCACGCCGGACAAGCAGGTGATGCTCTACGAGGCGTTCGGCGACCACCAGGTCGCCAACGTCGCCACCGAGGTGATGGCCCGCACCATCGGCGCCGAGGTGCGCACGCCCGCGCTGGCCGACGGCCGCAGCCCCGACGTCACCCCGTTCTGGGGCATCGAGCCCGCCGGGCCGCTGCCGGACGACGGCGGCTCGTACCTGGTCGTGTGGGACTTCGGCACGCCGGCCCCGCCCCTGGTCAACCAGCCCAACCGGGCGGGAGAGGACCCGCACGGCCTCGGCCGGGCGCAGGCCGACGTGCTCACCCTGGCATGGCAGTTCCTCGACACGGGGGCGTTGGTCGACACGTGCGACGGCGGGCCCTGCCAGACCCTGCCGTCGGGCTGACGGTGGCGCGTCGGCGGCATCGGGTCTGTGCTCACCTTGATGACGCCACTCTACGTATTGACACGACACCGCAATGTCGTGATGCGTCAAGGTGGCGCCGGGGGCGATCCGTGTGACGAGGGGGAACTGTGAAGGCACGTGTAACCACCGGTGCGGTCGCGATGCTGTGCGCATCGCTACTCGTCGCCCAGCCAGGAAGTGCAGGTCCATCAGCTCCTGCGCTGCCCTCGGCCCCGCCGGTCGGGACCGTCCAGTCGACGGTCGAGATGGGGCTCATGGCCCAAGACTCGAGAGTCAGGAACCGGGATGCGGCATACAGCACCGGCTTCAACGGCACATCGATCTGGGTGTACGGCGACACGTCGCTCACCGTCGTCGGCGCCGACGGCGACGCACATGCGGACAACACGAGCAACACTCGCACTGACCTCAACGCGGCAGACGGCATCGCTGCGGGTGTGGAGAAGCTCGACAGCGCAGGTGCCCCCAGCGAGTACATCCCTCGATCGAACTGGGAGCGCTTCTTCAACCAGGTGAACGACCCGGACGTTTGTGGCACGCCGAGTCCCGAAGATCCCAACTGCGGTCAGCAGTACTTCAACTGGCCCGGACAGCTGGTTGCCGATCCGGCTCGCAACCGCGTGATCAGCTTCCTCAGCTCGGGGATCCGCTGTGGAAGCATCCCGTGTACAGCGCCCCAATGGTGGGGGGCCGGCGTCGCGACCTGGTCGCCCGGTGGACAGTGGACGCGTCAGGAGACCGGACCCCCGCCCGACGTCGGTGGCTGGGACACGGGCATCCTGTTCGGCCCCGGAGACGAGTTCGGCTCGAGTGCTGCGGTCGTCGTCGGGACGACCCTCTACGCGTACGACTGCGACCCCGGGTCGGGGTGGTACGAGTTCAACTGCTTCGTCGCTCGTGTCGCCCTGGCTGACGTCACGAACCGCGCTGCGTGGCGCTTCTTTGCGGGCGGCTCGACCTGGTCCACCAACATCGCCGATGCCGTCGAGGTCTTCGACGGGGCGACGGCCAACACCGTGTACTTCAACACCTACCTCAACAAGTACATGGTCGTGTACGGCTTCGACACCGTGAAGTACCGCACGGCCGACAATCCATGGGGTCCGTGGTCCGACCCGGGCGTCCTGTTCAACGCGGTGCCGGTCAACGAGAACGGCAAGCTGAACTACTCCGCCGTTGCCCATCCTGAGTACGGCAGTGGTCAGACCTTCTATGTCACCTACATCCATCCGACGTCAGTGGGTGGTGGCACCCGGCTCGTCCGGGTCAACCTCCAGTAACCGCACGGGGGAGGGTCGGATGAGTCCGTCCGACCCTCCCTCAGCTTTGCTCGACTCCGACCGGGTGACCACGCGCTCCGGCCGGCCGACGCGCCAGGCTGCGGATCGAGGGGGCGGCGGGGTGGGCGGTGGCGGACGCCACCGTGACGTCGCGGCCGGCGATCGTGGCGGCCAGCCTTGAGCCGGGGGGCGTCTGCGACCTCGCCGCGCACGGTCGTCGGTGCGAACGTCCCGCGTGCGCCCGACATCGGTGGGTCGGTCGGCCCAGCCCGCTCGCGGTGCTGGGCGTGTGGCACGCTCGGGTCCGCTGGTCACCAGCTCAGGGGGAGCGGTGTGGCACAGGTGTTGTCCCCTCGTCCCTCTCATCTCCTCGACGATCGAGGGCCGAGGGTGACGGGCTCGACCCGGGGGGTGCGGTGACCGGACAGGACGAGGGACGCAGCGACCGAGGTGCGCCCGTGGCCCGGCCGGAAGCCGGCCCGCCGGCGGCGCCCGTCACACCGCACGGCCCGCACCTCGGCGTCTCCCTGCTCAACTTCGCGGCCGCCGGCACGCCGGGCGACGCGGCCGACCTGGCCGCCGCCGTGCTGCGGCGGGCCGTCGTGGCCGACGGGGCGGGCATCGACAGGCTCACGGTCGTGGACCACGTGGTGATGGGCGACGACATCGGCGCCTACGACGGCGGGCGCTTCCCGACGGGCCCCGACGGGCTGTGGCTCGAGCCGCTCACCCTGCTCGCGGCGATCGCGGCCACCACCCGCCGGGTGCGGCTCGCCACCGGCATCCTCGTCGCCCCGCTGCGGCGGGCCCCCGCGCTGGCCAAGGCGATCGCCACCCTCGACGTGATCTCGGGCGGGCGGGTCGACCTCGGCGTGGGCGTCGGGTGGCAGCGCGAGGAGTACGACGCCTCGGGCGTTCCCTTCGCCGACCGCGGCGACGAGCTCGACCGCACGGTGGAGGCCTGCCGGCGGCTGTGGCGCGGCGAGGCGGTGCTGCCCGAGGTCGCCGCCGACGGCTCGACGTCGACCGCAGGCCGGCCGGTGTGGTGCGAGCCCCGCCCGTTGCAGCCCGGCGGCGTCCCGATCTGGGTCAGCGGGCGGTTGCACCCGCGGACCCTGCGCCGCATGGTCCGCTACGGCGACGGGTGGATCCCGTGGGGAGACCACCGGCGCGACGTCGTGCCCGGCATCGCCCGGGTGCGGGCCGCCCTCGAGGAGGGTGGCCGCGACCCGTCCGGCTTCGCGGTGCGGGGCACCCTGCCCGTCCTGGCCGGCGCGGACGGCGGCGTCGACGCCGAGCGCACCGTGGCGCCCGTGCCCGGCATGGCGGCCGCCGGCGTGACCGACTTCTCCCTCCAGGGGATGTTCCCCGCCGACGACGACCTCGCCGGCGAGCAGCTCTCGGCGCTGGTGGCCGCGTTCGCCGCCGTCACCGACCGCCCGGCGCCCACGTCGTGAGCTGACCACGACGCCGACCACCCCACCGCCCGCCTGCCCGGCGACCTGGCAGGATGCCGACATGACCAGCGAGGACGAGACCGCGCGCGACCCCGAGGTCGAGCGCATCGAGGTGCAGCGGATCATCCCGGCGCCGCCCGAGGCGATCTTCGCCCTGCTGTGCGATCCGCAGGGCCACGTGGCGATCGACAGCTCCGGGATGCTGCAGGACGCGGAGGGCGAGCCCGTGCGGGCGGTCGGCGACAGCTTCGTCGTGCACATGGACCGCGAGGCGCTCAACGACTTCCCGCTGGGCAAGTACGACGTCACGGTGTCGATCTGCACGTTCGAGCAGGACCGCGAGATCGCCTGGAAGATCCTGGGCCAGATCAGGCCGCAGATCGGCCACGTCTACGGGTACACGCTCGAGCCGGTGGACGAGGGCACGCTCGCGACCTCGTACTACGACTGGTCCGACATCGACCCCGTGTGGCGAGAGGCGGGCATCTTCCCGATCCTGTCCGAGGGCGCGCTGCGGGCCACGCTCGGCATCCTCGGCCGCACGGTCGTCCGCGGCGGCTCGGGTTGGTCGCCACCGGCCTGAGCGGTGCGGGGCTCGCCGGTCCGCCCGGCGACCGGGCCGCCGAGTGCGCCCGTCCGCGTGGACGTCAGATGAACGTGCCTTTGAGCACAGGCGACGAACGTGTGACACAATGCCCCCTCGAGTGAACGACCGGTAACTACTGACGTCGTTCTGACGTTCGCTCCGGGGAACGCTGGGTTGAGACGGCCGCCGCGTGCGGTCGGGGGTTCTCCGTGCGGTGCGTCAAAGCGACTCGTTTCCAAGGGGGAGCACACCCGTGACACTCGCTTACCTCGATCCCGGGTCCGGCAGCCTGATCGCCTCGGCCCTCGTCGGTGGCGTGGCCGCCGCCGGTGTCGCCGCCAAGCAGGCCCGCGCCAAGCTGGGCGGGTTCGGGCGCAAGAAGAAGAACGCGCCCGAGACGCCCGCCGAGTCCACCGACGACGCGCCGGTCACCGCCGCCGCCGACGACCCGGCACCCGCCGACGAGACGACGACGGTCACCTCCGACACCTGACGTCCTGACTCCGTGACCGTCTACGAACCGGGATCGTTCCGCGATCCCGACAGCGCCGTCTTCCAGCAGGACGGCAAGGTGCTGCGCGGCCTGTCCGGCCGGGCGGCCGACGACTGGGACCGCCTCGTCGCCACGGGCTTCTTCCCCCGGCTGGTCGACTCGGGCCAGGTCGTGCGCACCGTCGCGCACGACGGCGAGGCGCCGCTGTCGCCCCGGGGGGCGCCGTGGACGCGCGTGCTCGAGCACGAGCGCATCCCGGTCATCTCGTACCCGTACGAGTGGCCGTTCTCGATGCTGCGCGAGGCGGCCGTCCTGCACCTCGAGGTGCTGGCGGCGGCGCTCGACGACGGGCTGTCGCTCAAGGACGGCACGGCCTACAACGTGCAGTTCGTCGGCTCGCGGCCGACGTTCATCGACATCGGTTCGTTCGAGCCGTCGACGGGGCCGTGGCCCGGCTACCGCCAGTTCTGCCAGACCATGCTGTTCCCGCTGCTGGTGCAGGCCCACCTGGGCACGCCCTACCAGCCCATGCTGCGGGGCAGCATCGACGGCCTCAGCGCCTCCGACGTCACGGGCATGTTCTCGGGGCTCCACCGCTTCCGGAAGGGCGTGCTCCGCAACGTCACGCTGCACAGCCTGCTCGAGCGCAAGGTCACCACCGCCTCGGAGACGGTGAAGTCCGACCTGAAGTCGTCCGGCTTCTCGACCGAGCTCGCCAAGGCGACGACCAAGAACCTGCTCAAGCTCGTCCGCGGGCTCGAGGTCGCCAAGCGCGGGTCCGAGTCCGACGACGAGCACTCGATCTGGTCCGACTACCGCGACACCTGCTCCTACAGCGACGACGACGCCAGGGCGAAGCAGGAGTTCGTGCGCGCCGCCCTGGCCGAGGGCGACAGCCGCGTGGTGCTCGACCTCGGCGCCAACGACGGTGAGTACTCGCTCATCGCCGCCGAGCACGCCGAGCAGGTCGTGGCGGTGGACGGCGACGAGAAGATCGTCGACATCCTCTACCGCCGGCTGCGGGCCAAGGGCGACGAGACGATCCTGCCGCTCGTGATGAACCTGGTCGACCCGTCGGGCGGCATCGGCTGGCGCAACCGCGAGCGGGCCCCGTTCGTCGACCGCGTCCAGCCCGACGTCACGATGGCCCTGGCGCTGGTCCACCACCTCTCGATCGCGGCCAACGTGCCGCTGCCCGAGGTCGTGGCCTGGCTGGCGTCGTTCGGCGGCCGGTGCGTGGTCGAGTTCCCGCACCGCGACGACGTGCAGGTGAAGCGCCTGCTGGCGAACAAGCCCGCGGGCCTGTTCGACGACTACCAGCGCGACGCCTTCGAGGCGTTGCTGGCCGAGCGCTTCCTCGTGCACCGGCAGCAGACGCTGCCCGCGGGCACCCGCACGATCTACCTCGTCGAACCGAAGCCGTGAGGGTGGCGCGGCGGAGGACCCGTCGATGACGAGCGTGGGTGAGCCGTCCGAGGCCACTGCGGACGACGGTGGTGGTGCGACGGCGACGGGCACCGCCACCGACGACACGGCCGCCGCCCCGCCCGCGACCCCCGCCGAGGGGAACAGGAACGGATCCGGCGGCGGGAACGGCGAGACCGAGACCGCGGCCGAGGCGCCCGACCGCTCGATCGACCAGGGCCGGCCCTGGTACTGGTCCGAGCCGCTGCTCGCCCTCGAGCTCGGGGGCCTCGCGGCGTTCGCGTTCGGGCGCCCGACCCTCGACACGTTCGGCCGGTCGCCCGACACCTTCGTCGCCCGAGGGGCCGATGCCGCCACCATCGTCGCGTTCGGGCTGACCGTGGCCCTCGGCCCCCTGCTGGCGCTGGGCGTGCTCGGGCTGCTCGGTCGCCCGTTCGGCCCCCGCGTGCGCCGGTGGGTGCACCTGGTCCTGGTCGCGATCGTGGGCGGCCTGGCCGTGTGGCAGCTCGGCCAGGGCATCACCGGGTATCCCCCCGAGTCGCAGAAGCTCATGATCGCGGGTGTCATCGGCGGACTGGCGCTCGCCGCCCTGCGCTCGACGGTCGGCTCGGTCACCTCGTTCCTGCGCCTGATGGGCGTCGCCTCGGTGGTGTTCCTGATCCAGTTCCTCTTCATGTCGCCGACCTCGGGCATGGTGACCGGCGACGGGCCCGCGCTCGACGACGACGTGTCCCGAGCGGTCGCCGCCGATCTGGGCGACGACCCGCCCGACGTGGTCGTCGTGCTGTTCGACGCCCTGCCGACCGCCTCCCTGCTCGACGGCAACGGTCAGGTCGACGCCGAGCTGTTCCCGAACTTCGCCCGTGTGGCCAGCACCTCGACCTGGTACCGCAACAACACGACCATCGCGTCGTTCACCGCCCAGGCGGTCCCCGCCATCCTCACCGGCCGCTTCCGGCCCGAGGGCACCGAGTTCGGCCGGCTGGCCGAGTCCGACGACGAGAACCTCTTCACCCTGCTCGGGGGCTCGTACGAGCTCCACGTGAAGGAGCAGATCACGCGGCTCTGCCCCCGCGACATCTGCCCGGAGAGCTCGGGCGGCGGGCTCGGGCCGTTGCTGGGCGACGCCGTCGAGACGTGGGTCGGAGGCACGTCCGGCGGCACCGAGAAGGGCGAGTTCGACGTCCCCGGCGCTCTCGGCGACGACCGGTTCGTCGCCGCCGAGCAGTGGCAGGACGACCAGGCGCCGCGCACGCCGCAGCGCCCCCAGCTGCAGTTCCACCACGTGATCCTGCCCCACTACCCCTGGGCGATGACCGACGACGGCACGCTCTACCGGCCGGCCGACCGCCTGCCCACCGGCACGTTCGGCCTGGGCTGGACCGACAGCGGCATCCCCGTCGGCCTGCAGCGCCACACCCTGCAGCTCCAGGCCGCGGACCGGCTGCTGGGCGACCTCCTCGACCGGCTCGAGGCCGACGACCGCTTCGACGACTCGATGGTGGTCGTCACGGCCGACCACGGCAACGCGTTCATGTCCGGCCAGCTGCAGCGCGGTCTCAGCGAGGAGAACGCCGAGCAGGTCATGTGGGCGCCCCTGTTCGTCAAGGCGCCCGGACAGACCGCACCGCAGGTCGACGACGGGAACGTGATGTCGATCGACGTCCTGCCGACCATCGCCCACACGTTGGGCGTCGACCTGCCCTGGGACGTCGACGGTGTTCCCCTCGACGATCCGGCCGAGCGCCGTGACGACGACACCAAGTACTTCCAGTACAACAAGAACAACGTGCTGCAGCCGCTCGACGGCGAGGTCGTGATGGAGATCGACGACACCGACGAGCGGTTCCAGCACATGCTGACGCTCGATCTCACCGAGGGCACCGGAGCCGATGCGGTCTGGCGGCGCACGCCCCACGGCGGGCTGTTCGGCCTGCGGGTCGACGACCTCACGGTCGGACAGCCGTACGACGGCGAGATCGACGTCGAACACCTCGGCGACGTCCAGGACTCCGGCTCCGACCGGCCCATGATCGAGGTGGTCGGCGACGCGGCTCTTCCCGAGGGCACCTACGTCGCGTACGCGCTCAACGGCACGATCGGGGCGGTGACCTCGGTCGAACCGGGGGTCGGCGGGGGCGACGGCCTGGTGCACGGCCTCCTGCCGCCGCGCCTGTTCGACGAGGGCGGCAACGAGCTGACGGCGTACGTCGTCGAGGGCGCCGTGGGCGCCGAGGTCCTGCGCCCCATCGAGGTCGGCGACGCGGGCTGAGCCGGGGGACGGCATCCTGGTCACCGCCACCGACCCATCCGCCGCCGCATCGTCGGCCCCCGACCGTGAGGCCGCCGCCCCCGGTGGCCGCGCCCGTGCCCGCCTCACCGCCGCGCTCCGCGACGTGCGCCCGCTGGCGCTCGAGCTGCTGGCGCTGACCACGTTCGTGTTCGCCCGCCCGGTGCTGGCGTCGCTCGGCCGCTCGGCCGAGACCTTCGTGACCCGCGGCGCCGACTGGACAGACGTCCTCGTCTACCTCGGCGCCCTGATCGCGGTCCCGGCCCTCGGCCTGGTCGCCGTCGACCTGGCCGCCCGCCTCGCGGCCCGGGGGCTCCTGCGGCCGGTCCATGCCGTCCTCGTCGGGGCGCTCGCCGGCCTCGCCGCCTGGCAGGTCGGCGAGCAGTTCACGGACATGTCCCTGACTCCCGTCGGGGGGCCGGCGTGCGCCCTCGTGGGCGTGGCGGTCGCCGGCCTCCGCTTCCGCGTCCAGGCGCTGGCCACGTTCCTGCGCTACGGCGCGCTCATCGTGGTCGTGGTGCTCGCCCAGTTCGTGTTCACAACGAACTCGGGCCGGATCGTGCTGGGCGGCCGCCACGTCGGCGTCGACCCCGAGGTGCAGGAACGGGTCCAGGCGGCGGTCGGCGACGACGCCCCGCCGGTGGTGCTGATGGTGTTCGACGGCATGCCGACCGAGCTGCTGATGGACGGCGGCGGGGCGATCGACCCCGGGCTCTACCCCCACCTGGCCGAGCTGGCGGGCACGTCGACCTGGTACCGCAACAACACCACCGTGGCGCCGGTGACCCTCCAGGCCGTGCCGGCCATCCTCTCGGGCCGGCTGGGCGGCAAGGCCGAGGCCCCGGTGGCCTCGAGCTACCCCGAGAACATCTTCACGATGCTCGGCGGTACCTACGACCTCCACACGGCCGAGCCGTTGACGGGCCTGTGCCCCGTGTCGCTCTGCCCGGTCGCCGACGGCTCGCCCCTCTCGAACCTGCTGGGCGACTCGCGGGCCGTCTGGAAGCAGCAGATGGGCGGGCAGACGCAGATGGAGTTCTTCGTCCCGGGCGCCTTCACCGACCGCTACGACCGCATCGACGAGATGCTCGACGGGCTCGACTTCTCCCGTGGCGACCGGCCCGACGCCTACGTGCTGCACATGCTGCTGCCGCACGACGGCTGGCAGTTCCTGCCCGACGGCACCACGTACGACGACGCGCTCGACGGGCCGACCGGGATGTGGGCCTACCAGTGGAGCCAGGTCGGCGCCGACGTGGGGCGCCAGCGCCACATCCTGCAGATGCAGCTGGTCGACCGCATCGTCGGGCGGGTGATGGACGGGCTGCGCGACGCCGGCACCTTCGACGACGCCCTGATGGTCGTCACGGCCGACCACGGCTACGCGTTCCACGACCGCGACAAGGTCCGGGGCCTCACCGAGCAGAACTTCGACCAGATCATGTGGACGCCCCTGATCGTGAAGTCGCCGGGTCAGTCCGCCGGCACCGTCGACGACCGCAACGTCCAGACGGTCGACGTGTTGCCCACCATCGCCGACGAGCTGGGCGTCGAGCTGCCGTGGGACGACCTCGACGGCATGCCCGCGTCCCGGGCCGACCGAGATCCCGACGACAAGGCGATGGCCGACTGGGGGTACAGCGACCTGCGCAGCGACGACGGCTCCCCCGTGCCCGTCGACGCGGCCGAGGGGTTCGACCGGGTCCTCGCCGGTGACGCCGTGCCCGGGACCGGCCCCCTCGCCCTCTGGGATCGCAGCGCCGGCGCCCACGGACCGCTCGTGGGCCGCCGCGTCGACGAGCTGGCGGTCGGGCCCGAGGTCCCCGGATCGCTGAAGGTCACGGGCCTCGACCGGTGGGACGACGTCGACACCGACCGGCCGCCGCTCGAGGTGCTGGGGTACTCGAGCCTGCCGCAGGGCGCCACGGTGGCCGTCGCCGTCAACGGCACGGTGGCGGCGGTGGTGCCGGCGCAGGCCGGGCCGTACGGCTCCACCGCGGTCGACGCCCTGCTCTGGCCCGACGCGCTCGACGACGGCGACAACGACCTCGAGGTCTTCGTGGTCGACGGGCCGCCCGACGCGCCCACCCTTCGTCCGGTGCCGCTGCGCGACGGCTGAACGCCCGGGCGCCCGGTCGGGTCCCGGCGGGCAGCCGGTACCCTCGCCCGCAGTGTCACGCGGACGCACGGCCAAGGTCCTCACCCACCGCTACGACGGTGGACGGGTGAGCCGGCACCCCGACCACCTCATCGTCGAGGAGCCGCTCGAGATCCACCTCGACGGCGTGCTGGTGGCCACGACCATGCGCACCCCCGGGAACGACTTCGAGCTGGCGGCCGGGTTCTGCCTCACCGAGGGCCTGCTGGCCGGCGCCACGGTGCGCCAGTGCAAGTACTGCGGCACCGGGTCCGCGGTCGACAGCGAGTTCAACGTGGTCACGGTCGACACCGGCGGCCGGGCGCCCGCGCCGACGCCGCGGCTCACCCCCACGACCTCCGCGTGCGGGATGTGCGGCACCACGGCCGTCGACGACCTGCGCGAGCGGCTGCACCCGCTGCCGCCCTCCCGCCCGATCCCGCTCGACGTGCTGGCGGCGGTCCCCGGTGCCGTCGGCGAGGGACAGCCGCTGTTCGACGAGACCGGCGCGGTGCACGCCGCCGTGGCGTTCGACCGCGCCGGGGCACCCCTGCTCGCCCGCGAGGACATCGGCCGCCACAACGCGGTCGACAAGGTCGTCGGCCGCCTGCTGCTCGACGGCGACCTCCCCGCCCACGACCGCGGGCTGTGGGTGAGCGGCCGGGCCAGCTTCGAGATCGTGCAGAAGGCCTGGGCCGCCGGGTTCGGCACGGTGGTGGCCGTGAGCGCGCCGTCGTCGCTGGCCGTCGAGGCCGCCCGCCTGGCCGGCATGACCCTGTGCGGCTTCGCCCGCGCCGGCCGCCTCAACGTCTACACCGAGCTGACCGGTTGAGGGGCCGTTGATGGGGTGGCGCGATCAGCTCACCGGGTGGAAGCCCTCGCTGTGGGCGGGGTGGCGGCCGAACGGCATCGGCGAGCAGAAGCCCAACCACTACAAGGACATGGCCAAGGTGGCCTGGGCGAACCGCAACCACCCGGTCTACGCCACGCAGATCCTCACGAAGGGGGCCTGCGACGGCTGCGCGCTCGGCGTCGCGGGGCTGCACGACTGGACGATGGACGGCGTCCACCTGTGCACGACCCGGCTCAGCCTGCTCGAGCTCAACACGGCCGATCCCGTCGATCCCCTGGTGCTGTCCGACGTCGCCGCCCTGCGCGGCCGCACGGGCGGGCAGCTCCGCAAGCTCGGTCGCCTCGGCCACCCGATGCGCCGGCGTCGGGGCGAGCCCGGGTTCCGGCGCATCTCGTGGGACGAGGCGGTCGACGCCCTCGCCGACGGCATCCGGACCACCCATCCCGACCGGGTGGCCCTCTACCTGACCAGCCGCGGCATCACCAACGAGGTGTACTACGCAGCGGCCAAGGCGGCCCGCGCCCTCAACGTGGCCAACGTCGACTCGGCCGCCCGGGTGTGCCACGCACCGTCGACGGTGGGGCTGCGCCAGACCATCGGCGTCGCCGCCACCACCTGCTCGTTCGAGGACGTGATCGAGGCCCCGCTGGTCGTGCTGTGGGGCGCCAACCCGGCCAACAACCAGCCGGTGTTCATGAAGTACCTGTACCTGGCCCGCAAGCGGGGGTGCCGGGTGGTGGTCGTGAACCCCTACCTCGAGCCGGGCCTCGAGCGCTACTGGGTGCCCTCGAACGTCGAGTCGGCGCTGTTCGGCACGAAGATGAGCGACCTCCACGTGCCCGTGCGGCCGGGCGGCGACGTCGCCCTGGCCACCGCGGCGCTCCAGGTGCTGATCGAGCGGGGTGCGGTCGACGACCGCTTCGTGGCCGCCCACACCGAGGGGTTCGCCGACGTCCGGGCCGCGCTGGACGGCCGGCCCACCGACGCGCTGGTGCGCCGGGCCGGGGTCGACGCCGCGGTGGTCGACGCCTTCGTCGACGAGCTCGTCCGGGCCGGCGGGGCGATCCACGTGTGGTCGATGGGCATCACCCAGCACCGCGACGCCGCCGACGGCGTTCGGGCCATCGTCAACCTCGCCCTCGCCCAGGGCTCGGTCGGGCGGGACGGGGTGGGGCTGATGCCGATCCGGGGCCACTCGGGCGTGCAGGGAGGGGCCGAGATGGGCGCCTACGCCACCGCCCTGCCGGGGGGAGTCCCCGTCGACGCCGACCACGCCGCCGCCCTCGCCGAGGCGTGGGGCTTCCCGGTCCCCGACCGGCCGGGGCTGACCGCACCCGAGATGGTCGACGCCGCCGGCCGCGGCGACCTCGACGTGCTGTGGATGTCGGGCGGCAACCTCCTCGACGTCCTGCCCGACCCGCCCGCCGTCGAGGCGGCGCTGGGCCGGGTGCCGCTGCGGGTCCACCAGGACGTGGTCGTGACCAGCCAGATGCTGGTCGACGGCGACGACGTGGTGCTGCTCCCGGTGGCCACCCGCTACGAGCAGGAGGGCGGTGGCACCGAGACCACCACCGAGCGCCGCATCGTCTTCAGCCCCGAGATCCCCCGCCGCGTGGGCGAGGCCCGCAGCGAGTGGCGGCTGTTCGCCGACGTGGTCAACCGGGCCCGGCCCGAGCGCCGGGCGGCGTTCTCGTGGCCGACCAACCGCGACCTGCGGGCCGAGATCGCCCGCGTCGTCCCGTTCTACGCGGGCATCGAGGACCTGGCCGACACCGGCGACGCGGTGCAGTGGGGCGGGCGGCACCTGTGCGCGGGCGGCGCGTTCCCGACCCCGTCGGGCCGGGCCCGGTTCACCGTCCTGGCCCCGGCCGCCGACGACCTGCCCGAGGGCGCGTTCGTCGTGTCGACCCGGCGGGGCAAGCAGTTCAACTCGATGGTCCACGCCGCGGTCGACCCGCTGACGGGGGCGGGCCGCGACGCGGTGATGATGGACCCCACCGACGCGGAGGCGCTCGGCGTCGCCGCCGGCGACCGGGTGCGCCTGCGGTCGGCCACCGGGTCCCTCGACGGCACGGTGATGCTCGTGCGGCTGCCGGCGCGCACCTTGCAGGTGCACTGGCCCGAGGGCAACGTGCTGGTGGCCGGCGGCCCGGCCGACCGCGAGCCGCTGTCGAAGGTGCCCGACTACAACGCGGTCGTCACGGTCGAGCCGGTCTGACCGCGGCGGGGTGGGTCGTCGTCGTTCTGGCGTCTGTCACCGCGCCAGAGCGCGGTGACAGACGCCAGAACGCCCGGTGCCTGCCGTCAGAACGGCTGGATGACGTGCTCGCAGTCGGGTTCGTCGGCGAACGCCGCCTTCACGTCCTCGTCGTCGTACGCGCCGATCTGCGGCTCGACGACCGAGTCGGCCTTCTCGAGGCTGGTGAACGCCCCACCCAGGGCCCCCCGCTGCTCGTCGATGGTGATCGGCGGCAGGGCGGCGATGCCCGCCCGCTCGTCCTGCAGCTCGGTGACCGCCTGCTCGGCGCCGTCGGTGAGCTCGGCGACGAGGTCGTCGCGGACGTCGGTGTCGGGCAGCTCGAGGTCCTCGGCCTCGGTCACGTGGCCCTCGGCGATCGTGATCAGGCCGTCCCAGCCGTCGAGCAGCACCTGGTTGGCGGTGGTCGGGTCGTCGGCGTCGGTGATGGCGTCGGAGGTGGCGTTGAGGCTCGTGGCGAGCTCGTTGCTCCAGCCCCGGAGCAGCCCGCACACCGTGCTCGCGGTCTCGGCCGCAGAGGCCTCGGCGCCATCGTCGTCGCTCCCGTCGTCGCCGCACCCCGCGACCAGCACGGCCACGGAGGCGCAGGTGGCGATCACCGCAAGTCGGGCACGCGGGGCCCGGCGCACGCTCAGCATCCGCCGAGTCTCGCATGGGGTCGGCGGGTCGGGCCCGGATTAGCCTGAGCGCATGGCCGAGCCGCTCGCCCCCAGCACCGGCTGGAACGTCGTCCACCTCTTCTGCGCCGTCACGCCGCTGGCGGACGGCGACGCGATCATCCAGGCGACCAAGGAGCTCGAGGCCGACGACCACCAGGTCGTGCCGGTGGCGATCGTCGGCCACAAGGCCGACCTCTGCCTGATGGGCCTCGGCCCCGACCTGTGGCGGCTCCGCCGGTTCCAGACCGCGCTGGTGGCGGCGGGGCTCGAGGTCGTCGACAGCTACGTCTCGCTCACCGAGGTCTCCGAGTACGCCAAGGGCATGCCCGAGGAGCGCAAGAACGCCCGGCTGTACCCGCAGCTCCCGCCCGAGGGGAAGCCGGCGTTCTGCTTCTACCCGATGTCCAAGCGCCGGGGCGACGTGCACAACTGGTACGAGCTGCCCTACGAGGACCGCGAGCAGCTCATGTACGGCCACGGCGGCACCGGGCGCACGTTCGCCGGCCGGGTGCTGCAGCTGGTCACCGGGTCGACCGGCATCGACGACTACGAGTGGGGCGTGACGCTCTTCGGCGTGCACCCCGACGACCTCAAGGAGTGCGTCTACACGATGCGCTACGACGAGGCGTCGTCGCGCTTCGCCGAGTTCGGTCCGTTCCTCACCGGCGCCGTCGCTCCCGTCGACGAGGTCCTGGCCGCCGTCGGCATCGCGCCCTGAGTCCGGCCGCGGGCGCCCTCGCCTGCGCGAATCGTCCCGTCACCCGCCGGTCCGGTGACGTATTCGTGAACGCACGCGCATTGCGGCGGCGCGAAATCAACGGGGTGTGACGCGCCCACGTACACTCGCCCCGTTCAACGAGACGGGGGAGTTCCATCCATGAGGCCACGCGCATGAGGCGGCTGAGAGGCCGCGCGGACGCCGTCGGCGCCGGGCCGCTCGGACCACGGCGTCGCCTGTCGGCTCGGCCTCTGATCCGGCTGCTCGTCACCCTGGTCGCCGTCGTCGGCGTCGCGCTGGTGGCGACGGCGATCGCCGGCCCCGCGGGCGCGCAGGATCCGCCGACCACGGCACCCCCCACCACCGCCCCCGGGGGGGCGCCGGCGCCGGTCGACTCGGGCCAGGTCGTGCGGGGCATCCTGCGCTACGACGACGAGGACGGCGAAGAGGTGCCGGTCGAGGGCATCGACCTCACGATCGAGTCGCAGGACGGCACGTTCAGCCAGGACGTCACCACCGACGAGGACGGGGCGTTCGAGGTGCCGGTGCCGGGGCCCGGTGCCTACGTCGCCACGATCGACCCCGACACCATCCCCGAGGAGGTGACGCTGAAGGACGAGGACCGCACCGAGCTGGCCTTCAACCTCGGGCCCAACCAGTCGCGCAACGTGCTCTTCCCGCTGCAGTTCGGCGAGGGCACCGGCAGCAGCGACACGTTCTTCAACCGCTTCCTGCGGCTGGGCGTCGAGGGCATCAAGTTCGGCCTCATCATCGCCATCTGTGCGGTGGGGCTGTCGCTGATCTTCGGCACGACCGGCCTGGTGAACTTCGCCCACGGCGAGATGGTCACGTACGGGGCGATCATCGGCTACCTGTTCAACGTGACCATCGGCATCCCCATGCTGCTGGCGGCGCCGCTGGCCATCCTCGTGGCGATCATCACCGGCTTCGGCATCGACCGGGCGTTCTGGCGGCCGCTGAACCGGCGGGGCACGGGCCTGATCGCCATGCTCGTCATCACCATCGGCCTGGGCATCCTGGTGCGGTACATCTTCCTGTACCAGTTCCAGGGCTTCACCCGCACCTACGCCGACTACCAGCTCCAGACCCGGGGCCTCGAGCTCGGGCCGGTCACGATCGTGCCCCGCGACCTGGCCACGATCATCATCTCGGTCGTCGTCCTCGTGCTCGTGGCGCTGTTCCTGCAGCGCACCCGCATCGGCAAGGCCATGCGGGCCGTGTCCGACAACCGCGACCTGGCCGAGTCGTCGGGCATCGACGTCGAGAAGGTCGTCGGCTACGTCTGGGCCGCGGGTGCCGGCCTGGCGGCCCTCGGCGGCATCCTGCTCGGCCTGTCCGAGCAGGTCAGCTGGTTGATGGGCTTCCAGCTCCTGCTGCTCATGTTCGCCGGCACCACGCTCGGCGGGCTGGGCACCGCCTACGGCGCCCTGGTGGGCAGCCTCGTCGTGGGCATGTTCGTGCAGCTGTCGACGCTGTTCGTGGCCCCCGAGCTCAAGAACGTCGGCGCGCTGATCATCCTGATCCTGATCCTGCTGGTCAGGCCACAAGGCATCCTCGGCCAGGCCGAGAGGGTGGGGTAGGAGACCATGAACTGGGAGAACATCTTCAGCAACGCCCTCGAGTCGGCCATCGGCCGTGACGCGATGGTGTACGCCCTGGCCGCCGTCGGCCTGAACCTCCACTTCGGCTACACGGGCCTGCTCAACTTCGGCCAGGTGGGCTTCATGGCCGTCGGCGCCTACGGCGTCGGCATCTCGGTGATCGAGTTCGGCTGGCCGCTGTGGGCCGGTGTGCTGGTCGGCATCGTCGCCGCCACCATGCTGGCGCTCGTCCTCGGCGTACCGACGCTGCGGCTGCGCGCCGACTACCTGGCGATCGTGACGATCGCCGCCGGCGAGATCCTGCGCTTCATCTTCCGGGCCGCCGAGTTCCGCGACTTCACCGGCGGCTCGAACGGCATCAACGGCTTCGCCGGCGACTTCAACGACGCCAACCCGTTCAGCAACGGCCAGTACGGCTTCTGGATCGTGAAGTTCAGCGAGACCCAGATCTGGGTGCTGACCGTCGGCTGGACCCTCGTCCTGCTGTCGGTGCTGCTCATCTGGGCGCTGGTCCGCAGCCCGTGGGGCCGGGTGCTGAAGGCCATCCGCGAGGACGAGGACGCCGTGCGGGCGCTCGGCAAGAACGTCTACGCCTACAAGATGCAGAGCCTCATCGTCGGCGGCGTGATCGGCAGCTTCGCCGGCATGATGCTCGCCCTGTCGGCAGGCTCGGTGCAGCCCGACAACTACGGCACGGCCACCACGTTCTTCGCGTACGTCTGCCTGCTGCTGGGCGGCGCCGCCACGATCTGGGGGCCGGTGGTCGGCTCGATGCTCTTCTGGCTGATCATGTCGTTCACCGAGAACATGCTGCGGCAGGCGGTCGACAACGACTACATCCCCGACAGCATCATGACCGGCACCCAGGTGGGCCAGGTCCGCTTCATGCTCGTGGGCCTGCTGCTCGTGCTGCTCATGGTGTTCCGGCCCCAGGGCATCTTCGGCGACCGGCGAGAGATCGCCATGACCACCAGGTGACGCACCCATGACCGAGACGACACGCCCCGGCACCGGCTTCAGCAGGGTCAAGGTCGACGCCTTCGAGGACGTGCCCGAGGAGCCGGGTTCGCCCAAGCCCGACCCGATCCTGGTCGCCGACGGCATCACCCGCCGCTTCGGCGGCCTGACGGCGGTCGACGTCGACCACATCGAGTTCCAGCGCGGGGTCATCACCGGGCTCATCGGCCCCAACGGCGCCGGCAAGACCACCCTGTTCAACCTGCTCACCGGCTTCGACAAGCCCAACACGGGCGTGTGGCGGTTCGACGGGCGGGAGGTGCGGGGCGTCTCGGCCCACAAGGTCGCCAAGATGGGCATGGTCCGCACGTTCCAGCTCACCAAGGCCCTGTCCCGCCTCACCGTGATGGACAACATGAAGCTCGGGGCGTCGGGTCAGGTGGGCGAGAAGTTCTTCTCGTCGCTGATCCCGCCCCGCTGGCGAGCCCAGGAGACGGCGAACGAGGCCAAGGCCGAGGCGCTGCTCGAGCGCTTCAACCTCACGCACATGGCCGGCGAGTTCGCCGGGTCGCTCTCGGGCGGCCAGCGCAAGCTGCTCGAGATGGCCCGGGCGCTCATGGTCGATCCGCAGCTCGTCATGCTCGACGAGCCGATGGCGGGCGTGAACCCGGCGCTGGCCCAGTCGATCGTGGGGCACGTGCAGGACCTGGCGGCCGAGGGCCTGACGGTCGTGTTCGTCGAGCACGACATGGACGTCGTCCGCACCATCAGCGACTGGGTGGTCGTCATGGCCGAGGGCCGGGTCATCGCCGAGGGCCGGCACAGCTCGATCGTGGCCGACAGCCGGGTCATCGACGCCTATCTCGGCCGCCACCACGGCACCCCCATCACCGAGGCCGACGAGGCCCAGATCCTGGCCGAGGCCCAGGCCGAGATCGAGGCCGAGGAGAGGGCCCGCGAGGAGGAGGGCGCATGACTGCCGCCGACACCCCCGACGAGGTCCCCGAGACTCCGGACACCGTCGGCATCCCCACCGACGGCCCCACCGACGGCCTCCC
>Ga0111539_10002905_pt1 | contig 22739 bp, 21 predicted proteins | sample RhiMethybrSRZTD1_FD_79667 | JGI IMG/M metagenome (GOLD analysis project Ga0111539, IMG submission 79667) | Populus rhizosphere microbial communities from Tennessee, USA - Rhizosphere MetaG P. TD hybrid SRZTD1 (version 2) (version 2) | ecosystem: Host-associated > Plants > Roots > Rhizosphere >...
GCGGTCTTCATGCGTGCGCAGCACGACGTTGGGAAAATACCGCGCCCGGATGGCGTCGCGAGACGACCGCCGAACGGTCTGGCGCGAAAACAAACTCCTTCTCGCGATACTCGCCATGATGCCGACTCCTTCACTACGGCTCGGTATTGAGATCGCCAGTCTCGTCGATGTCCCACCGCAGCATCATCGCGTGGTCTTCGTGCACGGTGTTGTGGCAGTGCTGCGGATACCGGCCGACGAAATCGCGAAAACGCATGAAGATCTCGATTTCTTCGTTGAAGCCGAGCCGCATCACGTCCTTGCGCGACCGCTGCGTGCCCTGCGGCGGCTGGCCGTTGCGCGAGAGGATCTGGAATTCCTCGAAGTGGATGTGGATCGGGTGCTGCCAGCCGCCGGAATTGTTCTGCAGCACCCAATGCTCGGCGGTGTTCTTCTTGATCCGGAAGCGGACGTCGTTGCAGTCGAAGAACCGGCCGTTGATCTGCCACTGGCCGTTGCCGCGCTCGAAGCGGAACGTGCGCGTGACGCGAGGTGGCTCGAGCGTCGGCAGATCGTAGAACTTCGCGATCGTCGCCGGGTGCTGGCTGTTGTCGGCCACCGGCGGCAGCACGACGTCGAAGCGCAACAAGTGATCGCCCTGGCCGGCGGGCCGCACGTTTCCGTTCGGGCCGCGGCCGTCGGTCTGCTCGAGGCGGTTCTCCAGAACAACCGACCGGCCGGCGAACTGGGAGAAGTCGACGATGATATCCGCGCGCTCCGCGACGCTGATGAGGACGTTCGTCACCTGGATCGGCTTCGGCAGGAGGTTGCCGTCGTTCGAGATCTGCCAGAACGGCAGGGTCGTGCCCGGAGAGTTCAGATCGGTCAGGAAGAACTGGTAGAAGCGCGAAGGTCCGGCGTCGAGCAGACGGAGACGGTACCGCCGCGGGTGGACCTGGAAGAACGGCTGGATTTTTCCGTTGACCAGGAATTTGTCGCCGAGGATGCCGTCCAGATTGAACAGGTCGAAGAAGAGCTGCCCGTTCTCGTCGAAGACCTTATCGCTGACAACCAGCGGCACGTCGAACTTGCCGCTCGGTAGACGGAAGCCCGTGGTTTCGTCGCCGGTGTCCTTGTCGTTGAACAAGAGATAGGTCCCGGCGAGGCCCTTATAGACATTCTACGAGGTGAAGTCGGCGCGATGGTCGTGGTACCACAGCGTGCTGAGCGCCTCGCGCGGGTAACACGCATTGCGAAGGCCGTTACCAGCTTGCTACCGGCTGCGCCGCGCGCGCAGGTGAATGTCTTTGCGCGTGACTTTTACTTCGATGGACTGGAGCTCGCGCGAGCGCCCGCCCGGCGGCCAATACCCGACCAGGTAGTAGCGGCTCGCCTCGCGCCAGATCGCGTCGGCGGCGCGCAGGAAGTCGTTCGAGTTCGCGAACCGCTCACCGCCGGTCAGCCGCACCAGCCCGATACCGCCGACGTTCGCGCGCTGGTTGAGGCCGGTCGGGTCGACCGCGTACACGCTCACGTTGGCGCGCGCGGCGGAGGTCAGCGCGTCGACCCAGTACTTCCAGATCACGCTGTGCGCGCCGAGGGGCGGATCGTCGACGTCGCAGACCGCGGTGATCCCGAGGCAGATGATCGCCTTGCGCCGATGCTCGACCGCAGCCAGCTGGTTCGAAATCCGCGCCACCGCCCGCAGCACCGTCTCGGGCGTATCGCGGCGCGAAAAGGGCACCATGCCGCCGCGGTAGCCGGCAATTCGATCGCGGGCGGTGCTGAAATCGCCGAACGCCTCGTCCGAGCCGCGCGACAGCCGCAGCACCGACAGCTCGTCCCCGTGCCCGAGCGGCAGCAACAGTGCCTGCGCGATCTGCTGCATCGCTGACGTGCCGGTGATGCCGACGCCGACATCGTCCATCAACAGCGACACGATCCGCGCATCGTCCGGCTGCGGTGTGCCGAGCGTGACGACGTGGTCGAAGGTCTTGATGTCGACGGGACGGCCGTTCTCCTTGATCTGGAATTCGTCCTGGCGCAGATCGGGCACCGGCTGCTCGTTCTTGTCGAGCGCGACGATGTCGAGCTCGACCAGCTCGTTGTCGGCCGCGGGCGCGTTACGCTGGGCCGCCACGGCCGGGGCGACGACGCAGAGGACGACGAGGCACGCCCAGCGCATGCCGCAAACCTTACGGATCGGTGCGAGACGACGCAAGAGCTTTCCGAATCACGGCGATCGCGGTCGGCGTCACCTCGTATCGCTCGAGATCCGCCGCGTCGACCCATTCGACCGCCGCGGCGTCGGTGCCGCATGAGGCGGCCGACGAGGTGCCCGCGCGCACCTGGCACGCGTAGTCGATGATGATGTAGTGGTATTCGGCGCGGCCGTCTTCGTCGAGCCTGATGCTGTCGAGCACCTCCACCACCGGACCGATCTCGACCTGGAGACAGGTTTCCTCGCGCACCTCGCGCGCGAGCGCCGCGTGCAGCGTCTCGCCGGTCTCGACCGCGCCGCCGGGCAGGCTCCACTGCCCTTTCAGCGGCTCCTGGCCGCGCTTCACCAACAGGACGCGCGCGTCGTGGATGATCACCGCGCCGACCGCGACGATCGGGCGATCCGGGTGACGCCTCACATCAGTCATCAGTCGCAGTCCAGGAGTCAGTCGCCAGTAACCAGTAGGAACTCTCGACCGCAGACAGCCAGTCCCTAGCCCCGAGCCCCAAGCCCCATCACTTTCACCACGACGCGCTTTTTTCGCTGGCCGTCGAACTCGGCATAAAAGACCTGCTCCCACGGCCCCAGATCGAGCTTGCCGCCGGTAATTGGCAGCAGCACCTGATGCCCCATGATCGTGCGCTTCAAGTGCGCGTCCGCGTTGTCTTCGCCGGTCTGGTGATGCTTGTAGGGGAGGCCGGCCGGCGCGAGCTTCTCGAGCCAGACCTGGAAGTCGTGGATCAGGCCGTCTTCCCAATCGTTGACGTAGACGCCGGAAGTGATGTGCATCGCCGAGACCAGCGCGATGCCGTCGGCGACCCCGCTTGCCTTCACGATCGCCGCCACCTCGTCGGTGATGCGGACGAACTCCTGCTTCTTCTTCGTGTTGAAAATCAGGTAGTCGGTGTGGACCTGCATCGAAGCCTTTCGTAGTGTCCGGCTTCAGCCGGACCGTGATCAGGTCCGCCTGAAGGCGGACACTACGTGGGACGTGTCAAGAAAGCGGCAGCGCGGCGTCGGCGTTGAGATCCGGGGGCGCCGTGATCCCGGCTCGCAGCTTCCGCAGACCCGCCGCGGCGATCATTGCGGCATTGTCGGTGGACAGCGCCAGGCTCGGCAGGAACGTCGGCACTTCACGCCGCTGACCGCGCTCGACCAGATCGGCGCGCAGGCGACTGTTGGCCGAGACGCCGCCGGCGACGCCGACGCTGTTCGCCTGGTACTGCCGCGCCGCGTCGAACAGCCGCTCGATCAGCGCCGTGACGACCACACGCTGGAAGCTCGCCGCGATGTCGGCGATCTCCTGCTCGGCCGGCGCGGCCTCACGGGTGCGGACATGCCGGAGCACGGCGGTCTTCAACCCGCTGAAGCTGAAGTCGAGATCACCCTTCAGCTCTGGCGCGTTGCGGTCGGCGTGCGTGAGGCGGGTGGTCGGCAGGGCGACCGCACGGTCGTTGCCCGCCGCGGCGAGGCGATCGATCACCGGCCCGCCCGGATAGCCGAGGCCGAGCAGCTTCGCCACCTTGTCGTACGCCTCCCCCGCGGCATCGTCGCGCGTTCGCGACAGCAGCTGATACTGCCCCGGACGCTCGACGAGATACAGGCTGGTGTGGCCGCCGGAGACGACGAGCACCACCGATGGCAGTGGCAGCTCTCCGTTGTGCAGGACGAGCGATTCGATGTGGCCGGCGAGATGATGCACCGCCACCAGTGGCAGGCCGGCGGCCGCGGCCGCGGCTTTCGCGAAGGAGACGCCGACCAGCAGCGAGCCGACCAGGCCCGGCCCCTGCGTCACCGCGATCGCGCCGAGGTCGCTCCAGCTGGTGCCGGCCTGCGACAGCGCCCGCTCGACGACGCCGCAGATGTCGCGGATGTGCTGGCGCGACGCGAGCTCGGGGACAACGCCGCCCCATTCGCGGTGAATCGGGATCTGCGAGGCGATGACGTTCGAGCGAATCGCCCACGGCTTCGCCGCGTCGCCGGTCTCTTCGACGACGGCGGCGGAGGTTTCGTCGCACGATGTTTCGATGCCGAGGATGCGCATGATCTCTTCGCGGCGCCTTCAGAGCCACGAAGCACACGAAGAGCACGAAGGCCACGAAGAAACCCCGTGTACTAGTTTTTCTTCTTCGTGATCTTCGTGTCCTTCGTGAGCTTCGTGGTTACGTGGCAGCTGGTTGCTCCGTCTCGAATGCCCGCCTCAATGACTCTGTGTACGGCGGTCGAAAGATGCCGCGCTCGGTGATGATGCCGGCGATGAACCGGTGCGGGGTGACGTCGAACGCGGGGTTCCAGACGAGCGCGCCCTCGGGCGCCAGCTGCGCGCCGGCGACGTGCGTCACTTCCTTCCTGTTGCGCTCTTCGATCGGGATATGGGCGCCGTCGGGCGTGTTCAAATCGATCGTGGAGAGCGGCGCCGCGACGTAGAACGGGATGTTGTGCTCGCGCGCCAGCACCGCGACGCCGTAGGTCCCGATCTTGTTGGCGGTGTCGCCGTTGGCGGCAATGCGGTCGGCGCCGACCACCACCAGATCGACCTTGCCCTGGTTCATCAGCGCCCCGGTCATGTTGTCGGTGATCACCGTCGTCTCGATGCCGTCGCGCACGAGCTCCCACGCCGTCAACCTGGCGCCCTGCAGGAACGGACGGGTCTCGTCGGCGAACACCGCGACGCGCTTGCCCTGTTCGACCGCGCCGCGGATGACGCCGAGCGCGGTGCCGTAGCCGGCGGTGGCCAGCGCCCCGGCGTTGCAGTGGGTCAGGATCCGCGCCTCCTCGGGCACCACCTCGGCGCCGAACCGCCCCATCGCGCGGCAGCTGGCGAGGTCCTCGTCGTGGATGGCCTGCGCTTCACGATCGAGCCGGTCCTTGATCTGGTCGACCGACTCCCCCGCCTGCGCGGCGGCGGCAAACCTCCGCTTCATCCGATCGATCGCCCAGAAGAGATTGACGGCGGTCGGCCGCGTCGCCGCCATCAGCTCGCAGATCTTGTGGAACTCGGCCGCGAACTTCTGCGTCCCGGTCGCCTTGCTCTGGCGCATGCCGATCGCGATGCCCATCGCCGCGGCGACGCCGATGGCGGGCGCGCCGCGAATCACCATCGTCCGGATCGCGCGCGCCACCTCCGGCGCGGTCTTGCAGCGGACGTAGACTTCCTCTGCGGGGAGCTTGCGCTGGTCGATCATGACCACCGCATCCCCTTCGCGGGCAATGGTCGGGAGCATCCGGCGATCTTACAGGGTATGCCGCTCGAGCAGCCGCGCGTCGAACGGCAGGGGCAGCAGGTTCTTGAGGTGGTGCACGACCGTTTCGCCCTTCAGGTTGGCGAGCTGGATCTCGATGTTGCCGGCAAACTCCCAGAGAATCTGGCGGCAGGCGCCGCACGGCGGCGTCGGCGCATCGGTGTCGGCGACGATCGCGATGCGCACGAAGACGCGGTGCCCCTCGGAGAGCCCCTTGAAGATCGCGACCCGCTCGGCGCACATCGTCAGGCCGTAGGTCGCGTTCTCGATGTTGCAGCCGGTGATGATCGAACCGTCGGCGGTCTCGAGCGCGGCGCCGACCTTGAACTGCGAGAACGCGGCGTCGGCGTGCTCGCGGGCGCGGCGTGCCGCGTCGACCAGGTCGACTTCGCCGGCCCGGTCGCGGACGCGCCGCGGCCCCAGTCGCCGATCGTTCTTGCGACGGTCGCCCTCGGCCCGCCCGATGTCGACCACGCGGCGGTCGAAGCCGGAGCGGCGGTCGCCTTCGACGCGAGCGCGGCGCTCGTCGAGCATGCGCCGGACCGCATCGGGCCGCTGGACGCCGTTGACGACGTGGGTGACGCGCGCAACCTGATAGAGGCGCGCGGTCAGCATCTGGATGTCCGGGTCGCGGTGGCATAGCTCGGCGGCCGTCGCGCTGTTCCAGTAGCGCACCGCGTAGAAGCGCAGCGGGTGCCCCTCGTCGCGGATCACGTCCAGGCGGCCGTAGTCCTGGCGCACCAGGATCGCCTCGAAATGCGCCACCAGGGTGAGGAACTCCGCTTCGTGCCCTTCGCCAAGGTCGATGAGCGAGACCGACAGCCGCCGCGGATCAGAGGTGTCCAATGACGCCCTCCAGCAGTGCGATGAACTGGCCGCGGATGCGGCGCGCCGTCTCCATCACCTCCGCGTGATCGAGCGGCTGCGGCAGCACCCCGGCGGCCATGTTGGTGATACACGAGATGCCCAGGACGTCCATCCCCATGTGCCGCGCCGCCAGTGCCTCGGGCACGGTCGACATGCCGACCGCGTCGGCGCCAATCGTCCGGAGGTAGCGGATCTCGGCGGGCGTTTCGTAGCTGGGTCCGAGCAACGCCACATAGATACCATGAGCGAGCGGCAGGTTGATCGCTTTCGCCGCCCGGTCGGCAATTCCGCGCAACCGTATCGAGTAGACCTCGGTCATGTCGGGGAAGCGCGGGCCGAAGCGATCCTCGTTGGGCCCGACCAGCGGGTTGGCGCCCATCAGGTTGAGGTGATCGTCGATCGCCATCAGCGCGCCCTGCGAGAAGCTGGTGTTCACGCCGCCGGCGGCGTTGGTGAGGATCAGGGTCTTGACGCCGAGCAGCCCGAGCACGCGGACGGCGAACGTCACCGTCCGCATGTCGTGGCCCTCGTAGAGGTGCACCCGGCCGGCGAGCGCGGCGATCGTCCGGCCGCGGCTGGCGCCGACGACCAGCTTGCCTTCGTGGCCGATGACGTTGGACTTCGGCCAGTGCGGCAGCTCGCCGTACGGCATCGTCACGCTGCCGGCGAGCGAGGCGGCGAAATCACCCAACCCCGACCCGAGCACGACCGCAATCGCCGGGACTTCCTTGACCTTTTTCCGAATCGTGTCCGCTGCTTCGCTGACCTGGTCGTAGTAGCTCATCCCACCGCCTGATCGCCCCATTCCGATACAGCCGCCTGTGGAACCACGAAGTTCACGAAGATCACGAAGATCACGAAGAAGACTTCGCTTCGAACGCCTGTCTTCTTCGTGTCCTTCGGGACTTCGTGTCCTTCGTGGTTATGTTGGCGTCGCTTTGCCACACCATCGCCCCTCATAGCAAGAAGCCGGCAATCGTCGCGGTCATGAAGTTCGCCAGCGTCCCCGCGAACATCGCCCGCAGCCCCAGCCGCGCCAGGTCGTGCCGCCGGTTCGGGGCCAGCGCGCCGATGCCGCCGATCTGGATGCCGATCGAGCTGAAGTTGGCGAAGCCGCAGAGCGCGAAGGTGGCGATGGTGAACGACTTGGGATCGAGCATCGGCTTGAGCGGGCCGAGCTGCGAGTAGGCGATGAACTCGTTCAGGACCATCCGCGTGCCGAGCAGGTTGCCGATTGTCGGTGCGTCGCGCCACGGCACGCCCATGCTCCACGCCACCGGCGCGAACAGATAGCCGAAAATCTGCTGCAGGCTGACGTTGGCGAACCCGAGCAGGTAGTTGATCAGCGCCACCAGCGCGAGAAACGAGATCAGCATCGCGCCGACGTTCAGCGCCAGCTGCAGCCCCTCGCCGGTGCCGCGTCCGGCCGCATCGATGACGTTGACGTCGGTCTGCTCGATCTGCAGCCGCACCGTCCCCATCGTCTTCGGCACCTGCGTCTCGGGCACCAGCATCTTGGCCATCATGATCGTGCCGGGCGCGGTCATGATCACCGCCGTCAGCAGATGCTTGGCCTCGATGCCGAACAGAATGTACGCCGCCATGATGCCGCCCGAGATGTGCGCCATGCCCGAGGTCATCACCGTCATCAGCTCCGACTCGGTCATCTCCGGCAGGTAGGGGCGGATGGTCAGCGGCGCCTCGGTCTGCCCCATGAAGATGCTGGCGGCGACGTTCAGCGACTCGGCGCCGCTGCATTTCATCACCCGGTGCATCAGCACGGCGAAGAGGCGGACGACCAGCTGCATCACGCCGTAGTAGTAGAGGATCGCGAACAGCGCGGCGATGAAGATGATCGTCGGCAGCACCTGGAAGGCGAAGATGACGCTGTAGCGCGCCCCTTCCTCGCCGAGCGTGGTGTTCATCACCCGGCCCCAGACCCCCGCATCGCCCAGCGGGCCGAACACCATCCCGGCGCCGACGCCGGCAAACCCCAGCAGCCTGTTGATCCCGGCCCCGAGCGTCTCGAACACACGCTGGCCGATGGTCGTCTTGAGCACGATCAGCGCGAACAACACCTGGAGCCCCAGGCCCCACGCGACCGTCGTCCAGTTGATCGCGCGGCGGTTGGTCGAGAACGCGACCGCAATGGTGAGGATGACGAGCGCTCCGAACATCGGCTGCAGCACGCCGAGCATCAGCGGACCTCTCCGACGACGAGGCGCCGGGCAGCAGGCGGCTGGTCGCCAATCACAATCGCGCGCGTGGCGAGGGCGACCGCCGTCTCCAGCCGGGCGCGGTCGCGGTAGTGGAGCTCGAGGACCGGGTCGCCGGCGTTCACCTTCTCGCCCGGCTTCGCCGCGACGAGAATGCCGACCGCGGGATCGACCGGATCCTCGACGCGGTCGCGGCCGGCGCCGAGCGCGACCGACGCGCGGCCCACGAGCTCGGCGTCGAGCGCCGTCACGTAGCCGGCGCGGCCGGCCGTCACGCGGTGCCGATCGCCGACCCGCGGCAGGCGCTGATAGTCGTCAACCACCTTCGGGTCGCCGCCCTGGGCCTCGATGATCTGCCGGAAGCGCTCGAGGCCGGCGCCGGAGGTGATCGCCTTTCGCACCTGCGTTTCCGCCCCGGCGATGTCGTCGGCGACCTTGCCGAGGACGAGCATCCTCGCCGCGAGCTCTATCGACACATCGACGAGATCCTGCGGCCCGCCGCCCTTCAAGACGTCGAGGCACTCGATGACTTCCAGCGCGTTGCCGACGGCGCGCCCCAGCGGCGCGTCCATCGCGGTGATGATCGCTTCGGTCTTCACGCCCGAGGCATTGCCGATCGCGACCAGCGATTCGGCGAGCCGCCGCGAGTCGGCTTCGGTCTTCATGAACGCGCCGCTGCCGGTCTTGACGTCGAGCACGAGCGCATCGATCCCCTCGGCGATCTTCTTGCTCATGATCGAGGCGCTGATGAGCGGGATGCTTTCGACCGTGCCGGTCACGTCGCGCAGCGCGTAGAGCTTCTTGTCGGCGGGAGCGATCTGCGCGGTCTGGCCGATCATCGCGCAGCCGGTCCGGGCGAGCGCCGCCTTCATCTCCTCGAGCGACAGGTTCACGCGAAAGCCGGGGATGGCTTCGAGCTTGTCGAGCGTGCCGCCGGTGTGGCCGAGCCCGCGGCCCGACATCATCGGCACCGGCACGTCGCACGCCGCCGCCAGCGGCGCCAGCACCAGGGAGGTCTTGTCGCCAACGCCGCCGGTGCTGTGCTTGTCGACCTTGGTGCCGGGGATGTCGCTCAGATCGACGCGGATGCCTGAACGGACCATCGCCTCGGTCAGGGCGGCCGTCTCCTCGGCGTTCATGCCCCGGATGAGGATGGCCATCAGGAGCGCCGAGGCCTGGTAGTCGGGAAGGTTTCCTTTGGTGACGCCGTCGACAAAAAACCGGATTTCGTCGCGGGTGAGCGCCCGCCCATCCCGCTTCGACATGATGATGTCGACCGCCCGCATCTAGGTCGGCAGTATAGCTGTAACCCAGCCGCGACCCCTACGGATCCGGCCGGGTTCGGTCGATATAACAGAGGTGACGTGCGGTTGCCGCGCCCTCCCGGTGGGTCTTGCGGGGGCGCGGGAGCGCGGCCCGCGGCCTCGAATCTCTAACATAATCAGCTGACGTGTCGCAGGTGTCCCAGCTCTCGCCCGAGCTTGCGCAGGGCCTCCTCAGGGTCGCGCGAGCCCTCCTCGTCGCCGCCCGCAACTGGACGCTCTATCCGCCGGAACACCCGGCCGTGGGCTCCTCAGTCGAGCGGCTGTGCGAGGCGGTCCGCGGCTCGTCGCTCGGCGCCGCGTTCGGCATCGGCATTACCCCCGAAACGCTGCTCATCGACGGCGTCGCGCCGACGCAGGCCGACGGCCCGATCGCGGAAGCGGCCGCGCTGCTGCACGACCGCGACCTGCTGCACATCACCTTCATCGGCGAGGTCTCGGCGGACAGCGTGACGCGGCTGCTGCGGCTGCTGACCCTGGACGCGGCCGAGCGCCGCCGCCGCGGCGGCCCGGTGCAGATTTGGGCGGAGGAAGGGCACCCTTCCCTCATCCTCGAGCAGCTCGACTACGAACGCCTGTTCGCGCGCGAGGAAGGGGACGTTCCCGAGCCGGCGAAGCGCGACGACCTGTGGCGCTCGATCGTGATGCAGATTTCGGGCAGCCAGAAAGCGGTGTTCGACGAGCGCGCGCAGGAGCGCCTGCTGAGCATCGCCGGCAGCGCCATCGACGTGGCCGATCTCGCCGTCGCGGTCCTCGGGCCCAAGTGCGCGCTCGATGGCTCGCCGATGATCACGTCGCAGGCAGCAGCCGTGCTGGTCGCGTTTCGCCACCTCACGAACATCGTGTCGGTGATGTCGCCCGACAAGCTGCCGGATGTGATGAACAACCTGGCGGCCGCCGCCAGCCGCCTCGATCCGCACGTCGTCATGCAGATGATGCAGACGGCCGAATCGCCGACCGAGGTCCCGGTCGTCGCGCGCGTCGCCGCGGCGTTCGACGATACCAAGGTGGCGCAGCTGCTGGCGACGGCGCTCGCCATCGAAGGCAAGGCGTCGGACCGCCTGGCAACCATCTTCAACACCATCGCGCCCGACGAAGACCGGAAGAAGCGCGTGCTGACGATGACGCGCAACCTGCTCAGCGAGACCGACTTCGGCAAGGCCGGTCAGTTCCAGGTGCTGTGGACCTCCGCCGAAGAGCTGCTGATCTCGTACAACGACGCGCCGTTCGTGTCGGAAGGCTACCGCACCGCGCTCGACGGGGTTGGCGGGCGCGCCGAGCGCCTCGCCGCCGCGGAGATCCCGCCCGAGCTGACCGAGATGGTCGGCACGCTGGACCAGGACAACGTCCGCTCGCTCTCGGTGATGCTGCTGATCGATCTGCTGACGATCGAGACCGAGGCGCCGCGCGCCGAGGAGATCGCGCACGACATGGCGGCGCTGGCGGAAGATCTGCTGCTGTCGGGCGCTTACGCCGACGCGCGCGTGGTGACCGACGCGCTGGGCACGCGGGCGACCTCGTCGAAGATCGGCCGCGATGCCTGCCGGCTGGCGCTCGACCGGCTCGGCGAATCGATTGCGATGCGCGAAACCGCGATGCTGCTCGGCGATCTCGGGGCGCCGGAGTTGACGACGGTCGCCGCCATCGTCGCCACCATCGGTCCGGCGGCGATCGAAGCGCTGAAGCCGCTGCTGATGACCGAGGAAGAAACGCCCGGCTCCCAGCGTGCGGCCGACATGGTCGTCGCGTTCAAGGTGGCGGCGGTCAACCGGCTCGCGCCGCTGACCGAAGACAGCCGTTGGTTCGTGCAGCGCAACGGCGCGCGCCTGCTCGGCCGGATCGCCGCCGCCGAAGGCGTGCCGCTGCTGCAGCCGCTCTTGCGCAAGGGGGATCCGCGCGTCGCCCGCGCCGCGGTGTCGGCGCTCGGGGTAATCCCCGACCCTTCAGCGGCGCGCGCCATCCACACCATCCTGCGCAGCGCCACCGGCGAGACGCGCCATGCCGTGATCTCCGCGCTGGTCGCCGATCGCGACGCCCGGGTCGTGCCGATGCTGGCGCGGATCATCGGCGAGAGCGATCCGCTCGGCAAGGATCACCAGGTCGTGCTGGAAACGCTGACCGCGCTCGGCGCGGTCGGCCACGAGGACGCGATTGCCGCGATCGCCGCCGCGCTGCAGGTGCGCTCGTTCTGGCGGCGCGGCAAGGCGCGCGCGGTCAAGGAGCGCGGCATCAACGCGCTGTCGCGCATCGGCGGCGCGCGGGCGAAGGCGGCGCTCGACGACGCGGCCCAGAAGGGCGACCGCCAGCTGAAGACGCTGGCGCGCACGGCGCAGATTTGAAGGACCGGTAATGGATCAGGCCAAGGCAGAAGATCTCGTCCGCCGAATCGCCACCGCGGTGCGCGGCGCCGATCTGTACTCGCCCAGCCATCCGCTGGTCCAGCGCGGCATCGACAACCTCGTCGCCGCGATGCAGCAGGCGCTGCAGAACGCCCCGAGCATCATCGTCGGCTTCATCGACGACGAGATCGTGGTCGATGGGTCGCGGCTGCCGCGCGGGACGGCGGCGCTGGTCGGCTTCGCGCGCGACCTGCGCGAGCGCGACGTCGAGAAGATCACGCTCAGCCGTGGACTGACCCGCGACGAGATTCGCGCCTTCGTGTCGGTGCTGGGCGACCGCAAATCGAAACAGCCGCTGCCCGATCAGCTCACCTCGCGCGGCGTGCGCAACATCACCCTCGGCCGCGTCGTGGTCGAGGAAGTCACCGACGAGCAGGCCGGCATCACCGCCGCGCAGCGCGTCTACACGACGGCGGTGCAGACCGCCGAGACGCTGTGGGACGCGGCGAAGGCCGGGGAACAGCCCGACCCGGGCGCGGCGCGCAAGATCATCGACGGCCTGGCGCGCCTGGTCACGCAGGACCGGACCTCGCTGATGGCGCTGACCGCGCTGAAGAAGTACGACAACTACACGTTCACCCACATGGTGAACGTGTCGGCGCTGGCAATGGCCCAGGCGCGCTCGCTGAACCTCGAGGGCGCGCTGCTGCGCGAGTTCGGCTTCGCCGCGCTGATGCACGACATCGGCAAGGTCAACACACCGCTCGAGGTGCTGAACAAGCCGGGCAAGCTCACCAACGAGGAGTTCGGCATCATGAAGCGCCACGTCGTCGACGGGGCGCACATCCTGCGGCGGACGCCCGAGATGCCGGCGCTCGCGCCGATTGTGGCCTTCGAGCACCATTTGAAGCAGGATCTGTCCGGGTATCCGGAGAACATCGGCAGCCGCAAGCTGAACCTCTGCACCATGATCGTGTCGATTGCCGACGTCTTCGACGCGCTGCGCAGCAACCGCCCCTACCGCGAGGGCATGGCGACGACGCGCATCCGCAGCATCATGGGCGAGCAGGGCAACCCGGCGTTCAACCAGGTGCTGCTCAAGCGGTTCGTCAACCTGATGGGGCTCTTTCCGATCGGCACCCTGGTGCGGCTGAACACCGAGGAGCTCGGCGTCGTCACCGCCGAGCATCCGACCGATCCGTTCCGGCCGCAGGTCAAGATCATCACCGACAAGTCTGGCGCGCTGGTCGAGGAGCCGCTGCTCGCCAACACCTGGGATCGCGACGAGCGTGGCGAGCAGCCTTATGCCGTGGTCGAAGCGGTCGATCCTGAATCGACCGAGATCGACCCGCTGACCTACCTATGAGCGATCCCGCCTCGCCGGCGGCGAAAGCCGCGGACCGCCAGGCGACTCCCGAGGCGCCTTCGCCGCTCGGCCCGGCCGAAACGGCGAGGCTCACCGACTTCGCCCGCGCCTGCAAGGCCGCGGCGCGCGCGGTCGTCCTCTATCCCGCCGGGCACCCGGCAATCACCGCGACGCTCGGGCGGATCGCGCACATCACCTCGACCGCGTCGATGACCACGCCGCTCCGCATCACCGTGCTGCCCGACAGCCTGCTGCTCGAGGAGCGGCAGCCGGCGCGGCCCGACGCGGCGATCGGCGAGCTCGCCGTGCTGCTGCACTCGCATCTCATCGGCGAGATGACGGTGCATCCCGGCGGCGACGCCGACGCGTGGCGGACGTTCCTGCTCCTCCTCGGCCGCTCCCCGGATTCGGTGCGCGGCGACGGCGGCATCGCCCGCGTCTGGACGACGATGGCGTGCCGCCACGTCGAGGTGCGCGAGATCGACTACGCCGAGGTGCTGCGCGAGCGCAAGGGCGGCGAGTCGGCGGTCTGGAACAAGGTGATCGCGAATTGCCTTCAGGGCAGCTCGTTCGATCTCGACGAGGAGGGGATCCGCGAACTGCTCGGCATCGCCGGCGACAGCGAGCGGCTGGCGGAGCTGATGGCCAGCCTCGAAGCCAGCGGCGACGCGGCCGGCGGCATCGCGCCGAAGGCCGCGGCGCTGATGCGGATGCTGCGGGGGATCGTCGACGCGGTCTCGAAGACCGATCCCGATCGGCTCGAGCCGGTGCTGCGCAACATGGCCTCGGCGGTCGGCCAGTGCTCGCCCGACATGCTGCTCGGCCTGATGGGGCAGCGTGAAGACGAGGAAGGGCCGCGGCTGGTCCAGGCGGTGGTCAGCCGCATGACCGACGCGACGATTGCCCGCTTCGTCGCCCGCCACGTGGTCTCGGAAAGCGCGCCGACCGATCGCCTGGCGCTCGCGTTTCAGTCGCTGGTCCGCGAGCCCGAGCAGCAGCAGCGGCTGCTCTCGCTGGCGCACGACGACGTCGCCGCGTCGCCGCTGGGGAGTGCCGAAGGATTCGAATCGGTCTGGAACCACGTCGCCGAGAAGCTGCTGACGTCGTACTCGGACGAGCCCTACGTGTCGGAAGCCTACGGCCGCGAGCTTTCGGGCGCGCGCACGCAGGCGATCGAAGTCGAGCAGGTCCACGACGATCCGCCGGAACGCATCGGCGCCTGGCTGGGGACGATTGCCACCACCGCGCTCCGCGCGCTGGACCTCACGCTCGTGCTCGACCTGCTGCGGATCGAGCAGGACGAGGAGCGCTGGGGCGACCTGATGAAGCCGGTCGTCTCGCTGCTCGAGGATCTGCTGCTCGTCGGCGACTTCGATGCCGCCAGCCAGCTCATCTCGGTGCTCGTGCGCGAGGCGAGCGCAACCGGCAGCGGCTCGACCGCGCGCCGACAGCACGCGATCACGGCCATCGATCTCCTGATCGCCGGCTCGATGATGCGGCATACGACGACGCATCTGGCGACGATCGACGAGGCGCAGTTCGAGCGGGTGAAGACGATGTGCGTCTCGCTCGGCGAGGTGCTGGTGCGTCCGCTCGCCGAAGCGCTGTCGGTCGAGGAGCGGCCGCGCCCGCGCGAGCGCCTGACCTCGATTCTGCTCGCCTTCGGCTCGGTCGGGCGCCGGACGATCGAGCGGCTGAAGAACTCGCAGAACCCGGCGGTGCGGCGCACCGCGATTCAGCTGATGCGGCAGTTCGGCGGCAGCGAGTCGCTGCCCGACCTCACCGAGCTGCTCGACGACAACGAGCCGCAGGTGCAGCGCGAAGCGGTGCGCGCGATTCTGAACATCGGCACCGATGCCGCCTTCAAGATACTCGAGCAGGCGCTGAGCAGCGGCACCACTCGCTCGCGCGACGCGATCATGCAGTCGATCGGCCTGGTCCGCGACGAGCGGGCGACGCCGCTGTTCGCCTACATCCTGCGCCACGTCGATCACCGCGGCGCGCTGGCGCCGATCTACCTGCGCGCGATCGAATCGCTCGGGGCGCTGCGCGACCCGGGCGGGATCCGGCCGCTGCAGGAGGCGCTGCGCAAGGGCGAATGGTGGGCGCCGCGGCGCACCGCGGCGCTGCGGCACGCGGCGGCGGCGGCGCTCGCCCGCATCGGCACCGCCGACGCGGTCGCGGCGCTCGAAGAGGCGGCCGCCCACGGCTCCCGCGGCATGCGCTCGGCGGCGCGCGCCCACCTGTCGCACGCGCGCGGCCGGCGGCAGCCGGCGGGAGGCGGCGCATGACCGCTCCCCGCATCCAGCTCGCCGACGAGCTGCTGCGCCGCTTCGCCGCGGCGCTGCGCTCGACGCAGCTCTACTCGAAGGGTCACCCGATCATCACCCGCAACCTGGAGACGCTCTCCGGCGCGCTGCAGCTGCTGCACAGCCTGCAGCCGTCGATCGTCATCGGCCTGGTCGGCGACGAGGTGATCGTCGACGACATGCCGATGGCCAAGGCCGACACGCTCGGCGGCTTCGTCCGCCGCCTGCAGCAGAGCGGCGTCGAGCGCATCACCATCGATCGCGGCGTCACCATCGAGGAGATCTCGACCTTCATCGACGCCGTCACCACCATCGACACGCGCAATGCCGGCGAGGACGATGCCGCCAACGCGTTTCCGGTGATGCCGCACGTCCGCGTCGGCCGGGTCACCGTCGAGCAGAAGATCGAGGGCAGCCTCACCGACATGGCGACGATCAAGCGGCTCTACAACGACGCCGTGTCGGCCGCCGGCGACGTCTGGGAGAGCGCGCAGAGCGAAGGGCGCCCCGATCCAACCGTGTCGCGGACGATGATCGACGGCCTGGCGCAGGCAGTGGCGCAGAACCGCCGCGCGCTGCTGGCGCTGACGACGCTGAAGAACTACGACAACTACACCTTCACCCACATGGTGAACGTCTCGATCCTCACCATGGGGCAGGCGCGCGGCCTCGGCATCGACGGGCCGCTCCTGCGCGAGTTCGGGCTGGCGGCGCTGATGCACGACATCGGCAAGGTGAAGACGCCAATCGAGATCCTGAACAAGCCGGACAAGCTCACCGACGAAGAGTTCGCGATCATGAAGCGCCACGTCGTCGACGGCGCCGAGATCCTGCGGGCGACGCCCGACGTGCCGGCGCTGGCGCCGGTGGTCGCGTTCGAGCATCACCTGCGCACCGACGGGTCGGGCTACCCGGGCGGCGTCGCCCGGCCGTCGCTCAACATCGGCACCATGCTGTGCAGCATCGCCGACGTCTACGACGCGATGCGGTCGCAGCGCAGCTATCAGCAGGCGTTTCCGACCGACCGCATCCTCGCCGTCCTCAAGCGCAACGACGGCAAGCAGTTCGACCAGCATCTCGTGCGGCGCTTCGTGCAGCTGATCGGCATCTATCCGACCGGCACGCTGGTCCGCCTGAACACCGGTGAAGCGGCGGTCGTCCTCAACGCCTACGCACCCGATCCCTATCGTCCGCAGGTGCGCATCCTCATCGGCCGCGACGGCAAGCGCCTTGATCTGCCGTTCGACTTGAATCTCTGGGAACCGAGCGAGGATCCGCAGCGCCCGGCGTCGGTGGTCGCGCCGCTGGAACCCGCCGACTATCAAATCGACCCGCTGATGCTGATGTAAACTGACGCCGACCTGCAGGGTGTTCCCGGGCCGTAACCCTGTCGGCTTTTCCTGATGAAGGCACACGTGCGAAGGATTGCCGCCGCATTCGTTCTGGCAGGCGCGCTCGTCTGGGCGGCGCCGGCCGCACCGGCCGATCCACCGAAGCTCGCCGTCATCCTCGTCGTCGACCAGATGCGCGCCGACTACGTCGAACGCTTCCAGGAGGGGTGGACCGGCGGGTTGAAGCGCATGGTCACCGAGGGCGCCTGGTTCTCCGAAGCGGCGTATCCGTACCTCACCACCGTCACCTGCGCCGGCCACGCCACGATTGCCACCGGGTCGTTCCCGCATACGCACGGCATCTTCCAGAACACGTGGTGGGATCGCGAGCTGAAGAAGCAGGTGATCTGCAACGAGGACCCGCGGATCAAGGATGTGTTCTACGGCGCGGCGGCACCGTCCGGCGACAGCGCCTACCGGCTGCAGGTGCCGACCTTCGCCGACGTGATGCGCTCGCAGCGCAAGGCGCACGTGGTGTCGCTGGCGCTGAAGGATCGCAGCGCGATCATGCTCGCCGGCCACGGCGGCGACGCGGTCACCTGGTTGAGCAGCAGCGTCGACGGCTGGATCACGTCTCCGGTCTACACCGAGGAGCCGGTGCCGGCGGTCAAGGCCTTCCTCGACGCCAACCCGATCTCGGGCGATTTCGGCAAGGAGTGGAACAAGCTGCTGCCGGCGTCGGCCTATGCCGGCAGCGACGACGCGTCGGGCGAAGCCCCGCCGCCGGGATGGACGCGATCGTTTCCGCACGAGCTGAAGGGCACCAGCGGCCTTGCCGACAACTCGTTCCTCATGCAGTGGATGCGGAGTCCGTTCGCGGATGCGTATGTGGGCCGGTTCGCAGCCGCGCTCGTCAAGGCGTTGAAGCTGGGCTCGCACGACACGACCGACGTCCTGGCGGTGAGCTTCTCGACGCCTGATTTCGTCGGTCACGCGTTCGGCCCGCGCAGCCACGAGGTGACGGATGTCTTCGCGCACCTCGACAAGACGATCGGGCTGCTGTTCGACGAGCTGGACGCGCAGGTCGGGAAGGGACGCTGGGTGGCCGGCCTCAGCGCCGATCACGGCGTGACGCCGATTCCGGAGCAGCTCGTCGCCGAAGGCAAGGACGCCGGGCGGATCAGCGGCGGCGCGATCATCGACGCGGTCAACCAGGCGCTGCTGCCGACGATCGGCCAGGGACGCCACGTCACCGCCCTGAGCACCAACGACCTCTACTTCGAGACCGGCGTCTACGACAAGGTGCGGCGGACGCCCGCGGCGATCACCGCCGCGCTGGCGGCGATCACCGCGCGCCCCGGCGTGCAGCGCGTGTTTCGCAGCGAGGACGTGCGCGACGCCGCCGCGGCGAAGGATCCGCTGCAGCGCGCCGCCGCGCTCAGCTACTTCCCCGGGCGCAGCGGCGATCTCATCATCGCCACCAAGCCGGGGTGGATGATTTCCGCCGCCGGCACGACGCACGGATCGGCCAACCCCGACGATCAGCGCGTGCCGCTGCTGTTTCTCGGGTCCGGCGTCAAGCCGGGCAAGTACCAGCGGCCGGCGACGCCGGCCGATCTGGCGCCGACGCTGGCGGCGATTGTCGGCGTGTCGCTGAAGGCCGAGGGCCATTCACTCTTTTGAGGCCGCGAAGAACACCAAGAAGAACGAAGAACACGAAGAAGAAGGGGACGGATCTGTTCACATTCCGCGTGCTGTCGGTGGTGAGGCGCATCCCGCCTGGACGCGTCGCCAGTTACGGGGAAGTCGCGGCCATGGCGGGACGACCGCGCGCGGCGCGTGCCGTCGGCAACATCATGCGGAGCTGCGGCCGGCCCGACGTGCCCTGCCACCGCGTGATCGCCGCCGGCGGGCGGCTCGGTGGTTACGGCGGCAGCGAGTTCCTGAAGCGCTCCCTCCTCGCGGCGGAAGGGGTGATCGTCGCCGGCGGCCGGGTGCGCGAGCTCGACCGGGTCCGTTGGAAGGTGGGCCGCAAGCGCAGGGCCGGCTGAACCTTACGGCCTGCCCCTCTCGTATTCCTTGAAGTGACCGCCCGCCAGCAACGCCCCACGCTCCCCTTCCCGTCTAAAGAAGCAACGGTGAGCCCGGAGGATCTCGTCGCCCAGTGCCAGGCGGGCAACGTCGATGCGTTCGAGACCCTCTACCACCAGCACGCGGCCAGGCTTTACACATTGGCATGCCGGATGGCGGGCTCCCCGGAAGACGGGGAAGATCTCCTGCAGGAAATCTTCCTCCAGGCGTACCGGAAGCTGGGAAGCTTCAAGGGCGACGCGGCAATCGGCACCTGGCTGTACCGGTTGGCGCTCAATCATTGCCTCGACTACGTGCGCAGCCGGCAGGCGAAAATGAACAAGCTGACCGACACCCTCGATGCCGAGACCTCGATCCAGCCGACCGCGCGGCGCGAAACGCCGATCGCGCGGCTCGATCTGGAGCGCGCCGTCGAGCGGCTGCCGGACGGCTGCCGCGAGGCGTTCGTGCTGCACGACGTCGAAGGGTTCGATCACAAGGAAGTCGGCCGGCTGCTCGGGATTGCCGAGGGCACCTCGAAGTCGCAGGTGTTCAAGGCGCGGATGAAGCTGCGGGCGCTGCTGGGCAGGGCGTGATGCACCCGACCGAGACCGCGATCAACGACTACGTCGACGGGACCAGCGACCCGTTCGAGCGCAACGCGATCGACGAGCACCTCGCGGCGTGCGCTGCGTGCCGGCAGCTGGTCGAGGATCTGCGCGAGCTGAAAAGCGCGACCGCGACGCTGGAGCTGCGCCCGCCGCCGGTGCGCGCGTGGGGGCGGATCGAGCGCGCGATCAGGTTGGAGCAGCGCGACCGGCCGCGCGCCGTGTTCCCGAGCGTCAAGTCGCTCTATTGGCTCGGCGCGGCGGCGGCGATCGTGCTCGCCGCGCTGATCTTCCCGCGGTTCCTGCCCGGGCGCGCGCCGGCGGGCGGCGACGAGCCGGCCGAGATGTCGGCCTCGGCGCGGCAGGCGGCCGAAGCGATCGAGTCGGAGCTGCGCCTGGCCGAGAGCCACTACGAGAACGCGATCAAGGGGCTGGAGGCGGCGGCGAAAAGCGACCAGGACGCGCTCGACCCGGGCACCGCGGCGACGCTGCAGAAGAACCTGGCGGTGATCGACCAGGCGATCAGCGAGAGCCGCGCGGCGATGCGGGCGCAGCCGACCAGCGAGCCGGCGCAGCAGAGCCTGATCGAGAACTTCAAGACCAAGATCGCATTGCTGCAGGACACGGTGGCGCTGATCAACGAGATGCGGAAGGGCAACGAGGCGGGGGCGGCGCGAATCGTTTCCGGGCTCAAGAACAAAGGGTAGACCGATCATGCGACTGACTTTGCCGATCGTGATTGCCGGCCTGGCGCTGGCCGCGCCCGCCGGCGCGCAGGACACCGACCCCCGCCTCGTGGTGCGCGAGGTGGTGCGCACGGCCACGGCGCGCGCCTACCAGGGCCGCAACGCCGGCCAGGAGCAGACCGAGCGCATCTCGCGCAAGCTGCGCGTCGGCCGCGACGGCCGCGTCACCATCGCCAACATCTCGGGCGAGATCGCCGTCACCGGCGGCGGCGGCGACGAGGTGTCGATCGAGGCGGTCAAGCGGACGCGCGGCGATCGCAGCGAGCTGGCCAACGTCGAGGTGGTGATCGAAGAGCGTGCCGGCCGCGTCGAGATCCGGGCCGAGCACACGCGGTTCCGCGATCGCCGCGGGCGCGGCGATTCGGCGTCGGTCGACTTCACCGTCACCGTGCCGGCGTCGGCGTCGGTGGACGCGCACTCGGTGTCGGGCTCGGTCAAGGTGAGCGGCGTGCGCGGCAGCGTCCGCGCCGAATCGGTCAGCGGCAACGTCACCACCACCGACACGCCGAACCTCGAGCTGGCGAAGAGCGTCTCGGGCGACGTGTCGCTCACCGGCGCCGCGGCCGACGGCGATCTGACGGCCGGCAGCGTCAGCGGCGACATCACCGCGAAGGGGCTGAAGGCGCGCGGGCTCGACTTGAACTCGGTCAGCGGCGATGTGCTGCTCACCGACGTCGCGTGCGAGCGGCTCACGGTCAAATCGGTCAGCGGCAATATCGAGTACACCGGCACGATCGTCCGGACCGGCCGCTACGAGATCAACACCCACTCGGGCGACGTCCGTCTCACGCTCTCGAACCCGCCGGGCTTCGAGCTGACCGCCAACAGCTTCAGCGGTTCGGTGCGCTCGGATCTGCCGCTGACTATCGGCGGCAATTCGGGCGACGACCGAGGTCGCGGGCGGGAGCGGCACAACATGCGGGCGACGTTCGGCGACGGCAGCGCGACGCTTAGCATCCGCACGTTCAGCGGTGGGATTGTCATCGCGAGGCGATGACGCGGCAGCCGCGCCGGCGCGGCTGCCGCCTGGTAGGCCAGGGAGGCCTGACCCACCTGCCTACCGCGGCGCCGCGCCGACTCATCCACACGCGGCCTGCCTGCGCCGCGGCGGCGCGCGGCTCTGTATAATCAGTCCCAGGAATCATGGAAGCCCTCGAATCTGGAGGCACGAAATGACACGAGTGGTTCTGGTGGGAGCTCTCGTCGGCGCGCTCGCTGCCGCCCCGGCGCTCGCGGCAGCGCAGGGCACGGCGCCCAAACCCGCGGGCGGGGCCGCGGCTCAGGCCGGCGCCGGCCACGCCGCGCCGAAGGCCCAGCCGGCGACCGAGCCGGCGCCGGCGGCGCCGGAAGGGCAGATGGCGCTCGGCACCGTTCGCATTCCCAAGGCGGTCAAGGCGGACGGCAAGCCGCTCGCCGCCGGCACGTATCAGGTGCGGTTGACCACCGACACCGCGGGCCCCGACGCAAGGGGCCAGAGCAAGGCGCTCGAGCGCTGGGCTGAGTTCCTGAAGGGGGGCAAGGTCGTCGGCCGCGAGGTCGTCACCGTGATCCCGCAGGCGGAAATCTCGAAAGTGCAGAAGGACACGCCGCCGGCGCGCGGATCATCCAAGGTCGAGACGCTGAAGGGCGGCGACTACCTCCGAGTGTGGATCAACCGCGGCGGCAATCACTACCTGATGCACTTCAGCGTGTAGCGGCTGGAGCTCGGAACGGAACTGTTGACGGCCGGCAGCGACCCGCTGCCGGCCGTGTTCTTGTACGAGCGCCACGATTCTGATTCCGCCGGCGCAAAAGCGTAACCGCCTCCGGGCCGCAACCTGCTCCAAAGCCTTGATTTGGGCCGATTTTTCGCCCGGCACTGCGCTTGCCTCATCCGTATCCGTGCGACTCGACCTTCCCCGGGCGGTGCTGATTTTCCTGTCGATCACGACCTGCTACGCGCGTGTGCAAGCGCGTGCCTTCCCGGTCACCGACATGGCGACCGAAGTGAACAGCTGCCTGAGGATGGTCCGCGTCGCCGCATCGCGCCGCGGCCGGGCGATGGATTCGACCGGCCTTCCCGTCCGCGCTCGCTCGTCGCGCCGCAGCTAGCCGCCGGCAACCACCCGCGACTCAGACCGCCA
>Ga0111539_10002906_pt1 | contig 22736 bp, 20 predicted proteins | sample RhiMethybrSRZTD1_FD_79667 | JGI IMG/M metagenome (GOLD analysis project Ga0111539, IMG submission 79667) | Populus rhizosphere microbial communities from Tennessee, USA - Rhizosphere MetaG P. TD hybrid SRZTD1 (version 2) (version 2) | ecosystem: Host-associated > Plants > Roots > Rhizosphere >...
GCATGAGCGGCGGCCGGGTCGGCATCGATGTCACTCCCTGGTGGATGCCGGCCTGCCCGCCGGCGGGGCAGCCTATCCCGCTGTTGGCGGGTGTGCTCGGGCGGCGCTTGTCTCCGCCGCAGCGAGTCAGACTGTCCAAGACAGAGGAAAAGACGTTGCGGCGTTGCCGCAGCCGCTTCGCCGAACCCGCTACGGCAAGAGCCGGGGCGTTGCGACCGCGCCGGCAGAGCTCGTGCCGCTGTTCTCCCCGTCCCGGTGGCGCGTCGCGGGGCCGCGCAGCGGCGCGGCCGGGGGCGCCTTCGCCCGACAATCTGCAGCCCGTCCGTGTTTCGCCCTCGTCCGCACCTCGGCCAGCCTCCTCACCGGAGGGCGAAACACTGCGGGCGAAGCCGTCGGGCGAACGACGCCCCCAGGCCAGCCGCGGAGCGGCCCCTACCTCGCGCTACCGATACGCGGCCAGGAGCTTCTCGAACTCCGCCTTCGCCGGCCGCAGCTCCTCGGCACCGAACTGCGCCAGCGGCTTGTCCGGCAGCCGCTGGATCTCGTCGAGCGGCGCGTTGCTCTTGGGGTCGTAGTAGATGAGCCCGGTGAAGACCCTGCCGTGGTCGCCGCGGTCGCGGGCCAGGATGTCGAGGGCGCGCGCCCGGTCGGTCGGGTCGTGGTCCTCGGCCAGCTTGTGGATCACGAGGTGGCTGCCGTCGGGCATGTCGACGACCTTCGTCGTGCCCGGGTCCTGCTCGATCGCGACCGGCTCGTAGGGCGCGACGAAGCCGAGCTCGTGGAGCGAGACGTTGTGCTCCTTGAGCCAGGCGAAGCCCTTGGTGCTGTCGGGCAGGTTGTTGAAGGTCACGCAGGGCGAGATCGCGTCGATGAGCGCGAAGCCGCGGTGCGCGATGCCCGCACGGATGAGGGCGACCATCTGCTTCGCGTCGCCGCTGAAGCTGCGGGCCACGAAGCCGCAGCCGAGGTCGATGGCCATCTGGCACAGGTCGACCTCGTTGTAGTCGTTCACGTCGCCCGACTTGACCTTCGCGCCCTTGTCGGACGTGGCCGAGAACTGCCCCTTCGTGAGGCCGTAGACGCCGTTGTTCTCGACGACGTAGGTCATGTTCGTGTTGCGGCGCACCGCGTGCATGAACTGGCCCAGCCCGATGTTGCTCGTGTCGCCGTCGCCGGAGACCGCGAGCACGACGAGGTGCCGGTTGGCCATCGACGCGCCGGTGGCGATGCTCGGCATGCGGCCGTGCACGGCGTTGATGCCGTAGCCCTTGTTGATGAAGTAGGCGCCGGTCTTGCTCGAGCAGCCGATGCCCGAGGTCTTGGCCACGTTGTAGGGGTCGACGCCCGACTCGTAGGTGGCCGCGATGATGTGGCGCGTGATCTGGTCGTGGCCGCAGCCCAGGCAGAGTGTCGACTTGCCGCCGGCGTAGTCGGCGCGGGTCAGGCCGATCGAGTTCGTGGTCTCAGCGGGCATGGACGGCCTCCTTCTGCTCGCGCCGGCCGGCGCGCAGCGCGTCGACGACGACCGACGCCGGCATCGGCAGGCCGCCGTACTCGAGGATCGAGCGGACCTTGGTCGCGCACTCGGGCACCTTGAGGCGCACGATGTCGGTGAGCTGGCCGTCGCGGTTCTGCTCGACGACGAAGACCGACTTGCAGGCGCGCACGAACTCGGCCACCTCGTCGTGCAGCGGCAGCGCGCGGACGCGGCAGCTCCGCGTGCGCACGCCGTCCTTGGCCAGGATCTGCTGGGCCTCGTCCACCGCGAAGCTGCTGCTGCCGAAGTGGATCAGCCCGATGTCGCCCTCGCCGGTGACGACCGGCCTGGGCGTGTGCTTGACCGAGCCCGAGATCTTGCGCTTGATCCGGTCGAGCACCTCCTTGTACTCGACGTCGTTCTCGGTGTAGCCGGCGGTCTCGGTGTGGCCGCTGCCGCGCGTGAAGTAGGGCGCCTTGGGATGGTGCGTGCCGGGCAGCGTGCGGTAGGGGATGCCGTCGCCGTCGACGTCCTTGTAGCGGGCGAACTCGGCCACGCCCTTGAGCGCCTCCTTGTCGAGCACCTTGCCGCGGTCGATGCCCTTGCCGGGGTAGGGCAGCGGGTCGCTGACCCAGATGTTCATGCCCATGTCGAGGTCGGTGAGCACGAAGACCGGCGTCTGGTAGCGCTCGGCCAGGTCGAAGGCCTGCGCGGTCAGCTCGTAGAGCTCGACCGGCCCGGATGGCAGGAGCACGATGTGCTCGGTGTCGCCGTGGCTCAGGCGGTAGACCGACTTGATGTCGCTCTGCTGCGTGCGCGTCGGCATGCCGGTGCTCGGACCCACGCGCTGCACGTCGACGATCACGGCCGGCACCTCGGCGTAGTAGCCGAAGCCCGTGAACTCGGACATGAGCGAGATGCCCGGCCCCGCCGTGGCCGTGAAGGCGCGCGCGCCGGCCCAGCCCGCGCCCAGCACGAGGCCGATGCTGGCCAGCTCGTCCTCGGCCTGGATCTGCACGAAGCGGTGCTCGCCCGTGGCCGCGTCGACGCGGTGCGTCTTGCACAGCTCGATGAAGGCCTCGCAGAGCGAGGAGGAGGGCGTGATCGGGTACCAGGCCACGACCGTGGCGCCGCCCATGAGCGCGCCGATCGCGCAGGAGGTGTTGCCGTCGATGAGGATCTTGCCCTGCGTGAGCTTGCGAGCCTCGACGCGGAAGGGGCAGGCCGCCTTGTCGAAGTGCTCGCGCGCGTGCGCCACGCCGGCGTGCACGACGTCGAGGTTGAGCTTGACGACCTTCTCCTTGCCGGCGAACTGGTCGTGCACCGTGCGCTCGACGACCGCCGGGTCGAGGCCGAGCAGCTCGGCCACCGCGCCGACGTAGACCATGTTCGCGAGCAGCTTGCGCAGCCGCGGGTCGGGGCCGAAGTCGCGCGCCACGTGCGCCGCCGGGATCCTGTAGACCGTGATGTCGTCGCGCCCGATCGACTGGGCGTGCGGCAGCTCCTCGTCGATCATGAGCACGCCGCCCGGCGCGACCTGGCGGATGTCGTCCTCGGCCGTGGCCTCGTTGAAGGCCACCGTGAAGTCGTGCTTGCCGCTGCGGCAGTGCCAGCCCTTCTCGGTGACGCGCACCACGTACCAGGTCGGCAGCCCCGCGATGTTGCTGGGGAAGTAGTTCTTCGCGGCGACCGGCACGCCCATGCGGAAGATCGTCTTCGCCAGGATCGTGTTGCTCGAGGCGCTGCCCGAGCCGTTGACGGTCGCGACAGCCAGCGTGAAGTCGTTGATGACGGGCATGGTCTCGGGTGGACCTCGGGGCGCATCCGCCGGGGCGGCGGGAAAACCGTCTAGCCTAGCAGCGGCGGGCGGCGTTCGGAATGCCCCCGGGGCCGGACGCCGGCTCAGCCGGGGATCTGCGCCTGCAGCTCGCGGATCTCGTCCCACGGCTCGTCGTGCTGCTGTGCGGCCGCCAGCGCCGCGCCGCGCTCGAGCGCCTCGCGCGCCTCGTCCCAGCGCTGCAGCGCGATCAGGCAGCGGCCGCGGCGGATCGCGGCCACCATCCACTGCGGGTCGAGCTGCAGGCAGCGTGCGAAGGCGGCCTCGGCCGCGGCGTGCTCGCCGGCCCCCAGCAGCGCCTGCGCCAGGGCGAAGTTGTGCAGCGGGTTGTCGGGGTCCTTGCCGACGAGCGCGCGGAAGCGTTCGACCCGGGCGTCCATGAGGGCGCGGATTCTAGCGCCTTGTGCCCGCGGCCCGCCGACCGGATCGTGGGCGCGATGGACGCGGCCTTCGCCGACGCAGTGGCCGGGGAGCTGCGCCGCTTCCCGGCGCCGGGAGTCGGGGGCGGCGCCTGGCCCGACGGGCTGGCCGAGTCGCTCGGCCGCTTCTGCGCCGCGCTCGCCGCCGCCAACGAGCGCCTCAACCTGACCGGCATCACCGACGCGCGCGGCATGGCCGTGCTCCACGTGCTCGACAGCCTCGCGGCCGCGCCGCTGCTCGCGGGCGCGGAGACGGCGATGGACCTCGGGTCGGGCGGCGGCGTGCCCGGCGTGCCGCTCGCGCTCGCGCTGCCCGCGCTCACGATGACGCTCGTCGAGTCGCGCGAGCGCAAGGCCGCGGCGCTCGCGGCGCTCGTCGGCGAGCTCGGCCTGCCGCCGCGCATCACCGCCGCGCACGCGCGCGGCGAGGCCTGGCTGCGCGAGCACGCCGTCGACGTCGTCGTCGCGCGCGCCGTCGAGAGCCTGCCCGAGCTGCTCAAGCACCTGCGGCCGGTGCGCCAGCGCTTCGGGCGCCTGATCCTGCTCAAGGGCCCGGCCGCGGACGACGAGCTCGCCGCTCTCGGCTCGCGCGTCGCCGCGCTGGGGTTTCCCGCGCCGCGGCGGCACGAATTCGCGCTGCCCGACGGCGCGGGGCGCCGCGTGCTGCTCGAGTTCCGCATGGAGTTGGCGCGCGGCGGCGGCTGATCGCTACCCTGTCGCCTCGCTGGCCCCCGCGTGAAGCCTTCGGAGGATCCGACATGACCACCCGTCCCCGCCTGCTGTCCGCCGCCGTCGGCGCCCTGTTCGTGCTGAGCGCAGCCTGCGGCGAGTCGTCTCCGCCCGCGACCGCCAAGCCGGCCGCGCCGCCGAGTGCGCCCGCTCCCGCGCCGAGCAAGCCCGCTCCGGCCCCCGCCAAGCCCGCAGCGCCCAACCCGCTCAACGAAGAGGTCGCGAAGGTGCAGGCCGGCGTGCAGTCCTCGCTGGATTCGCTGAAGGCCGAGGCCGCGAAGGCCGACAAGTCCACGCTCGAGACGGTCATCGCCGACACGAAGACCGCCATCGCCGACAAGGAGAAGGCGCTGTCGGACGTGCAGTCCCAGATCAAGGCGAAGACGGCCGAGATGGCGCAATCGCTGCTCGGCAAGTCCACGGACTCGCTCAAGGCGGAGGTGGACTCGCTCACCGCGCAGCTCGACGTCCTGAAGAAGGAGCTCGCCGGCCTGAACGAGAAGCTGCAGATCTACGTGGCCGAGCTCGCCCAGCGTCCGGCCTGAGGCCTACTCGCGCGGCCGCGCGCTTTGGTAAGGTTCGCGCCCTCGTCGCCGGGGTAGCTCAGCGGTAGAGCACGGCTTTCGTAAAGCTGAGGTCGTGGGTTCGATCCCCATCCCCGGCTCCAGCGCGACGATGGCCGCGCCGCCGCCGCTATGATCGGCGCGTGCGCTACCTGGTAGACGGCTACAACCTCGCCCATTGGCTGCTGCGCGACGACGAGCTGCGTCCCGAGCAGCTCCGGGCCGGCCTGCTGCGGGCGATGAAGGGCAACCTGCCGCGCGACGCGACGCGGGTCGACGTCTACTGGGACGTGCGGCGCGGCGAGACGCCGCCGCGCGAGTCGCTGGGCTGGTGCACGCTGCACTTCGTGCCCAACGCCGACGAGGCCATCGTGGACGCGGTCTACGACAGCCCGCAGGCGCGCGAGCTCTGCGTGGTGAGCCGCGACCGCGAGGTCACCGGGCGCAGCCGGCAGCTCGGCGCGAAGGTGCTGGCGCCGGCGGAGTTCCTCGAGCGATGAGCCCACGGGCAGCGAGCGGGCCGTGAGGGGACTGGCCTTCGCGCTGATCATCTTCGCCAACCTGATCGGCGGGTCGACCTACCTCGCCCAGAAGATGGCGCTCGAGGGCCTGCCCGCCGCGACGGTGACGGCGCTGCGCAACGGCATCGCGATGCTGTGCCTGATGGCCTGGGCCGCGCGCTCGGGCGGCCTCCGCCTGCGCTTCACCGCGCGCGAGCACGGCCGCCTCGCGCTGATCGGCGTGCTGGGCTACGCGCTGCCGCTGCTGCTCGGCATCTGGGGCCTGCGCGGCTCGACCGCGGGCAACGCGAGCATCCTGATCCTGCTCGAGCCGCCGTCGATCATGCTCTTCGCGTGCCTGCTGCTCGGCGAGCGGATCCGCTGGCTGCAGGGCGCGGGGCTGCTGGCCGGCCTGGCGGGCGCGCTGTGGATCGTGGTCGGCGACCCGGGCCAGGGCGCGTCGCTGGGCGAGCTCGTCGCGGGCCGCTACCTGGGCGGCAACGCGACGCTCGCGCTGCACGGCGTGCTCTGGGGACTGTACTCGCCGCTCATGATCCCGCTGGCGCGCACGCACCGTCCCGCCGACGTGACCTTCGCGGCGATGCTCTGGGGGATGCTGCTGCTCGTGCCCGCGGCGCTGCTCGAGGCCGGCGAGTGGCACGGCGGCCCGACGCTGGCGCCCGCGCTCGTGTGGACGCTGGCGCTCGGCGTCGTGGGCAGCTTCGGCGGCACCTTCCTGTGGGTCGAGGCGCTGCGGCACCTGGACGGCTCGACCGTCGCCCCCTTCGTCTTCCTGCAGCCGCTGGCCGGCGTGCTCGCGGGCCACCTCGTGCTGCACGAGCAGCTCAGCGGCGCGGCGCTGGCGGGCGGAGCGCTCATCGCGGCGGGCGTGCTGCTCGTGATCGCGCCGTCGCGCCGGCGGACGGCGGCGGACGCGGCCGGCTAGCGCGGGCTCCTACGGCGCCGGCGGCGCGACGAGCGTCTCGCTCGGGATGCGGATCGTCGGCGTAATGAAGAAGACGATCTCGCTGTTGCGCAGGCGGCTGCTGCGGCTCTTGAAGAGCCAGCCCAGGATCGGGATGTCGCCCAGGATCGGCACCTTGGTGATCTGCTCGATCGAGTCGCGCGCGCGCAGGCCGCCCACCGCGAGCACCTGACCGCTGTGCACGTGCACGGTCGTGCCCGTGTTGCGGGTGCTGATGACCGGCGTGCTGACCTCGACGCCCGCGAGGTTGAAGGGCACCTCGGCCGTCACGGCCGAGACCGCGACCGAGAGGTCGATGCGGATCACGTCCTCGCCGACGATGAAGGGGATGATCTCGACCTTGACGCCGGTCTCCTCGTACTTGGTCGTGATCTGCGCGTTCGTGCCCACGCCCGTGGCCTCGAAGACCGGCACGCGGCTGCCCGTGTTGATCATCGCGCGGTGGCCGTTGAGCACCGTGACCGTGGGCGAGCTGATGAGCTCGCTGGCGCCGATGGTCTGGAGCAGCGACAGGATCGCCTTGACGCTCGTCCCGTCGTGCACGCCCTGCAGGCTCATCAGGAAGCCCGTGATGCTGTCGGGCGTGGTGAAGCTGCCGAAGGCCGCGCCGGCGCCGGTGGGTGAGTTGTTCTCGAGGATCGGAAAGCCCGAGCCGAAGTTGCCGTCGACCGGGTTGGCCGTCGGGTCGAAGGGCAGGTTGTTGTCCTCGAGATGGAGGATGGCGATCTTGCTGTCCCAGTCGATGAGGTCGTCGAGGTTGACCTCGACGATGCGCACCTGGAGCTCGACCTGCGGCAGGTCGGCCAGCAGCTGGTCGAGGAGCTGGTCGATGAAGAGCAGCGTGGCAGGCGGCCCCGTGATCACGAGCAGGTCGGCGATCTTGGGGTTGACGAGCGCCTCGCGCTCGCCGAGCGTGCCCGTCGGGTCGGTGTAGAAGTCGGGGTGCAGCACCCAGCGGATGCCGGTCTCCGAGCTCCCCTCGTTGAGCACCGTCTGCTTGGTCGGGTCGTTGAGGCTCGGCGCGAGCGTCGGCGGCGGGAAGCCCGGCACCTCGGCCTGCAGCATCTGGAGCACACCGGCCGAGCGGTCGGACTTGAGCGTGTACATCTTCGACCACGAGCCGTCGATGCCGCGGATCACGTTGCGCCCGAGGCGGTGGAAGGGCGAGGCGTCTTCCTGCAGGTAGTCGGCCTCGACGTCCTCGGGCTTGGCGGGCTCGATGAGCTCGAGGAGGTCGGGGTGGTCCTTCCCGGCCTGGGCCGCGTCCTGTCCCTGCTGGTCGGCGGCCGCCTGCGCCACGGCCTGGCTGGCCGCGGCCTGCTTCGCGGCGACTTGCGCCTCGCCGCCGACGACCGTCACGGGCTCGTCGGCCGACAGCGACCAGCCGCGCTCGGGATCCACCGCCGTCTCGCTGACGCAGGCGGCACAGCCCAGCGCCAGGAGCAGCGGCAGCGCGCGCGGCGTCACGGGGCGTTCAGCGCGACGATGGCCGCCGGCGTCAGGTCGGCGACGGGACCCAGCCGGCTGGTGACGCCCTTCTTCTCGACCACCGCGTCGTACTCGCCGTCATGGGCGGCCTTCTTCACGGCGGCCTCGAACTGCTCCTGCGCCTTCTTGCGCAGGAAGTGGTAGTCGGCATCGTTCTCGGTCAGCTTCTGCGCCTCGCGCCAGGCGGGGATGGCCCCGAGGAGGGCCGTGCTGTCGAGCTCGGCGATCTGCCGCGCGTCGGCGAGCACGCCGAAGATCAGTTTGCCCTCGACGTGGTAGACCGGCAGCTTGTCGATGACCCGCTGCGTGAGGTCATCGATCGGCCGCTCGCCGCCCGTCACGCCGCCCGGCACCGTGACGACGTCGACCTTGGCCTCGAGCGCGACCCGGGCGAGGGCCTTGTTCGTGGCCGCCTGCGCCTCGGCGAAGAGCTTGGTGCCGCGCTTGCCGTCGGTCTCGGTCAGGCCGTCGGCCTTCATCCGCATGTAGATCGGGTTGTTCGCATACACGGCGAGGATGTCGACCACCGCCGCGGTGCGCGCGCCCTCGATCTTGCCGTAGACGACCTTGCCGGTCACGGCGAGCACGTCGGACCAGGTCGCGGCGATCAAGGACAGGCCCACGACCGCGCACGCCGCCAGCCTCCGCGCACGGCTCTGACCCACATCCATGCCACGCCCTCGCTCACGTCCGCCGGATCGACCAGTGCCCGTCCGAGCCCACCCGATCGGCCGGCAAGGATAAGGATCGCACCCCTTGCCGGGGGAGCCGATTTCCCGTCCGGGCCGAATTTTCGGTCCGGGACCAGGCGTGCACGCGACGGAGCGGAGGCAATATCGGTGCGAACGCGCGGCACCTTCACCGCGCTTTCGCCGCGCTTTCGCCGTGATGTTCCGCGGCCGCCGCGCGCGCTCAGTCGCGCCGGTCGCCCCGTCCCCGGCCGCCGCGGTGCCGGTCGCGCCCGCCGCCGTCGCGACGGCCGCCGCCACCGCCGCCACCACCGCCCTCGCCGCCGCCGTCCCCGCCGCCGGTCGCCACCGGCTGGAAGTTGGGGTCGGCCTGCTTCATCGAGAGGCGGATGCGGCCGCTCTCCTCGACGTCGAGCACCTTGACCTTGACCTTCTGGCCCACGCTGACCACGTCGGCCGGGTCCTTCACGTAGCCCGCGCCCATCTCCGAGACGTGGCACAGGCCCTCGGTGCCCGGCAGCACCTCGATGAACGCGCCGTAGGGCTTGAGGGCCGTGACCTCGCCCTCGTACACCTCGCCGACGTTCGGCATCTGGCGATCGGCCTTGGGGCCGCGGTCGCCGCGTCCGCCGCGATCACCGCCGCCGCCGCCGCCGGGTCCGCCCAGCGGGGCCTCGAGGTTCATCGAGAGCCGCACGCGGCCGATGTCGTCGATGTTGACGACCTTGACCTCGACCACGTCGCCGATCTTCATCACGTCGTCGATCTTCTTCACGAAGCCGCCGCCCTTGCCCATCTCGGACACGTGGAGCAGGCCTTCCTTGCCCGGGAAGATCTCGACGAAGGCGCCGAACTCGCGGATCGAGACGACCTTGCCCTTGTAGACCGCGCCGAGCTCGGCGTCGCCGCAGATCGCCTCGATCTGCGCGACGGCCGCCGGCAGGTCGCTGCCCGGGCCGCCGGCGATCGTCACCGCGCCGTCGTCGTTGACCTCGATGCGCACGTTGAACTGCGCCTGCAGGCCCTTGATGGTCTTGCCGCCCGGGCCGATGAGGAAACCGATCTTCTCGACCGGAATCTGCTTGAGCACGAGCACCGGCGCCCACTTGCTGACGCCCGGCCTCGCCGCGTCGATGGCCTCGGCCATGCGGCCGAGGATGTGCAGGCGGCCCTCGCGCGCCTGCTCGAGCGCGCGACCGAGCAGCGCGCCCGACAGGCCCTTGACCTTGATGTCCATCTGCAGCGCGGTGACGCCGTCCTTGGTGCCGGCGACCTTGAAGTCCATGTCGCCGTTGTGGTCCTCGCTGCCGAGGATGTCGGAGAGCACGAAGAACTGCTCGCCCTCCTTGATCAGGCCCATGGCGATGCCGGCCACCGGCGAGCGCAGCGGGCAGCCCGCGTCGAACAGCGCCAGGCTGGCGCCGCAGACCGAGGCCATCGACGAGCTGCCGTTGCTCTCGAGGATCTCGGAGACGACGCGCGCGCTGTAGGGGAACTCCTCGGGCGGCGGCATGACCGCGTTGACCGCGCGCTCGGCCAGGTTGCCGTGGCCGATCTCGCGGCGCGAGGTGCCGACGAGGCGGCGCACCTCGCCCACGCTGAAGGGCGGGAAGTTGTAGTGCAGCATGAAGCGCTTGCTGTACTCGTCCTGCAGGCCGTCGATGATCTGCTCGTCACGGCCGGTGCCGAGCGTGATCGTGACCAGCGCCTGCGTCTCGCCGCGCGTGAACAGCGCGCTGCCGTGGGTGCGGGCCAGGACGCCGAGCTCGATGTTGATCGGCCGGATGTCCTTGAGGCCGCGCCCGTCGGCGCGCACGCCGCGCTCGGCGATGCTCTTGCGCTCGATCTCGCCCTCGAGATCGTGGAAGGCGGCCTTGGCCTGCTTCTCGGCCGGCAGGCGCTCCGCCTCGGGCAGCGCGGCGACGAGCGCCTGGATCTGCTCAGAAACGAAGGTCTTCACGGCCTTGGACTTGGCGTGCTTGCCGGGCGTGGCCATGGCCGCGGCCAGCGCCGTGCGCCGGCCGGCGACCGCCGACGTGAAGGGATTCGGCGCCGGCGTGGTCACGGACTGCTTGGGCTTGCCGGCCCGGGCCGCGAGCTCGGAGATCATCCCGCAGATCTCGACGATCGCCTGGTGACCGAAGAGGATCGCGTCGGCCATGACCTGCTCGGGCAGCTCCATGGCGCCGGCCTCGACCATCGTCACCGCGTCGGCGGTGCCGGCGACGACGAGGTCGAGCGTGCTCGTGGCCATCTGCGTCGTGGTCGGGTTGACGACGAACTGGTCGTCGACGCGGCCCACGCGCACCGCGGCGCCCGGGCCCTGGAAGGGGATGCTCGAGAGCGTCAGCGCGGCCATGGCCGCGACGCCGGCGAGGTTGTCGGGCTCGCTGTCTCGGTCGTAGGAGCAGACCGTGACGATGAGCTGCACCTCGTCGCGGTAGCCGTCCGGGAACAGCGGGCGCACCGGGCGGTCGATCGAGCGCGCGATGAGCACCTCGTGGTCGCGCGGGCGCATCTCGCGCTTGAAGAATCCGCCCGGCACCTTGCCGGCGGCGTAGGTCTTCTCGCGGTACTCGACGGTCAGCGGGAAGAAGTCGATGTCGGGCCGGCCGGGCGCGGACTGCGCGGTGGCCAGCAGCGAGGTCTCGCCGTAGGTGGCGAAGACGGAGCCGTCCGCCTGCCGGGCCATGCGGCCTGTCTCGAGGGTCATGGTGCGGCCGCCGATCTGCCGGCTGACGCGGATGGCTTCGTACAACTTGGGATCACTCATGGATCAGGGAACCAGTGGCGCGGCGCGCGGTGCGCGACGGGCCGGGGAGGGACGGCTGGAACGCCAGCCGCCCGGGATCGAGGAACTCCGCACCGCTTCCACGGGGAAGGCGCCGGTCAGGCGCTGGTGCGGATGCCGCGGATGCCCAGCTTGTCGATCAGGGCGTCGTAACCGCGGGGATTGGCGCGCTGCAGGTAGCGCAGCAGCCGGTTGCGGCGGCCCACCATCTGGAGCAGGCCGCGCTCGGTGGCGTTGTCCTTGGAGTGGGTCTTCAGGTGCTCGGTGAGCGCCGTGATCCGCTCCGTGAGGCCGGCCACCTGCACTTCGCAGGAGCCGGTGTCCTTGTCATGGACCGCATACTCGCGGATTCGCGCGCGTGCGGCTGCCGTGGTGGTCATCGCTGGACTTCTTTCAGGCCCGTCTTCCGCTCGGTCTCGGGCCGTTCTCTGCTTTGCAATGTCTGTGCGTCGAATAGATTCCGGGGCACCTTAGCAGAGCGCCGTCTTCCGCGACAAGGGGAGCGCGGAGCCGGAGATGAAAAAGGGCCGGGCGGGCTGTCCCGAGACAGCCCGCCCGGCCAAAGGAATCGTAGGCCGAGGTCGAGGCCTCAGCGCGGGGTCCTGTGGGCGTAGGACCCGTCGTCCGTCAAGGAAGCCTTGGCGGAAACCTGGAGGCTAGGCCGGGAGGGAAGCCGGTCCAGGTCGATTCCTGGTGAGTTCTCGAGTGTCTTGCGGTCCGTGTTCAGCGTGAACGTGTCGTCGCTGCCGCGGTCGAGGGCGGCGAGCGTGATGCCGTGGTTCTTCTCGCCGACACCCATCACGCCGCCGGTCGAGACGACGGCGTAGGCGATCTTGCCGGCCGCGAGATCGACGACGAAGTCCTTGATCTCGCCGAGGCTCTCGCCCGTCGGGCTCTTCACGTTCTTGCCCTTGGCGTGCTCGGTGCACACGATCCCGTTGCTGCCCACGGCCTTGCTGCCGGAGCCGGCGGCGGGCGGCGTCTGCTCGCCCTCGTGGGTGTTCGCGGCCGGGTGGCCTTCACGGTTGTCGTCCGCGTTGCCGCGCGCCTTGTCCTTGGCCGCGGGCGGCAGGTCCTTGCCCGCCGGGTTCGTGCTGCCGGACCAGTGGCGGTGCATGTTCTCGAAGGCGCTCTCGTCGAGCAGCTTGAGGTCGTCCTTCTTCAGCGTCGGCGCGCTGGCCACCAGGGACGCATCTCCGCGCAGCGTGAGCGCCTCGACCTGCGGGTTCTCGGGCTTCTCGCCCTTGGCGCTGTCCTTCGCGGCGTCCTTGACGTCGCCCTTGTCGAAGCGCGGCTGCAGCATGTCGAGCGGGATGGCCACCAGGCCCTCGCCCTTCTCGCGGTCGGCGATGATGACGATCTCGCCCGTCGAGGACTGCACGACGAGATCGGCCACGTCCGCGACGTGCTGATTGTTCGAATCGACGATGTCGGTGTGGATGAGCTTGGACGCGAGCGCCAGGTTGGTCGTCGAGGCCGGCGCCGTGGTGGGCGTCGACTGCGTGGCGGCGGGCGCGGGCTTGTCCGGGGTCGGTGTGCTGCGCGGCGTGTCCTGCGCCGCTGCGGTCGCCAGCGTCGCGACGAGCGCGGCGGGGATCGCGAGGGTCTGGATGAACGACATGACTGGCTCCCTGTTGCTTGGCATGGGCTCGAGTGTGTTTTGCACAGGACTAGCAATGCCTGTACCACTGGCGGCTGGGCGCCGCGTCCCTTGTGGGAGTCTCCCCTGTCCCATCCTGGTCTTTCCGAGGCTGTTCCGAGCCCCGGCAGCGGGGCAGCTCCGCAGGAGCGGTCCGCCCGTTGGCGCCACCCGATCCGGGCGCTTTCCAGAAACTACCGGCAGTGGCGCGATCCAGGCGTACCCCGGACGATGTCCACGGAGGCATCGAGGGTGAACCTTACCGAGAGCGCCGCCAGCCAGAGATCGGCCGAGAGCGAGGACCGCGGGCCGACCGGAGTCCGCGCCCGGGTGGCGGCGGTCGGCGACCTGATGGGCCTCACCATCGTCAGCCTGTGGCCCACGGCGCTGACCTTCTTCGCCGGCCTGCTGGCGACCCTCGGGGTGTGGATGCTGGCCGAGACCTACCCGCGCTCGGAGCGCACCCGCACCCTGCTGACCGTGGCGAACGGCATGCGCCAGGTGCTCGAGGTGCGGCTGAACGACCACCTGCGCGGGCTCCAGCTCGCCGCGGACGTCTGGCCGCGCTTCTCCGCCGCCGATGCCGCCGACTGGAAGGCCACCGCGCAGATGTTCCTGCAGCAGCATTCCGGCTTCGTCGTGGTGGCCCTCGTGCCGCCGGCCGCCGTCGCGGCTGCGGTTCCCGGTGACGGGGGCGAGGCGCCCGGCGCGGGCGGCGAGCCGCTGCCGCTGTTCGACGAGAGCGCCGCCGAGGCCCGGCCCAACGTGCTCGTCGCCCGCACGCAGGGCGTGGCCGGGTGGCTGGTCGGGGCCGAGCTCGGCGAGCGGCTGCGCGCGGCCCGCCAGAGCGCGATGGACGAGCAGCGCCCGAGCATCGACGGCCCCTTCACGTCCCAGTCGGGGCAGTCCTTCTACCAGCTCGTCCTGCCGCTCGAGGCGGGCGCCGCGCCCGAGGGCGCGGGCCGGCCCCAGGCGGGCCTGCTCTGCGCCGTGCTGCAGCCGGCGCCGCTGCTCGAGTCGCTGATCAGCGAGCTGGCCTCGGGCTACTTCCTCGCAGTGCACGACGACGGAGCGCTCGTCTACACGCAGGGCACGCCGCCGCGGCCGCAGCCCTCCGCCGAGGGCGCCGAGCCCGCCGACGACGAGACGGTCGAGCTCCCCATCCGGCTGCTCATGGCCAAGACCTGGACGCTCGAGATGGCGCGGCCCGACCTCTCCGAGCTGCCGCCGATGTTCTCGCTCGGGCGGCTCGTGCTCACCGGCGGCCTCATCTTCTCGCTGCTGCTCGCGGGCGTGGTCTACCTCGGCCAGGTCGCGCGCGTGCGCGCGCGAGCCCTCGTCATCGCCAACCGCGAGCTGCGCAGCCAGATCGTCTCGACCGCCGTGGCCGAGGGCCGCGTGCGGCGCATCAACGAGTCGCTCGAGGCCCGCGTGGCGGAGCGCACCCGCGCGCTCGACGAGGTCGTCACGGAGCTCGAGACCTTCAACTACTCGGTCTCGCACGACCTGCGCTCGCCCATCGGGGCGATCGTGAACTTCACGTCGATCCTGTCCGAGGACTACAAGGACAGGCTCGACGAGGCGGGCCTCGACATCCTGCGCCGCGTGGCCGGCTGCGCGCAGAACGCGGTCACGATGATGGACGGCCTGCTCACCTTCTCGCACATCGGCCAGCAGGCGCTGACGCCGGGGACGGTCGAGACCAGGCCGCTCGTGGAGGCCGCGCTCGAGGAGGTGCTGGCGGCGCACCCCGGGCCGCGGCCCGACGTGAGCATCGGCGCGCTGCCCAGCGTCACCGCCGACCCGACCATGCTGCGGACGGTCTGGACCAACCTGCTCTCGAACGCCGTGAAGTTCAGCGAGACGACGCCGGAGCCGAGCATCGAGATCGGCAGCCAGTCGTCGCCCGACGAGGACATCTTCTTCGTGCGCGACAACGGCGTGGGCTTCGACATGAAGCACGCCGCGCGGCTCTTCAACGTGTTCGAGCAGCTCCATCCCACGCCGCGCAGCAAGGGGCACGGCGTCGGGCTGGCGATCGTCAGCCGCATCGTCCGCCGGCACGGCGGGCGCGTGTGGGCGCAGGCCGCGCCCGGCAAGGGCGCCACCTTCTACTTCGCGATCCCCAGGCAGGCCGCGTGAACGCCACCGCCGAGATCCTCATGGTCGAGGACAACGAGGACGACATCGCCGTCGCCCTGTGGGCCTTCAGCAAGCACAACCTGCAGGGTCGCGTCGAGGTCGTGCGCGACGGACAGCAGGCGCTCGACCGGGTGCTCGCGCAGCCGCTCGGGCAGATCAAGGTCATCCTCCTCGACCTGCGCATGCCGCGCGTGGACGGCCGCGAGGTGCTGCGGCGCCTGCGCGCCGACGAGCGCACGCGCACCGTGCCCGTCGTGGTGGTCAGCTCGTCGAGCCACGCCGACGACATCGCCGCGTGCTACCGTCTCGGCGCGAACAGCTATGTGTGCAAGCGCTACAGCACCGCGCGGGCCGGCGAGTACCTGATCGACGTGGTGCACTATTGGGTCGACTTGAACCGTATCCCCGAGTCGCCCGGGCAGGATCAGAAATGACACAACCCAGCGCTCTCCTCGTCGACGACGACCCCGATTTCCTCTCCAGCCTCGAGCTGCTGGTCAAGCGCGAGGGCTTCGACTGCCGCACGGCATCGACGCTCGAGGAGGCCCTGTCGGCGCTGCGCGACGGGCCGCCGGACACCGTGCTCATCGACCTGAACCTGCCCGACGGCAACGGCCTCGACTTCCTGCGCCAGCACGGGGCGCTCGAGGCCTCCGAGGTCATCGTCATCACCGGCAACGCGACGGTCGAGTCGGCCGTCGACGCGCTCCGCGACGGCGCCACCGACTACCTCGTCAAGCCGGTCGACCGCGCGCGGCTGAAGTCGTGCCTGGCGCACGTGGCCCGCACCCGGGCGCTCAAGCGGCAGGTCAAGGACCTGCGCGGCGAGCTGCTCGACCTGGGCCGCTTCGACCAGATGATCGGCCGCAGCGAGCCGATGCTCCACGTCTACGACCTGATCCAGCGCGTCGCGCCCACCGACGCGAGCGTGCTCATCAGCGGCGAGAGCGGCGTGGGCAAGGAGCTCGTCGCGCAGACGATCCACAAGCTGAGCAAGCGCGCCTCCAAGCCGCTGCTCGCGCTGAACTGCGGCGCCATGCCGGCCAACCTCGTCGAGAGCGAGCTCTTCGGCCACGAGCGCGGCAGCTTCACCGGCGCCGACCGCCGCCACCAGGGCGCCTTCGAGCGCGCCGCGGGCGGCACGCTGTTCCTCGACGAGATCACCGAGATGCCCATCGAGCTGCAGGTGCGGCTGCTGCGCGTGCTCGAGGCGCGCAGCTTCAACCGCGTGGGCGGCAGCGAGTCCATCGCCTCGGACGTGCGCATCCTGGCCTCGACGAACCGCGACCCGCACGACGCCGTCGCGGCCGGCTCCCTGCGCGAGGACCTCTTCTACCGCCTCAACGTCTTCCCGATCCGCCTGCCGCCCCTGCGCGACCGCGGTGACGACGTGCTGCTGCTCGCCGAGTGCCTGCTCGCCGACCTCAACGAGGAGCACAGCACGAACAAGCAGTGGACGTCCGCGGCCCTCGAGGAGCTGCGCTCGCGCCCCTGGAAGGGCAACGTGCGCGAGCTCAAGAACGTCGTGAGCCGCGCCTTCATCCTGGGCGAGAGCGACCTCGGGCCCGAGAGCCTGCGCAGCACCGGCGGTCCGGAGCCGGTCGCGCCACGCACCGGGGCGATCGAGATCGAGGTCGGCGTGCCGATCAGCGAGGCCGAGCGCCGCCTCATCGAGGCCACGCTGCAGTTCTGCGACGGCGACAAGACGCGCACGGCCAAGACGCTGGGCATCTCGGTGAAGACCCTCTACACGCGCCTGAGCCTCTACCGGGCGCGCGGGGCGCAGCAGGCCGAGCGCTGAGCGGCCCGAGGGCCACGCTTTCTACAAGAGTCGAAAGGGCGGGCGGCGCGCGTTCCGAGTGCGCCGCCCGCCCAGGCCAGGCCGGCTCGACGGCCCCTTGGGCATGGTGTCGAGCCTGTCGTGCAGCGGCAGACCCCGAGCCGGGAGTCGGCCCGACCTCCTTCGATTCACGTCACTCCTCGGCGACGCCGCCGTCGAGCCCCTCGTCCGCTGGCCCGTCGGCGGGCTCGAGGTCGCCATCGAACTCGAACTCGCCGATCGGCTCGTCCAGGAAGTCCTCGTCGTCGTCGTCGTGGGCGTCCCACGCCGAGGCCACGAGGCCGATCATGAGCCGGAACCAGGCCCGAGGTGCTCGTTGGACGGTCATCGCATCGCTCCGCTGGGGGGCATCGCCCGCGGCCGTCGCACGCGCCATGCCAACCCGTGTCGGAGGGCACTCGCCTCCCCCCGCCCCCCGCCCGCCGCCCGCGCCCGCCGCTCAGCGCGCGAAGCGATTGCGGTGCATCGGTCGCCCGTGGCGATCGGCCTGGTGCGCGTAGGTCATCGCGATGACCGCGCCCACGATCGCGCAGGCCATGTCCTTCTGCGCGTCCCACTCGTCGCCCTGCGTGCCGAGGTAGGCGTTGCCCGCCGCCGGATTGACGACGAGCGCGATGATCCACTCGATGATCTCGAAGATCGCCGAGAAGCTCGCGGTCACCGCGACCGGCAGCATGTAGCTCCACCAGCTCTTGAGCACGGCGACGCGCGACTGCGCCTCGAGCGCGGGGATGCTCACGAGCAGCCCGAAGCTGAAGTGCACGATGCGGTCGTAGTGGTTGCGCGCCAGGCCGAGCCACTGCTGCAGCTCGAAGCCCAGCGGCACGAGCGCGTAGGTGTAGTGCGCGCCCACGACGTGGAGCAGCCCGAAGAGGAACAGGCACACGTAGGCCAGGTCGCTCAGCGGCGAGTGGCGGTAGCGCCAGATGACGTACGGCATCGTCAGGAAGACCATCAGGTTCTCGAGCAGCCAGTCGACGCGGTCGACCGGCCGGATCGCCAGCGCCAGCCAGATCACGAGAAAGGCCACGAACAGGATCCGTGGCAGGCGGCTCGGCTGGGGCTTCAGCGCTGTCCCTCCGCGAGCGCCTCGGCGCGCTGCCGCCGGCGGCAGCTCTCGCAGCGGCCGCACGGGCGCTCGCCGCCCTCGTAGCACGACCAGCTCGCCTCGATCGGCGCGCCCGCGGCCCGCCCCGCCACGAGCAGCTCGGCCTTCGTCATCGCCAGCGTCGGGCACTCGACGCGCACGCGCCCGCGCGTCGAGTCCTCGAGACAGGCATTGAGGCGCTCGACGAAGCGCGCGCCGTTGTCGGGGAAGGTCGCCGCCTCCTCGGCGTTGAAGCCGACCACGACGACGGCGAGGCCGCCGGCCTCGGCCACCGCGGCCGCCAGGTTCACGAGCAGGCCGTTGCGGTTGGGCACCCACACGGCGTCGGCGCTGCGCCCGGCGTCGGCGTCGAGCCGCTCGGGCGACGGCTGCGGCAGCTCGGCGGCGCGATTCACGAGCGCGGTCCGGGTGATCTCGCCCAGCAGCGGCAGCGTCGCGACCCGCAGCGTGGCTCCGAGCGCCGCCGCCACCGCGGACGCCGCGCGCGCCTCCGGCGCGGCGGCGCGCTGGCCGTAGTCCACGAAGAGCGCCGCGGGCAGCGGACCGCGACGCGCGCGATACAGCGCGGCCGCGACCGTCGAGTCGAGTCCGCCCGAGAGCAGGGCCAGCGCGGGCGATCCGGACGGTGCAGCCACCGGCCACGTTCTAGCCGCCCGCCGCGCGCGGAGGAAGAGCGCCGCGCGCGCGGGTTGCCCGTCACAGCGACCCTGGATATACCGACGCGTCCCGCCCGAACCGAGGATCGACCCTGTCCGCCGCCCCATCGTTCGCCGCGCTGCTCGCGGCCTGCCTCGCGGCGGGATGCAGCGGGCCGCGCGCCGAGTCTCGGGCTCCGGCGCCCGCACCCACGCCGGCGCCCGCACCGGCACCCGCACCGGCACCCGCACCGGCACCCGTGGCCGCTCCGGCGACGGCCCCGACTCCGGTGACCGCTGCGCCCGATGCGCCCGCGTCCGGCGCGCTCGCCGCGGGTCTCGCCCAGCTCGACGAGCTGCTGCTGCTGCGCGGCAACCCCGAGGTGGCCGACGAGCTCGCGGCCGGCTTCGAGGCCGCGCGCCAATCGCTCTCGGCGGCCTGCGCCCAGGACACGGGCGCGCGCTGCCGCGCCGCGCTCGCGACCCTCGATGCGCTCTCGGGCTGGCAGGCGGTCGTCGACGGCGGCGCCGCGGAGGGTCCGGGCCGCGACGCGCTGCGCGAGTCGCTGCTGGCCTCGCTGACCGCGGTCTCGGGCACGCTGCCGCAGACCGACGCGGTGCGCGTCGCGATCCTCTTCGAGGATGGCCAGGCCGAGGCGGCGCAGGAGGTCGTGGCCGCGGCGTGGTCGTCCGACGCGCATGGCGCGCTGGGCTACGCGCCCCTGCACGCTGCGGTGCGCGCGCGCCGCGACGAGCTACCCGACCCGCTGCGCCTCGCCACGCGTCTCGAGGGCAACGCCGCGCGCGACGTGGCCGCAGCTCCCGCCACGCTGGGCTACCTGCGGCTCGCCGCGGGCCGCCAGCGCCTCGCGGTCGACGACGTCGAGCAGGCCGCGCACCTGTTCGAGCAGGGCGCGGCCGCCTTCACGGCCAGCGCGAGCGACCCGCTCGCCGGCGAGTGGGAGCTGGCCACGCGCCGCGCCGACTGTCTCGTCAACGCCGGCGACATCCACTACGCGGCGGCGCAGCTCGCGCTCGGCAATGGCGGCGTGACGGCGGCGACGCCCGCGCTGCGCGCGGCCGAGGAGGCCTACTCCGGCGCGCTCGAGGCGGTGCCCGACGACGCCGGCGCGATCCGCGGCCTCGAGCTCACGGCCGACGCCTACCTCACGTCCGGCGGCGGCAGCGAGGGCGACCAGGCCGGCATCCGCGACGTCTTCGGCCGCCTGGCCAAGCGCTTCGACCGCCCCCAGTGGTGGAACAACTACGCCTTCTTCTGCCGCGAGACCCGCCAGTACGAGGAGTCGTACAAGGCCTACTGCCGCTGCATCGAGCTGGCGCCCGACCACGCGCGCTGGGTCAACGACACGGGCCTGATCCTGCTCTATCACCTCGACCGCGATCTCGACCACGCCGAGGAGCTCTTCCTGCGGGCCTGGGAGCTCGGCAAGACGGCCTGTGACAACCCCTTCGTGTCGAACGAGGACCGCGACGACAACTTCCTGGCCTACACGGACGCGATGCTCAACCTGGCCCAGCTCCACGGGCGCCGCGGCGAGCTCGACCAGGCGCGCACGATCGTGGACGAGCTGCTGACGCTGTCGCCGGGGCGCAGCGACGCGCTCGCACTCAAGGCCCAGCTCGACACGGCCCAGCAGAAGGAGACACCGAAGTGAGACCGATGCATGTCGTGAGGATCGTGGTCGCGACGGCGGGCCTGGCCCTCGTCGCGAGCGCACAGGGCGCGAGCGGCGACCCGCTGGCCGCCGCGCGCGAGGCGCTCGCCGCGGGCCAGGCGGACAAGGCCGTCGAGCTGCTCAAGCCGCTCGTCGGCGACGCGGGCGCCAAGGGCGCGCCGTCCAAGGAGGCGCGCGAGGCGCGGCTGCTGCTGTGCGAGGCGCAGATCAAGGCCGGCGATCCCGACCAGGCCGTCGAGACGATCACGCCGCTCGCGGAGGGCGGCGACTACGAGGTGCTGCTCGCGACCGGCCGCGCCTACAAGGCCTGGGCCGAGAGCATGCAGCGGCAGGAGCGCTCGGGCGACGACGTGGGCTTCGCCTTCGACGAGGCGCGCAGCTACCTCGAGCAGGCCGCCAAGAAGGCCTCGCGCGGGCAGTCGGCCGCCGCGATCGAGCTCGGCAACCTGGAGCTCTACACGCTCGGCGAGCACGAGGCCGCGCTCAAGCGCGCCGAGAAGCTGCTCGACGCCGACAGCGGCGACGCCGAGGCGCGCCTGCTGCGCGGCCAGGCGCTGCTGTGGGTCTCGATCGACACCGCGCAGGGCGGCGACGAGGAGCAGGCCAAGAAGCTCCGGCAGGACGCGATCGCGGACCTCATCGCAGCCGAGAAGGCATTGCCCAAGACGCGGCCCGAGCCCTGGGCACAGCTCGCCTGGCTCTACGAGGCCGACGGGCAGCCCGACAAGGCCGTCGAGGCGGCGGTCAAGGCGCTCGAGCGCACGCCGAAGGGCAGCATCGCGACGCTCTTCCACCTCGCGCTGCGCTACGCGGGCGAGCGGCGCTACGACGTGGCCGCGCTGGCGCTGCAGACGATGGTCAAGGCCGACTCGCGCGCGGTCACCGACGCGATCCGCGCCGAGAAGGACCCCACCGCCGCCGCGATCGCCCTGACCTGGGCGGTCACGCCGATGTTCGAGGCCAAGGCCGTCGAGCCGGCGCGCGAGTCGCTCGCGGCGATCGTGGCCTCCAAGCCCCAGAGCATCGACCCCTGGAACAACTACGCCCTCATCTGCCGCGAGACGCAGAAGTTCGAGGAGGCCTTCGACGCCTACCAGCAGGCGCTGCTCATCGCGCCCGACAGCGCGCGCCTCAACAACGACGCGGGCGTCGTGCTCCACTACTACCTGCACCGCGACTACGACAAGGCGCAGGAGTACTACGAGAAGGCCGTCGAGCTGGCCGACGCGGCGCTGGCCAAGACCGACCTCGACGAGGCCACGCGCACCGAGACCCAGACGGCGAAGGACGACGCCATCAACAACCTCAAGAAGCTGGCCAAGGGCGACCACACCTGGCCGTAGGCTTCGGGCGGACCGGCACGAGGGGGCGCTCGCGCGCGGCTTCGCCCCTCTGGTGCCCCTCGGTCGCAGGCCTTCGGCCTGCAACCTCCGGAGCCAGAGCGGCTGCAGATTGCGCGCTCGACCCCCTTCGTGCCGCTCCGCCCTCGCGGCGGAAGTTCAAGACTCCGAGAGATCCGCTCGAGTCCTCAAGGGACTGCCCGAATCGCGGTCATCGCCGTCCCCTCTACCGCTTCCGCAGCTGCTCGACGGAACACAACTGATCGGGAACCGGAGAGGGGATGATCCTCAGCAGTTCGGTAATGAGCTGCATGAACGCCTTCACCGCCTCGACATGGGAGTACCGCGGTGAGCCATCGGCCCTGGTCTCGAACGATGAATAGGACACCGCGACTCGGTGAAGGCGCCCGTTCGAGGTGAGCTCCACTCGCCACCAATCCGTCGACTCGCCGATGGGTCGCTCAGCCTGAGTCGGGTAGTCCGGCAGCAGCTCAGTGAAATGGATCTCGGCGAGCACCGTCGCAATGTGCTGAATCTGAGCCTGGGAAACAGCCAGCGACTCCGTTTCCGACTGCCACTGCCCACCATCCCAGCGCTCAACCAGAAGACTGCATGGACCACTCGAGGCCAGGTCGGCAGACCAATGGATGTTGCTGGTGCTCATTCCGCCGTGACCGAACTCGAGATGGAGCGACCACGGATCGCTGGGGATGCTGGGCTGAGCGCAAGCTGCGAGGAGCAGTTGGGCGACGAGCAAGGCAATGGCCGACACGCTCACTGCGATTGGCGCTTTCATTTCGACGTCGAACTCCGATTGGCCTGCCCCAAGAACGTGCCGCTCTGGCATGGCGGCCGGC
>Ga0111539_10002907_pt1 | contig 22722 bp, 20 predicted proteins | sample RhiMethybrSRZTD1_FD_79667 | JGI IMG/M metagenome (GOLD analysis project Ga0111539, IMG submission 79667) | Populus rhizosphere microbial communities from Tennessee, USA - Rhizosphere MetaG P. TD hybrid SRZTD1 (version 2) (version 2) | ecosystem: Host-associated > Plants > Roots > Rhizosphere >...
ACGTGACGTGGGCCGGCGCCGCGCTCCGCGGCGACTTCGGACGCTCGTTCAAGACGGGCGACCCGGTGGCCGGTCTGATCGCCGACCGGCTCGGGCCCACGCTGCAGCTCACCGGCGGGGCGCTGGTCGTGGCCCTGACCGTCGCCGTCCCCCTCGGCGTGGTGGCGGCGGTGCGGCGCGGCACCGTGTGGGACACGCTCGGCTCGGCCGTGGCGCTGTTCGGTGTGTCCTTCCCCAGCTTCTGGCTCGGCATCATGCTGATCTTGATATTCTCCGAGGCGCTGCCGATCCTGCCGCCCTCGGGGCTGGCCGAGTACGGTCGGGAGAGCGAGCCGCTCTCGCGCCTGCGCCACGCCATCCTGCCGACGCTGACGCTCGGCCTGATCCAGATGGCCGCGCTGATGCGCTTCACGCGCTCGAGCCTGCTGGAGTCACTGCGCCAGGACTACGTCCGGACTGCGCGGGCCAAGGGGCTCGGCGACGGCCGCGTCGTGTGGCGGCACGCGCTCCGCAACGCGCTGATTCCGGTCGTCACCGTGGTGGGGCTCTCGCTCCCGGCACTGGTCGGTGGCGCGGTCCTCACCGAAAGCGTCTTCGCCTGGCCGGGCATCGGCCGGCTCGCGGTCGGCGCCGTCTTCGAGCGCGACTACCCCGTGATCATGGGCGTGAACCTGATCGTGGCCGCCGTCGTGATCACCGGCAATCTCGTGACCGATCTCGCCTACTGCGCCGTCGACCCGCGGATCTCCTACCGGTGAGCGAGCGGCCGGGGAGGCGATTGCTCCGCCACTGGCGGGGGACGCTCGGGGGCGTGGTCGTCGCGTTCATGCTGGCCACCGGCGTGCTGGCGCCGATCCTGGCGCCGTACAGCTACTCCAATCAGTCGCTGCTGACGCGCTTGAAGCCGCCGAGCGCGGCGCACTGGCTCGGGACCGACGGCTTCGGACGCGATGTGCTCAGCCGCGTGATGTGGGGCAGCCGGGTGTCGCTCGAGATCGGCTTCGCCGCCACCGCGCTGGCGCTCGTCGTCGGGACCGCGATGGGGAGCGTGGCGGGCTACTTCGGGCGCGGCGTCGACACCTCCGTCATGCGAGCGGCCGACGCGTTCCTGTCGGTGCCGGCCCTGTTCCTGATCATGATCGTGGTCGCGCTCTTCGGCGCCAGCCTGCTCAACACGACGCTGGTCATCGCGCTGGTGACGTGGGCACCGGTGGCCCGCGTGGTGCGGGCCGAGTGCCTGAGCCTGCGCGCGCGCGAGTTCGTACACGCCGCGCACGCCCTCGGCGCCGGCCATACGCGCATTCTCGCGCGCCACGTGCTGGTGAATGCGCTGCCGGTCGTCATCGTGCAGGCCAGCCTCATGCTCGGGCAAACGATCCTCATCGAGTCCGGCCTGAGCTACCTGGGGCTGGGCGCCCAGCCGCCGCTGCCCAGCTGGGGCAACATGATCGTCGAGGGACGACAGTTCCTGGCCACCGCCTGGTGGATCGCGGCCTTCCCCGGCCTGGCCATCTTCGTGACCGTGCTCGGCTTCAACCTGTTCGGCGACGGCCTGCGCGACGCCTTCGATCCCACCCTGCGTGGCTCGGCGTGAGCACGGCCTCGACCCCTGACTTCGACCGCCAAGGAGGACTGACGGTGATCCACTCGATCCGGCTCCTGTCGCTCGTCATCGTGCTCGCGTTCGCTCCGGCCCTCGGCCCTGCCGTTCCGCCGGCCCTGGCGGCCGGCCGCGACATGGTCATTGGCCTCAGCGGCGACGCGACCTCGCTCAACCCGGTCGTCGCCACCGACGGCATCTCCTACACGGTGGAGTGGCCGCTGTTCGACAGCCTGCTCGAGCTCGACGCCAGCCTGAACGTCAAGCCGCTGCTGGCCGAGTCGTGGGACGTCTCGAAGGACGGCCTCACCTACACGTTCAAGCTGAAGAAGGGTGTGACGTGGCACGACGGCAAGCCGTTCACGGCACGCGACGTGGCCTTCACCTTCTACTCCGTGCTCGACCCCAAGGTGACCACGCCGCACCGCGCGTACTTCGACGCCCTGGTCGGATTCCCCGAGCTCACGGCCAAGGAAAACCCCAAGCGGCCGGAGGAGCTGGCCGTGCGACCGATCGAGATCGTCGACGATCACACGGTGCGCTTCCGCCTGCGCTATCCGTCCGGATCGTTCCTCGCCGTCCTGGTGAACCCTCGCGCCGGCATCATCCCCGAGCACCTGCTGAAGGGCACCGACCTCAACACCGCCGACTTCAACCGCAAGCCGGTCGGGACCGGACCGTTCAAGTTCGTGGAGTGGCGGCGCGGTGAGCGGATCGTCATGGAGGCCAACGAGCGGTACCACGGCGGCCGGCCCGCGTTGAACCGGCTCATCTTCCGGATCATCCCCGACGCCGTGGTCCTGCTGCAGGAGCTGCGCGCCGGGGGCGTCGATTTCATCGAGAACCCGCCGCTGACCGAGATGACGCGCCTCAAGCAGACGCCGGGGCTGCAGGTGCTCGTCGCCGACAACACGTCCTACACCTACTTCGGCTGGCGCCAGGACGTGGCGCCGTTCACCGACATCCGCGTGCGCCGTGCCCTGAACCACGCCATCGACGTGCCGAGCATCGTCAAGGAGGTGCTGCAGGGCTACGCGGCGGTGGCCACCGGGCAGTTCCCGCCGTCGAGCTGGGCCTTCGACGCGAGCGTGAAGCCGTATGCCTACGATCCGGCCCGGGCCAAGGCGATGCTGGCCGAGGCCGGCTTCAAGCCCGGCCCGGACGGCGTGCTGGTCCGCGATGGCAAGCGCTTCAGCTTCTCGATCCGTCACGACCAGGCCAACCAGGCGGTGAAGGACACCGCGGTCATCGTCCAGGAATATCTCAAGCGGGTCGGCGTGGAGGCCACGCTGGAACCGCTCGACTGGCCGACCTTCGTGAAGAAGCTCTTCGCCTCCGACTTCGAGGGGATCGTGGTGGCGTGGACCAACCATCACGACCCCGATCCGTTCGCCTACACCATCTGGCATTCCAGCCAGTGGAAGGGCCGCAACTTTGCCCACTACAAGAATCCGAAGGTCGACGAGCTGCTGGAGCAAGCGCGGCGCACCAACGTCGTGGCCGAGCGCAAGCGAGCCTACGCAGAGTTCTCCAAGGTGCTGATGGACGACGCGCCGTACGTGTTCCTCTACTTCCAGCAGCAGGTCTACATCACGCGGCAGGGCTACGAGGGCTTCGTGCCGATTCCGACCTTCGCCGGCGTGTACCAGTCGCTCAAGGCGGTGCGCTGGACCGGAAAATAGCGGCCAGGTGCTGCGTGAACGCCTCGCGCTCCTCGACCTGGGGCGAGTGGCCGCTGCGCTCGAAGATCGCCAGCCTCGAGCGGGCCACGAGGCGGTGGATCTCCTCCGCCTGATCCACCGGGCAGATCCAGTCGTGGCGGCCGACCGCGATCAGGGTCGGCGCCACGATGCGCGCCAGCTCCGGGCGACAGTCGTAGCGTGGGTACTCGTGCTCGATGATGAAGCGCCGGACGGCCAGGCGATGACGCGTGTCGGCGCGGGCCTGGAGGCTGGCGGCCGCCAGCGACTGGTCGAAGAAGTAGAGCGGGCGGATCGTGGCAAACGCCTTCTCGAAGGCCGCGTCGTCGGCCAGTGAGCCGTCCCACAGCGCGCGATACGCCGTCCACTGCTCGGGCGTGGACTGCGCACGTGCGTTGGCCTCGGCCCGGGGCATGAATTCACTGCTCGCCGCCGCGCCGACGACCGCCAGCGTGACCACGGATCCTGGATGGCGCGCGGCGTACATGAGGCCGAGAAAGCCGCCCCAGCTGATCCCCAGGACGTGGACGCGCCCGAGGCCCAGGCCCTGCCGCACGCCCTCGGCGTCGGCGACGAGCTGATCCTGCGTACACTGCTCCACGGCGACCCACTCGGAGCGGCCGTGACCGCGATGGTCGTAGAGGATCAGCTGCAGCCCCAGCGCGTCGGCCAGCGGCGCCAGGGTACGGCGCAGCCCGGAGGAATCGGTGCCCGGTCCGCCGTGCAGACAGAGGCAAGGCGGGCCGTCACCGACGGTCTCGTAGAAGAGCGTGGTGCCGTTGACCTTCAGCTGCACGGCTCAGCTCCGCACGTCGAGCAGGTCGCGCAGGCCGTCGCCGACGAGGTTGATGGCCAGCACGGTGAGCGCCAGGAAGAGTCCCGGGAAGAGGATGATCCAGAACGCCAGCTGCACGTAGGTCTTCCCTTCCGCCATGATGTTGCCCCACGAGGGAATGTGTGGCGGCGTGCCGGCGCCGAGAAACGAGAGATAGGCCTCGAACAGGATGGCGGAGGCGCCGATGTAGGTTGCCTGCACGATCAGCGGCGCCACCAGCCCGGGCAGGATGTAGCGCAGCAGGATACGTGGTGTCCCGACGCCGAGCGCCCGCGCCGCCTCCACCATCGTGTGCTCGCGCAGCGAGAGTACCGAGGCGCGCACCAGTCGCGTGACCCGCGGGATCTCGGGGATGACCAGCGCAATGATCACGTTGCGCACGCTGCCGCGCAGGAGCGCCATCAGGGCCAGGGCCAGCAGAATGGCCGGGATGGCCATCAGGCCGTCCATCGCTCTCATCACCACGGTGTCGAGCCGGCGGTAGAACCCGATGACGAGCCCCAGCCCCGTCCCCAGCGTGAGGCTCACCACCGACACCGCCGCGCCGACCGACAGCGAGATCCGCGTGCCGTAGATGGTGCGGCTGTAGACGTCGCGGCCGAAGTGGTCGGAGCCGAACCAGCGCTCCTCCGAGGGCGGCCGCAGCCGCTGCGCGGGCCGCATCTGCATCGGATCGCGCGTCCACCACAGCGGCGCCGCCACCGCCGCCACCACCATCAGCGCGAGCACGGCCAGGCCGGCCACGAACGTCGGCTGCCGCCGCGCGAACCGTACCGCCCGCGCCGCGGCGCTCGCCGGCCGACTCACCGTCGCGGCGCCGCTCTCGATGTCAGCCGCGCTGACCGCCACCTTGATCTCCAGAGTCCGAGTCACATCGCAAAGCAGCGTTCCGACTCCCAACCGGGGGCGTCGATCGGCGGCCAGCAGAGCACGCACAACCGAGGAGCGCCCCGGGTTTCCCGGGGCGCTTCCGAGCGCGGGGGGCTTGGGGGCCATGTCGAGGCCCCCGACTAAATTGGGGGGCCATTTCGGGGCCCCCCATCAATACCTTATCCGGGGATCGAGGACGACGTAGAGGACGTCGATGACCAGGTTGAGCAGGACGTAGACGCCGGACACGATGAGGATGACCCCCTGGATCACCGGATAGTCGCGGCGGATGATCGCGTCCACCGTGAGGCGCCCGAGCCCGGGCAGCGCGAACACACTCTCCGTCACCACCGCGCCACCGATCAGGAGCGCGAAGCCGATACCGATGATCGTCACCACCGGTAGCGAGGCGTTCTTCAGCGCATGGCGGATGAGCACGCCGCGCGGCGCGACGCCCTTGGCGAACGCGGTCCGGATGTAGTCCTCGTTCAGCACGCCCAGCATGCTGGCCCGGGTCATGCGCGCGATCAACGCCATGTAGACCACCGAGAGCGTCAGCGCGGGCAGGATCAGATGGCTGAGGAACGGCCAGAAGCCGGCGGTGATCGGCGAGTAGCCTTGCACCGGGAGCCAGCTCATGGTGATGGCGAACACGTAGACGAGGATGAAGCCGAGCCAGAAGGTCGGCATCGAGAATCCGGAGACGGCGAAGACCATCACCAACCGGTCGAGCCACGAGCCCTTCCGCCAGGCCGCCAGCACGCCCACCGGCACGCCGATGCCGACGCTGATCAGCATCGCGAACAGCGTGAGCCACGCCGTCGTCCCCACCCGCTGGCCGATGAGGGTGGTCACCGGCAGGCCGGAGAAGATCGACGTGCCGAGGTCGCCGCGCACGATGCGGCCGAGCCAGAGGCCGACCTGGGTGAGGAACGGCTGGTCGAGGCCGAGCTTGGCGCGAATACGCGCGATGTCTTCGCCCGTCGCGTAGTCGCCGGCGATGATGACGGCCGGATCGCCCGGGGTGGCGTGCAGGAGCGCGAAGACCGCGATCGCCACCACGCCCATGACCGGGATGGTGGCCAGCAGACGGCGGGCGATCTCGGGGAACACGCGCTAGGTGCCTTCCACCCGGCGAATCTAGGCGACCGAGACGTTCCAGAACAGGGGGGCGATGAACTTCGGGATGCCCTGGACGTTCTTGCGGAACGCCGTCGGGGCCACCCACTCGCCCCAGGGAACGTAGGCCACCTCGTCGAGCGCCACCCGCTGCACCTCGTCGGCGATCTGCTTGCGCCGGGCCTGATCGGTGGCGCGCACCCACTCGGTGATCAGCTTCTCGAGCTGCGGAATCTCCGGCCAGCCGAACCAGGCCCCGGAGCCGGCGCCGGAGACGCCGAAGTGCACCGCGGGGTTGATGACGTCCGCCGCCATCCACCACGTGTGCAGCACGTTCCAGCCGCCCTTGTCGGGCGGATCCTTCCGGGCGCGCGTGGCGAGATTCGTCGACCAGTCCATGGCCTTCAGCTCGACGGTGAAGCCGGCGGACTGCAGCAGCTCGCGGGTCACCAGCGCGGCCGCGGACAGGAACGAGATGTCGGTGACGTGCACGACGGTCACCGGCCGACCGTCGTAGCCCGACTCCTTCACCAGCTGGCGGGCCTTCTGCAGATCCTGCTTGGCCAGCCCCTCGGCGCCGGCCTTGGTCGCGTAGGGGCCGTTGCAGGCGAAGACCGAATCGCAGGTGCGGTAGTACTTCGCCTGGCCGATCCCGGCCTGCAGATACAGGTTCTGGTCCATCATGGCGACCAGCGCCTGCCTGGCCTTCTTGTTGTTGAACGGCGGATGCAGGTGGTTCGGGCGCAGCCAGCCCTGGGTGCCGAGGGGATCGGGCAGGAACGTCGCCAGGGTGGCGTTCTGCTCGATCTTCGGCACGAAGTCGATCGGCGGGATCTCCCACCAGTCCACCTCGCCCGCTGCCAGCGCGGCGGCGGCGGTCGCCGGGTCGGGGATGTAGCGCCAGACGACCTTGTCGAGATGGACCTTCTTGCCCCCGGTCGATCCGCTCGGCGCCTCGTTGCGCGGCACGTAGTCGGCGTGCTTCACGTACACGACCTGGTTGCCCGGCTGCCACTCGTCCTTCACGAAGCGGAACGGCCCCGACCCCACGATCTCCTTGATCTGCTCGTCGGCGGAGGTGCTCGCGATACGGGCCGGCATCATGAACGGGACGTTACTCGACGGCTTGCCGATCGCCTCCAGCACGGGCCCGAAGCGCTCGCCCAGCTCAAGCGTGAACGTCTTGCGGTCCACGGGCGCGACCTTGGCGGTGTGGGCGGCCAGCAGCCGGCCAAAGCGGTCCTTCTTCATCCAGCGCTTGAGCGATTCGGCGCAATCCTCGGCGACCACGGGCTGCCCGTCATGCCACTTGAGCCCGTCACGCAGGGTGAACGTGTACTTCATGCCATCACGCGAGACGGTGTGCTTGTCCACCATCTGCGGCTTGACCTGGAGCTTCTCGTCGGTGCCAAACAGCGTGTCGTAGACCAAGTAGGCGTGGTTGCGGGTGATATACGCGGTGGTCCACACCGGGTCCAGGATCTTGAGGTCGGCCTGGGCGACGAAGCGCAAGGTCCCGCCACCCTTCTGGGCGTGGACACTGGAGGCCGGGAGGGCAGTGGCTGCGACGCTCCCCGTGGCCGCGGCGAGGAACTGACGACGACTCATTGGGCTCATCGCAGGCCCTCCTCTGGGTGGCGTGTGGTCCTCCACGGCGAGGCCGCGGCGATAGTAGCACGCCCCCCGGGAGGTGGCAGGTGGCCAGACCCTCGGGTACACTGGGCCCGTCTCTGGTCGATCGGCCCATCGGGGCCTCGTCGCTCCATCAGACCGCGTCGCCGGTGGGTCTTCCGGCTGCTGGGACGTGAAAGAGAAGCTGGAAGGTTCAAGGAGACGGTTCATGGCTCAGAAACTTTTCGTCGGTGGCCTGCCTTTCTCGACGTCAAACGACCAGCTGCGTGACCTCTTCGCCGAGGTCGGTGAGGTGGCCTCTGCGACTGTGGTCACGGATCGCGACACCGGCCGCTCGCGCGGCTTCGGCTTCGTCGAAATGTCGACGAACGAAGGCGCCGAGGAAGCGATCTCGCGGTTCAACGGACGCGACTACGAAGGGCGGCGGCTCCAGGTCGAGAAGGCCAAGTCCCCGGCCGGCGGTGGTGGCGGTGGGCGGCCAGCTCGTAGCGGCGGTGGCGGTGGTGGCTTCGGTCGCGGTGGCGGCGGCGGTAACCGCTGGTAGTTACCTCATCCTGAGGCCGGTGGGACCAGAGAAGGGGTTCGGCCTTCTCTGGTCCCGCTGAAGACTACTTCTTCTCCTGGGCGACAGCGCCTTCGGCGGCCTGGAATCCGATCTTGCTGTGTGTCCCGTCACAGAATGGCTTGGTGACGGAGGCGCCGCAGCGGCAGAGCGCGATCTTCGCGCGTCCGGTCGTGTCTACCTTGTTGCCGGCAGGGTCCAATACCTCGACGTCGCCTTCCACCAGGTACGGACCGTTGGGGCGAATGCTGATCTTGACGGCCATGAACGCCTCCTCGGCTGAGTTGAAGTCCGGCTCACCATAGCACGGCGGTACACTGAGGGCCGATGCGACCGCCGGGCGACATCCTTCTGATCGCGTGCTACGAGCTCGGGCACCAGCCGCTCTCGGTGGCGTGGCCCGCGGCGTTCCTGGAGCGTGCCGGCTACACGCCGGCGGTGATGGATCTCTCCGTCGAGCCCTTCGACGCCGAGAAGGTCACCCGCGCCCGGATCATCGCCATTGCCGTCCCCATGCACACCGCCCTCCGGCTGGGCGTGATCGCTGCCAAGCGCATCCGCACGCTGAATCCAACCGCTCACATCTGCTTCTACGGCCTCTACGCCGCCCTGAACGCCGACGAGCTCCTCGCCGAAGCCTGCGCCGACACCGTGCTAGCCGGGGAGCTCGAAGACCAGCTCGTCGCCCTCGTCCGCCGACTAGAGGCCGGGGAGCTGGGCGAGCCGGGGGAGGCTCGCAGAGCGAATGCTGTACTGAGCGAACGAGCCTCCCTCGGCTCGCCCAGCTCCCCGGCCGGTGGCCGCCGCGTCGAGCTCGTCAAGCTGGCGTTCCCCGTGCCGGCACGCCACGCGCTGCCGACGATCAAGAAGTACACGCACGTTGAACGAGACGGCCGCCGCGATCTCACGGCGTACGTGGAGGCCAGTCGTGGCTGCAAGCACCACTGCCGGCACTGCCCGATTCCGCCGGTCTACGGCGGCCGCTTCTTCGTGGTCCCCCTCGAGACGGTGCTCGCCGACGCGCGACAGCAGATCGCGGCCGGCGCCGAGCACGTGACCTTCGGCGATCCCGATTTCCTCAACGGTCCGCGGCATGCGCTGGCCGTGGCCCGCGCGCTCCACGCCGAGTTCCCGCGCGTGACATTCGACTTCACGGCCAAGGTCGAGCACCTGCTGCGCGAGCGCCAGCACCTGACGGAGCTGGCGACGCTGGGGTGCGGGTTCATCGTCTCGGCCGCGGAGTCCCTGGACGATCGGGTACTCGGCTATCTCGACAAGGGGCACACGCGACGCGACCTCGTGGAGGCGTTGCGCGCCACCCGCGCGGCGGGTATCGCGCTGCGGCCCACCTGGGTGGCCTTCACGCCGTGGACGACGCTCGACGGCTACCGCGAGTGGCTCGACTTCCTGGCCGACCAGGCGCTGGTCGATCACGTGGACCCCGTGCAGTACGGAATCCGGTTGCTGATCCCGCCGGGGTCGCTGCTGCTCGATCTCCCGGAGATGCGGCCGTATCTCGATGAACTGGTGCGGGGCGGCTTCCACCACCGCTGGACACACCCCGACCCCAGGGTCGAGCGCTTGGCCGAGGAGGTCGCGGGGGTCGTCGCGGCCGGGGCCGAGCGCAATGAAGACGCGGTGTTGACGTTCGACCGGGTGCGGAGCGTCGCGGCCGCCGCCGCCGGGGCCCAGGCCCCGCGGCCCCTGGGCCTGCCCGCAAATCGGACCCGACCGCCGAAGCTCACCGAGCCGTGGTTCTGCTGAGCGGAGCCGACCCAGGGCCAGTTGGCCCTGTCCTTGGCCGGCGGGGAATCCGTAGGTACACTACCCGTCTGAGAGGTGACGCGATGAGCGACGATCTGAAGACCAAGGTCCAAGAACTGATCGACAGCATGATCAACCCGGCCGTGGCCGGGCACGGCGGCTTCGTGGAGCTGGTCGACGTCCAGGATAACCGGGTCTATCTGCAGATGGGTGGCGGTTGCCAGGGCTGCGGGGCGGCGGACATCACGCTGAAGTCCGGCATCGAGCGCCTCATCAAGGAGGAGCTCCCCGAGGTGGCCGAGGTCCTCGACACGACGGACCACGCCTCCGGCAGCAACCCCTACTACCAAGCCGGCAAGGCCTAGCCGCTCGCGTCGTCCGGCAGGGCATCGCCATGGACCGGCTGCTCCTGCTCCTGCCGACGACGACGTATCGCACCGAGGATTTCCTCGACGCCGCGCGCACGCTCGGCGTCGACATCGTCTGCGCCTCCGAGAAGCCGAGCACGTTCGAGGTGCACGCGCCCGATCATCTCCTCACGCTCGACTTCACCGACCCCGACGGCGCGGCCACCAAGGTGGCGGAGCTGGCCGCACGCCGTCCGCTGCGCGCCGTCGTCGGCGTGGACGACCTGACCACGGTGGCCGCCGCGGCCATTGCCGAGCGACTCGGACTGCGCACGAATGCGGTGGCGGCGGTGACGGCGGCGCGTGACAAGTTCCAGATGCGCCAGTGCCTGGCGGCGGCCGGCGTGCCGATTCCGCGCTTCCGCCGCATTGCGCTCAAGGACGACCCGTTCCTGGCCGCGCGCGGCGTGCAGTTCCCCTGCGTGCTCAAGCCGCTGGCGCTGTCGGCCAGTCGAGGCGTGATCCGCGCCAACAACGTGGATCAGTTCATGGCCGCCTTCCGGCGCATCGCCGCGCTGCTGGCGCGCGACGACGTCGAGATCAGCGGCGACGCCGCCCAGTATCTGCTCGCCGAGGAGTACATCCCCGGCCTCGAGGTGGCGCTGGAAGGCTTGCTGCTGGGCGGGACGCTGCACACGCTGGCGCTCTTCGACAAGCCGGACCCGCTCGAAGGCCCGTACTTCGAGGAGACGCTCTACGTCACGCCTTCGCGCCTGCCTACCGCCGTGCAGGGCGCCATCGAGCGCGTGGCGGCGGCGGCCTGCACGGCGCTCGGACTCGTCGAGGGTCCCGTGCACGCCGAGCTGCGCTTCAACGACGCGGGCCCGTGGGTGCTGGAAGTCGCGGCGCGCTCGATCGGCGGTCTCTGCTCGCGCACGCTGCGCTTCGGCACCGGCATGACACTCGAGGAGATCATCCTGCGTCACGCACTCGGCTGGCCGATCGAGACGCTGACACGCGAGCGCCGTCCCGCCGGCGTCATGATGATTCCGATTCCGCGCGCCGGCCGCCTGCAGGCGGTGCGCGGCCAGGCCTCCGCGCAGTCGGTGGCCGGTGTGGAGGATGTCACGCTGACCGCCCACGTCGGCCAGGAGCTGGTGCCGCTGCCCGAGGGCTGGCAGTATCTCGGATTCATCTTCGCGCGCGCCGAGACGGCCGACGCCGTCGAGGCGGCCCTGCGCGACGCGCACGCCCGCCTGAAGTTCGAGATCGCCTAGCACCTCGCCCGACCACTAGAAACTATCCTTCCCGATTTCCGGGCACTCCGCCGCGGTCTCGGCGGACCTGCTGTCGCGCAAACGCGCGCTCGGGGGCCCGACTTTTGCCTGTGGTTGCGTGAGTGTCCAGCACGGCCACTCGTCGTAACTCTGACAACGGGGCCCAGTCACTGGGGCTCTCGTGGAGAAATCACATGAAGAAGTTCGTGTTGGCTCTTCTGATCGGGACCGTCGCCCTCGCCCCCGCCTTCGCAGCCGCCCAGCCCGGCAGTGGCAGCGGCGGCGGCGGAACACCGGGAACCAGCAATCCGTCGGGCAGCGGCAGCTCGGGCAGCGGCTCCACGGGCAGCGGCTCCACGGGGAGCATGCCGAGCACCAAGACTCCGGGCTCGTCCGGTAGCGGCAGCACTTCCCCGTCGGCCAGCCCGTCGGGATCGGACATGTCGGCCCACAAGACGCAAGCTGCTTGCGAGAAGGCCGGCGGCATGTGGTCGACGGCGACCAGCAAGTGCGCTAAGCAGTAACTCGGTCACAGCCCACGCCGAGGCGCTGGGAATCCCGGCCCTCGGCGTGGCGCAACTCAGACGGCGACGGGAATCCCCAGCGGGCAGCCGGGCGGCGATGCCGCCTTCTTCTTGGCGATGATGTCGGCGGCGTACTTCGAGAGATAGTGCGTGATCGTCTCCACCCGGATCTTCACCGAGCCGGAGGGCTTGGTCGAATCCAGATCCTGGAATGAAAAGAAGAGCGTGCCCGAGCGCTCGATGATCTGCTGGACCGGCGTGTAGGTCGGCTGATCCATCCCGCACTCGTAGGACGACATGCGGATCACGCAGGCGATCCACGGGATGCGCGCGGCCACCTTGGCGCCCCACAGGATCTCGTTGGTGTTCGACGAGTAGGACGACGGCCACACGTCCTTGATGTCGAACGGCGTCTTGATGTGGCCGGCCGCGATGTCCGGTCCGAACGCCCACTGCATCAGGTCGTCGTCGATCGGGAAATACTGCATCCAGAGGATCGGGTAGCCATAGGCCTGCAGGTCGACCTCGATCTCGTGGCCGATGCCGGGATCCATGTGGTACGGCCGCGCGATCACCATCAGGCACGGCCGGTTCTCGCGCGCGCACCACTCCAGCACCTCGCGCGACTTCTTGCGCAGGCGATCGCTGAAGTCACGCAGCGCCCGGAAGCCGGCGTCGACCGCCCGCCCCGTCTCCTCGTAGGTGAGCCCGGGGAAGGCGTCCTTCGTGGTCTCGAACAATTGCTTGGGCACCAGCTTGGGCTCATCGAGCGAGACGAAGGGCGTGACGTACCGGATGCCGGCCTCGGCGAAGGCGTCCTGCTCCTTGATGAAGCCGGCCTTGATGTTCTCGGGCGCGGCCATCACCCGCGGGCACGTGAGCGACTTGGCCACGTGGCCGGAGAGGAACGACGGCAGGTTGTAGATCATGGGGGACAACAAGATATCGAGCTTCTGCTTCTGGCCGAAGACCAGCTCGCCGTAGTGGCCGGAAATACATTTCACGGGATAGCAGCAATCCACCGTCCCGCGCCCCTTGCCGAACTGCCGCCCCTGCTCCTCGGAGGTGTCACCCGAGAAGATGACGTTGCGCGGGTCGACGCCGAGCTCGGTGAGGAACCCCATCCAGAACTGATGGGTGTTCCAGAGGTTCAGGACGCGGGGGATCCCGATCCGGAGCTTACTCCGCGACGGCGGCGGCGCCGACCCGGCGGAACGCGTCCTTGCGAACCATCTCGGCAACGTTAGGGTACTCACGCTTGACCTCCTCGAGCTTCGCCTTCACCACCCGCATCTCGTTGACGTCCTCCACGAGCCCCTTGGGGCAGGAGTTGCCGCTGATGACACGCTCCCAGCCGGCAGCCAGCGGCAGCTTGCTCCACGCGCGCCCCTTGGCGCCGGGGAGCTGGACGTCGATGAAGGTCCGGGTGCAATTGATCGGGCACCATTTGCAAACGGTCTCGGCCGCGGTGGTGCTCGTGTAGGTCAGCGCCGCGATGGTCTCGAAGCCACGGAAGTGCGACTTCTCGCCGCCCTTGCGCCAGTCGGCGGCGCACAGCGCCGCGCCGATGGCGCCCGCCTCGCCGGAGTACGGATGCAGAACGACCTCGGCGTCGGGCACCTTGCTGCGGATGAAGTCGACCTGGGCCTTCACCACCGCCATGTTGCGGTGGGTACCGCCCTGCAGCACGAACTTGCGGCCGGCCGCGCGCAGATTCTGCAACTGGCCGGCATAGATCCACACGTTCACGGGCAGCACCGCGGCCAGCGCGGCCATGATTTCCTCGGCCGACCAGCCCTTGCGCTGCTGATTGACGATGTCCGACTGCAAGAACACGCCGCAGCCCATGGTCAGGCTCGGCATCGACTTGGCCTCGAACGCGCGGTCCGCGTACTCGCTGAGCGGGACGTTGTAGCGCTCGGCCACGCCCTGCAGGAAGGCGCCGTTGCCCGACGAGCACTGCGAGTTGAGACGGAAGTCGGCGACGGTGCCCTGCCGCAGGATCATGATCTTGACGTCGGTGCCGCCCACGTCACAGATCACATCCGCGTCCTCGTAGAAGTGCAGCGCGGCGGTGGCGTGGGCCACCGTCTCCACCACGCCCATGTCGGCGCCCAGCACGTCCTTCAGGAGATCCTTGCCGTAGCCGGTGAGCGCCAGCCCGCCGATGTCGGTGAAGCCGGCCTCGTCCACCTGGCGGAACAGCGACTGGGCGTCCTCGATCGGGTTGCCCTTGCTGAGCGCGTAGCACGAGAAGAGCAGCTCGCGGTCCTCGGACAGCACGACCGCCTTGGCCGTGGTGGAGCCGAAATCGCAGCCCAGCAGCACGGTGCCGACGTACTTCGCACGCGCCTCCTCGCACGAGGGCGCCGGCTTGACGTACTCGCTCACGAATGTGGCCAGGTCACCGGCTCCGGTGATCAAGCCCCGCGCGCCCTCCTTGGCCTTCGCCTCGTGCTGGCCCGTCTCGACCCACCACTTGAGCTTGTCGCGTCCCAGGTAGACGCCGACGTCCGGCTTCTCGCCCTGGCCGATCTCGATGCAGCCCAGGCACGCGTAGTAGAGCGCCTCGGCGGGGACGACGATGAGCTCGGCGGGCTCGCGGCCGCCGAGATCGAGCTTGCGCTGCGACCACAGCTTGGCCAGGTGGTGGCGCCACGCCTCCTGCAGTCCCTTGAAGAAGAGATTGGGGCCGCCGAGGAGCAGCACTTCCGGCGTCGGGGTGTTGCCCTTGGTCAGGGTGGCCAGGTTCTGGTAAACGACCGCCTCGAACAGGCTGGCGATGATCTCCTCGACCGGCACGCCCGTCTTCACCAGCGTGTTGGCGTCGGTCTCGGCGAAGATCCCACACTTGCTGGAGACCTTGTGCAGGCTCATGCCCTCGTAGGGCAGCTCGGCGAGCTTCTCGCTCGGCACCTGCAGCTTGCGTGCGGTCTTCTCGATGAACGTCCCGGTGCCGCCGCTGCACGCCGACTGCATGTAGACCTGCTTGGATCGCCCGGTGCCGGTGGCGGTGAAGAAGATGGTCTTCATGTCCTCGCCACCGATCTCGGACACGAACCGGACATCCGGATGCTGACGCTCGACGCAGGCCGCCACCGCCACCACTTCCTGGATGAGCTTGGCCCCGGCCAGCGGCGCCAGGAAGCCGGCGCCCGAGCCGGTGAAGAAGATGCGGTCCTGGCCGGCCGTGACGCCGGCTTCGGTCTCCATCCGATCGAGAAACTCGACGACCTTCTCGGCCTGGCGGGTGTTGTGCCGCTGGTAATCCTGCCAGGTGACCTTGCCGTCCTCCATCACCACCGCCTTGACGGTGGTAGAGCCGACGTCGACGCCGAGATACTTCATTTGGCCGCCGCCACGGGCCGGCCCATCTTCTGCGCCACGTGCAGGACGGTCTTGGCCGCGGTGCCGGCGGCGGTGCCGTCATGCGGGATCTTGTAGGTGGCCTTCTTCATCTCCGGGTGCGCGTGCAGATAGGCCTGCACCTCTTCCACCGTGAGTCCGGTGCGCGCGAGCGTGTCGTCAAACTCGCGCTGCGCACGCTTCTTGGCCTCGGTGAGGATCATCTGGCAGCGCGAGAGCGCGTGGACCTCGGCGTCGCCCTTGATCTCCAGCGGCGCGTAGAGAATCTCCGGATACTTGCCGATGACGCCGGCCATGGCGCCGATCGACATGGTGTTGGGCATGCAGGAGTAGGGCGACAGCTCGCAGATCATGTGGGCCTTCTTCTTCTGGAACGCCCACAGGCTCTTGCCCACCAGCATGTCGCCCTCGCCGCCGTCGAGGTTGCGGTGGAAGTAGGGCGCGGCGAGCTTGCGCAGCTCGAACTGGCTCGGGCTCTCGTGCGGCAGGTCGCCCATCGCGCGGCGCAGGCGATTCACGCTCAGGCGATAGATGCCCTGAGCCACGCGGCCGAGGCCGAGCTTGAGGCGGGCGTGCTTCTCGATGCCGCTGTAGTCCTCGAAGCGCTGCAGCCCCAGCCGCAGCAGGTACTCCATCCAGATGGTGATGGCCGCCGGGTAGACCTGTGCGCCCTCGGCCTCGAGCCACTTGTGGATGTTGTAGTTGGGATCGCCCTCGACAGTCTGCAGATAGAACTCACCGGTGATCTTCACCGTCGGCTTCACGCGCAGGCGATCGACCTCGATCTCGGAGAACTTGCGATGCACCTCGCGCATGGCGCGCACGAAGTACGGCGTGGTGAGGTGCCACAGGACCGACTTCTTGTTCGACATCTTCGGCCGGTTGCGGAAGGTCTCGTAGAGATACTCCACGCACTCCTTCACCACCGCCGTGGTCTGGCCCGGCAGCACCTCGTAGGGCCGCACCTGGTACTCGAGGTCCTGCACCAGATCGGTGCAGAAGATCCCCCACAGGCAGCCGAGCGTCATGGGCAGGTTGAGGTCGAGACCGTCGCCCATGTTCTGGTCCAGGTTGTCCTGGGCCATCAGGAACATCCGGAACTTGTCGAGCCCCGTGTTGCGCAGCGCCAGCTCGTAGCTCGAGTGGTACTGCCCGAACCGACAGGCCCCGCACGAGCCGGCGGTGAGGTAGACGAACTTCTTGTTCACCTCCTCGACACTGGTCTGCTTGGCTTCCTTCTTCAGGAAGTTGACGAGGTTGCCCGTGGTGAAGCTGGTCGGGCAGCACTGGCCGATGTCGGCGACCTCGCGCCCGGTCAGCAGGTCTTCCTTGGTTGCCACCGGCAGGATGCGCGCCTGGTACCCACCGCCCTCGAACACGCCCTGGATGATCCGCTCGATGCGCCAGTGCAGGCCACCGAACAGGATCGTGGTGGTGTCGCGGTCGGCGCGAGTGAAGGGCTCGGGGGAGTACGTCCGGTAGTGCTCAGTGGTGACCGTGGCCATGGTGTCCTCCGCTGATGCTGGAGCTGCCCCTTATGTTCCGGTCCATCCACGCGTCGACGAATCGTGCCGAGGCCAACGCCGGGAGCGAGGGGTCCAGCGCCCCTGAACCGACCACCCAAGCGTCGATGTCACACGCGGGCATTGGAGTGAGCCAAAGGTACTATCCCGGGCGCGTGAAACTCCAGAGGAAAACGCTGATAGGACAAGGTCATCACCCCTTCTCTACGAGGCGAATGACCCCGCGGATGAGCCGCGGTTCAGCCTGGTCGAATGGTCAGATCAACGGCCGTAAGTGCCGCCGCCGCGGGCCCGCATGCGGCGCCCGGCACTCGGGATGACGAGGCCGGCGAGGATCAGGAGACCGACCAGGACCCCGGCAACGATCAGCGCGGTGTTGACGGGAAGCCCGAGGACCCGGGGGCCGGGCTTGCGAACGATCTCTCCCGCCGAGGCGGAAGGAGCGTCGCCGTCGCGCGTACCTGGTCGGACCTCATCGGGATTTGGCTGAGCTCCGTGCTGGACCGCGTCGCTGTTGCCTTTAGCCGGCGGGGGCAGCTGCGCGGCGCCCGGCACAGCCAAGCCGAGGACGCTCAGCAGCACTACGATCACCAGGCTCTTCATGTGGTCCGAAATTGAGCAAGCGGGGTGCCAGGGAGTTCCCTGACACCGGCGCGCACCGCCGCCCAGGAAGGTCCGCGGGGCTAGGCGGGACGCGGCTTCAGCTCGATGAGATGACCGTCTGGGTCCCGGAGATAGAGTGAGGGCCCCGTCCCGTAAGCGCCGCGCCGTTGCACCACATCTCCCTCGAGCGCGACGCCGCGCCGGCGCAGCTCGTCGGCGGCCTTGGCAAGGTCATCGCAGCGAATCGACAGACAGACGTGGTCCACGCCGCCGGCCACGGTGGCGGGAGCCTCGGCGGTGGCCGGAAACAGGTCGATGTAGGCCTCGCCGAAGCGCAGGTGGATGAGCGAGATCCGCTCGTTGACGTGATCGACGGTGCAGCCGAGCACGTCCACGAAGAATCGCTGCGAGGCGGCCTGATCGCGGACCCGGAAGACGACGTGATCGAGACCGAGCGGCGTGAACATGAGCGCCCTCCTATTCGCGGCGAAGTACCGGCAACGGCTTGTGACCGAGAAGCCGGAACGTGCTCAGGAATCCTACCCCAAGCGCGAGCGCAACGGTGGCCGCCAGCCCGAGCACCAGCGGCCCGGGGTCGAAGCTCCACGGCGCGTCGAGCACCCAGCGCACCAGCGCCCACGCCAGGGCCAGCGCCAGCGTGCCACCGCCGACGCCGGCCACGGCCCCCAGCACGCCGTATTCGACGGCGAACGCGCGAGCCACGACGCCGCGGGTGGCGCCGAGCGTGCGGAGCACGACCGACTCGTAGAGCCGCTGCGAGCGCGTGGCGGTCAGCGCCGCGGTCATCACCACCAGGCCGGCACCGAGCGTGAAGAGGGCCACCAGTCGTACGGCGACGGCGATGTCGCGCAGCACGCCGCCGACGCGCTCGAGCACGTCGCGCAACGGGATGGCGGTCACGTTGGGAAACGTGCCGACGATGGTGTTCTGCAGCGCGCTCTCGGCCGCGGCCGGCACGCGTGCGGTCGCCACCCACGTCGCCGGGGCGCCGTCGAGCGCACCGGGCGAGAGGATCACGAAGAAGTTGGTGCTGAGACTCTGCCAGTCCACCCGGCGGATGCTCGTCACGACCGCGTCCACCTCGACGCCCTGGATGTCGAAGGTCAGCCGCGCGCCGAGTCCGGCACCGAGATGGCGGGCGGCGGTCTCTTCCAGCGACGCCTCGGGCTCGGCCCGTGTGCCCGCGCTCCACCATCGGCCCTGGAGGATCGCATTGTGCTCGGGCGGCGTCTCGCTCCAGGTCAACACGTACTCGCGCGTGAAGTACCAGCGGCCGCCCTCGGTCTCGCTGTCCCCTCGAGCACGGCGCGCGACGACGTCCCGGGTGAGGCGCTCGCCGTCGAGAGCCGACAGCCGGGCGCGCACCACCGGCGTCAGGATCGGCGGCGTGCCGGCGGCCTGCCCCACGATGCGCGCGAACGGCTCGCGCTGATCCGGCTGGATGTCGAGGAAGAAGAACGATGGGGTGTCCTGCCGGCGCTCGTGATCGATCTGTCGGCCCAGCACGCCCTGCAGCAGCGCGACGGTCACCAGGAGCATCACCGCGATGCCGAGCGCCACGACGACGCGGGGCGCGTGGCTGCCGGGCCGGGCCAGCGCCGCCACCCCGTGCCGCCAGGCCAGACCACGGGCGCGTGGAATCCGCCGGGCGCTGGCGATGACCACGCGGGCCAGTGACCACAGCGCGAGCAGCGCGGCGATCGAAGCGCCCACGAAGATCGCACCGATCTTGAGCGAGCCGGCCTGCCAGAGGGCGAGCGCCGAGAGGCCCGCGACGACCGGCAGGAGCGTGAGCGCGCGGCCGGGACCGCGCCACTCCGGCGCCACGTCCCGGCGCAGCACCAGCCACGGCGGAACCGAGCGCACCGCGGCCAGCGGCGCCCACGTGCAGAGCAGCGTGGTGCCGAGCCCCATCGCGATCGCGCGCACGAGCGTCCACACCTGGGGGCGCGGCTCGAGCGTGAACGGCACCAGGCCGGCGAGGGCGGCGGCCAGCAACGGCTGGACGGCCAGACCGAGGGCCGCGCCGGCCAGACTCGCGACGAGCGCCACGGCCTGCGTCTGCAGCACGTAGGTCACCACGAGCGTCCGCGTGTCAGCGCCGAGGGCTTTCAAGACCGCCAGGGTCGGCGTCTGGCGGGCCACGAAGGCCGCCATGGCCGCGGCCACACCGATGCCGCCGACGAGGAGACTGGCCAGCCCCACCAGCCCCAGGTACATCGTCAACTGAGCGAAGAAGCGCCGCAGGCCCGGCTGGGCCTCGTCGTACGCGGCCACGCGCACGGCCGGGCTGGCGATCTCGCGCGCCAGCGTCGCGCGCACGTCGCGAGCGAGGGACTCGGGGGGCAGGCCGACCAGCACGCGGTAGCGGACGCGGCTGCCGAAGCCCACCAGGCCGGTCCGCTCGAGCGCGTCGAGTGACAGGAACACGCGTGGACCGAGACTGACGAGCCCCGCCGAGCGGTCGGGCTCGGCCTCGACCACGCCGCGGATCGTGAGCGTGACCGTGCCGACGCTGAGGCGATCGCCGACCGCGAGGCCGAGGCGGTCGAGCACCTGGCGCTGGACGACGGCGCCGTCGTCGGCCAGCAGCGACGCCAGCGGCGCGCCGGGCACCGTGGTGAGGCGGCCGTAGAGCGGATAGTCCGCGCTCACCGCCTTCAGCTCGACCAGCAGGCTCCCGTCGCGATCGGCTCCCCGGACCATGCCGACCAGCTCGCGCACGCGCACCTGCCGCACGCCCGCCGGGAGACGCTCGAGCGCGGCCTCGGCCTCCGACGGCAGCGGCCGCGCCGCGCGCAGCTCGACGTCGCCGCCCAGCAGCGATTTGGCCTCGCGCGCGAGCGTGGCCTCGAGCCCGGCGCCGAGCGTGCCGACGGCCACCAGCGCGCCAACCCCGAGGGCGATGCAGGCGCCGACCACCGCGAGGTGGCGGCCGCCACCTCGCGCCTGTTGCCAGGCCAGGCGGACGGCGGCACCGCCCGTCATCGCGCCTGGTGGCCGTTGACCAGACGCCCGTCGCGCAGCGCGATGGCGCGGCCGGCCCGCGCGGCCAGCGCAGCATCGTGGGTGACGAGGACGAGCGTCGACCCTCGCTGGCGGTTGAGCGCGAGCAGCACGTCGATGATGTGGCCTCCCGTGGCCGAATCCAGGTTCCCCGTCGGCTCGTCGGCCAGCAGCACCGGCGGCGCCAGCGCCACCGCGCGCGCGATCGCCACGCGCTGCTGCTCGCCGCCCGAGAGCTGCGCCGGATAGTGATCGGCCCGGCTCGCGAGGCCGACCTCGTCGAGCAGGCGCCGGGCGGCCGGCAGCGGCTGAGCGGTATTCGCGAGCTCCAGCGGAACCGCCACGTTCTCGAGCGCGGTCAGCGTCGGGATCAGGTGATACGACTGGAACACGAAGCCGATCGTGCGGCGCCGGAAGCGCGCCAGGTCGGCTTCGCCCAGGCGCGTCACCTCCACGCCGTCCACCGTGATCGAGCCCGCGCTCGGCGTGTCGAGACCCGCCAGCAAGCCAAGGAGCGTCGACTTGCCGCTCCCCGACGGTCCGGTGACCGCGACCACCTCGCCCGCGGCGACCTCGAGGCTGACGCCGTCGAGGATCGTCAGCGACTGGCCGCCGCTCGGCAGCCGCATCACGAGGTCGCGCACGGTGATCATGGCGTCATACTACAGGGGTGGGTTGCCGGGGACGCCTCGTGTTGCTCGCGCTGCTGTGGCTGCTCGCCGCGCCGGCCGGTGCGCGCGCCGAGCGCGTGATCGTCGCCTTCGGGGACAGCCTCACCGCTGGTCTGGGCGTCACCGCGGACGCCGCCTATCCCGCGCTGCTCGAGGCGCGCTTGCGCCGCGAGGGCTTCGACTATCGCGTCGTGAACGCCGGCGTGAGCGGCGACACGAGCGCCGGCGGTCTGCGCCGCGTCGAGTGGGTCCTGCGCGCCCGCCCCGAGATCGTCATCGTCGCGCTCGGCGCCAACGACGGCCTGCGGGGACTGCCGGTGGCGGCGCTGCGCGACAACCTGACGTCGATCGTCGCGCGCCTGCGCGCCGGCGGTGCCCGCGTCCTGCTGGCCGGCATGCGGCTGCCGCCGAACTACGGCGAGGCCTACACGAAAGAGTTCGCCGCCGCCTTCCCGGCGGTGGCGCGGATGACATCGGCGCCGCTCCTGCCGTTCCTGCTGCAGGGTGTGGCGGGCGACGCGTCGCTGAACCAGCCCGACGGGATCCATCCGAATGCGGCCGGGCACGGCGTGATCGCCGAGCTGGTGTGGCGGGCGCTCCGGCCACTGCTGACGCGCGAGGGAGTTGGCGGCCGAATCTAGGGACCCGCGGGCCCTGCATGCTACGATCGGGACCGATTCGGCGGGGTGGATTTGGTGTCACCCTGGCGCCGCTCTCGTCTCCAGGGTGTCAGAGTGCTGGAGTGCCGACGCCCGTGGGGGCTGGTCAGGCAACCCCAGCCCGACGGTGCCCACGCCCCTGAGGCAGCGATCAGGCCTACTTCAGGCCACCCCAACACCTGTATGTTGGTTTCGGCACCCTCCGACCGCCTTGAGAGCCTGGTTTGGCGTTCCAGTTGCACCCCGGGTCCAGGACTTATGGAACGAGGGTTGCCCATGTCTATCCGTCGCCTGAACGAGCGGGGTTTCGGGCTCGCCGAGCTGATCGTCGTCCTCGCGGTCATGGGCCTGCTCGCCGCCCTTGCCATGCCCAGCATGCTGGGGTACTGGCGGTCGGCCACGATCAACGCGGGCGCCGCCGAGATGGTGTCGATCCTCAATCGGGGACGACAGCTGGCCATCGCCCAGAACGGCAGCGTGTGCGTTCAGGTAACCGGGACCAGCGTCCGGTACCGCCAGGTGTCGTGCGCCGGAACGATCTGGACGGGCACCGGGACGACCAGCGCCGGCCTCGTCAACCTCTCCAACGGGCTGCAGATCAGCGGCGGGACCGCGACGTTCACCAACGCGGGGGGCGCCAACC
>Ga0111539_10002908_pt1 | contig 22718 bp, 20 predicted proteins | sample RhiMethybrSRZTD1_FD_79667 | JGI IMG/M metagenome (GOLD analysis project Ga0111539, IMG submission 79667) | Populus rhizosphere microbial communities from Tennessee, USA - Rhizosphere MetaG P. TD hybrid SRZTD1 (version 2) (version 2) | ecosystem: Host-associated > Plants > Roots > Rhizosphere >...
GCAACCAGTAGCTGGTTGCGAGCCCGGCTTGACCGCCGCCGATCACCAGCGTGTGGACCGTGGTGTCCTTTCGACGTGCGCTCATGACGGCCTCGACAGCTCGTCGCGAAGCACCGACACCAGGGCATCGGGCTGTTCGAACGGAGGATCGTCATTCGCGTTCTCGATCACGCGAAGCGGCCATCCGTAGCGCTGGCTCGCGCCTTCGGCCACGGCAAGCGGCGTCGCGAGATCGTGTCGCCCCCAGACCAGCGTGGTAGGAACGGCGATGCCGCGGAGTCGAACCGGATCGAGCGGGCATGCAAAGAGTTGCATCAGCGCTGGCATGCTCGCGCGCAGGGCCGCCGAGCCGGCGCACTCCACGTTGTACTCCTGAAAGTCTTGCCAGCGTTCTCCGAGCTGTCGCTTCAAACCGTCGAGATCGTACGCGCAAAACTGCCAGAGGCTTTCGTGCGCGGACGCATCCGGCGCCGAGAAGAAGCCTGAAATCGCCGCGCCGAACTCGGCCAGGGGACGAAACTCGGACAGTCCGAAGGTATCGATCAGTATCAGCCGACTGAGTCGCGAGGGGCGCTCGGCCGCGAAGCGCGCGGCGATCGCGCCGCCGAGGAGCTGCCCCGCGATCACAGGCCGAGCCGCGCTGGTGAGCTCGATCAGCGCGTCCAGCCACGAAAGGACCAGTGAAACGTCGAGCTCTCCGGTGAACGCGGCTGTCGCTCCGTGTCCTGGAAGATCCGGCGCGATGACGCGGTGGTTGCGGGCGAGCGCCGGGATCACGCGCATCCAATGCAGCGCATTGGCGCCAGGTCCGTGCAAGAGCACGAGCGGCGCACCTTCGCCACCCTCGAGCACGGCCGTCGAAATGCCGGCGAGCTCCAGCCTGCGCTCCGCAACGGGCAGTGCCGAGAGCAACTGCTTCCGCGAACGACTCGAAGTGATTTCTCGATCGGGCATGACTTGCTCCTTTTCGAGCGGAACGTAGCGATCGCAAGGGCCCTCCCGCATCGGGAGAATCCCGCGTTTTTGTCGACGAACGGTAATGAGGGATTCCCCTCACGCGAGGGCCGGCGCTCAGATCAGGCGGTGTTCGTAGGCGTACGCGGTTGCTGCGGCCCGCGACGGAACTCCGAGCTTGGAGAAGACGTTGCTCACGTGACGCTCGACCGTCTTCTCGCTCAAACACAAGGTCTCGGCGATCGCCTTGTTCGTCTTGCCGGTCGCGATCAAGCGCAGCACTTCGAGCTCGCGCTCGGTCAGGCCGTGCGCGCGTTGCCGAGGCCGCCGTGTCGAGAGGGCTTCGACGCGTGTCAGGTCCGGTGCCGCGCCGAGTCGCTGGAATTCCGCCTTGGCGGCGTCGAATTCCAATTCGGCTCCCGCGCAATCCCCCAGATCTCGGCAGGCCATCCCCAAGAGCACCCTCGCCCGAGCCGTAGCGTACGGCGCGCCCACGCGTTGCCAGAGCTGCGCGGCGCGCCGCAGCGAAAGGAGCGCGCTCTCTGCGCCACCGCCGGCCAGTGCCACTGCGCCTTGCGCGTGCGCGGCCATCGCGTGCAGCACGTCGGTATCGATGGTTTTTGCGATCTCCCCGAGCTCGAAACAAGCCTTTCGCGCCGCTTCGAGATCGCCGGCAGCGAGCAGAATCTCGGTGCACGCCGGCAAGATCCGCGCGCGCTGGAAGCGATCGGTCGTCGTTGCCAGCACGCGCCGAGCCGCGCTGGCAGCGGCCTCGGTTTGTCCCTGCGCCAGGAGCAAGAGGGACAGCCCCGGCTGAGGATCGAAGCCCTTCAGACTGGCGCTTCGATACGCTTGTTCGGCGAGAGCCGGCTCGCCCTTGAGCCGACGGACTTCCCCCTCTTGATACAGCGCGGCAGCCGCGGTGCTCGCGTTGAGCTCTGCCGCGCGCTCGTACGCGCGCCGAGCTTCCTCGATCGCTTCCGACCAGGCGCCGCTGAGCTCGAGCAGCTCCGCGCGGTGGAGCCGGCACGCCCCCGTGAACGCGAGCATCTCCGGTTGCTCGTCACACCAGCGTGACAGCGCGGCGGTCCACTCGCGCGCGCGCTCCAGCGCATGAACCATCTGGCACCCCTGCACCACGCTGCAGTACATGAGACCAGTGGTGAGCGGCGAGAGCTCGTTGGCGGCAACGGCGACCATGACCTCGTCCAGCAGAGCCAGGCCCTCCTGCACGCGCCCTTGCTGAAGCCGAGCACGTCCCTGCAGATGCCGCGCGATCGCCGACAGGTCGGGCTCGCCGCAGCGCTCGGCGATCGCGGCAGCTTCCGCGGCCACGCTGTAGGCTCCCTCCTCGTTGCCGGAGCTCAGGTGCTGTTCCGCGGCCGGAAGCAGCAAGTAACCGCGCTCGGCGCACGCGCGTTCGCCGCCAATTAGCCGCTCGGCCCGCCCGAACCACCCGCTGGCCTGCGCCATCTCTCCGCGAAACGCCTGACGCAGCCCGATCCAGAACGCGCAGCGAGCCGACCGCAACGCGTCGCGCGCTTCGAGGTGTGCTTGATGCGCGCGCTCGAGCGCCTTCAGATAGACGTCGTCCCGGCCCACCATGTAGGCGGAGTTGGCGAGGGCTTCGAGGTCGCTTGCTCCGAGCGCTGCCCTGCGATCGGCTCGCGTGAAGGCCGAGTGCGCGGCGGCCCACGCATGCCGCCGATACGCATCTCGAGCACGCTCGAGGGGAGAAAGTGCTTCGAGATGGTTTTTGCGCGTGCGACTGGCCACGGCGAAAGCCTAGCAGCGCACGTACCCCCAATCGAACGACCGGTCGAAGCCGTGGGACGCCGAAGTGCTCATCTCATCGAGAAGCTCACGTCGGCAGTCCCGCTGCTCTGGTATCCCTCCACGGTCATCGACACTTCGTACAAGCTCCCCATGTTCATTCCGTGGCCGGCCCACGCATTGAAGTGGGTAGCCGCCGTGATGGTTCCGCTCGTGCGCTTCTGCGTACGCACACTCCAGTACTGATAGAAGGTCTTCGTGCCTTCGATGGAAGGCTGATCGACGCGCTGGGTCCGGTAGATGTCGTAGGTACCTCCGTCGGCGCTGACCGTGCCCATGGAGGTCCCGCCCGGCGGACGCCAGCTGCCCCAGCTGTCGACGATGTAGTATTCGACGAGCGGGTTCTTCGTCCACCCGTAGACGCACAGGTACGAATTGCCGTTGGGTTGGTAGTTGGCGTTGTAGGTCACGATTTGATTCGTCGACCCGGGCCTGATGCCCTTGCGGCCCAACAGGTTGTTGATGTTGCTCCAGTTCACGCTGAAGCCGTCGGACTTGTTGACCAGGCACCCGGTTCCCTGGTCTTTCCAATACTCATAGGTGTAGCCGCAGTGGCGCCCAGTCTCGTTGTTGCAGATCGACTTTTCGGGTTCCGTGCACGTGTTGCCCGTGCCCCCGGTTGCGCCGGTGCCCCCGGTCGTGCCCGCGCTGCCGTTCGTGCCACCAGTCGAGCCACCGCTGCCGCCGGTCGATCCCCCGCTGCCGTTCGTGCCTCCCGCGCCAGCCGTTCCCGCGTCGCCGCCCGAGCCGGCGTTGCCGCCGTTGCCGCCGTTGCCGTCACTGCCTGCATCGCCACCGCTCGTGCCGGCGCTCCCGCTGATCCCCGCCGCGCCACCGGTGGGTGATCCGCCGCTGCCTGCCCCGCTGCTCCCCGATGCGCCGGAGGCGCTGCCGCCAAATCCGTTTGCTCCGCCGTTCCCTGTGATCCCGGCGTTCCCTGCGCTCCCACCGATCGCACTGCTACCACCTCCGCCGCGCCCGCCCGAGTTCCCGGCCCCGCCATCGTCCGCCGCAGTGCAGGCGCATAGGGCGAATAGAAGGAGCGAAATCGAGGCTCCTTTCATGGAGCGCACACGGGTCGTTTGCATCGACCGTAAGTTCCCGCTTGTCATGCGGACGGCTCACGATGCGATTCGCGGGCCAAGGTCGGATCGCGACTATTGGCGCTTGGTCGGTCGCCGTGCGATCACGCCGGTCGCACGACCCGCGAGTCGCGCATCGACATGGAAACGGCTTGAAAACACAACTAAATCGCGCGCACTGCTCGTGGCTTCCGCGCTCTCGGCGCCTCGACTATAACGCCGGGCCATGAGGGAATTTGCCAGAGCTGCGCTCGCTTCTTTGTTCGTCATTTCGTGTGGCGCCGGAGGAGCGGGCAAGGCCGTTCGTCCCGATGATCCCACCGCGAACAACGCGCTGGGGGAGGAGGCGCCGCGCGTCGCTTGCACGACCGTGCCGGCCACGGCGGCGCCGCTCGTGGTCGACTGGAAGACCAACGATCAGCTCGAGCTCACCGTCGCGATGCAGAAGGGCGTTGCGCTTCTGGCCTACGACTGCAAGTCGATCCGGTTGGTGAAGGGGTGCAGCGTGAAGGGCTCGTACGAGTTTACGCCGGTGCCGAGCGTGCTCGAAGAAGCCGTGCAGATTGCCGACGCGGACGAAGCGAGCGTGAGCCTGCCGCTGTCCGGCAGCTCGCTCGGCGCAGAGGTCTCGCGCGGCTCGTCGATCGACATCGGGCTCGCCTACGTCGGCAAGCGCGCCACATTGAGCGACGCGGTCGCCAAATCCGAGCTCGTGGGCAACGAGTGCAATCAAGTGACGCACTTCGTGCGCGGTGCGAGCATCGGCGCTTTTGCCATGGCCACGGGCACGAAAGGAGAAGTGCGAGCTGCCGCGGAGATACTCGGCATCGGCGCCAAGGGTCAAAGCTCGAGCAGCAAGAAGAAGCTCAACAGCGCGGGTGACGTCGGCGCCTGCAAAGCCATCACGGGCAGCGCCACGACCCCGCCCGATGCCTGCGCCGCCGTGATCCGGCTCGAGCTGGTCGAGGTCGCGAGCGCGCCCGGGGCGCAGGGCGAAGCGGCGCCCGTCCCTCCCGCGCTCGGCAACACCTGTCCCGCGGGGTTCGTGCCGAGCGGCGGACGCTGCGCAAAGAAGGCGACCGCGGGCGGCTACCGCTGTGAGATCTCGGACAAGGATTTCGGCAACGAGCAGAAGGAAGCCGAGTGCAAGGAGCAGTGCGGCAAGGGCAACGTCGACAGTTGCTACAATGCGGGCATTCTCACGATCACCGGCGCCGCGCTCGACGGGCCCGAGGTGAACGAGGCCGTCACTCTGTACGACAAGGCGTGCACCGGCGGCGTGGGCGACGCCTGCACTCGGCTCAGCCACACCTATTGGTATAGCCCGCTATTTCAGAAGAGCATGAAGGAGCTTCAGAAAGCCGCGGTCGCTGCGCGCAAAGGTTGCGATCTTCTCGTGCCGCAGGCGTGTGAGCTCCAGGCGCAGCGCGAACAGTTCATCGGGCCCGCTGATCGGCTCGCGCTGCACAAGCGCGCTTGCAGTCTGGGTTTTGCCCCGGGCTGCCTCGCCGTCGCGGACTACCTCGTCAACGGCAAGGAGGGGAAGGCAGGCCAGCAGGCCGTTGCAAAGGATGCGCCCCAGGCCCTGCGCATTCTGGAGGGGATGTGCGATCAGAACGACAAGAGAGCCTGCGAGAAGCTGATCAGTCTCTACAAGAGCAGTGACCTCAAAGATCCCGCCAAGGCCGAGGACACGAAGAGCAAAGCTTGCGCTCGCGGGGTGAAGCTCTTCGGTTGTAAGTGATGCGCTTCCTCAGCGCGGGGCAGGGGAGTCGCCAGTCAACGCGACGGAAGTGCGGGGGCGCCGCCGCGCCGCTCGCATCGCGAGGAGTGAGCCCACGGTTGCGACCACGAGAACGAGCGCGATGGGTATCCGACTACTTCGAGATCGCGTTCTCGGAAGCTGCGCGCTGACGAGGGTTCTTGCTCGGTCGGTGCGGTCCAAGCTCTTTTCCCGAGTTCGGGTTCATGGTGCTCACTTCCGCCCGGGCCGCGTTCCTCCGCCACCAATTTCAGGTAGCTCTGTCCCGCATAGATGCGGAGCTCGCCCGCGTGGGCGTGCCGAGTGATGTTCGTAGCAAGCTCGCTGGCTGCAATCGCGACGGACCAGGGTCCGGCGCCCTCGAGGCCGATCGCCAGCGCGGCGCGGCGCGCGAGGGCCGCGGCCGAGCTCGCGTCGAGGACCGAACGGATGTGGACGGTGCGGAGCAGCGCTTCGCTCTTCACTTTCGTGACGGCTGGATCGTGGGTCCCGGGTTTCACGCGGTCGCCTGCGTCGTTCGCATCCGATATCGTCCGGTCGTGCTAGGGCCTTCTCGATGCCGAAACCACAAAACGACCGGAAAAACGCGGAGATAAGTAGCGGAGCGAACGAAATCGCCACGCCGAAATTCTCGCGCCGGAGCCGCATAAAAAAGGGCGTGGCGTCTGGCGACGCCTTTGCGCCGCGGCGGAGCGGACCCCGCCGATCTCTGACTTGCCGAACCTCCTTGACGAGCGCGTGTGAACCGCAGTGGTCCGACAAGTCGCTCATCGAACATCGACACGCTGGAGGGCCGAGCTCGGGATCAGAGCTCTAAGACATTCACGACTTCTCGTAACGTAACCGGGAGCTTACGCCCCGGCCCTTGACCGACCGCGAAGCGGAAGGTATCGGGGGAGAAGGCATTCTTACGGGGAGACGGGTGATGCTTGAAAAGCGAAGGAACGCCTCGCGCGTGACCTGGTTTGGTTCGATCGTCGTTTGGGGACTCGCAACCAGTCTCGGTTGCTCCGACGACGAGGCGGCGCCGCTCGCGCCTGCTGCAACCGCCACCGGTAAGGCAGGGGAAAGCTGCACACGGCGGGCAGATTGCGAGCCCGGCTTGGTTTGCGTTCACAACACGTGCACTACCAACGCGGATGCCAGCGTGGTGCTCGGAGCCATCGGCGAGACCTGCAGAGCGCGTTCGGATTGCGAGCCCGGGCTCGCCTGCATCGACACGGTTTGCACGCCATCCGGGCAAGTCTCGCCGGATGCAGGGACGGACGGACCCATCACTCCAAAAGGACCCGGTGGCCGCCAGGGCGAGTCGTGCTTGTCGAGCGCGGACTGTGCCACGCCCCTCGTCTGTGTCAGCGCGAAATGTGCGATGGGAGATTTCACCGTCACGCCGAGCGACAAGGAATGCGTGCTCGTGCAGTGCGATACCGCCATGGACTGCTGCCCCAAGCCGAACGCCATGTGCGAGCAGTGGAAGCAGCAATGCCAAGCCGCAGCCGATGCCGGCGCCTCCGCCTGCATTCAATACAATTCGCCTTTGAACAACTGCGTGTGCGACGTGAGCACGTGGAAGTGCGACAAGTACAAGTGCATGGCGCGCGTGCCGTGTGACACCGAGCTCGACTGCTCGGTTTCGTTCGTGTGCCACAACGGTGAGTGTGTGAACTGCGTCACGGACGCGGACTGTTTGACGGGCCAGGCCTGCTCCAAAAACACCTGCACCACGCGCTGCGAAACGAGCTCGCAGTGTCCCGCGCTGAATTCTTGCGAGAACAACGCGTGCGTGAAGACGGGGTGCAAGGACAACCGTGAGTGCATCGCCCTCGAAAAGGATGCGCTCGCGATCTGTCAGGGCGGCGAGTGTCACAAGCCTTGTCAGCGCGACATCGAGTGTTCTGCTCCAGCGCCCTACGCATTCAAGGCCTGCGTCGGCGGGTATTGCCAGGACGTGGGCTGCAAGACCGACGAAGAATGCAAGATCCGGCTCGGCGTGCAGGTGGGGTCCACCAACGAGGCACGATGTCTCGAGCCTCTCGAGCCGCTGCCTTGAGCTGCAACCGCCCGAGGATCCGAACGGGCTTTACCTGGAGCCTCTTCGGCGCCGGGCTCGTGCTCACGACATGCAGTAGTCAAGAGCCCGGCCCGGCGGCGCAGCCGTACGGTGGAGCTGGCGGCGATGACGCGAGCGCCAGCGGCGGCGATGGCGGCAGCGGCGGGGACGGTGCGAGTGGTAGTGGCGGAGCCTCGGGAGCGGTCAGCTTCGACGCTGCGGGGGGTGTCGGGTCGTGGGACGCCAGTGACGACGTGCCCTTGGATGGCTGCACGACGATTCGTCAGCGCGCGTCGATCGTGGAGCGACCGATGGACATCATCTTCGTCATCGACAACTCCGGCAGCATGACCGAAGAGATCGCGCAGGTGAAGGCACGCATCAACGAAGATTTGGCCTCCATCCTGGAGGCAAGTGGCATCGACTATCGCGTGATCATGTTCACGAACTACGGCCTCGGCTCGCTGGAAGTCTGCGTTCGAGCTCCGCTCGGCCCGGGCGACTGTCTGACGACCGATGCTGCCGCCGCGATCGACAATCCGCCGCGCTTTTTTCACTACGACCGGGACGTGCAGAGCACCGACTCGCTGTGTTTGCTGCTGAGCCGCTGGAACATGCCCGACGCCCAATCGCGCTCGCCTTGGTCGAGCTATCTCAGAGTCGGCTCTTTCAAGACCTTCGTGGAGATCACGGACGACGGCGTCAGCTGTCGCACTCCAGCCGGAGCGCAGCTCACCGATACGACCGGCGAACCGGCCGCTCAGCAGACCATCCGCAGCTTCGACGCCGAATTGCGCTCGCTCTCGCGCGACCAGTTCGGTCCGCCCGGTAAGCGGACCTATCAGTGGTTCAGCATCGTCGGCCTGCCACCGCACGATCCGCCGACCGAGCCCTGGAATCCGAGCGAGCCGCTCCAGACCACGACCTGCTCGAGCGCGCCAAGGCCGGGGCTCGCCTATCAGCTGCTCAGCAACGAAACCGGGGCGCTGCGCTGGCCGGTCTGTCAAAACGACGATTTTGGCCCGATGTTTCGCGCGATCGCGACCAGCGTCGTCGATAAAGCGCGCCTGGCTTGCGAATGGGCATTGCCACCTCCGCCGCCGGGCAAGGTCTACGACGCGACCAAGCTCAGCCTGACCTTCACCAACGGCTCGGGAACCCACACCGACCTACCCCGCGTGGATTCGGGCAGCGCGTGCGGCGACGGATGGTTTCTGGACAACAACAAGGAGCCGCGGCTGCTCTCGCTCTGCCCGACGACGTGCGCAGCGATTCGCGCTGATACGAACGCCAGCATGGACATCGTCGTGCCTTGCGAGAGCATCATCGATCCGCCCCTCTAGTGATCCGAATGCCCGATCAGCCCCGTCGCTAGCTCGCGATCCTGATTCAGTTGCGCTTCGATCGCGAGGGTCTCCTTCGAAGCCGGCTTGTTTCAGATGCATCGAACTGGAGAGCGTCCCACGCAGCGACGCCGCGGACGCGAGGAGCGAGTTACTTCTTACAGATGAAGGCTTCGCACTTGGTGAAGCCGCAGTTCAGCTTGTCGAGGTGCCAGATCGCGCAATCGAACACGTCGAAGCAGACGGCATTTTCGCAGGTGGCGCCGTCGACGCTGCCGGCGTCCACGGGTGGCGGGAACCCCGTCGCGCCCCCGAAGAGTCCAGTTCCTGCCGATCCTCCGACGCCCGCGGAACCGAACGCGCCACCGGCCGCCCCCGTACCACCGGTGTCCGAGCTGCTTCCCGCACTCCCGCTCGTGCCGCCCTGTCCACCCGAGCCACCAACGCCGGCGCTGCTGCCACCCAGGCCGGCACTGCTGCCACCATATCCCGAGCTGCCCGAACCCCCGGTCGATCCACTTCCCGCGGAGCCGTCCGCCGTCGTCGCCCCCGAGCCCAACGGGGCGCCCTGCGGGGGATCGTCGTCGGAGCCGAGGGCACAGCCCGCAAAAAGCCCGAAGAGCAGAACGGTTCGCGCTGCAGCGGTAACGTAGTCCACACACATAGGTCGCGTGAAAGCGCGAATTTGTGAAGGATCGTCGAGGTCAAAACAATGGCGATCGAGAGCAAGCATGGAAACTCAAGCGTCCAGACCCCCACCGATCGCGTGCTCGTGATCGTCTGGGGCGTCATCGCCGCCGCTGCGCTGGTGGGCACGTGGTGGAACAATCTCTTGTTTTTCAAGGAGGCGGGAACGTGGTCGGGGCTCGCGTTCATCGAAGCCTGCTTCGCGAACCACGCCGCTGCCTCGATCAGCATCGACATTCTGCTGTTCGGTCTCGCGGCGATGGTGTTCATGAAAGTGGAGGCGAAGCGGCTCGGGATCCGGTTTCTCTGGGTCTACATCGTGCTGTCGTTCTTGATCGCGGTGAGCGTGATGTTTCCGCTTTTCATGATCGCGCGGCAGCTGCGGATCGCGGCCACGAACGACGGGCGGCTCGAGGTGTGACGCGACCGCTGGACCGCCGTGTTGCCGCCGCTCGATGTGAAGGTCGGCTCAGGGCGTTAGGTTCAGAACGGCCTTGCCGTGCTCGAAGTCTGCGGGGACCGAGACGTGGTCGTGCACGACCAACCAGACGCCGTCGATTCGACGGAAGCACGCGGTCCAACGCAGCCACACATCGGTGACGCGACCGCCAGCCAGCGTGCCGCTCACGTGGTTGAGGCTATGAACGAAGGCGAGCTCGCCCTGCGTCGTGAGGTTCAGGTCGCGTACCTCGTACGCGATGGGGCCGGCAAACGCAGCGAAGGCTTCTTGCCAGGTTCGACGTTTTTGTTCCGCCCCGACGTAGCGCAGGGGCGGGGCGATATCGAATGAGACCATGTCCCGCGCATAGAAGGACATCAGGCCGTCGATGTCCTTCGCTCGAAGCGCCTTCACCATGGCCTCAACGCGCTGTCGAATCAGTGCTTCAGTCATGACGAGGTTTCCCCACGTAGCGGAGGCGATCGGCATCGGCTTGAAAAAACACGCGCTTTATCTTTCCGTCCGCCACGCCGAGCAGGAGCGCCGCTGCCGGCGTCTCGCCGAGATAAAACACGATCGCGGGGCGACCGTTGAGCTCGCGCTCCTCCGTCGCGAAGCGGCGCGCGCCGCGCGAGCTGGCAGCCGCCACGAACGCTGCGATCCGCGAAGCTCCTTCGAGCGGCTTCGGGAGATTTCGGAAACCGCCGAGCGCGCCGCCGCTCGGGCCGCCGTCGCTAACCAACACCGCGTCATCGGCGAGGAGCGCCACGAGCCCCGCCACGTCGCCCCCGGTAGCGGCTGCGACGAAAGCGCGCAGCAAGCGGCGATGTTCGTCGACCGATGCTTCGAGCATTCGCTTACCGTCGCGCACGTCGCGTCGTGCTCGCTCGAGGAGCTTGCGGCATGCGGACGCGCTCTTGCCCATCATTTTCGCGATCTCTTCGTGATCGAAATCGAACGCGTCGTGCAAGAGGAACACCGCGCGCTCGCCGGGGGTCAGTCGCTGGAGCACGACCAAGAACGCCATCGATACTTGTTCGAGCCGTTCGATCGGAGGCACCCCGTCGGCCTCGAGGTCGACCGGCTCAGGCAGACGATCACTGCGACTTTCTTCGCGCCGGTTGCGCGCGCTGTCGAGCTCGTTCAAACACAGGCGAGTGACGGCGGTCACGAGATAGGCTCGAGGCGAGTTCACTTCCGCGGTCGTCGCCTGCCAGCGCAGCCACGCTTCCTGCACCATGTCCTCGGCACGCGCGAAGTCGCCCAGCATGCGATACGCGAGCGCCACCAGATCCGATCGGTGGTCCTGGAACGCTCGCAAGCGATTTTCCGAAATGAGGTCGGTCATCAGAACGGCTTGGTCTCCATCAGTACCGCTATGCATGCGACCGCGGCTGCTGACGTAAAGCCCAGTCGCTGGATCCGGCGTAAAGCGCGCGCCTCTTCGATTTGACCAGCGAGCCCGCGTCGCAGTGTGCCGCGAGCGAGCCCCTGGCCGATCCCTGCCACGACGAGCAATGCGACCGACAACCGAAACCAAACGGTATCGTGGAAGGCGCCTTGCGCGACGAAGTCGAGGAGCGCGCCGGTCAAAAACAGCAGCAGCAGGCTGATGCGCGTGCAGAGCAGCAGCGGTTTGACCCAGGCTTGTAGCGCCACCAGACCGAGCCCTGCGCGCCGCGTGGTCGCCGCGCCAATCGGGACCGCGCCGATCACGCCGAGGCCGACGATCGCGATCACGACGTGAGCCGAAACGGCGGCAGCGTAGAGTGTCACGTGGTTTCCTCCGTCACCGTGCGATCCCGACGACTTGGCGGCGATGCGTGTCTTCCTCGACACAATCGACCAGGAACGTCGCGAGCGCGCGAAACGAAAGCGAGTAGCCCGCTTCGGGCAGTGCGCCGGAAACCACGCGGCGCTGTTCGTCGCTCGAGTGCACGAGACGCGGTGGTCGCGCGATGGTCCAGTCGAGATCCGACGCTTCCACCACCGTCTCCATCGCGGACAGATCGAGCGCGTGATTGTGCAGCAGCCAGCGGAAGAATCGATAGAATGGGCCCGACGCCGGAAACAGAACCGCCGCCGAGACAATCGCCAATCGGTGCACGTTGGCGCGCTTCATAGCGGCGACGGTGCTCGCGGCCGACTCCGTCATGAACGTGCTCGGACGCAAGGCTCTCTTGGCAGGGAGCCCCAGCGCGGACAGCACGGCGTCGTGTCCGGCGAGCGCTTTGGACAGGCCTTGGGCTTGTAGAACGTCGCCCTGAGTTATCACCAGGCCATGGCCGTTGTGCTCGAGCTTTTGCGGCGATCGGACATACGCCGTCACCCGATGCCCGCGGGCGGAAGCGACCGCGACGATTTCGCGCCCGGTCCGGCCGGTCGCGCCCAACACGAAGAGCTGCATATCCCATGGACCGAACAGGCCGCCGCTCTGTGACATGAGCCGCGATGTCACGAACCCGGGGGCTACCCGGTCTGAGCTGCAAGGAGACACCCCATGCAAGCCCGGATGAAAAGCCCCGTTTTTGTCTTGCCCGCCGCGATGGAAGCCCTGATGACGCTTTCGAAGGTCGTCGAAACCGCGGGCGTGCCGCGGCAGACCCTGGAACTTTCCCACCTGCGCGCGTCGCAGATCAATGGCTGCGGCGTTTGCGTCGACATGCACTCTCGTGCCCTCAAGAAATACGGAGAGAGCGACGAGCGCATCTTCGCGCTGGGAGCCTGGCGAGAGGCTCCCTATTACTCGGATGCGGAGCGCGCCGCGCTGGCGCTGACCGAGGCAACCACCCGACTCTGCGACCGAAGCGACCCCGTACCCGACGAGATCTGGCGCGAGGCCACGCGACACTTCAATGAGACGGCGCTCGCGGCATTGCTTCTATCGATTGCCCAGGTCAACCTCTGGAACCGGCTGAATGTCTCGACTCGACAGGTGGGCGGGGCCTGGCTCGAGAAATACCTTTAACCCAGCTGCTCGAGGCTGCGATCGACGACCTTCGCCCATTGCGACGAGGTGTCCTTGTCGTATTCGTCGTGCCAGTTCCACCACTTGTACGGCGGGGTCTGCGGGTAACCCTCCGGCGAGTCCTCCCACTCCTCCTGACGCCCGAGCGCAGTGATGTCCAGGTAGTTCCAGGTGCTCCCCATCTGCTCGTCGCCGCGGTTATTGATGAAGTAGGTGCGGAACACCTTGTCGCCCTCGCGAACGAACGCGTTCGTGCCGTGCCACTCGTCCACGCCGAAGTCGGCGTCGAAGTTGTCCGTGATCGTGTACCAGGGGATCTCCCACTCCATTCGTGCCTTCAGGCGCTCGATGTCGGCCTGCGGCGCGCGCGACGCGAACAGGAGCGTGGTGTCGCGGGCGTTCAGATGGGCGAGGTGGGCCACCTGGTCCGCGACGAAGGAGCAGCCGCGGCAGGCATGCTCGGGCCAACCGTAGACGCCGGGCTCGAAAAAGGCGCGATAGACGATGAGCTGGCGGCGGCCGTCGAATAGGTCGACGAGGCTCGCCTTGCCGCCGGGCCCCTCGAACTCGTACCGCTTCTCCACGGCCAGCCACGGCATCCGCCGACGCTCGGCGGCCAACGCGTCACGGGCGCGGGTCAGGGCTTTCTCCTTCACGAGAAGCTGCTGGCGCGCAGCCTCCCATTTTTCCGCCGATACGATCGGCGGTGTCTTCAGTTCCCTTCGCTCGACGTTCTTGTCCATACCTCCAAGCTAGGGCCGGGATCGCACCCGTGGGAGTGACAAGTGTGGCGCGATTCATAAGGTGTCACTGCGGCGCGAAGGCGACTCCGCGGAACGCCGTCTGATTGGCGGCGGTCACGAGAACCGTGGGCGTGCCCGTGAAGGGGGCGTTGTGGCCGCTTGCATCGGTCAGTGCGACGAGCTTGCCGCTGCCGGTTGCATTGCTGCCGCCCAGGCCCAAGCGGATGGCGGGAAAAAGCTCGGATCGGCGCTGCTGGGGGCGCCGGCACCGACCGGGTTCTGGATGGGACCCACCGAATTTCGGAGGGCGAGCCCGGTCACCGCCGCGCCGCACGAGCATCATTTTGCATGCGCCGCGTGAGCCCGTTCGACGAACAGCTTAGAACCCATGGCATCGTCTCTAGTTCGACTCCGTCTGACGGTTTCGCTCTCTGCTCTTGCCGCACTTTTCTCCCTTCGCTGCGGATCGGACGCAGATCCAGCGCCGCCTCGAGCCGACGGGGCGGGCAACCGAGATAGCGGCGCGGGAACCGGTGGCAGCGCCCAGGGCACGGGTGGTGGCAGCGGCCAGGGAACCGGCGGCGGCAGCCAGGGCTCCGGCGGTGGGAGTGGGAGTCAGGGCACGGGTGGTGGCAGCCAGGGCACGGGTGGCGGCGGCGGCACGGCTGGTGGCAGCCAAGGTACGGGTGGCGACGGCGGCACCAGCGGCGCGGATGCTGGGCCGCTCGGCGAGTGCGATCCCTACGTGTGGCCCCGCTACAATCCCGATCTCAACTGGAAGTTCGAAGGGACTCAGATCAATCCGAGCACGCTGCGCGTTTATCAAGGGTGCAACGCGAACGTGGTCGCCGGCACGAAGACGTCGGGCTGGTGGTCGTTCATCTGGGGTCCCAATAGAAATCCCCGGATCACGGACCAGCAGATCCAGCAAGTGCTCGATGGTCTGAACGAGGACTTGGCCTACATCCGGGACGTGATGGGTTGGCCACCCGACCCGATGCCGCAAGCCGGCTACTTCAGCTCGGTGTACCTCTACGGCTCGGGCCTGTGCACCGATAGTGCGTCGAACACGGAGCAGGGCGGTTGGCAGTCCAACATCGGCCCGTATCCGATGGTGCTCCTCTCCTGGGCGCCGATCGTCAACTACGATCGCGGCGGCATCACTCACGAGGCCATCCATGCGATGGTCAAGGGCACGCCCGGCGGGAAAAACAAGGCCGACTGGTTCAACGAGGGCGGGAACACCTGGATCCAGATGCAGCTCGGAGCCAGGCGCGACAAGAAGTACGGCGTCGGCTTCCTCGACGGAACTCCCTTCGTCGCGCCGCACCAGCCGATCGAGTGCTATAGCGGCTGGCTCCTCGACGGCAGCTTCGGTGGACCCGATGCGCAGGGCGTGGCCGACTGCAACTGGCGCAAGTACCTGGGCGGTACGCAGTACAATTCCATCCTTTCCCACTTTCTCGCGCTCTACGTTTCCGAGGGCGCGAACGCCTGGGTCTGGCAACAGCGAAACCCCCGCTACATCCTCGAAACGCTCGCGTCCGGCCTGGGGGAAGCGCAGACACGGCGCCTCGTCATGGAGTATCGCGCGCGGCTCGCGCTGGTCGATTTCGGCCCTTGGCGGGATGCCATCATCAACCAGGGCATCAACAACAGCTGGGGTCAGATGCTGAACCGAGAATGCGGTACGGGTTCCAATCCTCCAGACTACCTCGCGACCGCCTACGCGCCGACCACGACGAACGGCAGCACGATCACTCCCGACGACTACACCCTGCCCGGATGGACCGGCGCCAATCAGATCCCTCTCACGGTGAGCGGGAACCAGGTCCGGCTGAACTTCAAGCCCGAAGGCGCCAACATGCGCCTCCAGCTCGCCTACTGGGCCGAGGATGGAACGGCCGTTTACAGCCAACCGAAGGAGAGCGGGCAGCTCTGCCTGCGCCTCGACAAGCGGCCCAAGGGCGGCGTCGTCATCGCCGTCGTCACCAACACCGACTACATCTACCAGGGCGATGCGACGCGGCGCGCGAAGTACGACTACAGCGTCGACATGGTCGAAGGGGTGACTGCGACCGCGAGCCGCACGACCAAGTGGTTCATGAAGTGAAGGGGCTCTGACAGCAACGTCGCGGGGTGGCGACGCAGCCAACACGTTTTGTTCGGCAAAAACGCCGAGGCACGTGTCTTGCTCGACGGGTGCGAGTGCGGGCTGGGCGGTGTTTTGGGAGACCGTGGTGGTGGGCAGCGCTGGGGCTGCTCCTGCTTAACGACCACGTTCTGAAAGGGCTCGGTCTGCTCCCGGGATGGCTCACGGGAAAGCTCAGTGACTTTGCCGGATTGATCGTCGCGCCTGCGCTCTTGGTTTCCGTCTTGCGCGCGAACCGGCTGCCGGCGCGGGCAGCGTGCTTTGCCGCCGTTGCGATTCCGTTCGCGGCGATCAAGCTGTCGGAGGGCGCGGCTCGAGCACTCGAATCGCTGCTCGAGGTCATCGGGATCTCATGGCGAATCTGGAGCGATCCCACCGATCTGCTGGCGCTCGCGGTGCTGGTGCCGCTGTGGGCAGCGTGTCGGCCGGGGCGCGCGCCGCCGATCGAAGTTGCACCGACCGCGCTCCACCGCAGCGGGCTAGTACTGGGTGCGCTGGCGTGCCTTGCAACGAGCGAGGACTATCAGGCGACAGAGACAGCTGCCTATCTGGTGAACTCCACCCTCGAGGGGGTCGAGGTTCGTTTGTCGCGGCTTCCGGAACCCGCTGACTGCTCCGCTCTCGACCCGGCGCGCGGTTGGAACCCGAGCCCGCAGGACTTTGCCTTCGAGACGTCGTACCGGCTCGAACCGCAAGCCGCAGCTCCGCTCGATCGGCCGGGCTGGCATCCCACGTCATCACAGGATGGGGGTGCGGAGGCGGTTGCTCCGCCGTGCGCTGCCGTGCTGCTGGAGATTCCGGCGCTCCCGCCAACCGTCGTCTTCTGGGGAGATCTCCCGCGCCACGAGATCGATGTGTCGCCTGGCGGTCGCGATCTCGATTCGCAGGGCGTCTACATCGAAAGCGCCGCGACGCGCCTGTTCATCACCGGAAGCGAATACGTCCGGACTTTTCCGATTGGAAGTGCAGAGTGAGAACGGGGGCGGCTGCGTTCATCGTCGCCTTGTTGAGCTCGGCCGAGGCGTTGGCTCAGCCGAAGCAGATGCCGGACCGGCCTTGGCCCTGGTTCGAAAACCGCGTCGCGCTTTCGAACGGATACGGTACGGGAGGCGGAACCGTCGACACCGCACGCGGCAGCGTGCCAGCCGAACTCTTCGGAGCCTGGTTCGCGCTGAGCTACGACCATCACCTGGCTCGCGGCTTTGCGGTCGGACTGAGTCCTCGTATCGGTGTGCCGCTTGAGAGTGAAGAGAACCTCGCCTTGCTGGATCTGAATGCGATCGCGCGCCTGCGATTCCCGGCGTTTCGACCGAAGCCGAGCGCGTGGTACGTGGGTATCGCCGCGGGTCCGAGCAGGAATCTCGACGTCTCCCCGGCGGAGCGCAGAGCGTTCACGTCTCACGTTCGCCCGCGCTGGGGATACGACCTCGGAATCGCCGGCGGCATCGAAATACTGGCGCGCGGGGGCTGGGGCGGATGCTTCGAGATCGCCTTCGTCCGCCATGCCTTCACCAATCACTATACCTACGATATCGAAAGCGACGGTTCCCGTCTGGAGGAGGATCGCCGTTACGCACTCTACGAGCTGATCGGGACGGTTGGAGTACTGCGCGGCTTCTAGCAGGCGTGAGCGTGCAAGAGATCGGGCGCGACTGAAAGCGTCGCGGTCAAGTGCGCGACTCGCCGCCGCGACGGATTTCGTAACCTAGCGCAAGCCGCTTGACGGGCTGCGGCAGTGCACCCGTTCGAGCGAGCTTGGCGCGCAGATTCGCAATGTGTTTGTGTACGAGGTTTTCGACACCGGAATCCGTCCGCTCGAAGAGCTCGCTTCCGATTCGCCTCGCTGCTCGGGGACCGCCGGCTCGATCCAGATACTGCGCGAGCCGAAGCTCCGTCCGCGTCAGCTGCTCGATCCCACGCGGGCCATGCAGCAGGCCCCTCGTCAGATCGATCGTGGCCGTCCCCAAAGTCACGACGCGCGGGGTGCAGCCCGCTGCCGCCAGCGCGGAGCGCATTTCCTCGCGAGATTCACAGCGCATGACGCGGAACCTCGATGGTGGCTCGAGCTCGGCCAGAACCGCGAGGCTGTCCTGCGTTCCGATGATGACGACCACCGGCGCCGCGTCGGTCGCGGACCGGATCAGATGGAGATTGAGTGGTGATGCGGACACGCTTTGCTCCCCCCCGCGACATCAGCACGCCGTGTGCCAACCGTTGCGTCCGCGTTTCAGACGTCTTGCTCAACCTCGCCGTCGCTGGCCAACACGCGGAAAGCACTTCCGCTGTGACTTCAATGCGCGCTCATGCGCGCTCATGCGCGCGCGTGGCACGAGCCGCGATACTCGAGCCTGTCAAGGCCCGATGGCATGGAGCCGATCCGCATCCGAACCGACGTAGACGCGCCCATTGCCGCCGATCGCCGGCGAGGATCGAGCAAAACCGAAACCGAGCGAGGTTTTGAAGAGCAGCCTTTGCGACTGCGAGAGTCCCGCATCGGGTCGAAGCGCGTAGAGCGAACCGTCGTCGGCCGCGACGTAAACGACTCCATCTGCGCCGATCGCGGGAGATGAGTTCACTTGCCCGAACGTCGAGTAAGTCCACTTTACCGAGCCGTTGGGCAAGAGCGCGGTCACCTTGTTCAGATCGGAGCCGAAGACGATCGAGCCGTCGGGCGCGACAGCGGGCGAGGATTCGGTGGCGATCAGGAGCGCGCTCTTGAAGCTCCAGAGGATGGCTCCGGTGCTGGCCTCGAGCTTGTAGAGCCGCGTGTCCTCGGCGTTGACGTAAACCGGATAGTCCGGTCCCGGACCCACCGCCGGCGCGGTCTCCACGTCGCCGCCGAGCAGTTTTTTCCAGAGCAGCCGCGAGCTCGCAGGTAGCGCGGGATCGGTGCGGAGTGCGTAGACTTGGTGGTCGGTGGAGCCGACGTACAAGACGCGGTTCGGGCCGAGGGCCGGCGACGATCGCACGAGGCCGAGGGTCTGAAAGCTCCAGCGCGACGCTCCGGTCGCCGCGTCGAGCGCGTAGACGCGACCGTCCTCCGAGCCGAAGTAGACCAACCCGAACGCATCCACGACCGGAGAGGAAAGGATTCGACCGATGCTGGTGAACTTCCAGAGCAAGGACCCCGTTTTCGCATCGAGCGCGTACAGGTTCCGGTCGTCGCATCCTACGAACAGCCGACCGTGACTGTCGAGAGCGGGGCTCGACTGGACACTGCCGAGCGTCGAAAAGGTCCACTTCACGCTGCCGTCCGGCTTCACGGCGGTGACGCGACGGTTCATCGTGCCGACGTACAGCGTTCCATCGTTGCCGACCGCGGGTGACGATCGAACGTCCGAACCGAGCCCGGCGCTCCACGCGATGGTTCCAAGCTGCGGTCCGTTGGTTTGCGCGACGCCGCGCCGCGACGCGGCGGCGTGGAAGTTCGACCAGAAACTGCGTTGCTCGCTCCGGCCGAGCATTTTCATGTTGTCGAGGAAGACCGACGCGCCCGGCGGAACAATCACGGCAAACTCGAAGAACGCATGCTCATACTGCCCGAGCAGCGCCGCGCGCACGTTGTCCGCGAGCGCAAACTTCAGGCCTACCCATTCGCCCTGGGGTACGTCGTCCATGTCGAACTCGCCGAGGATTGCGCCCTGCAAGCCCGCTTCCGGCACCGACAGTGTCAGGCGCAAGTGGCTGACGAACGGAACCGAGGAGCTCTCCGGAATCAACACGTCGAAGCCGATCGCGTCGCCCACCGGATCCCAGTCGGTCGTGCGGAAATCCGGGCTGCGCACCGTGCCGCTCGAGCGAGTCTCGAGCGACCCAGAACCCTCGGAAAGCTGCTCGAAGTTGATTCCGACGTCGGCGTCGGCGCTGGTCCAAGCAGCACCGGCGCGATCGAACGACGCCAAAGCGGGCGCCCGCTTCGAGGTCGCCGTAGCGGAGGACGAGAAGAACTCCGAAGCTTCGTAGCGGTCTCCACGCGGGATGAAGTCGGTAAACGGACGCGGACGGGTGATGGCGCTGCCGAACTGGAATTGCTCGCCAGGGTCGATCGAGAAGTTCTCGGCAGTGCGCGCCACCGCCTTGGTCAGAATCACCTCGCGGCTGCTGGTGTTTTGGGTGGTAAACAATCCGACCCAGCCGTTGCGCTCGCTCCAGTCGTTGGTGTTCGCTTCGGGATTGGTCACGTCGTTCAGTTTCGGTCCTTCCCGACGGGCTGCGATCACGGTCAGACCGTTCGAGGTCCCGCCGACGGCGGAGCCGAAGTAGTCGCCTAGACCGACGCCGAGGTAGGGATGCGGCGGATCCCCGAACAGGATCGCCTCGGGAGTTTCGGGAATCGTCACGCCGTTGAAAGTCGCGCCCTGCTCCCACTTCTGTGGTGAAGGGATGGGCCCCTCGCCACCGCCGAGGAAAATCAACGCCGAGCCGGAACCGAGCCCGTCGCCCTGGGCACCGACGACCAGGTCGTCGAAACCGTCGTTATTGACGTGGCCCGGGGACAAGGAGATGCCGAAACGTCCGACATTGCCCGAAGCTGCCGGAACGTCGTCGCTTCCTTGCTGGAAAACGTCTGTGTCGACCGTGTTCAGTCCCCCCGCCCCGCCGTACAGGATCGTCACTTTTCCGCGGGCAGCCGAGTAACCCGGGTGCCCCACGGCCAAATCGAGACAGGGACGTCCGGAGTGATAGTCACCGTTGAAGTTGCCGACCGCGAGCACGCTCCCGAAGTCGTCATACAAGCCGGCCCCCGGCACGCCCTGCGCGCTCTTGTCGATGAGCTGGTAGCGCTGTGCGCTGAGCGGCTGACCCTGTGCGCCGTAAAGGACCACAACCGCGCCGGCGCCGTTGTTCGCATCGGGAAGACCCGGCATGCCGATCGCAAGATCGTCGACCCCGTCACAATTGAAGTCGCCCGCATCGAGGGCCCATCCGAAGTTTCGTTGCCGGCGCCCGGGGACGCCGGGGGCGAAGCCGAAATCCTCCGGAAAGAAGCAAGTCTGGTTCAGAAACGCCGTGTTCGAGTCGTCGGTACCGTCGCGCACACAGACGGCTTCATCCACGTAAGGCGGTTGAGTGTTCGCGACCACATTCCGGCCCGGAGCGCCGATGACGAGGTCATCGAAGAAGTCGTTGTTGAAATCGCCGGCGGCTAGCGCGGTTCCAAGGGCCTGGTCCTTGGTGCCACTCGTGAACGTGAACTCGAGGACGGGTGCACCATCCGGGCCGCCGGCCACCACGTACGCCGCGCCAGTATTGCGTAGCGGCGCGCCGGCAGTGTCCTGCGCATCGGTTCCGGGAGCACCGACGGCGAGATGTTGGCTGCCGGGAAAAAAGTTGCCCCACGCCAGCGCGGCGCCAAAAGAGTCACCCTCGTTCGGAGTGACGCCCACCGCGGTTTCGTCGAACGAGATCCCGCGCTGCGTGGGGTCCGAGTTCTTGGCCGGATCGCCTTGCAGGATGTGGACGGCGCCCGCAGAGCTTTGAATCACGGGCTGGCTGTCGAGGCACGCGTGCGTCGCGGGGTCGAACTTGGTGCAGAATCCGCGAAAGTCCGCGCCCGGCGCGCCGATCGCGACGTCCTCGAAGCCATCACCGTCATAGTTGAAACCCCGGAGCGAGGCCAGCGAGTTGCTGTTGACCCCGGTGGAGAGACCGGAGGTGTCGTTTCCGAAGAAGACCTCTCGCGTGCCGTCTTCCCGCGTGAAGGCCACGTCTTCGATGTTGTCCTGATTGAAATCACCGACTTCGGCGAGCCCGAACGGATTGGCGAGCAAGTCCGTTACGTCCGGCGGAAACCAGGAAGTGATCGGGTCGCGAAACATGTTGAACGGATTGAAGCTCGCGCCGCCGTCGAAGTAGAACGGCTGCCCGGCAACGAGGGCCATGAGATCGCTCACGCCGTCATGGTTGAAGTCGCCGGTCACGAGGCTCGCGGCGGCCGCTACGGGAACGCCGAATATCGTTTGGTTCGAGGGAATCCCCGTGTCGTAAGTCGTCGTCGAATTGCCTGTCAGGTCGAAATTGACGGCTAAGCTCCCCCCGCTGTCGACGAAGGAGATGTGGTCGATGTCCCGATCGCCGTCGATGTCGAAGGAAAGCGGGGGGATGCTCGTCGGAACGAAACTACGCACCCAGGTGCCGAAACTCTGCGTGCGTGCGACGGAGGTATACCAAACCTCGTTTGCCTCATCGCATTTGCCGTTGCCGGCCGAAAGAATGCCCCACAGCTCACCCGTGGTGTGATCGATGCACGGGCCACCCGAATCGCCTTGGGTTGGCAGAAGATCCTCGCCCGGCGTTCCGTTCGGAATGCTCCCGCCTCCGATTACCACCGAGAACAGCGCTGGATTGCAGCGAGTATCGGCAGCACGGGCTGCATCTGCTCGGTCGCAATTGCACCTCAGTCCGTCGCAGCCGCTGAAAGCCGGATACGGCAAGATTGTGAAGTCTTCGACCCGGCCGACGCCTGCCGATTCCTGGGCGCAACCGGTCCAACGACCGTATCCGAAGCACTCCGCACTCAAGTTCCACATTTGCTCGGTCGAGCGGTCCGCAAGCGCGCGCCGGAAGTTTTGAAGCGACCCGGAAACTCGGAAGGGTCCGCTTTGGCCGCCACCGGACACGAAGGGCCAATCCGCGAGAATCATGGCACCATCGTTTCCGGCCTGTTGCGATGCCCTGACATCGCGATTGTGCTTTCTCTGCCAA